>Ga0316207_10000184_pt1 | contig 125285 bp, 112 predicted proteins | sample 6weekpyrite_MG_FD_204943 | JGI IMG/M metagenome (GOLD analysis project Ga0316207, IMG submission 204943) | Microbial mat bacterial communities from mineral coupon in-situ incubated in ocean water Damariscotta River, Maine, United States -... | ecosystem: Environmental > Aquatic > Marine >...
CCCTGTCCCATGTGGTAATTCCGATCAGATGGGCAGTGCGATGAACTACCCCGCACAACTCTTGGTGGTCTCAATAAGGGGACAGGGCGCCAAAAAGCGGCGGTCTTTCCCCGAGGGAGATGTTCCATAACAGGGCAATTTAGCATCGAGTAAATAAAACGGTTAACTTCCGCTTCTGGCTAAAAATGAACATTAAATTAAAAGACTAGCGTTTTTTATAAAACCTAATTTAGACACTCAAGCAAACTGACTTAATAATACTGGTGAGGGTTCAGTTTGAGCCGTAGCCATAAAAGCACTAATTGCAGCGGCAGGCGGCGAGTCATTACTTTGCAGATTATCAGACATGTTAGATGAGGTCGCTGGTGACACCGTTGAAGAATCATTGGTTATCGAGCTATCAGAACTTGAATCAGCATCAACATCAGAGGTGTTAGAGGCATCATCAAGGGTTTGTTGATTTTCTTCTAACTTAAGCTCTTCCCTGCGCTGAACAGCCAGATCAACACGGGCTCTTGCAGCTAGTTGATTTGCATTGGAAGCCACTCTTATATCCTGTGATGAAGGATTAGCTGGCGCCAGAGCGGCTGCTCGAATTTGGCTGGCTTTATTTAGTGTTGCCTGGGGATCATTGGCGACGGGTGATACATCGAGTTGAATCTCTCCACCCACCGCATACGAGCGTCCATCGGGACCGGTTTGATAAGAAAAACTGGGACCACTTCTAACCAGGCCAGCCCCGGCCGCAGCATGAGCAGCCTCATGTGCCCTGACCTCACGATCACGATCTCGCAGTTGACGAAGAATGTTGTCATCCTGCTGTTTTTGAATTTTTTCGGCTTGTTTATCACCCGCATCAAGATTAGATGCACGCGACACATATCTAACACGCTTTGAGGAACTGGTATCCAGCGGGCTATTACTTTGTATACTTTGTGAGCTATTTACAATCATAAAGCACTTTAAATTGAGTACTTAAGACCTGAGAAGAGTTATTAGTTCAATGTACGATTAAACACGTATATCGATAATTGTCCCCACAACATCATCTATTGCTGAAACAACTTTAGCAGAGGCCTGCACCTGGGTTTTATTTTGCTGTAAATCTAGAAGTGAACCTTCGAGATTCGAATTTTGACCCGCCTTATTCAGCTGGTCAGCACTGGCAATTTCAGATGCGTTTTTACGCAATCCATCCAGACCACGCTGAATACCTTGCACTGCTTCACTTTGAACTGACAAAACGCCCATATCAATACTCCAGACGAAACTACACTTAGGTAACTTATAACATAACAGGGCGCTATTTTCAATTGATATCGCTTAAACGGCGCTCTCATGCGATAATCGGTAAAGTATAGTGGGCTAGTCTGTTACCGGCGCCTCTTCGCCTTCACTACTAACACTTTCTACCCGGTCCTCTATTTCAGAATGGTTATCTGAAGCTGGGAGTTCAGGCTCTCTAACATCATTTTCAGATAAACCCTCTGAGCTCTCCGGGCTTTCTTCAGCCGCAGGCACCTCCTGCTCCAAAGCTAACTCGGGATGTAATTTATCCAGGTCAGTAATATCCGCCAAACTGGGTAAATCATCCAGTGTTTTAAGATTAAAATAATCCAGAAAATCACGTGTAGTACCGTACATCGATGGGCGGCCAGGCACATCTTTATGCCCTAAAACCCTGACCCATTCCCGCTCAGTAAGGGTTTTAACAATATGGCTGCTAACACTCACACCACGAATTTCTTCAATTTCACCACGAGTTATTGGTTGTCGGTAAGCAATAAGTACCAGGGTTTCTAGTAATGCCCTGGAATAACGCGGAGGCTTCTCTTCCCACATGCGAGATACCCAGGGCGCATTCACCGGAGCTACCTGCATTCTGTAGCCACTGGCAACTTCTTTAAGTTCAATTCCCCTGCCCTCATAATCACTCTGTAAATCCTGCAATGCCTGTAAAATGTTATCACTACTCGGGCGCAGTTCTTCATCAGCTTTAAATAAGGCCTCAAGCTTACGCAAATCCATTGGTTGGTCTGCCGTAAGCAAAATAGCTTCAATAATATTTTTTAATTGTGCTTGTTCCATAACTCTTAATTATTACTCTTATACTATCTCTTGTATTTTTATACTATTCCTGTATTTCCAGTTCAGGCGGCAACTCAGAATCACTAGCCGCTTTAACATAGATAGGGGCAAAGGCTTCAGACTGCACCAGGTCAATCATCGCGCCTTTTAATAACTCTAATATGGCCATAAATGTCACCACTACACCCTTACGACCTTCTTCAAAATTAAACAGGCTGGTAAAATCAACAAAACCATCCGCACTCACCACGGATAATACTGCCGTCATCTTCTCACGAATCGACAGGGTTTCACGTTGAATCATATGGTGACTATTTACATCAGCCCGGTTAAGTATATCTTTAAAAGCCGCGAGTAAGTCTCGTAAATCAACATCTGGCTCAGGTCGGGTTAATTCAAGTGGTGGCGCTTCAGCTTTTGCTACCCAGCTATCTCGTTCCTGGCGAGGAATTTCATCCAGATCTTCAGCTGCCTGCTTAAAGCGCTCATATTCCTGTAAGCGGCGTACCAGTTCTGCTCTTGGGTCATCCTCATCATCTTCTGACTCAGGACGGGGCAATAACATACGAGACTTGATTTCCGCCAACATGGCAGCCATCAAAAGATATTCCGCAGCCAGTTCAAATTTCATGGTTTCCATCATATCGATGTACTGCATGTATTGCTGGGTGATTTTAGCAATCGGAATATCCAGTACATCCAGATTCTGTCGTTTTATCAGGTAAAGCAACAAATCTAACGGGCCTTCAAAAGCCTCCATAAATACTTCAAGCGCATCAGGCGGGATATATAAATCCTCGGGCAACATAGCCAACGGCTCACCCTGAATTACCGCAAAGGGCATTTCAGATTGAGATGGCGGGCCTTTTGGCGCTGAGTTTTCTGTAATGTTAACGGGTTGATTCATTCAAATAGTCAATAGTTAGTATAGTGGGGTAATTGTTCAGGTTGCCCCTGAATGGTTACAGGGCAAGGCGGAAAATGCGAGCCTACAACGGTAGGAGATCATTTTCCAACGAAGCCATACGGCCATTCAGGGGTAAGCTGAGCAATTACCGGCTTAGGCACATTACTTTGCGTACTTCGTCCAGTGTATCACGGGCAGCATCTCTTGCGGCTTCACAACCTTCATCAATTATTGCCTGCACCGCTGCGGGGTCTTCTATATAATCTTTAGCACGCTCACGTACTGGTTTAAGTTCTGCTATCATTGAGTCTATAACCGGTTGTTTACAATCAACACAACCAATACCCGCTGTGGTACAGCCCTCGTTAACCCATTCTTTGGTTTCATCATCCGAGTAAACTTCATGTAACTGCCACACTGGACAACGTTTCGGATCACCCGGATCAGTACGCCGCACTCGATTAGTATCCGTAGGCATGGTGCGCAACTTCTTCGCTACATCATCCGGGCTTTCCCGCAACGAAATGGTATTGCGATAAGATTTGGACATTTTACGCCCATCTAAACCAGGCATTTTGGAAGCTGGGGTTAATAGTGCCTGGGGCTCCGGTAAAATGATCTTGCCTGCCCCTTCCAGAAAACCAAATAAACGCTCACGATCACCCAGTGAGATATTTTGTTGATTCTCAAGTAAAGCCTGAGCAACATCCAGTGCCTGTTGATCACCCTGCTCGGTGTAGCGCTTGCGTAAATCACGATAAAGTTTGGCATCTTTTTTACCCATCTTCTTTATCGCCGCTTCTGCTTTTTCTTCAAAGCCCGGTTCACGCCCATAAATATGATTAAAACGACGTGCAACTTCACGAGTCAACTCAACATGGGCAACCTGATCTTCACCCACAGGCACCTGCCCCGCTTTGTATACCAGAATATCCGCAGATTGTAATAAGGGGTAACCAAGGAAGCCGTAAGTCGCCAGATCTTTTTCTTTTAGAGCTTCCTGTTGGTCTTTGTAGGTAGGTACTCGCTCCAACCAGCTAAGCGGCGTAATCATAGAAAGCAGTAAATGCAATTCTGCATGCTCGGGTATGCGCGACTGTACAAATATTTTAGCCGCGCCAGGGCTAACACCGGCTGCTAGCCAGTCAATGACCATATCCATGCTGCTTTCAGCAATAATGCCAGGGTCTTCATAATGAGTCGTCAATGCATGCCAGTCAGCCACAAAGAAGAAGCACTCATACTCGTGCTGCAGACTAACCCAGTTTTTTAATACCCCATGATAATGACCAAGATGAAGCAGGCCCGTAGGGCGCATACCTGATAACACGCGCTGATGTTGCGTTGGAACTGAACTCAAAATATCTCCTAAAATCAAACAGTTAAGCAATTCAGATTAATGACGACCCACTGTAGGTGCTCCTTCAGGTACACATGGGTTTCTCGTATCCCTTTATGCACCTGAAGGGGCACCTGAAGGGGCACCTACCATTAAGCCAGGCCAAAAATACTAAATAAATTTTTCTGTACCATCTGTACCATGGGCATAAGTATTTTACCTAGAATTCCTGTGACTAAAAGCAAAATAACCAGCCACATTCCAAAGCGTTCAGAGCGTACAAATACCACCGCCCACTTATACGGCAGAACACCGGTAACAATACGCCCCCCATCTAACGGTAGCATAGGCAGCAAATTAATCACCATCAGTACAATATTAATAATGACACCAATACCAGCCATATAACTGACAGCATTTGTTACTGCACCATGTGGCATAAACTTATGTGTCAACATCAGCATAAAGACCCAGAAAATAGCCATAATAAAGTTTGACAATGGCCCTGCCAATGCAACAAGGGCCATATCTTTCTGGGGATGCTCAAAATTACGCACATCAACGGGTACGGGTTTAGCATAACCAAAGGCATAGCCTGTGACGATTATCATGACAACAGGTATTATCACAGTACCTAACGGGTCGATATGCTTTATAGGGTTTACGGTTATTCTGCCTAAATCTTTTGCAGTGGGGTCCCCCAGCTTAAATGCGACCCATCCATGCGCTGCCTCATGCAGGGTAATGGCTGTAATAATAGGAACTAAAGCCAGTATAATTTTAAATACATCTTCCATTTATGGTTTAATCCAGGCCATGTTCGGTGCCCTTGCCCTGGCGAATCACACGGGGGGAGCCCTCAACCATATTAATCACCGTCGTCGCTTCAAAGCCACAATTACCTCCATCGATGACCAAATCCACCTGATGCTCCAACTTGTCACGTATTTCATGGGCATCGGTCTCGGGCATATCATTACCTGGCATAATCAAGGTTGAACTCATAATGGGCTGCCCCAGCCCTTCTAGCATAGCCCTTACAACAGGGTCATCTACAACCCTTATACCAATCACACGTCGCTTCGGGTGCATGAGCCGACGTGGCACCTCATGGGTCGCTTTTAACAAAAAAGTATAGGGGCCAGGCGTTAGGGACTTAAGCAGGCGGTAATCAGAGTTACTGACCTTGGCATAGGTGGCAATTTCAGACAGATCACTACACACCAGGGTAAAGTGATGTTTATCACCCAACTGGCGAATCCGTCGAATTTTCTCCATAGCTGATTTATCACCAAGATGACAACCTATGGCATAGCTAGAATCCGTGGGATAGACCACCACACCACCATTGTCGATAATTTCAACAGTTTGATGGATCAGCCGCTTCTGCGGATTTTCTGGATGGATTTCGAAAAATTGACTCATAAGGCGGCGTATTTTGACGCAAAGAGATGCGCAGGCATAGCAAAACTTACAGTGATGATAATCTGATCTCTATTTTTAGCTTCTATTCAATACCCCTTTATTAACAGGTACACCCTTCATTGGCATACAGATTTCATGACTCATGCTAGCTAAGAATTCACTTTTTGCCCGTACAGCATCTTCAACAAGGCTTTTTACTTTTATTAATGCTTTCTCAGCTTCTTTGCGTTCGGTAATGTCTCTGGTACTTTACCATTCCGCTGTTTTACATCGGTGATGAGGACACCATGGAGTCGTTGAGCATAAACTCTGATCAAGGGCTCATAACCTACGGTTTCATGTGGCCATACCCGGTGACAGAGATTCATAAAAGCAAAAGCAAACTCTGCAGCTAAAAACTCTTTTTCGAACGCATATCAATCTGCATATCATATTGAATCAATCGATTCATGCAGCCTGACTGGATACATAAAGACTTTGATATTTACAAATTATCTTTCAAATCATGGTTTTGTCACAATCGAAAAAGCACCGCCAATACCCGCGCCTTCCACATTATTTAAAGCATTCAAACGTTAAAGGGCGTAAATAACTTAGGTTTTCAATTTTTCTTTTAAATGATTAATAATGCTTTGAGAAACCGTATTGTCATCTTTAATAACAACATCCATGATAACCACCAGAGGCAATTCTTTTTCACAGGTCAATTCAAAATTACTTACATTAGTAAAATGTTGACCCGGTATTTAGTCTGTTCAATCCCTGCAAACAAATCTGCGACTAACGACTTATCATCCATAAGCAGGTACACGAGATTAACATCTCGTTTTATTTCAAGCTCGCATGGCTGAATATAAGAAAGATCCGCAAGTAGTTTTTTTCAACCGCCTGCTTAAACCGAACAAACACCTCATTAATCTGTTGTTGCATAGCACTACTGAAAGGCTGCGAATTATCCGGCTCATTTTAACGATTCAAGCGCCAGGCAACACCTGACAAGATGCTGACAACCTTGATCATATCTAGAGAGCTACCACGGGCTGTTTTCACATGGCATTTATTTGCCAGCATTAAGAAAAATTCTTATAGCCAAAGCTGAAGGGAATTTTTCGCCAGTTGCTGATCTCATTTCTCAATTTCATCCGCTAATGCCTGATATTTCTACGGTCTCCCGGCATATTAGCTAATCTTAGTTTTTTACTAACATGTAGGCTTTGAGAGGAGGGTCCACCTTTACTCTATACAGTAAAGATCGTCATTATCGTCAAATTTCTTCAAGTACGACCATGATATTCATGTATAGAGCGTATTAAGGCATAAGAGGAAAAACCGGAGCGACTCTTTAATTAGCAGCCAGTCTATTTTCGTGCTAATCTCGCGCCTGATTTATTGAAAAACGACTGATATGAAAATATTTTACGACCTGGCCCCGATCATTCTTTTCTTCCTTGGCTACCACAACGCCAGCTTCATCGCAGAAAACACCCCTGTAGGCGGCTGGCTAGACCCGGAACAAGCTGAAGTTATCGCCGCCACCATCATCGCCACGGGCATCGCCATCGTCGCCAGTTTTATTCAGGTAGCTGGCTTCTGGCTCAAAAATCGGCGTTTTGAGCGTATGCACATTTTTTCCCTGGTGCTCATTTCAGGCCTGGGTGGTATTACCATTGTCTTCGGTGACCCTGCCTTCATTCAATGGAAACCCACGGTTTTAAACTGGGTGTTTGCTGCCGCCTTTTTAATAAGCCAGTTTATAGGTAAAAAAAGCCTGGTACACCGCATGATGGGCGGGCAAATCAACCTGCCCGAAGCCGTCTGGTCTAAGCTCAATCTGTCCTGGGTTGCCTTTTTTATATTCAGTGGCTTTGCAAATTTATATGTGGCTTTTTACTATGCTCCGGACCTGGACGCAAAAACCCGCATGGATTTCTGGGTCGACTTTAAACTGTTTGGCCTAATGGGAATGACACTGGTTTTTGTTATTGCCCAGGCGTTATACCTGTCCAAATATATGGAAACCCCGGAAAACAACGATAAAGACCTTAAAAACCAATCGGATGAAGGTTAATTATGCTTTACGCAATACTATCTCAGGATGTGGAAAATAGTCTGCCGTTACGCCTCAAAGCTCGCCCAGACCACCTGGCAAGGCTAGAACAATTACAAAATGAAGGCCGACTAATTTTAGCTGGCCCACACCCAGCCATCGACAGCAATGACCCGGGAGAAGCAGGTTTTAGTGGCAGCCTGGTGGTGGCTGAGTTTGCATCTCTAAGTGAAGCTCAAAGCTGGGCCGATGCGGACCCCTACATGACGGCAGGGGTTTATCAACAGGTTAATGTAAAGCCATTTAAAAAGATTTTCCCCGCAAGCTAAAAAATAAGCAGAAGTTGCAGCTAATTTTAAAGTACTAAACTTAGCTTGCTCATCAGGCAAAAATCATTAGAATAGCGCCTACTTCACAAAATGCCAGAGTGGTGGAATTGGTAGACACGTCGGATTCAAAATCCGATGCTAGCAATAGCGTGCCGGTTCAAGTCCGGCCTCTGGTACCATATTTATCAGTGGCTAGCAGCACCCCTTCGTTGGTTAAAAAACAACAAAGAGCTTGTCATTATTATGGACTCCTGTCCTTCACATTTCGAGACGGGCAAAGCCTGTTTAAAGTCTTTCCAGAAGATTATATCGGGGATGACTGTTACTTCTCCTGGTTGCAACTTCCAGTAGCTTCAGGCTAAAATTATAGCAAAATAAAAAACGACGCCTCTATGTATCGACTCCATCCTATTCTTTTTTTTCTGAGCAGCTTTTTTTGTTTACCCCACGTCTATGCTAACACCCAGCTAAATCAACAAATTGATAATGACATACTCGAATTTCAGGTTCTGGCTGAACAAGCCCTGTCTTACAGAGAAATTACACTACAGGTATATAAACAACTTAAGGAAAAAAGTGCTAAAAATACCCCACTCAATGGCGGTGACATAGAAACACTTAATACAGGTATGCTCCAACACCTCGCGTTGCGTAAAAAACTTTATACTTTTGTTGGCTACTACGAATATTTATTAAATCAGAAAAATTCAAATATAGAAAAAGCAACCCGTTTAAAAGGCGTCATGCTTTCTCTTTCAGCTGCGCTTATTTTATATGACAATTATCTGTTGTCGATTGAGATTTTTGAAAAAAACACTAAATTACGTCGTTTTCTTAATTCAAAACATAAGGGTTACAATATACAAAATTCAAAACTAAATGAAATAACTCTTCAATATAATTCACTAGAAAACCGTAATCGCGCACATAGAGCAATTATATTTTTTGAATCTGAATGGCTAAAACAACCTGATGAATTCAAAGCTCAGTTGTTTAATAATTATTTATATTTATTAATAACCCAAAGCCCTTCATACAATCACTTATTAAAATTCTCACCCTTTTATATTTTCAATCGACATAAAAATTATTTAACTGATATTTCTACTGATACTTTATCTAACCTGGGCCAGGAAGGAATGAATCTCTTCAGTCTTTTATTTGGAAACTCTGTCGGCATAGTAGAAGTTAGAAAAGGCTTGTTAAATAATGACTTTACTGCTCACAATAAAATTTCATCGCAAATAAGAGCGGGCGACATCCTGCTTGAAAAAACACCTTTCCGGTTAACGGATAAACTCATACCCGGTTATTGGGGACATGTAGCTATCTGGGTTGGATCTGAAGCCGAGCTTAAACAGCTGGGCATATGGAATCATCCCATTGTTAAAAAATATCATAAAAAAATTAAGTCATCCCAGCTCATAGCCGAAGCCTTACGTTCGGGCGTTGAATTAAATTCATTAAAAAAGTTTATGAATGTTGATGATCTTGCTGTATTACGTAAAAACAACCTCGATGACAAAGCAAGAGCTGAAGCTATCATTCGTACATTACGACAAATTGGAAAAGCATATGATTTTAATTTTGACATTGAAACCAATGACAAAATTATCTGCTCTGAACTTATTTACGTATCATTTACCGACACTGAGTGGCCAACTAAAGCAACTTTAGGTCGGCACACCATTAGCCCAACTAATATTGCCGAAAAAGCAGGCAATGAACTTCCTTTCAAAGTAGTTTCTTTATATTTAGATGGGAAGCAGGTAGATGAGGAAATAAATTCTAGATTCGCTAAATTGAACGCATTAAACTAACGCTGCAACCGGTGGGTCCGTTGCACTTGAGCCACTCTACAAATTAAATGAAAAATGACAGATAAAAAATCCATAAATATTTCAATAGATGCAGATGATTTAGAAAGCTTCTGCCAGGCATTACTCAAACGTTCACGAGATACCACGAAAACACATGATGCGCTAATAACTTTAGAATCATTTATTTCTGTTTTTGCTCGGCCCTGCCATGGTACAAAAGAATATCAGCTTATAGAAGCTACAATTAAAAAAATAACCGAATTCAGCAGGCAGGAATTATTAAAGCAGAACAGTTTAGATTTAGTTGAAGCACTTAAGCTTTGCAATGCAGGTACAATAGCCTCCATACACACCCCCCTGTCTAGAAATGGTTTTTACCAGATTTTACAAACTGCTATAGAAAAACTAACGGATGACGATATACGCTTAGTTATGCTGTGGTCTGCCAACTGGATAAAAGAAGCAACCGAGATGGCACAAAAAGCCAGTGGTTACCCGGATGCTATGGACTTTAAAAAAGCTGAAATTAGCATTGAAGAGTTTCAGGCCATCAATGACATTGACCGAGTACTAAACCCAAAGACATAACCATACACCCTGCGACTTAAGACTTAAACTTGTTCCCACGCTCCTGCGTGGGAACGAGTATGACTTACGACTATATTTTATGCCTGGCACGCTCAGCCTCAATAAATATCCGCTGCACCAGGGGGAATTTATGTTTAATTGCCTTATCTATTCCCGCAATACAACTTTCTAACTCATCAGAAGTTAAATCATCTTTAAAATCAACACTGATATTTGCCAGTATAAAATTTGGCCCCATATGCATAGTTAGCACCTCATTTACAATTTCAACCTGGCTACTTGCCTGTAAAATATGTCGTATACCCTGCACCACTGGCTGATTAGCCGACTCACCAATTAATAAACCTTTCGTTTCATAGGCTAGCCAAATGGCTGTACTAATTAATATCAAACCGATAAGGATAGAAGCCAGGCCATCCACATATAAAACGCCAGTTAACTGGGTTAACAGTATTCCCAAAAACGCCACCAATAAACCCAGCATAGCTGCTGAATCTTCAAATAGTACGACAAACACACTGGGGTCTTTAGCGCGTTTAACCGCTTCTATGTAACTCCATTTTCCTTTGCTTTGCCTGAATTCACGTAACGCAAAATACCAGGCGGCCCCTTCAAAAAGTAATGCAAGACCCAGTACAATATAATTTATAAAGGGGTCGGTCATTTCTGTTGGGTGCATCACATGCTGTATACCTTCATAAACAGACACCCCTCCACCCAATGCAAAAATTAGAATAGCAACGATAAAACTCCAGAAATAAATTTCTTTACCATGACCAAAAGGAAATTCTTCATCGGCTGGTTTATTGGCCTGTTTCATTCCGTAGAGCAGCAATATCTGGTTGCCCGTATCTACCAGTGAATGAATACCTTCTGACAGCATGGCAGAACTGCCTGTGAAAAATGCGGCGGTGAATTTAGTGACTGAGATTAATGCATTACCGAACAAGGCAGCAATTATTACTTTTTTAGATCCTGATGACATAATTATAAGTTCTAAGGTTCGTTAACCCGGGTTAGTCGGCTGGAAATACTTTTTTAGAGTGTAAGCGAAATGTGTGGCTAATAAAACCGGTTTACCTTAAATATTATTATGCCAATTTAAATTGCAGTTGTTGCTGTAAGAATTTTTTTATATCTTCAATATTAATCGGCTTCTGGAAGAAATGAATCCCTTCTGGCAAGCCACCTTTTTCTTTTATCTCACTTTCAGTGAGACCAGATATTACCACAATCAAACTGTGCTTTAATTCTGGCATGGTTTTTAACGCCCTGACCATCTGAAAGCCATCCATATGAGGCATCATTAAATCCGTAATAATTACATCTGGTGTTGTGTTGCCAATTTTAATAAGCCCTTCATAACCATTTACGGCTTTAATAATATGAGCATTCATCTTCAGGGTGTTAATAAGCTTTTCATTCAGCAGCAGTTGCTGATGATCATCTTCAACAATGACAACGGATAATTGATTGCCTGAAACAGGTTCAATTGATGCAGACTGTTGCTGATTTAATATATTCTCAACAGAGCTACGAACAATTCGCCGATGCCCCCCTGCGGTTGTCCATGCACGTAATAAACCGTTATTGGTCCAGGTTTGTATTGTGCTTACAGCCACACCCAGTAATTTTGCTGCTTCGCGACTGGAAATAAAATCCGTCGTTTTGTCTACCATTTCAATCTCATTAAAATATAAATTGTTTGTTATTCATATATGTGCTATCGGTGATTATATCTCATAATTACTAGATAATATAAAATCAAATATCCTGATTTTTACTGGTCAAATTTGTTGATATACAGTTTGTGCAATAAACGGTACCAAGCCTTACGTGGCATCGAACTTTCTCCCCCACTTCAATCGCCCCATGACAACTATCACAGAGTGTGCCTGAATCCAGTACTAATTCTTCAAACCCTTCAACGGGTATTTCAACTCCATTAATTATTTTATTCCACGGTTTATCTTTAACAATATCTGGCCTGAAAGACTCTTCTATTTCTCTCCAACGCAAAATAAGGTGCTCTGGAATATTGTGTTTACGTAAACAGCTCATCATAATATCTTCACGATAATCAAACAGCTCATCAGAAATCACCATCCAGTGATGTGCATTTCTGGGCCTGTCACCGATATAAACTTTTTCTCCTGTAAATACCTGTCGTAGAAACAGGTATACTTTTTCAACCGATCTTTGCAGGGTTATGCCTGCAAAAAAAGGTGATAATTTTTCATCTTTATAAACAATATTATAAAAATCGCTAAGAATTCTGGTTAGTTTTTTCCCCTGCTCAAGCTCGGCCCAAATTTCAGCATCGGGTTCTGGGTAACTGACCTCACTCAATAAACATGTTGATGAATCCTTATTATCAGTTTTTCGGTTTGTATATTTTTCATTAGTTTCAGCACTATTTTCTCGTAAGTCTTTCAGGTCAAATGAGTCTGAAAAAACCCTGTTTGTAGCTGCACCATGTGAGGTTACATAAGTATTGATATTAGAAACCATGGAATCAGAGCCGGCAAGATAAACTAACCAACCATTAAAATCACTATATTTATCTGCAAGTATGCGCTTGGCTGAATCTGTATAGATTCCATTATTTAAGCTGGCACCCGGCACACATGGGTAATAAATAATATGGCTATTATTCTGTGAAATTTCTGTTAAAAGTCCATGCATATACAAATCGTTTTTACTGCCTGCCTCGTGAAATATATGTATCTCTCCCTGATGCTTACTTTCCATCGCTTCACGTAAAACACCTATTAAAGGAGCTATACCGGTACCAGTACCAACCATCAAAATAGGTGAATTATTATTATCCTGTTGATAATAACAGTGGCCATTTGGCCCCTGGATATCAATTAAATCCTCTTCCTCCAATTCATTAAATATCCACTGACTGAGCTCACCGTTTTCCATAAGTTGTATATGTAACTCAAGATAGTAATCATTCGCCTGGCAACTGACCAGGGAATAACTTCGAACAATCCCCTCACCTGGGCGGCAAATATTAATAAACTGCCCAGGTTTATATTCTGTTATTTTGTCGCTTTCAATAAGTAATTTACAAACAGTTTTAGAAACAAATTCTTTTTTATAAACCATTGCACTTGAAAACAATTGATGCCGATTAATTACTGAAATTTCTAAATCACTAACTGGCTTACAGATACAGGGCAGGAAATAGCGCTTTGAAATATATAGTTCACCTAAACTATTTTGTGCATCATCGGGAAGTGTACCGTCATCACATTTCAACATACAAACCTGACAACTTCCCTTACGACAGGAAAAAGATAACTCGACTCCCTGTCTATGCAGGGCTTCAAGCACAGTTTCATTAATTCGACAATTATAATCTATATTATTAAACCTGATATTATGCATAGTAAATACAGCTTCAGTTAAATTTCTAATATAATATGGCTTTCAAGCCTGTTTCTGTTCGCTATCGTAATTATAGTCGAAACAACCATTAAAGCTGCGGGGCTAAGTTACCCACATAAAACTTAACGCTTTAACCCCGGATCTAATGTTGCTAACAAACTTAATAATAAAAACTTTATATCTTTTCGGTTTCTTGCATCAACTTCAAAAATGGGTACATTCATATTCATATCATGTAATTTTTTATGAAAGGTATAAAGTCCCGGCCTTGAATTTACATCCATACGTGCCACACCTATAACAACCGCATTTTTTTCTATGAAAGGTTTAAAGGCCGTTAAAAAAAATTCCAAATCCGCTAAAGGGTCTTCACGGGCATTATCTATCATTAATACCAGCCCTAGACCTCCTATGGTTAAAATATCCCACATAAAACTAAATCGTTCCTGACCCGGTGTACCATATAAATGAAACTTCACGCCATCATCAAGGTTTAAAACACCATAGTCCATGGCAACAGTAGTATTCGATTTTCTAAGCTTAACGTCATCTGTTGCACTCGCTTCTGTATTAACTACGGGTATATCGCTAATACTGGAAATTGCCGTCGTTTTTCCCGCACCGACAGGACCTGTAAATATTATTTTATGTTCCATTGAGAACCTCTAAATTATATACGTGAAATTTTCTGTAACAGTAAACCTAACAGGGCCTGGTTACGATGTGGTTTTAAAACAGGCTCTTGCGCAGTTCTGTTAACCGCGCGTGCTAACCCGGCACAGTGAGCTGCACTGTAAAATTGATAGATCTCTTCTTTATCTATTTTCAGAAAATGACGTGCCAGGGTAATTGAGGTAGGACAGCTCGATAAAAGAGAAGCTATTCGCATTGAATTTTCTGTGCCTGGTAACCGGGTCAGGTTTGGCCAGTGCATCAGTTCAACTACATCATGGCGTAAACAACCTTCTAACAGTCTTCCACTAGATGCATGAAAACCACTCATCCACATAAGCTCATCAATATTACGACCCGTATCATTCGTCACAATATCTCTATCACCCAGCACAGATACCTTCAGCTTTGTTGCATCTGTGGTACAGAATGTTTCAAGATCATCTGTATTATTAAAATACTCACCTATCGAGGGTAGAACCGTAATGCTTCCATTACCCAGCAAACTAATATGAATATTCTGCTTGTTACTAACGGCTCGTTTGACAATATTTATCAAATAATCATCCGCTGAAAATGTTTGATCTTCAGACGGATTATGTATTTTTTTTTCTACAATCATGAATTTTCCTTCAACTCAATGTAATAAAAATAAAACTAATATGGCGGACCAGGAAAGACCCGCAAAATCGAACATACACATGTCGTTCGAGTTATATTTTTTATCATTTAGTACCAGGAATGACCCAAAGGAGGGTTACCGTTAATGAGCCTTTCATTTAGCATATGACAGAGTATGGATCACTTATTAGAAATTGTCAAATTAATCATAATAATCATTTTAATCATTTTTAAAATGCAGACGAATATCTAGATCATTTAATTCAGTATATGTTTGATTCAAATGGGAAAATTATTACTTAATTTGTAAAAACCTTGTTATTTCAAGCTTTCCATTAATATATCGAGATTTTTACGGGACAGCAGTTAGGACGTAATATGTCTTAACAGAATTAAAAGGCCGTCCCTGGCCACCTTCGTTTGACCACTCCGTTATTACTATTGCTTGAAATTAGCCTCTAAAGCAAACCAGATTTTCTTTGTGTCTGTAGAAAAATCATCGGCGCTGTAATCTGCATACTTGACTAGACCTTTAAATATTTTGTTAAATGGTTTAACAAGTACTAAATCAAGTTCAGTACCGTAATCAGTGCTGCCATTATCTGAACTAAAGTCATGATATAGACCAACAAATTTCAAGCCTGTGAATTTAGAGACCACTTTGATATAAGCATCATTCAAACCATCATCAGGCGTTGATAAAAACTTATCCGCCCAACCATTAAAGGCATGCTTTGTCGCCAGTGGTGTCTGGAAAGCTGCTGCTCCAGCATCACTGCCCAGGCTTTCATAACCAAGAAATACTTTTGTTGTACTGACTTTATAACCCGCTTCACCAAACAAATAAATCACACTTAAATCAGCCGGGTTGTCTCCAGCATCAGACTGTTGGGCGAATTCTGCGGTATATAAAAATGACCCTGCGGAACCTTTTAAACGTAAACCCAGGGTATCTGTATCCGTTTGAGTATCATCATCAAGCAAATAGGCATAGGCTGTGATTTTACCGATCGGCGTTTTATCTATGCCAACGTTAAACAGGTTATGTGCTGTGTCTACTGAACCACCCTTGATGGTATTAATTTGTGCAATGTGAGTAAGCGAGAACATAACATCAGCAATGCTTTCATTGGTTATTTTAAACGCATCAAATGTCTGTTCGTTCTGACGCCAGCCTACATTACCCACAAATCGTGCGTTATCCAGAATGATACGTTGCCGGCCCAGTTTAAAGTCAGTGCTATCTAAGCCTGTATATGACAACCAGGCCTGATTCAGTCCTTCGCCTTTAGGGTCGATCACATTCGCATAATCAGTATGGCCATTAGTACCCGAATTAAAATCACCACTGGTATTGATGACTTCAAAATCAGCATGTGCCTTGAGATCGAGATATGAACCGGTGGTAAACCCCAGTCTTGAACGAAGTGTGTGTGCCTCTGCATCACTGGTTGCTGGATTCCCATCATCAACGCTTTCAAAACGATAACGCATATTCAAACTTGCTTTACCCGCTGAAAAAGCGTCTGCAATACCTTCAGCAAAACTTAACTGAGGTATTGATAACCCGACAATCAATAGTGATATACCGGTAATTGATTTATGGATGAGTTTTTTTGGCATAAGATTTCCTTTGTTTTTTAAACTTTTTCTCAAATTGAGATGATGAAAAATGAATTTCTTAGGCCACGCTGCCAGTAACACCTCCGTTGGTGCCGTCTTCAGAAATATTAGGATTCACTAATGCACAAATCATGCCGTAACATAACCTATTGATTTTTAATAAAAAATATATTTTTAAACAATAAACTAAATAATCAAAGCTCAAAAGCTGTGCATGTAAAACTATAGCTGCACAAATTTGGGAAGATTCTTTATGGGAAATCCAGGCTTATAAGCAGGAGTTCTTAACATGGGTGTCCCGATTAGCCGTAAGCAGGAGTTCTTAACATGGGTGTCCCGATTAGCCTTCCCGATTAGCCGCTTAACATGGGTGTCCCGATTAGTTCCCTTAACATGGGTGTCCCTATTAGTTATCCCGATTAGTTATAAATACCATAGATGACTCACCTCTTGACAAATTAGGACAATTGTCCTAATCTGCACGTCATCACGTTCCACCCTGTCCCCTGCTTCACATCTAAGGACCTGGGTTACTCTCTATCACAGGCTTTACAGTAAGCATTTCTTAACGGAAGGTGTTTTCATGAACCACAAGACAACGCGTGATCAAATCGTTGAAGCTGCAAATAAGTTGATCTATCAGCAAGGTTACGAGCATACCTCTTTCTCAAACATTGCAGATGCTGTACAGATCTCGCGCGGCAATTTTTACTATCACTTCAAATCTAAAGATAAAATTCTACATGCCGTGATCAATGAGCGTCTAACCAATACCCGAAAAATGCTGGCGCAATGGGAAACCGAAGGCAAACAAGCCGAAGATCGCATCCGCAGCTTTATCCATATCCTGATCACCAACCGGGAAAAAATAAAACATTACGGCTGCCCGGTTGGCACACTGTGCACTGAACTTGCGAAACTGAATCATGCCTCACAAGCTGAGGCAAACGAACTCTTTACTCTATTTCGAACCTGGCTAGGTAAACAATTCACTCAACTTGGCCGCGGAGCAGACGCTGATGAACTCGCGATGCACCTTCTTGCTCGCAGCCAGGGAGTCGCCACACTGGCAAACGCCTTTAACGATGAGAAATTTATCAAGCAGGAAGTAAAACAGATGTGCGACTGGTTGAGATCATGTGCAGAAGATGCAGCGCAAACTAATACCCATTCAAACTAAAAAGACAGGAGAAAAAACTAATGTTCATCATACTGCTAAAATTTTCTGATAATAAAAGCCAGGCCAGCCAATTTATGGAAGGCCACAACGAGTGGATCAAACGCGGTTTTGATGACGGCGTATTTTCATTGGTCGGTAGCCTTCAGCCTAATTTGGGCGGCGGGATTGTGGCACATAATACCTCTCTAGCAGATCTTCAAAACAGGGTGAATGACGATCCGTTTGTCGCCGAAAATGTGGTAAGCACGGAAATTCTTGAAATCACCCCGGCAAAAACCGATGAACGATTGAAGTTTCTTCTCAACTGATTTCTCTCTTAATATTGATTCAGGAATAAACACATGAGCACGACAATAGTCAGTCCCGACGGTAAATTACGTTGCCGCTGGTGCGATGCAGCAGCCGAGTTTTATAACTATCACGATACCGAATGGGGTTTCCCGGTAAGTGATGATCATCGCCTGTTTGAGAAATTGAGCCTGGAGAGTTTTCAGTCTGGGCTAAGCTGGCGCACCATACTCGCCAAGCGAGAGAACTTCCGTGCAGCATTCCATAATTTCGATTTTGACAGGATAGCGCGCTTTAACCAGCGCGACATTAATCGCTTGCTCAAGGATGAAGGGATCGTCCGTCATCGCGGCAAAATCGAGGCGATTATCAACAATGCGCAACGGACCCAGGAACTGGTCAAGCAGGAAGGTTCACTGGCAGCCTTTATCTGGCGTTACGAACCTGATAAGAAGCAGCTTGCAAAACCGCAGACTGCTTCAACCTCCGTGGAATCACTTGCCCTGTCGAAGGATCTAAAAAAACAGGGCTGGAAATTTGTTGGGCCTACTACTGTGTATGCCTTCATGCAAGCGATGGGGTTGATTAATGATCATGCTGAAGACTGCGTGATTAGAGCAAAAGTTGAGCAAGCACGCCAGAAATTCAGGCGACCAGGGTGCTGATAAATAGCGAATTTACGTAGACGAATTTACGTAGACACCCAATTTACGTAGAAATTTACGTAGACACCCATGTTAGTTCATAAAATAAATCTAGCGTAGCCCGTAGGAAGCGAAGCGTAGCACGAGAATAAAGCAAAGCGGAATTTTAAAACACAACTCCCTCATAAATCTACAAACAAAAAATTGACAATATTAAAGATTATGAGAATTCGTGAGTTTTAGGGCGCATAGAAACATGCATCCCCGTATGACGCTTTGCTTTATACGGGCTACTTGCTTCCTGCTAATCCGATTTTTATTTTGCCAAAAACATTATTTATATACTAAGCATTCACCTTCGCCGCTTCCCAACCAATCATTGCCAATTTTCTAGTACTTCCCCACATATAACCACCAACATTTCCACTGGCCTGTATGACCCTGTGACAAGGAATAAGAAATGCAACTGGATTGCTACCAATTGCCGTTCCTACGGCTCTTGATGCTTTGGGATCACCTATATTATTAGCGATGACACCGTAGGTTGTCAGGTTTCCCATTGGAATTTTTAATAAGCTTTCCCATACTTTTAACTGGAAGGGTGTTCCATTTAAATGCAACTTAATTTTATCTAACTGATTCCAGTCTTTCTGAAAAATGTACAATACATCTTGCTGAAGTTTATCAACTACTTGATGATATTGGGCATTTGGAAAACGCTGCCTCAAATTAAGTAATGCTTGTTCTTCATTGCCTTCAAAAGACATATGGCAAATCCCTTTGGCCGTAGATGCAACCAGTAATTGTCCAAACGGACTTTCCGCAAAACAGTGGTTTATCTCCAGTTTTTTACCACCATTTTTAAACTCCCCCGGTGTCATTCCCTCAATATTTATAAATAAGTCATGTAACCGACTACTACCAGACAATCCTGTTTTATACGCCGTATCAAGGAGTGTTGATCGCTCGTTTTTTAACATTTTTTTTGCATATTCAATACTAAGATATTGAATAAATTTTTTAGGACTGACACCCGCCCAATTAGTAAATATGCGCTGAAAATGAAAAGGGCTAAGACCTGCTGTGCCAGCAATTTCTTCTAAAGATGGCTGGTTTTTAAAATTTGCACTTATATAGCTAATAGCTCCTGCAATACGCTCATAATTCATATGTTCCTGATTAGCCATTATTCATTTCTCAAATTGTCGAGTGCTAAATAGCCGTATGTTGTAAATCATGTTTTACACATTGACACGCCACCATCAACCAGCATAGCCGTACCCGTCGTAAAGCTTGATGCATCTGAAGCAAGATAAAGTGCTGATTTTGCAATCTCTTCAGGTTTAGCTGTTCTTTTTAAAGCATGCATATTTCTTACAAACTCAACAACATCAGGACTATCTCCAAATTCACGACTCATTGGAGTATCAGTACCTCCGGGTAATAACGCATTAACTCTAATTCCATGCGCACTGTATTCAGTAGCTAATGCTTTGGTTAAACCAATAAGGCCTGCTTTACTTGCAGCGTAGGAAGCTATTTGTGGCATACCAATTGTGTAACCAACAAATGACGATGTGAAAATAATAGAACCGCCTTTAGCCATGACAGGTAGTTGGTACTTTGCCCCTAAAAAACCACTTGTGAGGTTTGTCCGAAGCGTTTGTTCCCAGTCTTCTAATTTAATTTCAGGCGTTTCACCCCTTGCACCAAGCGTTCCCACATTGTTAAAAGCAATATCAAGTTGGCCAAATTCTTTTAACGTAAAATCAACCAATGCTTTAGCATAGGTCTCTGATGCTACATCACCCGCCAATGCTTTGGCCTCACCGCCAGCTTGAACAATTTCTTCCGCTAGTAAATCCAGTGCCATTTGTTTACGTGCCGAAATAACCACCTTTGCTCCTTCCTGAGCGAACAATTTAGCTGATTCTCGACCAATTCCTGAACTAGCGCCAGTAACAATAGCCACTTTATTTGATAATGCATTCATAGACTAGTCTCCTTGACTGTACGTTTATTAAAAAACATCATAGAGACAAAAGTTAATAAGCTCGACCCGAATCTTGCTACACAAACACAGAATCATATTATCGTTATAAGGTGACATATCACCCAAACATATTTCGAATTTACGCGGAGAATTTACGCGAAATTTACGCGGACACCCATGTTAAATTCGGATGTTAAATTCGGACACCCATGTTCGGACACCCATGTTAAATTCGGACACCCATGTTCGGACACCCATGTTAAATTATAAAATAAATCTGGCGAAGCATAGTACGGGAATGAAGCAAAACGGAATTCTAATGCGGGTTAACGTCATCTTCTTTTGGTAGATATAATAGCTTCCCAGACTTTATCAACCGACGATCTGCTTTTTTAAATTCACCCTGCTCTGTACATTCTTGTTGAGAGTTTTCAATTTGAGTGACCAGGGCCTGGGTTATATCAGATGACTGAAATTCTAAAGATAAAAATAGTGGATGCAATGTTTCAATTACCCATTCAGGCTGCTGATCATATAATTTCCAAACATAATAATCGATTGACTGCTTCTCATCTGACAGATTAAAGGCATCGCGACTCAATTTCATCAGAAGTCATCAGCTTACTACCTGACCAACAACAAAGGTTTGACCTTAAAATATCCGTTTTTGCTCAATTGGCACGGATGGGACGTTATAAAGAACCTTAATCTCTGATTCAAGGAGAATGGTTAGTCTTTCTTTGAAGGTCATTTGATAATCCAAAAGGCCTGAAAATACGCTAAAACACTTAAAATGAAGCTGGTTTAGAAATTTAATGTCTTCTAGAAGTGAGTAATGACGAGGTTTGTAGTGATAATTGTTACATACGAACGATATGCCCCAGATACCTCATATAGCTACAAAACTGCAATGCACTTTATTTTAAGCTATAAGGTATGTCATCTATGTTAAATAAACAAAATCCACTAAGTTCCAACTCTACAGGATGCACAAAGGAGATCCGTATTGGCCAATGAATCAACCGAAACCCATGATCATCAGTTACACGATAATGCAATAACTCCCGATAACGATGAAGTCTTTTTATATGCAATTCCAATATGTCATAAATAACCATTCATGGACATACCATTGCACACCAGTCGTTAGTGTATTTATTTACATCAACTCAAATTTTTAGTGGGAACTTAAGTAGGAAGATATGCACATGAACGATGCCAGCACCGAGCTTGCTTCACAGACCATAAAAAACGTCGTCAATAACGATCACCAGGCACTGGAGGATATTAACAGAGAGGCGGTACAAACCGGTAGAGTCACCGGTAAACTGGGTATTACCCTGTTGCTGCTAATCCTGATACTGCCTTTCCTGGGTGTCAGCTACCTGCTCAACGACGAGATCGACTCCGAGAATCATTTTATCACACGACAAAAGGCAGGTTCTGATTACCTTGTCACCGTGCGTACGCTGCTGGAACATGTGCAGCAGCATCGCGATATATCATATGCCGTTTTATACGGTACACGAGAATTTGAATCCAGGCTAACCGGTCTCTCCGCACGCATCAATGAAGACCTGCGCGAGATTGAAAAACTGGATACTGCTTTCAAGTCCATACCGAAATCTGGTGGTGCATGGCTGAGCTGGCGCAAGGACTGGTTGGATCTGCTACAAAAGCATCTACAAATGTCCCCGGTTGATAATTTCAATGCACACACCGTGCTGATCGATGAAATCCTTTCGTCCATTCATAATGCGTCCGATGTTTTTCACCTGTCACTTGATACACAACTGGACAGTCGTGCTCTAACAGAGGCGACTATACGGATGCCCCAAAAGTTAGAAAGCCTGGCTCAGGTTCGCGCTCTGGGTACAGGCATCATTGCTCAAAATCATATCAATGACAATGAGAAAGTGAGGCTCAGAGCTCTCGGTCAGTCCCTTAGTGAGGGTCTGGATGATCTGGTTCGCAGTATAAGCGTTCTCTTTCAGCGGAATCCTGAGCTGCAGGCTCATCTCTCCCACGATTTTGATAAAGCAGTAAACAGCATCAGTCATTTTCTGGGGGAGATGGTATACAAACAAATCACGGACTCTGCCAAGCTGCAAATTTCTGCCAGCGCATATTTTAATGCCGGCAGCACTTCGCTGAGTGATCTTTATCGCCTGTTTGATTCCATCGATAATGAACTTAATAGTCTGCTCATAAAACGGCTGGAAAATGCTCAACACAAGCGAACCTTGCTGCAAGTGAGTACTCTATTAATCCTGGCGATGACTATTGCGATTTATTTTATGTTTTTACATCATCAGGCTGTCGGCCGACACCTGTGGTTAAAGCTGCAACATACGGCAAAAGATCTGTCGTGCAGCAACCAGGAACTTGATCAGTTCGCCTATATTGCTTCCCACGATCTCAAGGCACCGCTGCGAGCTATAGCCAATCTCTCTCAGTGGGTTGAGGAAGATCTGGAAGAGGTGATGACCGATGATACTCGCCAGCAGATGAAATTACTACGGGCGCGCGTATCGCGCATGGAAGCACTCATCAATGGTGTTTTGCAATACTCCCGAGCTGGGCGCATGGACATGGAATTAGAAAGTGTGGATGTAGGCGAATTACTGGCCGAGGTTCTCGATGGGCTGGCGCCACCTCCCGGCTTTAGTATTAACATCGCCCCCGACATGCCTGTTCTGCAAACGGCAAGAGTGCCACTGTCCCAGGTATTCGGCAACCTGTTGTCCAATGCCATTAAATATCACGATCGGCCCGAGTCGGCGCATGTCAAGGTTTCCATGCAGCTACTCGATGATGCGATGTATGAATTTACCGTAGCTGATGATGGCCCCGGCATCGCCCCCGAATTTCATGACAAGGTATTTCAGATTTTCCAGACCCTGAACGCCCGCGACAAGGTAGAAAGCACCGGCGTGGGTCTGACGGTGGTGAAAAAAATCGTCGAAGAACTGGGTGGTGATATCAGCCTGGACTCAGAGGAAGGTCACGGCTCAATATTTCGTTTTACTGTACCGAAACCCAATAACGGTGGATAGAAATCAAAAACATAAGTGAACTCTCCTAATCGTGATGAAACATAAGATGAATGAACTAAAAAGGTCGTATAAAACATGTTGAACAACAATGTAGCAATTATGCTGGTTGAAGATGATGAAGTAGATGTGATGAATGTACAACGCGCCTTCAAGAAAAACAATATTAGTAACCTGATTCATGTGGCCGGCAACGGTCTGGAAGCACTGGACATGTTGCGCGGCACCAATGGAGTGGAAAAACTCAATCCGCTACCAAAGATTATTTTGCTGGATATTAATATGCCGAAAATGAACGGTATTGAATTCCTCAGGGAATTACGCGCCGATGTAAATCTGCGTTCAGTTGGTGTGTTTGTACTCACCACCTCTGACGAGGAAAAGGACCGTATAGCCGCCTATGACCTGAACGTGGCCGGCTACATTCTTAAGCCAGTGGAGCCGGGTAAATTTATGGAAGCGGTCAAGGCTCTGGATATGTTCTGGTCATTGATTGAATTGCCCTGAAACAGGCTTGTTACGGAAGGCAAAACCTGGATCAGGTGTGTCGAAACTTATCACTCAGAATTTAAGGTCGAGTTATGACGGAAGAGCTGAAAATACTCATAGTGGATGATGATGACGTGGACCGCATGGCGGTGCGCCGTGCATTGAAATCTGCTGCGGTCGAAGCTGATATTGAGGAGGCAATCAGCGCTGGCACGGCGCTTGAAGCGCTGCGCAATCAAAACTTTGATTGCGCACTGTTTGATTATATGCTGCCTGATGGGGATGGGTTATCTTTATTACGGGCCACTCGCGAAGCGGGCGTGACTATTCCGGTGGTGATGCTCACTGGCCAGCGCGACGAGCGGCTTATCGTGGAATTGCTGCGCGCCGGGGCTTCAGATTACCTCTCCAAAGCGGATCTTAACGGCGAATCCCTGGGCCATGCAGTACAAAACGCCATTCGTTTGCATCGCGCGGAACAGGAACGGTTACAGGCTCACAACGAACTTGAAGTGACCCATCGTGAATTGCAGGCCTCCCACGAGCAATTACTGCAATCAGAAAAACTGGCCTCTATCGGCCAGCTCGCCGCCGGTGTAGCTCATGAGATCAACAATCCGGTAGGCTATGTTCACGCCAACCTCGGCACCCTGCAGGAATATATCGAAAACCTGTGCCAGATGCTGGAAAGTTATGAGCAACTGGAGACACTGGTCAACGACAATGAGGATGTTTTGAAAACCATTCAGAAGCTAAAGCAGGAACTGGATCTGGAGTATCTCAAGGAGGATGTACATAATCTGGTCAGTGAGTCTCGCGAGGGGATATCGCGAGTCAAAGATATTGTACAAGACCTCAAGGATTTCTCCCATGTGGACGAGGCTGAGTGGCAATGGACCGACCTGCACCGCGGTCTGGATAGCACGCTTAATATCGTCAGTAATGAGATCAAGTATAAGGCCGAGGTGATCAAAGAATATGCCACACTGCCTGATGTGGAATGCCTGGCCAGTCAAATCAACCAGGTGTTTATGAACCTGCTGGTCAATGCTGCCCATGCCATCGAGGATCGCGGGGTGATTACCATCTGCAGCGGCCATGAGAACGACAAAGTATGGGTTTCCATCAGTGATACCGGCAAGGGTATAGACCCTGAAAACCTGAAAAAAATATTTGATCCCTTTTTCACCACCAAGGCTATAGGCAGCGGTACCGGGCTGGGGTTATCGCTATCTTACGGCATTGTGCAGAAACATGGTGGCCATATCGAAGTGGACAGCACATTGGATAAGGGCACCACTTTCACTATCCATTTACCCGTTAAGCAAGACGAAGCACAGGCTGAATAACCATCTAAAACGATCGCTCGGAAAAAATCAAAACATGAGTCCACAAGTAAACTGTAATGGTCAGTTCTTTTAGCCTTTTTCTACCCGTGACATATACCTTTTGTATAACTCCATTTGACACATTGCCATATTGATTCAGTTTCATTGTTCTGGATGGGACAGCATACATATCGCTAGGCATTTGTCCTCTACTTATTAAAAGATTCTCAAAGTCTTTGTGTTTTCTACCTCCACCCATTAACTGTGGCGATAAATACTTAGTAGCTGGTGTTCCTTTGAATGCCTCATCTTTAAGTTTTACTATCGCTTCTAGTTTTGTTTTCCTTGCCCACTTTATCCACAATGAGTTTTGTGTATATCTTGTTGGGTTATTAAATACCTTTTTAATTTCTCTTTGTTCTGCTACTTTAACTTTTTTTGCTGTTCCGTTTAATCCCATTGAACAGCTACAGGTAATTGTCTTTTCGCTACATCATTCATCGACTTAATAACATCATCAATGTTTGATTGTATTGATATGTTCATTTACAAATTATAAGGATGTAAAGGACTATGCTTTGACTGTCTCGCACCTACATCGTTATCATAAGCCGGCACTGGTTCATCGAGTGTTTCTTGTCCAAACATCCCAGGCAACACCTTTGCGCTTCCTACACATGGAGAATTAAATTGCAGATTAAGGTTTCTACTGCTTAAAAATAAAGGCTCTCCGATTATTTTGTCTATCTCTGTAACAGTACCCACATTATATTCTGTCTCATCTGTGGTTAAATAATTACAATTAGTTAAATTAACATCTAAATTTCCATTGCCCAATGTATTTGATATGTGCATGTCAACCAATCCACCACGTATAATTGTATTTGTCATATTTACAGTTAAAGAAAAACCGACCACATTCATTTTCATTGCCATTAATGGGATAAGATCAGTATCTGGGTTTGCAAAAGTGCAATTCGTTATATTAACTATTTTATTTCTATCAGTTCTAGCATCTGCTATATTATGTAAAATATAAACAGATGAACATGCAGCGCCTGAGTCGGCGTTTGTAGAATAACTTTCACAATATTCATATGTTGCATCACCTGAACCTCCAGAATAAAAATCTACCCCTTCGATTGATGTTGCAGAAAACCCAATGTTTGCAGCACCCCCATCATTGTTATATGCTTTTACTCGCTTACATATAACTGTGCCGCTAAATGTGTTATAACAGCCTGTACCATAAAATCCTCTGTTATTATGTGCAATAGAATCAGTTACTGTCCCCATGCCCGTACCACCAATTAAAAATAAACAGCCAATTGAATTTCCTACTACGTTATTAATTGCATTTGTTATTGAACTATTGGTCAGTGTGGCAGATATTCGAGCATGTAGTAATGGAGCCGAGCAACCACCCTCTGAGCCTGTAATTGTAACCCCGTTAATATGAGCATCATCAACAACTATTATTGAACCTGCTGCTGACTGAAAAAAAACACCTCCATTTATCGGATTAATACCATCACCGGTTAAAGTTAAATCGGTTACATTAATGCCGTTGTTAATTAATCCCCCGCCAAAATCAACAAACATACCCAAAACTTTACCATTCGTTGAAGCTATTGAACAACCGTTCATAGTGCAATTATTTAAAATAACTTGATTATCAACTACAGCCGCTATTACGCCTGGACGCTCAAAAGCAGACAAACTCAAGTTATTAAACTGACAGTCATTAAATGTTATAATACGAGACCCAACCGCCATAGCTGCTGTATAAAATACCATACCAAAAGCGCTAGCTAATGCACTGTTTGTTGTCACATTAAGGAAAATACATCTTGTATAAGTAGTGTCTTCGACAATTCCAGTAAATGCGGCTATTGCGCCTGTAGTACCCGTATGCACAACAGACTTGGTCAGTGTCATGTCTTCAAAATAAAAAATATGTCCATACAAAGTTGAATTGTGTGCAAATATAGGATTAATAGCTAATGTAGTATTAAGTACACAGTTTGCAGCAACGCCGCTTCTAGATTTACATGTTATTGTTAACGCACTTCCTGGCCCATTACCTATATTAAATTGAGCAGATGTTATATGCGTATCATCATCGAATATAAACTCATCACCTGTAGTCGCCGCATTAAAGACTTGTTGAAAACTTATTATACCGCCATCAAACGGAAAGCAGTTCGAATCTGTCCAGTCATCTGCAATGCTGGGGATTGCTACTGCTTTTATACCTGTGTTTTTAAAATTCCAAACAGCCATAACGTAAACCTCATCTAATTTAAAAGGTGGTTTTTTTGTAAAATAAAAATGTCATGCAACTTGTACTAAATCAATTGTTATGCCAGCAGATGAGCCTAATAAAGCGAAGTGCGTAATTAATTGGCCTCTGCCCTCTAAAATAAGGCCGTCGCCATTACCATAGGAAATACTTGATGAGGCATTTGTTTCAGCCTCGATCGCTGATGTCCCCATACCTATTTTTACTGTTTGTGTAGCATCTGTGACGCGAATTTTTACTCCTTTAGAGCCTGTCGAAAAAACATAAGAGATAGGTGTAGCGCCTACTGTTATAGAGCCGATATAGTTAGAATGTTTAGCATATTCTGAAGCTATAATCTTATAACCTTTTTCATCATATCCCGGTTCATTCGCACACTGAGAATTAGCTTTCATTTAATTTCACCTTTCCTAATGCCCTGTAAACTGTGAATAGCATATACAACAACAGAGCCTATCAAGCCAAGAACTCCGAATATTCCAACAGTGGTTAGTTTTTCAACTATGCCACCCCAGAACTCTTTCCTGAACTTTTCTTTCTAAATTAAAACAGTTAAGTAGTTATGTTGTTTATTGTGTAAGTCATGAGTGTACTGGTCAAGTCACACCGGACACTAAAAATAAACTACAATATAATTTATTCATTTTGTTTCACCTATAGTATTTTAATAGCCAATTTTTTAAATGGTTATACTTTAATACTGCGTGTTTTATATAAGGCATAAGTTATGCCAGTTAATTTTTTTTTGTTATTATTCAATATCTGGAAATCCTTGATCTGAAATGAGCTGCATTCATAACGTTAGACTATTCCTAGTGTTTTTTTATTCTGTAAGTATTCTCGACAACGGATCAAATTTAAGCCGTTATCCTACCATCTATCCAGAAGTGAACATTCTCTAATATCTGATATTCCCGTCGGTTCAGCTTTTCAAGGAGTATGTATTTTTTAACTATTAGATTTTTCAGGGAGTGTTCAAAAATCTGTGTCAATTCATTAAACTACCCCTAATTAAAAAGGTATGAATATGACACACTCATTTTAATGGCCCATTACAGTATGCACATTGAGGGTGAATGTTTTCCTCAAGTAATTTAGTGGCTAACCATTTTCTACTTATAAAGTGCCCTCCCTGCACTCTGTCTTTATAATGTCGGGTAGTTCCACAAGCCACACAAGACACATAACCGTTATCATCTGCATATTTCATCCTAACGTATAGCTGGATAGCTTCTGCTGCTTCTACCAGTTTGGCTATTGTCTTTGATTTACGCTTTGCCAATTATTTAATCCCCATTGCCTGTAAATAAATATCATCAGGTTTTGATAGGTGATAGCCTCTTTCAATTGAATTTTGATCAATATTGTTTAGGTACTCAGTAAACTGTTTAACCTTCATAATGCTAGATACCTGGATAAACTGAATAGCTTGTATGCACATCTCATGCTCAAAATTTGCAACTAATTCCCTGTAGAACTCCGCAAATTCTTGATTGTCTCTAACTAAAATTAGTGCGCCATATGTAAACTTGTAAAAGTTTCTCTCATAGCTAAACCCATTTCCTGATTACTTTCCAATTTCTGTTTACCAGAGATTTAAAATCCTGTTTTGTGAATCTGAGCGTTTAGGCTCGAAAGGCTTTGCTTCCCCATGTGTCAGGATACCTTTCGCCTGTTAACAAATGTTTGGCTTAGAGAGAAATCCATACATATAACAAGATCAGATAGAGAAACTGCTGTTTATGTTTTAAGTTGGATAGATATTGAGAAATTAATCTTATCCGTACAACAAAAATTGCCAGATATATCTATTAGTGTTTTATGCTCAGATAAACTTGAACGTTACTTTTCAGATATAGAAGACTTCGAAAGCTACCGAAATACTCAACGGTCATCAATTAAAGAATTAAATATAGTTGCAAAGAATTCTTCTATATCTGACAGGATATCAATAACATTTAATGAAGATAAAAAGCATAATATAAGATTCGCAATTGATACAAATGAGGATATTGCAATAAATCTAAATGATTATTTTACCGACTTTCTTGACTCAATAAGACCGTGGTTTAATTGGATAGCCCTTGCAGATTGGTATCTAATGGCTTTCATAATAGCGTTTTTTGTTCACTTTGGAAACTTTGCCATAATCATGTACCAGCATCCAGAAATCTTTATAGCATGGTCTAATGATGACATTCCTGATGGTATGCTTGTAACCGGTACATTTTCGATAGGCGATGGAGTAAATAGGAATAAACGAAATGAAGTTATTCGAACAGTTATAATAGCTGCATTTTCTATTTCCATACTTTCAAGTTTTATAGTTGCATGGGTACAATAATATTCAAAATATAAATCAACATGACTATTTTTTCTTACATCCTAAAAGGCAGGTCGCAAGAAAAACGTCAGGCTATTAAAGCATTAACAAGGCAATGAACTGGGGTTGAAAAGAGTCAAATCTCATCTGAATTTATGAGATTAAATTTTGACCCAAAAAGGGCTTTTTATCCCTTTTTTATGTATTTATTCCCGAATTATTACCGAATAAATACAACTGATACAGTATAAAAAACATTTAAGTCATTGTTTCTTATAGTAAAAAAACTGGTCGGGACGACAGGATTTGAACCTGTGACCACCACACCCCCAGACCCATAATACATACTCATTCAATATAACACGTAACACCGTAACTCATTGCTTCTATTGACTTTATTGTCACTTTCCATCATCTTGCTAAACACCAATTAATACTAAATATCACCACTTTTTGAATACTTTGCGACCAATGTGCGACCAGTGAGAGAGCAATATGGAACTAACAAACAACAATATAAAACAACTGAAACCTGGCGAGTCTCTTCGGGACAAACGTGTTACAGGTTTACAATTACGCGCCTTCGAGAATCGTAAATCATTCTACCTATACTTTCGCACAAAAGCAGGCAAAGAACGAAGGCCTAAGCTAGGCGACTTCCCCACCATCAAACTCGTCGATGCCAGAAGCATTGCACAAGACATCCTGTTTCAGGTCGCTCAAGGTCGAGACCCACAAAAAGAACGCCAAACAGCCAAAAATGCACCGACGGTTGCTGAATTATGTGATTTGTATGTAACAGAGCACAGCGTAAACAAAAAATCGGGCTGGATGGATCGAATGAACTTTGATAACCACATTATACCCATGCTTGGTAAGTTAAAAACCCATGAAGTAGATATCGATGATATGGAACGATTTCATAAATCACTTTCCCATATAAAACCCACCGCCAACAGGATGCTGGCACTCTGTTCTCACATGTTCAATTTGGCTGAAAAATGGAAATTACGTGAGCGTCATAGTAACCCGTGCTACCTGGTAACCCGATACCCTGAATCAATGCGCAAACGCTATATGACACCTGAAGAAGCCACGGGTATTGTCATGGGCCTTAATAAATATAAAGACAGCAATCCTGCCTCTGTAGCATTTATCTATTTGCTTATTTTATCAGGCGCACGAAAAGCTGAAATCGGTAATGCAAAATGGGAATGGCTAGAGGGCAATAAACTACATCTACCTGATAGTAAAACAGGAGCAAAGATCGTTCATTTACCAGTACAGGCTATGGATGTTATAAATAGCCTTCCCCGTTACAGTGAAACCATTACTGGCATAAAAGACCCTACCCGTGTTTGGAGAAAAATCCGCTCAGAAGCTGGATGCCCTGATTTATGGATTCATGACCTACGCCATTCATTTGCTTCGGCTGGTATTTCTGCAGGTTTAAGCCTGGCACAAATTGGTGAATTACTTGGCCATGCTGATACAAGAACTACTAGCCGTTATGCACATTTAATGGATGAAACGGCTACTATTGCTGTAAATCAAACAGCTGAGGTACTGGAAGGATTACTACTATCTTCCTAATAAATACTTTTTAGTCGTCCTATTAAAGAAGATAGAATATTCTCATCCAGCTCATCACCAAATCGCGATGCTACCAACAACTGCAACTTTATAGCTGTGTTGATGTATTCCACTTGCTCATCAAAAGTAAAGCGCTTCCAATTCTCATTATTTTTCTTTGAGTTATGCGCCTTTAAAATCAACTGAAAATTATCAGGGTGATGTATGCCTGCTTCTCCACGGTTTAACAACGCATTGGCATGATCTACTTCAAAACTTAAACCGAAAAAGCTTTTCAATTTTTTCGCTATATCGTCAAACTCAGTAATACGGTACTTATCATGAGTAGACATGCTTAGCATTGCCTGCTTTATTATTTCATCCCTACGTAAAGGCGCTACATCTTCTTCAACTTCTTGAGCATCATGTGCATCTCTACCTGATTCTGGTATAAACCTTACCTTCCTTGGCCTTTCACTCGTATCAATTTCAATCTGGTTTTCATAGGCACCATTACTAATCACTGAGCTAATTCTTGCAGCAATCTCTCTCAGGCCTGTTGTTTCATTCGCCTGATTTTGAGCTTCACGCTCCGCCTTTTCCAGTAAGTCTGGATGAAGCTCCCCAAAACGCTGCGCCCATTCTGAAACAATCACCCAATCGTCAAATGTTTTTAGTGCTTCCAGGTATTTAGCTCTAAAACTATTACTCATTCTGAATCCCCATTGAATTTCTAGTTTTCTAGTATAATTTCTTCAGCTTACTCATAAAAAATCGCTCATTCCAAAGCGACAAGCTTCTCCGCTCTACCGGCTTCATAAACCTTTCAACATCATCAGCCGCCGCTTTCCAGTCAATTGAATTAATTTTTTCACCTAATGCATTTACAAGCCAGCCCTCATCAATATTAAGATCCCGATCTTTCCATGGCCCATATTGAATCAGCGCATTTTGCAGCAATAATAAATTTGGCGTAACACCCCGTGCAATATACCAACCAAAGTCATACCAGTCCCTGCCCTTCAAATGATCTCTACACAATAGTGCATGCGTTTTTAATGCAAAGTTACTACTCACATCCTGATGACATACTTCAAAATCAACCGGAAAATCGAGATAGGTATAATCAAACCCTGAACCATCTGGAGGATTACAATCAATTTCTAATTTGATTCTTAACTTACGGCCATTTAAGTCATCCATAAAACTCATATTTAATTGATTTGCAATGGAGGTATCTTTGATCATTGCCTTTTTAATACGCTGATCCATGCGTGCTTTATCTAGCGCTTCAGGTTCAATCCCAAATTCTTTACACATCTCGGTTAAACTTTCTAGATAAGGCTGCCACGAAAATGCGGCATCGGGTTTTAATAGAATAAAATCCATGTCTTCTGAAAAGCGGGGTAAACCATGCAAAATTCGTAAACTAGTACCCCCCTGAAATGCTGCCACATCAAAAAAATCTGCCTGCCACAATGAAAACAGCATAATTTCCTGAATAATTTCCTTTAACGCATTTTCCTCTTCAATCGGACCCGATGCTTTATAGCCTGCTAAACGCGTCTGAATTAAATCAATCATAAACTCAACGACCTCAACAACTCTTCAATAAAGTTTTTCTCTCGCTTACCTTTATATACATCTAATAGTTTTTGAATCTCGGAAACGGGTACTGATCTTAGTAATTGCTCATCAACCCTTAACCCATCTAATAAATACTCCAACCCCTGCCAGGGTAACTTGCGCGAATACACCATATCAATCAACGCTCTCATTGGCTCCGCCACAAGCGCGACTTGCTGGTACAATTCATGACGGGTAACCGCTTGCAGAAAATAACCCGGATTAGTCGAGATACTGCGAAATGTAAACAGCCCCAAAATATCATGGGAGAATTCAATTGCTTTACCCCCACTGGTGAAACTAGCAATGACATGCACGGCCTCAGGAATCCAGCCATGAAAACTTAACGCAGTCTCTACTGACACGTAACTCCCGGGCATCATCTGCTGAGCCAATGCAAAAGGCTGAACAGACGTTCCACGATTATCACGTGACAACACATACAAACCTCGCCGCACCTTAAGTAACTCACCCGACTTAAGTGCACGGTTAACCATGCCATAACGGCGAGCATCACTCCCCCCAAGCAAACGCTCTAATTGCTTTGAAGACAAAACACGGTGTTGATCACCTGATTTAATAATGAGTTCTGTTAATGGTGTCATGACTTTAATTTACAGAAACTTCCAGATAATGCAAGTTTCTAGAATTTTTATTGGCTTGTTTTTAGGGCATTTTTTATCAGGATAGTAGGATTCACTAAATCTAACCTATTGATAAATATTATAAAAACCCATATTAATCTTCAGTTTAAAGTCTTAAGAGCTACTTTTTAATAGCAATAATGAAAGTGTAAACAGAACATGTAACCCTACTTTTTTAATGCAGCTCAATAGACGCTTTAATAAATCACTTAGAAGGGGTATTTTTCTAATTTCCTACCTTGGATGTCTCGATAGTAGTATTTTGTTTCAGGTCGCTCAAGGTAGAGACCCACAAAAAGAACGCCAAACAGCCAAAAATGCACCGACGGTTGCTGAATTATGTGACTTATATGTAACAGAGCACAGCGTAAACAAAAAATCCGGTTGGATGGATCGAATGAACTTCGATAACCATATCATCCCCATGCTAGGTAAATTAAAGACCCATGAGGTTGATATTGATGATATGGAACGATTCCACAAATCACTTTCCCATATAAAACCCACCGCCAACAGAATGCTGGCACTTTGTTCTCATATGTTTAATCTCGCTGAAAAGTGGAAATTACGTGAGCGTCATAGTAACCCGTGCTACCTGGTAACCCGATACCCTGAAGCAATGCGCAAACGCTATATGACACCTGAAGAAGCCACGGGCATTGCCATGGGCCTTAATAAATATAAAGACAGCAACCCCGCCTCTGTTGCTTTTATCTACCTACTTATTTTATCAGGTGCCAGGAAAGCTGAAATCGGTAATGCCAAATGGGATTGGTTAGAGGGCAATAAGCTACATTTACCTGATAGTAAAACAGGAGCCAAGCTTGTTCATTTGCCAGAGCAGGCACTTGAGGTCATTGACGCTTTACCTCGTTACAGCGACACCATTACCGGCATAAAAGACCCTACCCGTGTTTGGAGAAAAATACGCCTAGAAGCCGGTTGCCCAGATTTAAGGCTGCATGAGCTTCGACATTCATTTGCATCAGCAGGTATTTCTGCCGGTTTAAGCCTAACTCAAATTGGGGAGTTGCTTAGTCATGCTGATACCAGGACAACAAGCCGCTATGCGCACTTAATGGATGAAGCAGCAGAAACAACAGTTAATCAAACTGCAAAAGTACTTGAAGGTTTATTGGTGCATTCCTAATCAACGGTACCGAATATTTCAACACCAGATCACGCTTCATGTGGAAAATATGTACCCATTTCAACAAGTCTTCGTTTCACTTCAATTCAAATCAAAACCACCACTGAGAATAAAATCTTGAAGCAATTTATCTATTTTCATATTCACCTTAAACGGTGAAATACTAGCGTCTTCCAATTGTTCAAAATAAGCCTTAGCTTTAGCATTATCAACGCAGCTTTTCAAATCATCAAAGCGAGCAAATTCGTTGATATTGGCTTCCGTTATTCCGGCATTCATCATGCGGCTTAACTTGCTTTTAAATGCCGTGATGTTTTCAGCTTCTGCTTTAACCAATAAGTTTACAAGCACATTAATTTGATCAGATTTTTCGGCCGCTAGATATTCGGTTATGTACGCCCTAAAGCTCTTGCCATCTTCCGGCGTTACATCGCCACGCTGTACATCGTTTAAAAATATATTGGCCTGCTTTTGCTCTTCCTGGCTAAGGGATGCAAACGATTTATGCAGTTCATCAACCGCGCTTTTAATATCGGCATTGTCGTCACTGCTGCGCAGTGTTTTCAGGTATTTTTGAAAACGGCTATTCATATAGTCCGCATCAATTTTGCCGGTATCAATTTCAGTTAAATGATTGACAATATCAAACGGCACGTCTTCTTCGCCACCGTTGCCGCCGCCACTACCAATAGGCAACTCTTTATAACGCAAGGCCAGCACCAAATAGGTTTGTTCATCAAAGTCTGCAATGGCGTCGGTAATTTTTTCCAGTGCATCGGGGCTCCAGGTGAACCGCTGAATTTTTGCAGCTTCTAAGGCCTCATTAAGTTGCCTGAATTGCTTAGCAAATTGTCCACGTATGGATTTATCATCGGGCAGTTTTTCGAAGTTAGAGATGCCTGCAAGCATAAACAGCTCGCTAATATCGGCAAAAGCCTCATTCATTTTTCGCAGGTTGGTTTCTAGCTTATCGGCAAATAAGCCAATCGGCTTATCACCAGAATACAATTTCACCGCATCCTTAATATTGCGTTCCATGCTGTGCGGATAGCGGTAATAGCGAATGGTGCCAAAGGGTTTGTCTGGGCCAAATAAACGGTTGGTGCGTGAGAAGGCCTGTATAACCGTTTCATAGGTCAGCACCTTATCCAAATACAAAGTATTTAACCACTTTGAATCAAAGCCCGTGAGCATTTGATCGACCACTATCAGCAAATTCAATTGCTCATCCGGTGTTTGATGAATGCGCAAATAGGGCTTTTTATGCGCCAGGCGTGCGGCGACATCCTTTTTAAATTTGGCGTGATTTGCCAGGCTAAAATCATGGCCAAAGGTTCGATTATAGTCTTCAATAATTTCCACTAAGCCATCTTGCTTAAATGCCCCGCTGGTTTGGTAATCGTCCCCCTCGGCAATATTGGGATCGAACAAGGCGGTTATTTTTAAGTTTGCATGGGATTGTTTAAACAGGCGGTAATAGCTAATCGCGTCACGAATACTGTGGGTGGCTAACAGCCCGTGAAATTTATTATTACGGCTGAGCGTTGGCCACTTATCGAGCATGTCTGCAACCACCGCGTTTTGGTGATGTTCGCCATATTGTGAGGGTGGCACCTCATCTTCAATACCCTTTATATAGTTGCCTGCATCATCAATGTACCCCGTCATCGGCACATCATTTATATAACGATAATAAATCGCGGATTTTTTCGGGTCGTTCAGGGCTTCGCTTTCGCTAGCGGCTTTGGCTTTTAATAAGCCCACTTCGCGGCGTAAGTCGGTATCTTTAAAGGTGGTGACTTTGTAAGGGTCAAAGCCCAGTACGTTTTTATCCCGAATACCGTCGGCAATGCTGTAACGGTGTAACTCATCACCAAACACCATCGCCGTGGTACTTTTTTTCTTTTGATTTTCTTCGTGAATGGGGGTGCCGGTAAAACCAAAAAACAGCGCACCCGGAAAGGTTTTTTTAATCGTTGTCAGCATACCGTCTTTGTTGCCAGTGCCACCAAAGGTCGAACGGTGAGCCTCATCCACAATAAACACCAAACGCTTGGCATTAATACGCGCAATGTCGTCGCTGTTCAGGCTAATGCCTTCATCATTCACGGCTTCGTGAATATTGCTCATTTTTTGAATTGAGCTAACAATTAAGGTATTGGCGGGATTATTGCTTTTTAACTTGGTGATTAACATGCTGGTGTTTTCTGTGGCTTGCACGTCTTCATCGTCACCGGCAAAGCCCTGGTACTCCCGTAGCGATTGCACACCTAACTCGATGCGGTCCATTAAAAAAATCACTTTATCGGCATCTTTCGATTGGGCAATCAGCTGGGCCGATTTAAAACTGGTCATGGTTTTACCTGAGCCAGTGGTATGCCATACATAACCCCCTAACGGATTGGGCGCAGCCCAGTGAGTTTTTGCCACCTTGTCGGAGATGGCGTTGGCGGCATAGTACTGATAACTGCGCATCACCTTAAGCACGCCGTCGGTGCCATCGGCCACGGTATAAAAACCAATCAGTTGATGCGCCATCGGAATCGACAACAAACTGGCGGCAATTGCTTTCCAGTCGTTAATCGGCTCGTTATTAAAATCGGCCCAGTTAAAATAATAATCCTGATTAAACTGGCCATCTGGCCCGGCATTGGCGAAGTAACGGGTCTCGGTAGGCGTCATGGCAACAAATATTTGCACCAGCGCAAACAAACCACTAAACACGCCTTCGGCGCTGTATTTTTCGATTTGGTTGTAAGCATGGCTAACTGGCACGCCGCTGCGTTTTAGCTCGATATGAATCAGTGGCATGCCATTAATCAGCAGCATGACATCGCCGCGGCGGTCATTCAAAATTTTATTGGTTTTAGCAAAACGCGGTTGCTGCACAATTTGGTAACGGCTTTGGCCGCCGGATATCTCCTGGCGGTCGTAAATTTTTAAGCTGACTTCTTTGCCCAGGTGCAAAGTGTCGGCGGGGTTATCGCGGGTTATTGATACGGTTTTGCCGTTAATAAAGCCATTGAGCTTAAGCGGGGTTTTTAACTCCCGTATTTGCTCAACAATTTGCTGCATTTCGTTGTCGCTTAGCGGCACGTCATTCAGGCGATCAATACTGCGGTTATTCTCAAACAGAATATTCGCCCAGTTTTGTAATAAATCGGCCTCGGTCGGGTTGATTAATACACCGTTTTTCCAGCCTTTATTATTTTTTAACTCGTCGATTAAAGCGGTTTCAAAGTCGGCTTCGCGGGTAAATGTCATAATGATTAAGTCCGTTACACAAACATTTTTTCCAAGCAGGCTTGCTTGATGTTATTGAGTTTTTTTAGTTGGGTTTGGTGTTGGGTTATTAGGGTGTCGAGTTGTTTGAAGAGATTGCCTATTTTCGTCTGTTCTGTAATTTGTGCAGGAATTCTAAAAACAGTTTTTGAAACCAGTCCCCAGTCGGAACGTGGCATTTTTGACCCTGAGGACAGGTTTGCAGCTTGTTCAAATGCAGCCGTCTGTATCAAAAAATACACAAATTCACTAGCTTTTTCACTTGCTCGTAAAACCCAAAAATCACCTACTGCGACACCTTCAAAATTCGGTAGTAACCAATTTTTAAGGTAGGGTCGTAATTTCCCAAAAAGGACGTCAGCGTACTCGAATTTTATTCCGGTTTTAGAGCTTTCTTTTTCCCAAATATCTTTATTAAGCTCTCCTTTACCCGAAACAATATCCTCATATTCAACTCTTGGGAGTTCAGCTTCATTGCTCATAGCTGTTTGTCTTGAAACGATTGCTGAAAATTCGTTCTCCTCCCACTCCCCACTAAATCCCTGAAACCGAATCTCTGGCTTGGTGGCGCCTTGTTTGGGGAACATTTTTTCGAGCAGGGATTTTTTAAGGTTTAACAGCTTGTCGTGCTTTTTCTGATGCTGGGCGATCAGGGTGTCGAGCTGTTGGAAGTAGTTGCCGATTTTGGTTTGTTCTGTTTCATCTAGAGGTAATTCAATTTCAATTCCTAATAACTCATCTTGCCTAATACTAGGTTGTGCCATACCTCTATCAAGGTGCACTATTTTTTTATTCTTAAACAATAAAGAATAAAACATAAACTTTTTGTTATTAGAAAACCGAAGTCCTAATGTGTTTTGTATGATCACACTTTTTTCATTTGGAAATAGAGTGATATTACCAATGTTATTACCAACTAACGTGATTAGCACATCATCCAATTCATTGTAATTCCGGATAAAATTATTAAACAAATATTCATCGATGAATCTACTAGCAACCTTGAGGTTAGGATAAGAATCATTCTTTATCATAAAGTTATCTATGACTGGAATACCATAACTACAGTAGTACTTGGGGTTTTTACCTCTATTATCCACTATATATATTACTATTTCCCCAAGCTTACTTTGACACCACTCCCCACTAAATCCTTTAAATCGAATCGCAGGCATTATATTTTCTGCGCTCATTTTATTCACTCGCCTCATCGCTCTGCAAAAAGGCTTTTAACTCCGCCAGGCCTTGCATATCAAACTCATTACCGGTGAGTTCATCAATTAAACCTGCTAGTTCTTGTTCGGTGCTTTTAATCTCATTGGCCACATCACCATAAGTCTCCGCGTATTTATCGGCGAGTTTTTGTACCTGATTGGTTAGCTGATGAATAAGGTTAGTGGGTAATTGACTTAGCTCGCCAAGTAATGGGGTGATCCATTTCAGCTCTAGCAAGTTATTCACTTGTTCGTCGCTTAGGCTTTCTATGGTGGTTTTGGTTTTAAGGTGTAATGCTTCGGCATCCGCTTTAACGGATTTTTTCAAGGCTTTTTCTTCATTGATGAGTGCATTGGCCTGGATGATTTTGATTTCATAGCTTTCGTTTTCAAATGCACCGTTTTGTTTTACTGCTGCGTGCAACTGTTTAGCCGCTTTGCTGACGGCTGCATTAACAAACTTGTCGCCATTGTCGTTTACCGTGTCCTGGCTTTTGTCTTCTTCGGTTAAGCTATCCAGTAGTGCTTCAAGCTCGCTGCCTATTTCGGCCAGGCGATTTTCCTGTTGTTTAAGGGCTTGCAGCTCTTCATTTAAATAGGTGTTTTGTACTAGGACGAAGGGCATAATGTGGCCTTTCCAGCCATCTTGTACTTCGGTGTCTTTGCCTTTGACTTTTTTGCTGACCATATTCGGGTCTACCCGCTTGCTGGTTGCAAAGCCTTCGGTTTGTAGCATTTCACAATCGGCGGCGATGGTTTGCCAGTGGTTATTGAGCAATTGGTAGGCCTGGTATTTGTCGATTAAGGCGATGTTATTTAATACCGTTGTTTCTAATCGGCTAAAAAGTGCTTTGCAGAGCACCATCTCATGCTGGGCAATTTTAATTGTGTTCCATTGCTTTATTAACTCAGTCCTTAGATAGTTATCAAAATCAGCAAAGGCTTTGGCGTAGGTTTGGGCAAAACTTTTTACTTCAGCGTGTTGGGTAATGCTGTGCTTTACCTCATCGGCGGCAATGGCTAAATCGGCATAGTGACTATTTTTATTGGTAAACAAGGCCTGTCGCAAGGCGGGAAAGGCTTGCCAATACTGTTCAAATTGATTGATTTCGCTTACTGGTATACCGCCGAGCATGGTGGCGTGTAAATCCCAGCTTTCTGCTGCTGGGGCAGAATCGACATACCTTGGAATATTTAAGTTGTAGTCGTTTTCACGCAGTGTTGCTTTGCTCACCAATTGTGAAAACTTGGGATGACTTTCGCGGTTAATTACGGCATCGGCAATGCGCTTAATATCGGAGGCTTGCAGTTTGTTGTTTTTGCCGACTTTTAAAAAGTGTTTGGAGGCATCGACCACCAGTACGTCGGTATTATTACGCTGTTGGCGCAATACTAATATAACCGTAGGTATGCCGGTGCCAAAAAAGATATTGGCGGGTAGGCCGATAATGGCATCTATGTGGTTTTGCTCAATTAACTGCTTGCGAATGGTGCCCTCTTCACCCCCCCTAAACAGTACGCCGTGGGGCAGGACAATAGTCATCATGCCATCGGGTTTTAGGTGATATAAATCGTGCAGTAAAAACGCATAGTCGGCTTTGGTTTTAGGTGCCAAGCCAAAACGCGAGTAGCGCGGGTCGTTATCTTTGTGCTCTGGCTCCCACTGTTGGGAATAAGGTGGGTTGGAGACCACGGCATCGACATACAGTGGATTGTATGAACCTTGCGGATCGTTCTCATCAAAGTAGGGCCAGTCATCTTCTAAGGTATCGCCGTTGCGAGTGACGATATTGTTGGGCTTTATGCCACGCATGATTAAGTTCATACGGGTTAGGTTGTAGGTATTGGCTTTAAGCTCCTGGGCAAAGTATTTAATATTATCTTCGCTATCGACATGTTTGGCCACGCTGTTGCCGATGTTGATTAATAGCGAGCCTGAGCCTGATGTTGGGTCGTAAATTTCTATTTTTTCTTTGTCTTTAACATGATGCGCGATGATCTCAGACATCAATAGCGAGACTTCATGGGGGGTATAAAACTCACCGGCTTTTTTACCGGCATTGGCGGCAAATTTTTCGATCAGGTATTCGTAGATGTATCCCAATACGTCATAGTCTTGCCTGCCATCCATGGGGATGGCTTTGATTAGTTGCTGCAGGTCACTAATGGCTTTGGTTTGTTTGGCGGCGCTTTCACCTAACTTACTTAAGCCGGTTTGCAGGGTGGTAAAAATGCCATCAAATAATTTTTTGTGGTTGTTGTGTATTAAACGTTCAAAGGCAGATAAGGCATCACGTACATTGGCGACATCAAAATCACGGCCTTTTGCCAACCAGGTAGAAAACAAATTGTCATAGGCGATAAAGTAGCCCAGCTCTTTTCTGATGTAGTCGGCGGTTTCGGCATCGTCTTCGCTTAAGTTAGCAATGTCGGCATCGGACATGCCTTGTTTTTTTGCGAACTGTACCAACTGATCTGATAGATACTTATAGAAAATGAAACCCAAGATATAATCTTTATACTCGTTTGCTTCAATTTTGGAACGCATCTGGTTTGCGGATTCCCAGATTTTTGCGGCTAGTTGTTGTTTGTTCATATTTTATATTTCTGCTTATTGAATCTTTATTGTATTTAAATTAACTAATAGAATTATGAAACGTTAAACCCCGTATATAGTGCTTACATTGTCACTGGTTATTTTTAACATTCAGACATATTTTGTTTCTATACTTTTCATTTTAATCATCGCCCTTAAGGGTGTTACTGATCTAACTGTTTTTATCTATCAGATTTCTTATCTATAATTTTGCTGCATCTGTTATTCCCTGACTGAGATACTTAAGTAGAGTTAGATTTTCCTGAAGCACTTCTCCAGACTCTCCTCTCGACATATCCTCTACTAACGGATATCTGTCACCATCTACTGTTTGTTCTTTGAGTATCTGCGTCACTTCGGCTATTGCCTGTTCACTTAGCACTTTTGCAATATCACGACCGAGTAATCTGGCGCCAGCTCGTACATAGTCAAAATCTTCATTCACCAGGTCTCTATGCTCATTCTGCAATCTCTCATGATTACCAATATCCAGATAATTCTGAATAATAAAAATTAGATCGGTTGCATCCTTGGTATTCTCTGGTGCCCTTTCTTTCCAGGCCAATAACTTTAGCGCCACCAATGACGTTGGTGATGCCACCAAAACATCTAATTCTGGCTCTACTCTTAACCTAACAGGCATTGCATCGCTGTACGCATCTTCAAAACCAAGAATATTCATTCGTATATCATGGTCTGGTGGCCAGTCGATTGTATCGTCTGCTTCTTTTATTGCGCCGAAGGGAACGATATCTACTGGAATGCTGTCTTGATACATCAATCTCTGTGTCATCTTTGTATCTGAAAATTGCCCTGTTTCTATTAAATTATTTTTTAATGCCTGAAATTCATCCCAGCTAGCCACATGAACTGCTAGATCAATATCTTTAGTTGCTCGACGAGCCTCAATACCATAACCATGGTGCAATATAAGATCACGTGCTGTTGCCCCAATAATAAAAAACTGTATTTTTTATGATTCTGCTAACGTTGCAATCTGCTCATAAATTGCAACGGTAAAAGGATCAAGTTTCCCTGAAATATTTAGCAATGTTCTTCTCGTATATCATTTCAGCCGTTTCAATATTTCTGGGGTCACCGGTTGCCAGGAGATCTGCATATACCAGTATCGGATGCGCTATTTTTCTAGCAGTATCCTTTTCATTTTTATAATCGCATTTAACATTCCAGAAAGCGTCAAGTAATTCGATGTCACCTTCCGGGTCTTTACGCATTCTGAAAAGCAACTGCAAATCCTGAGGCTTTTCTCGCACATACACTGTTTTAATTTCTGGTGTTAAATAATGAGTGAGATATTCTCCTGCAAGCTCGCTACCCAAATAGGCAGGTAATTTATCTAGTTTTGTATTTTTCCACCAAACAGGTTCAGTAGTGGTGTACTTGCCTATAATTAACTTAGGTCTCAATTGCTCAGGATAGGCTTCGACCCAACGATCAAAGAGTTTCTTTTTTTCCTTCAGTCGGCGCTTACGTTTGTCTAACTCAACAATATACCCCATATCCTTCAGATCAGTGATAATCCAGCCGACGGTTCCCAAAGCTACATCAGCTACCTGTGCAATCTCACGATAAGGTGCGTTGACCAGCTCCGGGTGACAAAGTAACGCAAAAACCACTTTCAGGCCTGTTGGCTGAAAAACACGGGGTTTGTTGCCCTTGCCGACCTGCTCCAGAGGTTTATTGCCTTTCACATAGATATAGAGTGGGGCATGATTGATATAGGCATTACCTGCGACATCAATAAACCAGATTTCCTGCTGCTTTAGTCGCTCAGCCATGGCAGGATTAATATATTCTGCCACCAGTAGCCCTCTGTCCGCAGGTAGGTGGCGGGTAAACTTCTGGTATAAATAACCTGTAAATGCCTTGGTGGGATGCGCTTTAACCTCAATAGCAAGCTTGAGCTCAGTATCACCTGCCTGTAAATAGCCGATAGCATCAACCTTTTCATCAAGGTATTCAGCTATATCGATTCTCAAGCCAATATCAGTGCCGGTGGCTTCACGAAAACCGCTTATAGCCCGTTCAATAAGGGCCATATCTCGATCAGCAACAGGTTTAAAGTGTGTATTGGGCACCAGACGTTCACTTTTTATTAGTGTTCATTGTTAGTGAACATAGCATTATAATGAACAAAAGGAAACAAATATGTATATAAACCGGATTCTACTAACTTCCCTATCCCTCTGTAGAAACAGGAGTGAAGCATATATCACTTATATGGGTAAATCGGGGTAATTTCAGATTATGTGATTTTTTCTCTCATGAGAGAAAAGCATCCTGGGTCGGGTAAACTTACTCGATGGGTTTCAGGCGTTTTTTTATATCAAAATACTGTATTTCTCGCTGGAGGTCATTTTCATCACCCAAAATGGCCATTTTAAGCAACCGATACTGATCAGTATCTGGCCAGGTATCTGCCCTGTTAGCGAGGTGCTGCATGAAATAAGGGAGAGCCTGTTTTCTGGCCTGAAGATAATCATCCATAGTATGAATGTTACTAATATTAATATCTGCCAGCGCGAATAGTGGCATCAGGTGCTCTTTACCTTCCCTGGTAAACCTAAGATTACCTTTCTCGTCTGTCAGATAGAACTGAAACTCCATACGTTTAGCTACTTTTTGTCTTAATAAGTTAATGGGGCTCACCATGATTTAAATCAATGGCACATTTAATTAAGTACCCTAATCCATTTCACCCCGTCTGAAACAATATAAATATAAACCCACCCCGACAAGTATTTACTAACTGACGTCAGAATCTCACGAAATCTCTCATGAGAGATTCCGGTATTTTTAGCTGAAATTAAGAAGATACAAAATCAATATTCAGTTTGCAGAATATTCATCACCACATAGTATAGATATAACAATCTCACTGTAAGATAGTACTTGCCAAATGTAGATCCTACATAGTTAAGATAGTAATACTAGAAAGTAGTGTACATTTTTCGTAAATATTTTCTTATCTAAATGTTATAAATTAAATAAAGATGAATTGATTCTAAATTAAAAAGCATTTCTCTCATGAGACAAATTTTTAAATTCAAAATATTACACATCGAAAAAACCATGAATAAATGCTTTCTGCGTAACGGCAGGTTGCCCTGGAGTCCAGTGATCATCTTTTAATAAGTCATACGGCTCAAGCTCTTTGTCTGTTTCCAAGACTGAATTACTCTCTCCCGAAACACTGAGCATCTTATTCACAAACATTAATGACATAACCACTAACAAAATTAAAGGTTGCGCACCTAAAAAGCCAATAACTTATAATCCACAAAAATCAAAAGCATTAAATATAGTTAGCGCTGCGGAAATGGATTACGGTTTAAAAGACGTATCAGTACCAAAAGACACCGTTACTGATATAAGGGATTCAAAAATATTTGGTGCAACTTATGGGCTTGCCAGTTATTACTCCCCTACACCTGATCTCTCTTCTTCAGGCTCGGCTGGCATGGCAGTTCTTTCATGGGCATGACTACCTAAAACTCCAGCCGCTAGAAACAGCATTATTGCCTGGATGCCCGAAGGCATTGGTGGAAGCACCAAAAAAGCAGCATTAGATAAAATGGCTGATCTTATTATTGAAGCGTCAGAAAAAGCGGCTAATGACCTTAAGTATAAAACCAGTGTGTATATACCTAAGAATGGAACAGACAAGAGAGGGGTTTCAGTAAACCTGGTTAAGCCTGAATACGAGAAATGCACAGTAACTCCACCAGACACAAAATCATATTGCAATATAGTATTTAAAGTAAGACACCCTAGAAAATTAGACAGTACTCCGCACTATATAGGTGATGGTAAAACCTGGTTCTTTGATCCTATGGAATCGAAATATACCGCCCCTATTTTTATAGACAAATATGGCTTTCAGTTTAACCAACTGGATATGATGATTTCTATCAGTAAACATTTACCTGCATGGGTATATATTTACCTCGCCCCTAATGAAGTAAGGATTTCTGAAAAAGAAAAATTGAAAATGCCCTTAATTCTCAATAAAGGTAACGTTCATTTATTCATTAAAATTAAGGATTCATAAGGCAGGCAAATTAGAGAGTTAGCCGCTATGATTAATAGCTTATTTAATAGTTTGGACTATTTGGTTGGGTACTAAGTTAATGTGGATCAGTGCCACTTATCGGAAAGGTATTTATAGAAAATTGCGACCAGTATGCGACCAGTATGCGACCAGCGAGTAATTCGCTGGTGATACTAAATGAGGTAAGTCATTGATTTATTTGGTCGGGACGACAGGATTTGAACCTGTGACCACCACACCCCCAGTGTGGTGCGCTACCAAACTGCGCTACGCCCCGATAAGGCGGTGAATTCTACACTGAGTGGGGAATTGAATAAAGTGAGAATAAAATTTTTTTAACTGTTATCACTGACTATCTTTCAACCAATGATAAAAAAAGTTATTTCTTTAGCGTATGTAGAATTTCTTCAAGCTCGTTTCTGATCTGCTTAATCAGCTGATTACTCTGTGAAGTATCTTCTTTTGCAACTTCACCGGCTAGCTGCTGGCGTGCACCACCAATGGTGAAACCCTGGTCATATAGTAAGCTACGGATTTGACGAATTAAAATCACATCATGACGCTGATAATAACGGCGGTTACCTCGACGCTTTACGGGTTTTAACTGGGTGAATTCCTGTTCCCAGTAGCGCAGTACGTGGGGTTTTACACCACATAGCTCACTGACTTCACCTATGGTGAAATAGCGTTTACTGGGAATTACGGGTAATTCGTTATTATTGCTGGCTTCCAGCATAGGCCTCAACTCTTTGTTTTAGTTTTTGTCCTGGGCGAAATGTAACGACTCTACGGGCACAGATGGGTATTTCCTGTCCTGTTTTAGGGTTACGACCCGGGCGCTGAGTTTTATCTCTTAGCGTGAAGTTACCGAAGCCTGAAAGCTTAACATTGTAAGTATCTTCCAGTGCTTCACGCACTTCTTCAAAAAACAGTTCAACCAATTCTTTGGCTTCTCGCTTGTTGAGTCCTAGCTCATCAAACAATCGCTCTGCCATATCTGCTTTGGTTAACGCCATTTCTACTCCCGTAGTGTAGCACCATATCTATCATTTAAGACGGTGATGATCTTGTTAATTTCTTTTTCCGCGTCCTCTTCCTTAAGAGTGCTGGAAAATCCCTGTAAAATCAAGCCCAAAGCGACACTTTTTAGACCATCTTCTATACCAGTACCAGTATAGACGTCAAATAACACAATTTCTTGAAATATTTCAGAAGTAACTGATTTAATTGATTTAACTAGCGCCTCAACCGCAATTTCCTGTTTTACTAATATAGCCAGATCCCGACGCACTTCAGGGAATTTGGAAAGTGACTTAAATGCTGGTACAGCGCCTTCTAACACCGCTTGCTGATCAACCTCAAAAACATATACAGGTGGGTCAATATCAAGGCTTTTTCGGGTGTTTGGATGCAGTGCACCTATCCATCCAATTGCCTGATTTTGCTTAAATATTTGAGCCGATTGCCCTGGATGCAGTGCCGAATGCCGGGCTTTTTCAAAATGAATATCTTTTAGGCCAGCCGGGGATAAAATGGCCTCTAAATCTGACTTTGCATCAAAGAAGTCGATTTTTCGGTCATCGGCTGACCATTGCTCAGAAACTAAAGTGCCGGTTATTGCACCGGATATTTTCGCATTTTGAACCAGCTCACCCTCCTGCTTAACAAACGTTAAACCGGTTTCGAACAAACGTACTCTCGGTTGTTGACGATTAAGATTATGTTGCATGGCCCTTAATAAGCCAGGCCAGATGCTGGTACGCATCACTGACAAATCTGAGGAAATGGGGTTTGCCAGCTTCACAGGCGTTAAATCCGGGTCTATCGCTGCCTGCCACTTGGGGTCTACAAAGCTGTAACTAATCGCTTCATGATAACCACGCTCAACCAGTATATCTTTAACACGCTGTAGGCCAACTTTAGCCTCCACCAATGGCTTCATTGTGGGCTGGTAGGTCGGAAGCTTTCTGGGAATGTTGTTATAGCCGTGGATGCGTATAATCTCTTCGATCAAGTCTGCTTCAATGGCAATATCAAAACGGTAGCTAGGTGGGGTTACCATCCAGCCTTCATTCGTCTTTTCTAACAACATACCCAGTCGAGTTAATATTGACTCAACTTCAGTAGCTTCAAATTCAATACCAAGCATGCGATTAATACGCTCCAGGCGCAATTGAACCGGTTCACGCGCTGGCAGATCAGCATTTGATGTTTGATCAACCACAGGGCCTGCTTTACCCCCACAGATATCAATTAGCAGTTGTGTAGCACGCTCAAGTGCTTTTATTGGCAGCTCAGGGTCTACTCCACGCTCAAAACGATGTGATGAGTCCGTATGCATACCATATTCACGGGCTTTACCCGCAATGGCTAACGGGTTGAAGTGAGCGGATTCTAAAAAGATGTGTTTAGTTTTATCTGCAACGCCGCTATTTTCCCCACCCATAATTCCCGCCAGTGCCAATGCTTTATCTTCATCGGCAATCAGCAGGGTGTTTTCTGTGGTTTCAATTTTTTTGCCATCCAGCAGGGTAATTTTTTCACCCGGTTTAGCCATACGTACCTGTATACCACCTTTCAACACATCCAGATCAAATGCATGCATGGGCTGGCCCAGCTCAAGCATCACAAAGTTAGTTACATCGACACAGGGGCCAAGGCTACGAATCCCCGCACGGCGTAATTTTTCCACCATCCACAGAGGTGTTACAGCCCGGGTGTTTACGTCACGAATGACACGACCAGTGTAACGAGGACAAGCCTGGGTAGCGCTTACTGATACTGCAAACGTATCATCTATGCCTACGGGCACTTTAGTCGCCTCTATTTCGTTTATTTCGCTCTTGTACAGAGTCGCCACTTCACGGGCAACACCGGCAACGCTTAAGCAATCTGCACGGTTGGGTGTTAAATCAACTTCAATAATCGTGTCATTTAATTGCAGGTACTCACGAATGTCCATACCGACAGGAGCATCATCCGGTAGCTCCATTAAACCCTCTGCCTGCTCAGCTAAGCCCATTTCTTTTTCTGAACACAGCATGCCGAATGATTCTACGCCACGTAATTTTGATTTTTTAATTTTGAAATTACCGGGCAATACAGCACCTATGGTGGCACAGGCAACGACTAAGCCTTCACGCACATTCGATGCTCCACAGACGATTTGCAGCTCTTCACCGCCCGCATCAACTTTACAGACATTTAGCTTGTCTGCATCGGGATGTTTTTCTACCGAGGTAACACGAGCCACAACTATTTTGGTAAATTCACCCGCCGCGGGTTCAATGGAATCAACTTCCAGACCAGCCATGGTGATGGTTGCACAAAATTCGTCTAAGTCTGCTTGCGGATTAACCCACTCGTGTAACCAGTTTTGTGAGATTTTCATCTGTTGAACCTATAATAATATTTTTTTACTTCGTCATTCCCGGATGCTTCTATCGGGCATGACGACAATTGTTTAGTTTAATTCTGATTGATTAATTTTTACGAAAACTGTTTTAAAAATTTAATATCGTTTTCAAAAAACAGTCGTAAATCATTCACTCCATATCGCAACATGGCTAATCGTTCTACACCCATGCCAAACGCATAACCGGTGAATTTTTCGTTATCTATACCCGCATGTTTAAACACTTCCGGGTGCACCATGCCACACCCTAATACCTCTAACCAGCCCGTGTGACTACACACACGACAGCCTTCGCCCTCACACATGACGCATTGAATATCAACTTCAGATGAAGGCTCTGTAAAAGGAAAATAAGAAGGCCGGAAACGAGTTTCCAGTTTTTCATTTTCGAAAAATAAACGCAGGAAACGATCCAGAGTACCCATTAAATCAGCAAAGCTAACATCGGTATCCACCATTAAACCTTCAACCTGATGAAACATCGGTGTATGGGTTAAATCAGAATCACAACGGTAAACTCTACCCGGTGCAATCAAACGCAAGGGCGGTGCAAATTTTTCCATGGCGCGAACTTGCACCGGTGAGGTATGGGTTCGTAATAAGGTATTCGCATCAAAATAAAAAGTATCGTGCATAGCACGCGCCGGATGATGCGATGGAATATTTAGCGCTTCAAAATTATGAAAATCATCTTCAATTTCCGGGCCTTCCGCCATATCAAAGCCTAAACCGCTAAACAGTTTATTAATACGATTCATAGTGCGGGTAACCGGGTGTAAACTACCTGCGCTTTGACCACGGCTGGGCAAGCTTACATCAACAGTTTCACTGCTAAGTTGCGCATTTAATTCATCGGCTTCGAGTTGCTGTTTTTTTTCTTCCAGTGTTTGCTGGAAAGCACGCTTGGCATCATTAATTGTCTGGCCTGCGGCTTTGCGCTCTTCAGCAGGGAGTTTACCCAGCTGTTTTAGCTGTGCGGTGAACTCGCCTTTTTTACCGAGGTACTGAACACGAATTTCGTCCAGTGATTGCAGGTCGTTAGAATCGTTTACTGATTGCTGCGCCTGTTTTAAAACGTCTTGTAAGTCTGCCACGATTTTATTTACCGTTTTATGTTTCTGTCATTTCCGAATGCTTCTATCGGAAATCTAGTATCTTTAAAGCCGCTGGCCCCCCGATAGAAGCATTCGGGGATGACGACATAAAATATTTTTCAAATACCTTAAAAATTGCTCCTGCATTTTTAAGATACCGTACATCCTGTACATAAAAAAAGGGAAGACCATGGCCTTCCCCTTTTTGCATTTTGCCGTAGCGGCTCAGGTTGCCTCTGTGTGGTTTTAGATCGAGGCGAAAAATGTGAGCTTACAATGGTAAGTGTCCATTTTTTAACGACGATATAAAGCCACACAGAGGTAAGCTGAGTCGTTACGCTTTAGCCAGGCCTGCTTTTGCTGCTTCAACTAATTGACCAAATGCTTCAATATCATGAACAGCGATATCTGCCAGTACTTTACGATCAAGGCTGATTTCAGCCTTGCTTAAGCCGTTAATAAAGCGACTGTAAGACATATCAAACATACGCGCTGCTGCATTAATACGGGTGATCCATAGTTTACGGAATTCACGTTTCTTAACACGACGGTCACGGTATGCGTATTGACCTGCTTTAATAACAGCCTGGTGGGCTACACGATACACACGACTACGTGCGCCGTAATAACCTTTAGCTTTCTTTAGTACTTTCTTGTGAGCAGCTCTCGCCTGAACTCCACGTTTAACTCTTGCCATTATTCAGACTCCTATACGTAAGGTAACATGCGGTTAACCATGCGAGTATCGCACTTGGCCACTTGTGAAGGTTCACGTAAATGACGCTTACGCTTAGTAGACTTCTTGGTCAGAATATGACGACGGAATGACTTGCCACGCTTAAAGCTGCCAGAGGCATTCTTGCGGAAACGCTTTGCAGCACCGCGATTGGTTTTCATCTTAGGCATTATATTGCTCCAAAATAATTCTTAAAAAGACCCGGTTCCAACCGAAGTCGGCGGATAAGGGGTGATTATTTCCGGTATTTACTACTTCGTAGTGTGTAACCTGGTGAACACTTTTTTCGCCACAGAGACACGGAGAACTCAGAGTTTTTATTTTTTCAGGCTACGCCTGACAACAAAAACACCCTCTGTGTTCTCCGTGCCTCTGTGGCAATAAAATCTTTTAGGCCCTGGCTAATTAAACCTTGGCCTTTTTCGGTGACATCATCATCACCATCTGACGACCTTCCATTTTTGGCATCTGATCAACAACACCAAATTCATCCAGATCAGCCGCAACACGTTTTAACAGGTCTAAACCCAGTTCCTGGTGAGCAAACTCACGACCACGGTAACGCAGTGTTACTTTGATCTTGTCGCCCTTTTCCATAAACTCACGCAATTTTCTGACTTTAGTCTGGTAGTCGCCTTCTTCAGTACGGGGACGGAATTTAATTTCCTTTACCTGTACCTGTTTGGTTTTCTTCTTATTCAAGTTTTTCTGCTTCTTCGCTTCAAACTTGAACTTGCCGTAATCCATAATACGGCAAACCGGAGGTTTCGCATTTGGTGACACTTCAACCAAATCCAGGCCTGAGGCACTTGCTTTTGCTATTGCATCCGCAGGGCTCATGATGCCGAGCTGCTCTCCTTCATCATCAATTACCCGTACTTCGGGGTAAAGGATCTTGTCATTTATGAGAGTTTTTTTCTTATCAGCTGCGATGTTTTATTCCTCCGAAATAGCGTGTCATGACTCTCAATAGTAACTATCAACTACGATTAGCAATATCATTGGCAAGGTGGTCAGCAAAAGCTTCGATGCTCATACTGCCAAGATCCTCACCGCTTCGAGAACGCACGGCCACACTTTCTGTTTCTAATTCACGGTCCCCAATTACTAACATGTAGGGAACACGCGCTAAAGTATGCTCGCGGATTTTAAAGCCTACCTTCTCATTTCTCAAGTCCGACTTGACCTTAAATCCACGTTTATGCAGGATTTTTTCAACTTTTTGGGCAAATTCAGCCTGTTTGTCCGTAATGTTCATAATTACCGCGTGTTGAGGGCTCAACCAGAGCGGAAATTTACCTTCATAATGTTCAATCAAAATACCGATAAATCGCTCAACTGAACCCAGAATTGCCCGGTGTAACATCACCGGAACCTTGCGATTTCCATCTTCCGCCACATATTGCGCATCCAGTCGGCCCGGCATAGAGAAATCAACCTGCAGGGTTCCACATTGCCAGCCACGTTCCAGACAATCTTTCAGGGTGAACTCAATCTTCGGCCCATAAAAGGCCCCCTCGCCCGGTTGCAATATATACTCAATGCCTTTTGCTTCTAAGGCATCATGCAGGGCTTTTTCCGCCTGATCCCAGACTTCATCTGAACCCACCCGTTCTTCTGGGCGGGTAGACAGGGCAATTTCAATATTTTCAAAGCCGAAGTCTTTATAAACATCATAAGTCAGATCGATAAAATCAGACACCTCATCCTGTAACTGTTCATCAGTACAGAAAATGTGGGCATCATCCTGCACAAAGTTCCTGACCCGCATCAAACCATGCAAAGTACCCGAAGGCTCATTACGATGACATGAGCCGAATTCCGCCAGGCGCAATGGCAGGTCACGATAAGATTTCAAACCCTGGTTAAACACCTGAACATGGCACGGGCAGTTCATTGGCTTGATCGCATAGTCTCTGCTTTCAGAATGCGTGGTAAACATCATTTCACTGAATTTATCCCAGTGACCTGATTTTTCCCACAGAGTACGGTCGACTACCTGGGGTGTATTAATTTCCTGATAATCATGGTCACGTAAACGATTACGAATATAGTTTTGAATAGTCAGGTTTAAATCCCAGCCATCTTTATGCCAGAAGATCATCCCCGGGGCTTCTTCCTGAGAATGGAACAAACCTAAGGCTTTACCGATTTTACGGTGATCACGCTTCTCTGCTTCTTCAATACGTTTTAAGTAAGCTTTTAACTGTTTTTTATCGGGCCAGGCTGTGCCGTAAATACGTTGCAGCATTTTATTATTAGAGTCGCCACGCCAGTAGGCACCGGCAAGTTTAGTTAATTTAAATGCCTTTATTTTGCCTGTACTGGGCACATGGGGGCCACGGCATAAATCGGTGAACTCGCCCTGGGTATATAAAGATAAATCCTGGTCCGCGGGAATATCTTCAATAATTTGCGCTTTATATTCTTCACCTAAATCACGGAAAAATTTAACCGCTTCATCACGGGTTTTAACTGAACGACTAATTGTGAAGTTTTCTTTCGCCAGCTCAACCATTTTCTGCTCTATTTTAGTCAGGTCTTCAGGCGCAAAGCTTTCTTCATAATCAATATCATAAAAGAAACCATCATCTATCACCGGGCCAATAGTAATTTGAGCTGAGGGATAAAGCTGCTTAACCGCCTGGGCCAGTAAATGCGCTGTAGAGTGGCGGATTATTTCCAGCCCTTCTTCATTTTTTTCGGTGATAATCGCGAGACGGGAATCATCCTGCATAACATATGAAGCATCAACCAGCTCATCATTAACCTTTCCAGCTAACGTTGCTTTAGCCAGGCCCGGACCTATTTCAGCGGCCACGTCATAAACAGATACAGGGGATGAAAAAGTGCGCTGACTACCGTCAGGCAAAGTAATTACAGGCATTGTATGCTCCTGGTTTCAGTGGTGGCCCATACGTAAGGTCACGTGTTTTATTTAATCACCCATACTAATGGCTGATTAAACAGGGTTAATAAATTAGATCGAAGAGTCTAGCCATACTTGATATGAATTACAATTGGTTTTTGCTTTAACCTAGAAAAATCTTAGGCCGACTCACCCAGAGACAAAATATTGGCATCCTGAAATTATTGGCATCCTGAAATTATATTTCGCATGTTAAGAGAAACTTACAAAGACTAATAACTGCCACCCCAGCTTTCTTTTTTCTTCCAGCGAATACGGGTAAGTAGAATACCCAGTATTAAACTACCAATCGAGACCACAGCACCTATCACAAACCACTGTTTAATATTTTGGTCACCAAGAATAATATTTTCCTGGGTCAACTCTTCTGCCTTAATTTTCGCACTCGCCAGTTGTTGTTTTAGCTGCTCATTTTCATCCGCTATGCGAATAGGGTCAGAAGCATTTTCACGTAAACGGGTCAATGTACTCTGTAAATTTTGAATCTTACTTTCTAACTGAGCCTGAACATTCTGCAATTCACTATTCAGGTTTTGGCTTACCGCTAACTGTTTTTTTATTTCAGTTAGTTTTTCTTTTATAGAATGATTTTTTTTGTTTGCTGCTTCAAGTTGATCACGCGCACTTTTATTCACCATTAATAAGCTGGTTTCCACCCAGCCTGTTTTAGAAACATCATCTATTGGCACAACCAGGGCATGTTTTTTATCATCGCTAAACTCTATAATTTCAAGCGCCATACCGCTGTTTAAAAATTTTAAAATTTTATGAGCCGTAGTCGTGCCGGAACGCATGGGTATGGTGAGATCATCGCTTACATACTGAATTGTTTTGGCAGAGAGTGATGAACCTAGAAAAAATATTAAAAGGAATACGATCTTAATTAAGGTTTTTTTTAGCATTTGAGATGCCACAACAGCTATTTTTATTGCTGACTAATGTACAGCAAACCGGTGTAAATTTAAAACTGGTATTTTGAGAGTGGGAATTAATTCACAGTTGGAAACCCATTTTCATTGTTTGAAAATTGGTAGGCGCGAGTGGATTCGAACCACCGACCCCCACCATGTCAAGGTGGTGCTCTAACCAACTGAGCTACGCGCCTATGGGCCTACCTAAAGAGGCGTGAATAATACTGATTGTTGTGAATAATGCAAGTTTAAACCTCTCTTTTAGAAAAAGACAACCGGAAGAATTTACCCCGGTGGCCAGCCCATCCGCCGCTTACCCAACACATGTAAATGAATATGATGCACCGTCTGCCCACCATCATCATTACAGTTCATCACACAGCGATAACCCGATTCATCCATGCCTTCCTGCTTTGCTACGGTTTTTGCTGCAAGAAATAATTTACCGATTAATGCCGCATCATCAGGTTGGCAATCATTAATCGTAGAAATATGTTTTTTAGGAATCACTAAAAAGTGTACCGGTGCCTGTGGACTTAAATCTCTAAATGCCAGTACGTCATCATCCTGGTAAACAATATCCCCGGGAATATCACCGCTGACGATTTTGCAGAATATGCAATCGGTCATTTTCATTACCTGTTTTAATTAACTAAGAGGGAATTATAAAGCAGAATCAGAATTATACGAATGTATCAATAATACCAGATACCTGACGGGATGAATTGTCACTCGGTACCAACTCTTCGTTTTCCTGAAAAGTTTGAATAGCCTGTTGTGCAGAGATTCTGCGACTATCGGGTTGGCCCGATGGTTGTTGATTTGTAGATGAACGTGAGAGTATGCTCGAACTAGCTTCTCTGGCATCAACCCGCCTTGTTTCAGATGAAAGTACTTCGCCATTTATGATTCTTGAATTTTCTGCACTCGGGGGTGTTCTCTGGTTGCTTTCAGCACGGCTCTGGTTTTGCTGACTCTCCTGGGGCTGATTCTCCTGGACACGATTATTTCCAGCACTCGTTTGCCTCTGGGCTTCCTGTTGCTGCCGTTGTCTGGCTGATTCTATCGATGCCGACGAGTCAAACTGTTGAGTAAAACCGGATAGTGCAATTTCCATTTATTAATCTTCATTTGGGAATCACATAAGTGTAGCAAGCAAATGTGGCGAGTATTAACCACATGTCGGAAAATTATTGCCGTTACTGATTTAGTTTTTGCCGCCCACTAAAGGCATGGGCCAGTGTGCCCCCATCGATATACTCCAGCTCCCCCCCCAGGGGTATGCCGTGGGCCAGGCGGGAAGATTCAACCTGATATTCCGCTGCCATTTCTGAGATGTAATGGGCTGTGGTTTCACCTTCTACCGTTGGGTTGGTAGCAAGTATAAGCTCTTTAATGCCCCCCTCTCTTAAGCGCTCTTCGAGTAAATTCAAACCCAATTCAGCGGGCCCTATACCATCGAGTGGTGATAAATGCCCCATCAGCACAAAATATTTGCCATTGAAATCAGCCGCCTGGTTTATGGCCAGAACATCTGCTGGTGTTTCCACAATACACAACAGCTCATCATTACGGCGAGTATCACTGCAATATCCACATACTTCGGTCTCAGACAAGGTGCGACACTGGGAACAATGCCCGATGTGATCGACGGCCTGCTGTAGCGAATCAGAGAGGCTGGAAGCACCTTTGCGATCACGCTCCAGTAAATGGAATGCCATTCGCTGGGCTGACTTTGGCCCTACGCCGGGTAGACAGCGTAGTGCTTCTATAAGTTGTAGGAGTAAGGGGGACTGGCTCATGTCTGTATTGTTTTGGTCTTCTATAACCTGAACGCAAATCGCTAGCTGAAGCCCGCTCCTGCATTAGAATATTGACTTGTAGGTGTTAGCTTCAGCCGACGACAGGCGTTTGATGAAATCTATTTAGAAAGGAAACTTCATACCACCCGGAAGGTTCATCCCCGCAGTCACACCCGACATTCTTTCAGATGAAGTTGCCTCAATTTTACGTACCGCATCATTCACCGCAGCAGCCAGAAGATCTTCAATCATCTCTTTATCATCTTCCATAAGACTATCATCCAGCTCAACACGGCGCACTTCATGACGACCATTCATTAAAACTTTAACCATGCCGCCGCCGGACTGACCTTCTACTTCCATATTGGCGATTTCTTCCTGCGCTTTCTGCATATCAGCCTGCATTTTCTGTGCCTGCTTCATCATGTTGCCTAAGCCACCTTTCATCTTCATTCTCTCTTTAATATTAATTATTCGTTTATGGGTTTAACCGAGTTTGGAACGACCTCGGCATTAAAATTTTCTTTTAGTGCTTGCACCATTGGGTCCTGCTGTATGGTTTCCTCAGCTGTTTGTTGCCGCTCAGACTGATTACGTGCCGTGGTTCTGGCGGGGGACTCTACCTGCTGCTCACCTAACTCAATAGTTAATTTTAATTTTTGTTGAAGACGAGTGCAAAGTGCTTCTTCAAGTTTTTTCAACATCACCGGATTAAGTAACTGCTCATTTTCTTTATTTAAGGTAAGCTTTACTTCGGTTGACGATTTTTCCCGCAGGGTACAGTTCACCGCCAGTTGCTTTACCATGCCTCGCAGGTTAAGCGCTTCAACCAGACCGGCCCAATTCCCATCAAATTGAACAACCGCAGATGGTGAAACTGCAACTGGAGCAGCTGATGCTACAGCTTGCTGAGCTGGAACTGGGGCATTAACCTGAGTAGATTGCTGGACTGACACTGCAGTTTGTGCCGCAGCAGGAGGTGGCGTAGACATCCCCGGTATTGCAGCGCTTGCGCCCTGGCTTGCCCGCCCTTCAAGGGTTGGCTTAAAGGCCAGCATTCTCAACAAAGCCATTTCCAGGCCGCCCCGAGGGTCAGGCGCCAGAGACAAATCTCTACGTCCAATCAAACCTACCTGATAAAAAAGCTGTATATCTTCAGAACTGACCTGGGTAGCTAATTGCTGTAACGTTTCTCGATCAACCAGATTTTCATCCACTGCCTCGGGGACTTTTTGAGCCAGGGCCATCTGGTGCAACATGGCTAACAATTCCGCCAGCACACTGGCATAATCTGGACTTAAATCAGCCAGCTCTTCGATATGCTTCATCAGCAAAGCCGCATCATTAGCAACCAGCGCTTTAAGGATATGCATCACCCGATCACGGGAAACCGTCCCTAACATGGCCTGCACTTCAGCCTGTTCAAGCTTGCCTGCACCAAAGGCAATGGCCTGATCTAACAGGCTCAGCGCATCTCGCATGGAGCCATCAGCTCCATGCGCCAAAAGGCGAATAGAAGCATCATCAAAAGCAACGGACTCCTGCTGCAATATATGCTTCAGATGCCCATCAATCAGTGAGATTGGCATGCGTTTAAGGTTAAACTGCAAACAACGGGATAAAATAGTCACTGGTAATTTCTGCGGATCGGTGGTTGCCAGCAAAAACTTTACATGGGGAGGCGGTTCTTCTAATGTTTTTAACAGGGCATTAAAACTATGCCCGGATAACATGTGCACCTCATCGATCAGATAAACCTTAAAGCGCCCATGGGTCGGTGCATACTGTACATTATCCAGCAGCTCGCGGGTATCTTCAACCTTGGTACGCGAAGCCGCATCCACTTCAATCAGGTCAATAAAACGACCATCAGCAATATCTTTACAGGCCCCACATTCACCACAGGGGGTCGAGGTAATACCGGTTTCACAATTAAGCGATTTGGCAAAAATTCGCGCAATGGTGGTTTTACCCACACCCCGGGTGCCGGTAAATAAATAGGCATGGTGCAGGCGGTCTTCATCCAGAGCATTAATTAGCGCACGGAGTATATGCTCCTGGCCGACCATTTCAGTAAAGTTGCCGGGCCGCCATTTGCGTGCAAGTACCTGATAGCTCATGAATTATTAAGTTTGGGTTAGACTAAAAAGAGGCTAAGTTTAGCATGCTGTGAACGACAGTTGTTAGGTAAAATCATGAATCTACTCTACCAATCTGATCGGAATCACAACTGGGGTCAGAGCCTGAGCCATCCCCTGTTTTTAGTCCGCACAAGAGATTCGTGGTGGTGAGCATTTTCTAACGAAGAGCTGAGGCCTCACAGGAGCAAACTGGGGAATTAAATAGAGTAACCTGCACCAGCCACACCCCGGCGCCCAATGTCACCACTACCGTTGCTTCCTTCCGGACCTGGCGGAGTTCGCGGTTAATCGTCGCGAGGGGACCAATGCAAGTTACCAGGCGGGATTATCCAGACTTTGACTAGTGCTTTCAACCTATATTTAATAATTCAATATTTAAAAGCACCACCTCAAAAGACTTAACGTTAGAAGAATGCAGATATCACTGTACATATACTTTATTGCGCCCAGACTGTTTCGCCTTATACAGGGCATCATCTGCCTGTTTAATCATAAATTCAGAATCGTGACTTAAATCTGGCTGATCAGAATAAACCCCCAGACTTACTGTCACTACCTTATACTCCGACTCAGGGTGCTCAAACTTAAGGTCGACAACCGCATCGCAAACAGCCTGTGCTAACCTGTCCGCATTTTCAGTATTTGTATTTGGTAAAACAATGGCAAACTCTTCACCTCCATATCGGGCAACCAGGTCTGTCGCTCGCTGACAGACACTTTTTATCGCTTTGGCAACCACTTTCAGGCAATCGTCACCCTGTAGATGCCCAAATGAATCGTTATACTTTTTAAAATAATCAACATCACACAGAATAATTGCAAGTTGATTATTAGTGCGTATACTTCGGGAAATTTCCACCCGTAGGTACTTGTCCAGATAACGCCGGTTTGCTAATCCGGTTAAACCATCAATATGAACCAGTTTTTTAAGCTCAGAATTCACAATTTCAAGCTCAGTTGATACATTAATTAGCTTACGACGCATTTTAGCAATGCGTTGCAGAGAAATCATTTTTGCTTCTAAAATTCGAAAATCGACCGGTTTGGTAAGGTAATCATCCCCACCCGCCTCGATGCCTGCAAAAATATCTTCTGGGTCAACGCGCCCACTTAAAAATATAATAGGCACCCAAAGGCTTTCATCTTTGCGCATTTGACGAGCAGCTTCATGGCCATCCATCTCGGGCATAATAACATCCAGCAACACCAGCTCAGGTTTATCAGAATGATATAAATTAACTGCCTGCTTGCCGTTTTCAGCCGTTACAACACTATGCCCCATTTTTTCTAGAAAAGAAGCGAGTATCAAACGCTCTGTTTTCGTATCATCAACAAGCAAAATTTTCATGCATTTATTTACCACGTATTGTCATCTAACCAGACATTATGTAATTTGAGCCAATGTAATTTGAGCCTATATTTAAAGTATATAGACCAATTTTATAACTTCATCTGATTTAGTTCACAAAAAAATTGACCTGAATGCCCGTCTAAGCTAGTCTTGCGCACCTTCTAGAGAGGTGTCTGAGTGGTTGAAAGAGCTCGCCTGGAAAGCGTGTATACCTAACGGTATCGAGGGTTCGAATCCCTTCCTCTCTGCCATTTATGTAAGCCTACCAAAAAGGTAGGCTTACAATGCTGCAAATATTTGATACGCCGATTAGACAGCAAAATACTTCTTATGTTAAGATTTTTGAGAAAACACAGAACGATAATTTAAGGACAATCATAAGGAAATAAAAATGGCACCAAGGCTCCCAGCACATACTATCAACAATTCAAACTCATACATAAGACCAGAAGAAGAAAAAAAATATATCTACTTCTCTCAATTTACCAAAGCAGAATCTGGCCGGCATGTAAAAATCAAACCCGACTTACTGCTGCCTTTTCTTTATGCCGTAAAACCCGGCACCCATGAGGGTGAATTAACAATTCACCAGATAGAAAACCTGAAAAAAACGGCTTCTATATTAAATTGTAGCCGGAATGCATGTAATGCTTTTGATCACATGATTAGAATATATAACCTTCAGGTCTATTACCGTGTGGAAAGTGCATGTGTTTATATCACTAATTTGAAAGTCACTCATAAAGGTGACCAGAAAGAAGCTGGCTTGTACAACATCTATAAGCATTTAGGAAAAACCCACTCAAGTAGAATAAAAAACGATAAGCTTCCTATTGATGAGAGCATAGAACAAATATACATCAATGGCGTGGTTACCAATTTTGACACTGCAGTGAAGACATCACTAGAACACCATTTCGATGACAGGAGTAAATTAAGACTGTTTTATAACCCTTCTGCAGTTGTTAACGAGTTAGGCTTGTGGAAATCTGGTTCTCAAACAAAAACCTCTAATACCGCAGCCTCTAAGCTGGCGAAAGTACTGAATCAAAACAAAAAGGCTGCCTGGAGTGTGGAAGGCGAAGGTGCAACCCTGTTAACCGAAGCTTTAAAATCTGTGACGGGTGATTTAAATAAACAAACATTCAGAATTATTAACCCAGTGGCCGAAACACCCGATTTAATAAACCGTTTAGTAGACAAGAAAGCCAAGCATTCTACTGAACCTGTATCTTTAACTAATCAGAGTCGCTCAGCCAGCATAGCCCTGTTGACCCATAATGAAAAACTGGCAGAAAGCATTGGCAATATACCTGAGAAAAAAATACAAATAGAAGATGCCCGTGATGTGGTACAAGGACATATCGAAAAAAATATGGCCGTTTCTAACAGCATTAAACCTAAACCAAGCATCAACAAAACCTTCCTTGATTTAGTACGTAAGGCTAATAAACTAATTTAATATGAATTTTGCCAATAAAATAGTTGGCCCTGATTTTGAGCGAGCCGATCTTGTTCTGTTTGGATTAGGAAATGTTGAGCTAACATTTCCTCTACCTGAACATAGATCGGAATCAAAAAATTATCTAGCCAGTCAAAATTTAAATGATATCCCGGAGGACAAATGGGAGGTAGATTCTGCTGGTATTAAAACATGTGTACTTGTAGACCAAACCTGGTTATATGAGAACGCGGCAACATTAGACGACGCTTTCTCAACAAACCTCACTTTGGTTCTGATGCAAATTCCAGAAGAAGCTCAAAAAAAATCGATCCCCCTAAACAAAAGCGCTTTTGCTTACTGGATTATCGACCTGCTTAAAGGCTCCGTTTTTAATATCGAAGATATTACACCAAAAGATGATTTAGTAGCTCAATACCTTAAAGACTGGCAGGTACCAGAACATGTTTCAGACATGGGTTTAATAGAAAAAGGCAAAGTCGACTGGTTTATTGCGGCCATGGGTCACACTAGCATGGGATTACCTGAGCCAATGATTTTCGTACCAATTAACAACCAATACGTACTGACAATTAATATCAACTCAGCAAAATTATCCTATAGCGACAGAGAAGACACCTTTCCTGAAGAAGATATTGAGCCTGTAAAAAAACAGATTATGATGGAATTCCTCGACCATTTACAAATCACTTACTCACCTGAAGTACTGCAACAGATCGAAGAACAAAACACACTAGCTGTCTAAGCTTGCTTGGGACTAAAAGTCAGTTTCTACTATAAAATAAAGTATTATTTATTAGTAGGTATAATTATTTACTGACTTCACCCACGATTAGTTTATAAAACACCAAAAACCTCAGTATGTTCTTTTTTATTATAACGTTGAGGCAATAATTTTTTTAACCGCTCAAGGCTCTTCTGGACCCACCCCCCCGTTAAACCATCTGCAAAATACGAAATATTAAGCTCATGAAATTTAACAGCCTTTTCTTTAAATGGCCGGGCTGAATTTGCAAGAAAAGCGGCATATTTCAGCTGAACTTCATTACTTTCTTTTAAAGGTTTTTCAGAGTTTTTAATCGCCAAACTTAAATCCAGATATATTTCAGCCTTATGATAAGTTGAAGCAGTTGATATTTCAGGCACTCCATAAGAAGCGGCTCGTGTATAACCATTTAAAACCTTATCCATGAGTATTCGTTTTGTTTGCAGACTTTTCTTTAATGGCAAATTTAACATGGCTTTACGATAACTATCTAAAGCAGGGTCAACTAATAAAAAGCTGGCTTTTGCTGCAAGATAACGCGTTCGTTTTGTTCGCTGCGCCCTACCCCTGGCATCTGCATTGACCAGTTTCACTCGCCATTGCGTAGCATGTAATACATCCTCATTACGTGCATACAAATCAATTATACGCTGACTCGCTTCAATTGATAACTCTAAAGGGAGGGGAAACCGCTTTATGAGATTCGTGTAGTTTTTTATCGCCTGTTTAGTATTGCCTGCCTCTTCAGATAATTCGGCCGCTAACCACATCGCATCTATCTTATCTTGAATTTCACCCGGTAAATATGCTTCTTTTTCAAATTCTATGACATCCTTTTTCCCTGCTTTTAAATCACCAGAAAAAGAATTTAACCGAATTCGATGCCAACGCAAATACTCTCGATAATTTATCCAGCTTGTAGATTGTTGCACTAACGTTTGATAGTGACTGACCAACTGATTTAAATTAGTTTTTAACGCCTGTAATTGTTTAGCTGTTTGATTTTCACCATACAAGCCCCAGTAAGTACTTTTAACACTATAACGTTGAACAAAATCTTTTTTTGCATCTAACAATAAATCAGCAAAGTCATTCTGATCATAGATTTTGATTACCTGCAGTAAAAAATCAGGTGACTTATTATGCATTTCATTTAAGGAAACAAATAAACGATACGTTTTAACCGCGTCTAAATAATGCTTTCTTTGCAGATAAAACCTGGCCAGTGAGGCATAAATATAATATTCGTAAACAGGTTTGCGTTTAGTAGAAAAATAATCTCTTACACTTATTGGCCCTGACTGGTAAGAAAAACCAAGATTTATGCCATGCAACACATCTTCAACAAACGCTCTCTCTGAGGGGGTCATTGCCTGTAAATACAACTCACCGTCTATGGCATGTAAATCAAGTAAGTGCATAAACGAGTTTAAAGCTAAATAATTATGACCTTGTTTCAACTGAGACAAACCCTGTTTATAAACAGCCTGTTCGTAATAGATGGAGTTAACATCTAATTTTCGAAATGCAATGACCTGTTTATATGCGTTTTCTGCATCAGCAAACCGATGTTTTGTAAATAAAATTTCAGCTCTGTGAAATTGTGCCTCATCATAATATGGTGTTTCAGGATAACGTTTAATTAAATTGTTTAATGAATTTAGTGCTGCATCTATTTTTTCAGCTTGTTCATACTCCCGGGCTAAGCGATAAATCAACTGATCATGTTTTTGTAACGGGTAGTTTTCAATTAATGAATTAAACAACCACTCTATCGAAGTCAATGGAATTTCATGATTGTTATTATGCACACGCTTCAGCTCATCCATTTTACGCAAACCTTCACGACGCATTGCTTCGTTTGGCACTATATCAAACAGCTGGATAAAGTGACTATACTCCACAACAGAAGTACCCTTTTGTAAAGGCGTTAATTGTTTATTTAAACTTTCAACACTGTCTTTACGCACATTATTATTACAGGATACAAGAACCAGACAAACTGTGATGAATAGTAATTTATATAATTTCATACTTTAAATATACGATTTATAAAGCTCAAAATACTAAGGGTTTAAGGCTGCGTAGCTTGCATATACAAATGCACACAAAGCCCACCGAGTGTAGAAGAGTCCAGTAGTTTTATTTGCATCTGATGAAGTTCGGCAACACGCCTGACTATTGATAAACCAATTCCACTACCGGATTGGGTATCGCTTTCTACTTTTCTAAAACGCTGCATCACCAACTCTCTCTGTTCTGCAGGTATTCCCGGTCCACTATCATGAATCCAGATATTTACAGCACCCACATTATAACGAAGCACAAGTTTTACCTCCCCACCCTGTGGTGCATACGCCACCGCATTACTTAGCAGATTACGCAACATACTTTCAAGGGGATAAACATAAGCCTGTATGAAAACACCTTCATCTCCCTGAAAACTGATCGTTTGATTTTTATTATTGGCGAGGGGATAGACTTCAGTAATTTGATTAATACATAGCTCATGCAAATTAACCTGTGTTTTTTCCTGTGTGGCACGAAGAGCCTGTGGGTCAAGCCGTGCCAAACCCAGTAATTGCTCCACTAGATGACTTGCCCTGTCTACCCCTTCACTGATAGCCCTTAATTCCGTTTGTTTATCCGCGTCATTATCACTGGTTCGCATTAGTTGCAAATGGACTTTTAATGCCGCCAATGGTGTACGTAATTCATGTGCAGCATCCGAGGTAAAACGACGCTCTTTATCAAAAGACAGGCGTAGTGATTTAAATAAATGATTTAACTCATCAACCAGTGGCTGTATTTCTGATGGAATGCGCTCAAACTGTAATGCGTGCAGCTGCTCAGTTCTACGGTTGGCTATATCACTGGCAATATGCTCCAGCGGGGCCAATCCATGACTGACAAAATACCATACCAGCCCCCCCATAATCGGCAACAATAAAACAAAGGGCCAGGTCATTTGCAGGGTAATTTTACTGATCAGGTTTTCACGCACATCCTCACGCTCAGCAGTAATTACCTGATAATTACTGCTTGAATCCCACATTGAGAATGTTCGCCAATTCTGCTGGTTAATAACTTGATTAGCATACCCCTGCTGTATTTCACTCATTGGCTGTAACGGTGCATTCACGGAACGTAATAACATATTGCCGTAAGAGTCCCACACCTGATAGGCTAATTTCAGCTCATAAAAATGCCCTTGCTGATAAATTTCCTGTTCTAATTTTTGCTTATCCCGTTTTTTAATGCGACTTTCCTTAACCCCAACCGAAAACTCTTTCATATGCCCAAGGTTCACTTCCGCTAATACCAGCCCCAGCATAAGCCTTGAAGAGCGAGCTAACTGGGCATCAAACAGCTCCTCGACCTCATTCACACTGGCCCGATAACCACCCCAGATAGTGACACCACCCACTATCAACAGGGCGAGCAGAATAGAGAGTAAAAGAAAATTGCGTAATGAATATTTCATTGTTGTTTTAATCTATCAAGTCCACTCTGCCGAAGACATCACCTGGGTCACAATTTATCAATGGTGTAACCCACACCACGAATAGTGCGTATCAGCTTACTGCCTAACTTTTTCCGTAAATGATGAATATGCACTTCCACCGCATTGCTCGCCATCTCCTCATCAATACTATATAAACCTTCTTCCAGTCGCACACGTGACAAAACTCGACCTGTATTTTCAAACAACTCTAGCAACACATCATACTCACGGCGTGACAAATCAACCACCTTCCCTTCTTTGGTCACACTGTGTGCGGCTGGATCAAGCTGAATATCCAGATAGCTAATAAGCGGATTCGCCCGGCCACCACCCCGTCTTATTAAAGCACGTATTCGCGCATAAACCTCATCCAGGTCAAATGGCTTGGTTAAATAATCATCAGCACCCGCATCAAGTCCGGCAATACGGTCTTCAACACTGTCTCTTGCAGTAAGTATTAACACGGGTAACAGGCTTCCCTGTTGGCGTATACGTTGTAATATTTCTATGCCACCCATATCGGGTAAACCCAGATCAAGTATCATTACATCGAAAGATTCATACCTTATAGACTCAAGCGCCTGTTTACCCTGCTGAAACCAGTCAACATTATAGTTCTGCTGTTTTAACCCGCTAACAACCCCTTTACCCAGCAAGCTGTCATCTTCCACCAAAATTATTCGCATACTTTAACTCGTGTGATAAATAAAAATTTAATAATTTTGAGCCATCTCATTTACGAGGAGTCATCTTTAAGCTTATCTTAAGCTTAGGCTAATATAGTTCGCAACATGCAACAATATATGTTTTCAACAGGGACGCCCAAACAAGTGAAGCTATTAATCATAACAAAATTCATATTTTTTATACTGATGCTCTGCAAGTCTGCATATGCAGACTACCCACCGGCGCCAAAGTTTCAGTTGCCCACTGACAATGGCGAGCTTAATTTAAGCCAGTTAAAAGGAAAGCTGGTTTATATTGATTTCTGGGCCTCATGGTGTCGCCCCTGCAAATCATCTTTTCCCTGGATGATTGCAATGAAAGAAAAATTCAAACACCAGCCATTTGAAATTATTGCCATCAACCTGGATAAAGATAAAAAACTGGCCGATGAATTTATTGTATCTCAGAAAATAAATTTCCCCATTGCTTTCGACCCACAAGCAATTGTTGCAGATAAATATAATATAGAGGGCATGCCAAGTAGTTACCTGGTTGACCCACAAGGAAATTTACGCATACGTTATACCGGCTTTTGGAATAAAAGCAAAAATGAAAAAGAAAAAGTAATTAATAACTTATTGCTGAAGATGAAAAGCCATCCGGCAAAACAACTTTAGCTGAGGAGTATTTGAATGTTTCGAGTTTTATTAATAACCAGTAGCCTGCTTATGTTAAGCGCCTGTAGTACTGTAAAACCCTGGGAAAAAAATTTGTTGGCCAAACCCTCGATGGCACTGGTAGCAGATGAAAATGAAAACTTTCTGGATGAACACGTTTACTTCAGTAAAGAGGCATCAACCGGTGGTCAAGGTGTAGGTGGAGGTGGTTGCGGATGCAATTAAAAAATAATAAGTGCTTACAAAATGACAGCACTGATAACATAAATAAAAAATCGTCTATTAAAGGCAAGTTAACCATGGCAACTTGTGCGCTTTTGCAGGCTGGCACACCGGCTGCGCAGGCTGAAAGCGGCGAGTGGGATGTAGACACCGCTTTTTTATATTACTCTGAAGATGGTCGAATTGATATTTTTGAACCCGTCGTTTCTGCTTCAAAAGAAATTAGCGATGATGAGTTTGTTAAATTCAAAGTAGTCTATGACACACTCACAGGTTCTACACCCTATGGTGCCCAACCAACTGATTCTGTGCAAACCATAACAAATCCATCGGGTAATTCAAACTACACCGTACAGCCCAATGAGTTACCTTTAAACAGCACATTTAGAGATACACGAGTTTCAATTAATGCAGACTGGATCATTCCACTGGACAGACTGAAGCGAATCACTGTAGGTGCAAATCTTTCCAATGAGTACGATTTCTCATCAATTGGTGCCAGCGCTAGCTATGCCCAGGATAGTAGCGACCGAAACCAGACCTATAGCTTTGGCCTGGCGTTTAGCTCTGATGAATGGGATCCGGTTGGAGGCAAGAACACTGAGTTTGCCTATATGATTGATGGTGAAAGCAATTCGCCACAGCCTAAAGGCGGCACGGATACCAAATCAAATGTCGACTTGATGTTGGGACTAACCCAGGTTGTTAATCGGTCAACGATTATGCAGTTTAACCTTGGACATAGCACTTCCAGTGGTTATTTAACTGATCCTTATCGCTATATTTCAATGATAGGCACTGATGGTCGCCCCTTACCAGGTGCAAATGCGCCAACAGATGCGCTGCCATATCTATATGAAAAACGACCCGATTCACGAGCAAGAAATACTTTCTTCTGGCGAACTGCACATCATCTGACTGAAGATGTAATAAATGTGTCTTACCGCTACTTTACTGATGACTGGGGTATTAATTCTCACACCCTGGATTTCAAATATCGATATGAACTGAGCAATAACCAATATTTACAGCCCCATGTACGTTACTATACACAAACAGAAGCTGACTTTTATGTGAACAGCTTAAACGCAAATGAGGCCCTGCCTGAGTTTGCTAGTGCCGATTATCGACTTAGGGACCTTGTAACTACCACAGTGGGGTTAAAGTATGGTATGAGTGTCGGTAAAAACAGTGAGTTTAATGCACGCGCCGAGATCATGAACCAAACTTACACAGTGAGTAATTTAATTGGTGAGCAAAACAATCAGGATATAGCACCTGATCTAGATGCAGTTATTCTGCAGTTTGGGTATAGCTTCTTCTGGTAAACAAGGATTTATCACAAATGAGCGCAAATTTATCCAGGGTTTAATACGCCACAGGCGCACTAAATCCTGAAAATATTTTATTTGCGTACATTCGCGTTCATTTGCGGTAAAAACTTTTGCTTCTAAACAACTGACCAGGAGCTCACTACTCCTTAACTTCAGACTGATTTACCTCAATAATAAAAAAAACTCATACTTCCCAAAACGATATGAATTAGCTAATCTCCTATTCCCCTTTATTATGTCCTAATCAATTTTTTAGTTACGCTGCTTTATTAGTGATTGTGTGATTGATATATGATAAATATCAATAACTTACATAAATAAAAACGCTAATCTGCTGCCAGATTTAAAATGATCTTATAACCCTTGAGCCACAAAAAGGCCCAAGTAGAGGAGAACACAATGATCAAGCCACACGGTTCTGACGAACTGAACCCACTATTTGTATATGACACGGCAGAAAATGAAGCCCTGCAAAAAGAAGCGGAAGGTTTAACTTCTATCACGGTAAGCTCTGCGACTGCTGCTAACGCGGTAATGATGGGTGCCGGTTACTTTAATCCTTTAACCGGTTACATGACTAAAGCCGATGCTTTATCCGTCGCTAAAGAAATGAAAACAACTTCAGGCCTTTTCTTTCCAACACCTGTTTTAAACCTGATTGAAGATGCGGGCAACATTAAAGCTGGGGACCGAATTGCACTTAAAGATCCCAATGTTGAAGGCAACCCCGTTCTTGCGGTTATGGATGTTGAAGCGGTTGAAGAGTTCTCCGATGCAGACATGGCCTTGATGAGCGAAAAAGTCTACGCACCCGCTGCTGGCGAAGCACATCCAGGCGTAGAGGCATTTAACGCACAGGGCAAAGTTTGTCTTTCAGGCCCCATTAAGGTTCTAAACTTCTCATACTTCATTACTGAATTCCCTGATACCTTCCGTACTGCGGTTGAAATTCGCAACGAAATTGCTGAGCGCGGCTGGAAAAAAATAGTTGCATTCCAGACACGTAACCCAATGCATCTGGCCCACGAAGAGCTATGCCATATGGCAATGGATCGTTTAGGTTGTGATGGTTTAGTTATTCACATGTTATTAGGCAAGCTTAAGCCCGGAGATATCCCTGCTCCAGTTCGTGATGCGGCTATTCGTAAAATGGTTGAGCTGTACTTTCCTGAAAATAGCGCAATGGTTACGGGTTATGGCTTTGATATGCTTTATGCGGGCCCCCGTGAAGGCGTATTACACGCATTATTCCGCCAGAATATGGGTGCCACTCACTTCATTATCGGTCGTGATCATGCGGGTGTTGGTGATCACTATGGCGCATTTGATGCACAAACCATCTTCAAAAATGAAGTCCCTGCAGGTGCACTGGAAATCGAAATCTTTGAAGCTGACCACACAGCTTACTCTAAAAAATTAGATAAAGTAGTCATGATGTGTGAAGCACCGGACCATGAAAAAGATGACTTTGTACTGCTATCAGGCACCAAGGTTCGTGAAATGTTAGGTCAGGGCATTGCTCCACCTAAAGAGTTCTCACGCCCAGAAGTGGCGGAAATCCTGATTAATTATTATCAGGGTCTGGAAAAATAAAGCTGTCATTTATTTTTTAGTAAAAAAACCCTGACTATTCAGGGTTTTTTTTGAGCTTAAGAAAAGCAGTTATCCGGAAGAAAAGCGTATACCCCGGCTTTACGCATTACTAGAAAATACCGCTAAGTAGCCAGTCTTTACCTGTTTACACAAAGCGATTGTAAAGATTTCCATAAAATAAATCAGGCTCCAGCCCTTTTACATGTATATTTTTTACACTTATATATCATACAAAACAAGAATATCATACTAACTAATTGTAATTTATAAAGTTTATTAACCAGGTATGATTGTTGCTATCAATCAGGACTTACTATAAAAATTAAACGAGGTAAATAATGCTTATCAGGGATCGTATTTTATTGACGGAACATTACTAGGTATGACCAGTATCAATAATCAGGCAGGGGTTCAATTTACTAGTGGCGCAAACTACGCAAACTTACCCGGTTACAGTGCAACTGCCAGTTTCTCAGCTGAAAATACACTCGGTGCTCGCAAACGGCATCCAGGCCGGTGAATCACTGGGTATAACATTTAATTTATTAGACGGTGTTACATTTTTAGACACCAAAAATGCACCTAGCACGGGTGCTTTAATTATAGGTGTTCATGCACAAGACCTTGGAGCTGGATTGGATGACGGCTTCTGTGAAAGCCTGATCACAACTATACCTATTCCCGCGACGACGTGGTTATTGGGTTCAGGCTTAATCGGTTTAATGAGGTTCGCTAAGCGTAAGAAAAAATAAAATTAAATCTCATTAAAACTTTAAAGGCGACAATTATGTCGCCTTTTTTTTAACAGTTTAAATGACATGATAAAAATTGATTTCAGAATATAAAAACCTGATGTCTACCCTAAAGCTTCTAACACTGCAAATTCATCTCACACCCCTTATTCAGACAAATTAAGCAAGTCTATTGCTAGATACTTCAAGAAAAGATAGCAAAACTGCGATTAAAATATTTGTTGCAGTATTGCTAAAAGCTGGCTCTCCATTAAACTTTCGAGCTAGAGATATGTCTTACCAGAATATCCATGAACCTATGATCAAACCATGATTGTTTTTTGCTGGCTTAATCCAGGCAGATTTAACATTATGTATTTTAAATAATTACCAGACTAAGCCCTAAGCCGAAGAACTTAAATAAAAACTATTTAAGCCGTGGTTTATTAATTCCACACTTATTTAAACACTAACAATATACACCGTTATTAAGTGACTTATTAAATATTGATTTTGATAACTATATGCCCTTCTGGCCCTGCATCTTTCCTGGCAATTTAACTAACCATACTGAATCACCTTATGCTTATCGTTAGAATGGAGAGTCACTTACTAAAGAAAAAACGTATCAACCTTTTACATCATCTGCGGTGATATTAGAAAAAGCAAGAAAAGAAAGGTCTATGTGTTTTAAAAAATATCACTGCTATCCCGTTAAAAGAAATTAGTTTATGTTTAAAGCGCATTGTTGTGTGATTAACGAATGTTTCACTCTGATCGAGACATGAGTGGGGGTGCCTGTCTAAGACACACCGTAAAACCCTCCCTGGTGGCTCGACACCCGCTTCCATGCGGGTGACGGTCTTAGACAGACACCCCAACTCATGCCTCTAGTGGTTAACGGGACAGCAGTAAAAAAATATATTAAAAATAGTTCTAATCGTAAAAATCACTTTGCATACCATTCTTCCCATGATCCAGAAAAAGGTAAAAGCTCAGTTAACAAAGAAATAGTTTTTTGTTATCGCGATGGCTCACCATGTTTAGATAAAAAACTGAAAACAATTGCAATTAGCCTGGACAATTCACTCCACATAACTTATGACTTATTTTATACATTTTTTAATACAACCAGCACGATAACAATCAATATCAATCCCGCAACAATCTTTGCCAAACGTTTTTCATGCTTTTCTTTTACTTCATCTTCTTTAACAATTTTATGTATATCTTTTAAAGCTTTATTTGCCACTATCAGTTCAATATTTTTTTTAAGTTTATCCATACTATATATCATCTCTTTTCACTAATACCACTGATATATTATCAACTCCACCATTATCATTTGCACTGGTAATCAATTCATCTACGGCATTTTCCAGATGCTCATGTTTCCCTAAGATATACTGAATTTGTGCATCAGCTATGCAGTTCGTTAAACCATCAGAACAAAGTAAATAGCAGGCCTGTTGATTAAATTCAAACTGACTTACCTTTATATCGGGTGTACGGGTTAAACCTATCGCCTGGCTGATCATATGATGCATAGGCATTACTTCATATTCATGCTGGTTTATCTTTCCCTCATTTAGCAACTTCTGTAACACCGTATGATCCTCTGTTATTTGCTTAAGCTGCTGCTGAATAAATTGATAACACCTTGAATCACCTAAATAACTTAATGCAATTTCATTTTGATGAATTAAAATAACAACAAGAGTAGTTGCCATTTTACTTAAATTTTCACGTTGTTTCTGCTGCTCGATTACTTTCAGGTTTGTATCAGTAATCGCATGCAATAAAGTCAACTCTAACCAGCCTGAACTATATCCACCACCACTATGCGCCTGCAACACTGCTTTTGCCACATATTCCTGCATACAATCTGCAGCAAGTTTACTCGCCACCTCGCCACCCTCATGTCCACCCACCCCATCGGCCACCAATAAAAGAATAACATCACTATTATCAAATTCTGACATTAATATACTATCTTCATTTTGCTGCCGTACCTTACCCTTGTCGGTACCGCCTGCATAAACAATTGACGTTATTTTATCTGTCATAATAATTCCTTTAGCCTGGTATTTCTCTATATCGATAATACCTATTCCGAGGGCATTCCTTTAAGTATTGCCGCAGCCATTTCTGCACCATTTGCATAACGCTTTTCAGCTTTTTTCTGTAGTGCCTTATTTGTAATGCGTGTTGCACTAGATGGTAACTCAGGTCTCACATCCCTAATTGACTTATGCTTTTCATTGGTTATTTTATACGCTAAATTACCCAGACTATCCGCATCAAAGGGAAGTTTCCCGGTTAACAGCTGATACATACTCACACCCAGTGAATATAAATCTGCTCGTCCATCTACACGCGAGCCGGTCATTTGTTCAGGTGCCATATAAGATGGGCTTCCCATAAAACTTCCTGTACGCGTTTTTACAGAGTCGGTAATTCGTGCGATGCCAAAATCAGTAATTTTAATTTGCTGATCTTTCGGGTTATACATAATATTACCTGGCTTTATATCTCGATGAACAATATTTTGTCTATGTGCATAATCCAGTGTCTCAGCGACAACATGTAAAATACGGTATACATCATATACCGGTAATAACTTATTTATTTGAGTAAAGTCAGAAAGTGGTACTCCCTCCACATAATCCATAGCAATAAATGCAAAACCTTCCTCTTCACCCACATCATAAACCGTAACAATATTATTATGTGATAGGCGCCCAGCAGCCTCTGCTTCCCGGAAAAATCTCGATTTTACTGCTTTTATCTCGGTTTTATTGAACTGGGTATAATCAAGGGTTTTAATCGCTACCTTTCTATTTATTTTTGGGTCTTTACCCAAATACACAATTCCCATTGCTCCACGCCCTAATTCTTTTTCAATCTTATAACGACCAAACTCAGGTAATTCCATTTCTGGCATCACCAGCGTTTTCTGTGCTTGACTGGGCGTTAAAATTTCAGCACGGGTTTCATTAAAGCCACTTATAGACTTAAGACGCTTTTCAATATCTTTATATTTTTTTTGTCGAATATTTATCTCTGAATATATTTGTAATGCTCTATCATATTGTCTTTTACGTTCAAAACTTAAGCCAATTTCATATAAATCAGCCAGTACTTGCTCACTACCAAAACATTTCAATAAACTGGTAATAGCAGTCTCATAATCACCTTTTTCATATTGATAATGTCCTAGTTGAAACCAGGCATCATTTTGTTTTTGCGATAATTCATTTAGAATATTTTTTCCCGACAGGTAAACATAAACTGAAATTTGCCCTAACAACATAAGGAGCAAAAGGTTAATTGTTGGCCACCAGACCCCATGCAGTATTAGTAAAACAGGTTGCGCAGAGACTATACCTAAAATAACAAATGCACCCAAAAATACGCCACTGTTCTTTGACAACAAAGGTAATAACCATATCAAATATACTGCAACCACAAACATTAACACGGGCAATAACCACCAGCTATATGTTGGTGTATAATAAACAGCACCCGCACTGATACTACCTATGGAGTCGGCTAAGACCTGTAGCTGATGAGCATTATGCCCAATTAAAACCATTTTATTTTTAAAATATGATCTTGATTTTTTTTCAGCCGTTTTCAACGACAGCATTTTTAAATGTATATGACGATGAGTTATGTCTGAAAAATAATTAAATACCTTGCCATATAAGCCGGTATTGACTTTTGTAGAACCCAGATTTATCTGCCCGTTTTCATTCCAGCTTAAATTCTTATTATTTTTATACTGACTAAATAAAGCAAGACTCAAATCAGGTAATGTAAATGACTGACTTGAGTCATACCAAATTAAAGCCTTCTCTCCCTGCGCCTGATAATCAAAGGGATAAACACGAAACGGCTGCTCAGTGTTAGTAAGCCTGAATGTTTTTAACTGGGGTAAAAACAATGAGGGTATATATTGCCGCCAGCCTTGTTGGTAGATTAATGTTTCACTATAGGGTGTATTTTTTTTATGCTGCGGTACATTGGCATATTGAGTCAAAAAGACATTTTGATTATTTAACATCCAGGCAAGTTTATTGCGTTCCCCCTCTGTTGGCTTCCACAATTTTAACTCTTCGTTAATTTTTTTATCTTTGCTTTTATTAGCAGCAAGTTTCTTACTTTTAGTTTTGTTTTTAGGAGGGCTATCTTCCTGAGCATAATCCATTTGAGGAAAATCTTCAGTAAGCCAGACTATTTCAGTGGCTTTAGATTTACGTAATTTACGTAATAATGACCTGAACTCTTTAATACCCTGTGGTTTCTGCAACCAGGCTTCATCAATCTGAATAAGTCGCAAATCATTCGATTCTGACTGGGCAGGTAAAAGGTAGCTGGCAAAACGGAACATTTGCGCATCCAGCCAACGTACCGTGCTATTTTGTGGCGATAGCAATGCCAGCAAAAAGCAAATTAGTATAAAAAGTGAGAAATAGAGTCTACGATGCTGATTCAAAGTATATGCTTATTACGGTTATAAAAGACAGGCTTTATTATAGGCTACTGTGACAAAGTGCTGTTAAAAAATTACGATGATTTAGCCCAAATCTGGTTAATTATTATTACTGCTTAGCAGACTCACCACTAATATAGGGTGATATTAAATTATGCATTGACTGCTCAACTACTTAATTGCTGTGGCCACATCCAGTTTTTCAAACCAGTCAAGGAAATTCTGTACATCTTCCCCTTTAAATATTCGCCCGTGTTGTGGTGCCATGTACTCAATATCGAGTTTTCTAACCCGGTTAATCCAGTGTTGCTTGGCTGCATTTGATGGCATCCAGCGTTGATGAAATAATTTCATTTTTCCTATATGCTCTTCAAAGTCGTCAACATACATAGTTGCACCGGGAGGCTCTAAAGCCGCGCCTACATCTCCACTCATCAAAACTTTAGCCTGCGAATCATACACATGAAAATTACCCGATGAATGAAGATAATGGGCTGGAACAAAAACCAGCTTCGCATTATTCAGGACAATCGACAGCCCTTCATCGGGTATGGCATTGTAACTGATATTATCCAGACCAAAATGGCGTATAAACCCCTCCCATAACCAGGGAGCATGTAAAGTTGCTTTTGGCAGGGCCTGATCCCACAGGCCTAATGATGAAATAATATCCGGGTCCTGGTGTGATGCGAAAACATCAACCAGATGCTCAATTTCTGTATGCCTTAATACCGCAGCCAACATTGATGAAAAAATTTCGATACCACCCGGATCCATTAAAAACGATCTGTCACCATCTACAATCATATATTGATTGGTATCGATTATTTTTTCTGGTTTATCCGGGTCCCTGCCAAAAACGATCCACTGATGCTTTCCATTATAAAAGATGGTTGATTTCATTATTTACCTGTCATTCTTGTAAGATCATCAAGATAAATTTTACATATTTTAATTTCATTCGAAATACTATCACTGCAGTTCTCAAGGTCATTTGCTATTGCAAATAAATTTGTCTGATATTCGCCAGCCCTTGATGCCTCAGTCCTTGAATTTGTAACAATCACTTTAGCAGCCCTGATACGTTGTGAGATATCATCGAATAAGGATGACAAATACTTACAATCATTAGACTGACTCATTTTAAATTTATTTACTCTCGTATTAAGGATATCAATGACTAAAGAGAGTTTATTTGCTTTAGAAGCACTATCCAGTTTGTCGATTACTTTATGAAAATTAATTAATGCTATATTTGCTCTTTTCTCATTTACAGCAGTAATAGAGAATTGCAATGCAACCGCATTTATTTTTGTTGATATGGAGATAGTATCCCTTGCCATATCACTTATAAAATCTGTTATGGGTTTAAACCCCGCGGTTTTTTCACCACCTCGAATCGAAATACATTTAGCATTACTTGAGCTTATGTTCATTACTTTTGTAATTTCAAGCATTCGATAAAGCCTTCCCGCAAGCAACGCAGAAATGACAAAGGGGGGTTGTTTATCTAAATTTTGCATTCTAGTTATATATAAATAAACTCGGTGTTTTATCGGCTTTTATAGCCGTTTATTAATAAACATAGCCAGGTTTTTAAATTAATTACTTACCTAATAGTAGTCCATTATATGAAAAGTGATAGCAATTTTAGTACCTGCAATAACCCCAGGCGGAGATATTGAATCAAAGCTTGAAAAAATGTCTCGCCTGTTGACTGGTTTGCCTGGCCACATCCTCTGGCTTTTCATTTTTATAATGTGCCAGCGCCGCGCATACATGGGGCAGAACCAGTGGCTCATTACGCCTGTTATCCAGGCCTGCAGCTATTTTTTCCGGCAAATCACGGGGCAACAGGTAAGGCGCATCGGTTTCTATCATCAGGTGGGATAATGGAATTTCCTTTACAGCCTGTTGCAATGACTGACCACGACGCTCATCACATAACCAGCCCGTCACCCCGATATATAAATCTAATTCAAGATAAGCTTTCGCTTCTTCTACTGTGCCGGTAAAACAATGGGCGACCCCACCGCTAAGCTGATCACGCCAGCGCGACAGAATATTCAGGAAATCATTATGGGCATCTCTTTGATGGAGAAATACAGGGAGTTTAAGGTCTGCTGCAAGTTCAAGCTGGGCTTCAAAACAGTGTCTCTGATCAGCAGGGTCTGAAAAATTTCGATTATAATCCAGCCCACATTCACCCACCGCTTTAACGCAATTTAACTGCGCCATGCTGTGAATTTCCTGTGCAGTTTTATCTATCCACTCTTTAGCGTGATGTGGGTGCACACCGGCAGTTGAAAACAACACATCGGGATACTGCTCACACAATTCGATTGCCGCATCACTGTGTTCCAGGTTAGTCCCGGTAACACCTATTTTCGATACCCCCGCTTCAGTCGCACGTTCAATGACCTCTGAGCGATCTCTCTGAAAAGATTTTCCGGTCAGGTTTACACCTATATCGATAAGGTCATGGCACTGATACGTCATATCAAAACCCATTGAACCTGCTTAATTCATGACCAGTTTTCAAGCTTGGCCTTATGTAATTTGGCATAACCATCGAGTAATTTGTTATGTAATGTGAAGCCTTCCAGGCTCAGCCCCGGACTATGTAAGCCATGAAATTTTTCTTCACCCTCAAGTAACCTGATACCCGTCGCTATGACCTCCTCTCCATACATTAGATTCAGGCTATTTATATAGTCATCATAGTGACGTGTTGCATCCAGTTTAATTTCTAACAGGGCCTGCAAACCACGATAGAAACGAATACGTTCATCGTTTAACTGATCCATATGCAAACACCAGTCATTCCACTCCATTGCCTGCTCAAAGTCTTCTATGGCCAGGCACAACATGGCTTTTAATTCACCGATACGTAAACCTGCCCAGGCAGTATTTGGGTCCGGCGCAACGCCAATAAACTCGGCTACCCGCTGCACTTCGTTATACCCCCCATCTTCCAGTCGTTGCAAAATATTCAACCACTGGGCTTTATCCAGGTTTTTTAAAGATAAAATGTCTTCACGGAATAAGGCCCCTTCATTGTTATTACTCCATTCCAGATCATCAACCGGATAAATATCCGACATGCCGGGCACAATTATTCGACAGGCATACACATTCAGGTGGTTGTAATCAGAAATATAAATATCAAACCCCATTTCGTGAATAATTTTGCTGCAATATTCAAACTCATCTTCGGTGTTGGTATTGTGGTTCCAGTCGGCAAATTCATAGTCGGGCCTGTTTTTAAAAAAGTCATATGAAATTAAGCCGCTAGAATCTATAAAATGGGTTTCTAAGTTATGGTGATCAGCACATTCTTCCAGGTCAAATGAAGGTGGCTGAAAACCATCTAGCTGATCAAGACTCCTACCCTGTAATAGCTCAGTAACGGTACGTTCAAAAGCCACTTCAAAACAGGGGTGCGCGCCAAAAGAGGCAAACACCGCGCCATCTTTCGGGTTGATTAAGGTGACGCTGATAACCGGATATTTCCCCCCCAGGGAAGCATCTGCAACCCTTAGGTGATAACCATGGGATTCAAGCTCATCCATGGATTTTTTAATACCTGGAAAACGCACGATGACATTTTGTGGAATCTCTGGCAAACAGATGCCTTCTGCAATAATTCTGTTTTTAACATAACGCTCAAAAACTTCAGATAAACCCTGCACCCGAGCTTCATTCTGCGTATTACCCGCAGACATGCCGTTACTCACATAAAGATTGCCAATAATATTAACCGGTATATACACGGTTTTGTTGTCTCGTTGGCGTTCATAAGGCACTGCACAGATGCCCCGCTCCCCTGCACCGGAATTGGTATCAACGATATCCTGCGACTTCAAACCCCGTTCAGGATCATAGTAATTCCATAGGGACTCATCCATTAATCCCTCGCTCATTAATTCATGGGGCATCACACCTTCGTCAGTGACAAACCACTTTTCATCCGGGTAGTGAATGAAATCACCCTGAGCAAAATCTTCACCCAGATAAAAATCAGCGAAAAAATAATTACAGCTTAAACGCTCAAAGTACTCACCAAGCGCACTGGCCAGACATGCCTTGGCCGTTGCCCCCTTACCATTTGTAAACATCAAACCACAGTCTTTATCACGAATATGCACCGAATAAACATTAGGCACCGGGTTTAACCAGGAGGCTTCCTCTATATCAAAATTCAAATCTTTCAACTTCTGTTGCATGGTTTCTATCGAAGTTTCCAGGGCCTGATCTTTACCTATAATAAATGTTTTTTCGCTCATGAAAGAATGCCTGAGTTATTGTATGCTTGCCAATGAAGTCTGAATTTTATTACATATTACCCAATGAAAACACCAACAACTCATATCTTAACGATAAGCTATGCACACCAGGCACAAAAGCAGGCTGCCGAAGCCTTTGCTGAGGAGCACCAGTTACCTTGTCAACCACTACATAAGGCAAAGTCAGAGCTCTCCTTGAACTTTACAGAAATGCAGCTGGAAATCATTGATTTACACAATAATATGTCATTGAGTGTAGATTTTATCGGCGGCAGCCTGGGACACAGGAAAAAATATGGGGGCGGCAAGGGACAAACCATCGCCAAGGCCATCGGTATAAAACAGGGCAAACCCATTCCCAGTGTACTGGATGCGACCGCAGGGCTAGGTAAAGACAGCTATGTATTCGCCTGCCTGGGTTGCCCGGTAACCTTAATCGAACGATCACCGATTGTTGCGGCACTGGTTAAAGATGGCATAGAACGCGCCAGCCTGAATATTGAATTTTCTGAAATACTTAATAACGGATTCACATTACATAACTGTGATGCCCTGGCGTATATTCAGACAATCGACGAAAATCAGCAGCCCGATGTGATTTATTTAGACCCCATGTACCCGGAAAAGAAGAAATCTGCCTCGGTGAAAAAGAATATGCAGATTTTACAAAAATTACTGGGCCATGATTTAGATACCCATAAAGTATTAAATGCAGCTTTAGAAAAAGCTAAAAAACGTGTGGTGGTTAAACGTCCTAAAGGCGCACCTGTTTTAGAAGCGCTAAGAGCACCTACCTTGAATTATGAAAGCAAGGGTACCCGTTATGATGTTTATGTTATTTGATGTGTTGTTGGTACGATTTAAACTGGCGGTGGTAGGAAATTATAACTGGATCGTATACCCTGGATAACACTATGTATGCGCTTAAGTTAATAAAACAATACAGGTGACTTCTTCCCGATCATGATATAAATGCTTAATACTTATTTTATATGTGCAATTCAACTGATCTAGTTCATTAGTAATATATTCTTTACAGGCCATTACCATGTCATAGCGTTTTTTCATCGGCAGTTTTAAATTAAATGCAGCATACCTGCAATGTCCACCGGTAAGCCAACGGCCCATTAAACGTGCAATATGCATGGGGCGTTCTACCATGTCACAAACTAACCAGTCGACCGTTTTTTCAGGTAAATATTTAAAACCATCTGCTTTAATTTCTGTTACCAGACCACTATCCATGAGTGTTTTATCCATAGCTCCATTGTCGATGGCATTAACGCGAATGCCCCGGTTAACCAGTTGCCACGTCCAGCCGCCGGGGCAGGCACCCAGATCAACAGCACTCATACCATTTTTTAAATATCGTTGCTGTTCACTTTCACTGAGCATGGTTTTAAAAGCTTCTTCCAGTTTTAAAGTAGATCGGCTAGGTGCCATTTTCGGCAAGCGTAAACGTTTAATTCCCATATTTTCTGCTGAGCTGTTTTTTATGTGGCTAACACCAATATAAACCATACTGGAACTTAAAAAGAACAGGTGTAAACGCCACTCACTTTTTTTGTGAATTAATTTTTTACGTTCTAAAGCAATGGTCAAGGGGGTAGAAAACTTTTTACAAAAACTACTTAGTTGCTTGCCTTCATTGGTGTCGGGTGTTTCAAGAAGCACATTATTAAATGACAGTTCCATTGTTTGAATGGCGGCGAGTATTGGGGTGATTCTATCTTCAACTGGCAGTGAATTAAGTATTTCACCAACAAACAAAGACTGTCTGGAAAATATCATTTCATCATATTTAATTTGATAATTGAATTCAGTAAGGTTAACCGGTGATGTTGGGTAAAAGCCGACATAGCCACTATCGGGTTTTGCTTTGATATAGCCCTGAATATTATTTTTTTCCGCAAGATCGATAATCTCGGAGGCAGATTCTTTTTCAAATCCGGGTCGGCAATATAGCAGGCAACACACAGGGTTCATATGAATAGATGGGGTGATGATAGGAGATGTGGATTATTCCATACTTTGACACCGGTTGAAAATTCAGGCTGTAGGTGTAATATCCACCCTCTATTAAAAATTACGAGCTTAATCATGTCTGCAGAAGATGTAAAAAAGTTGATTGAAGACGGTGTAGAAGACGCGCAAGCGATTATTTCCGGTGAAGGCTGTAACCTTGAGGCGGTTGTTATTAGTGATGCGTTTGAAGGTAAAACCATGTTAGTTGAGCAGAAAATGGTGTATGCCACGGTGAACCACTTAATTCAGACGGGCGAATTGCATGCTCTGGGTATTAAAGCTTACACCAAAGCCGAGTGGGCTGAACAGAGTAAATGAATCGGGCTATTCAGGGGCAACCTGAATAGCCATTACCAGTTATTTTAAATCCTTAGTCAGGTGCGGTTTAATAGCCTCATACAACGCGGGATAAACCTTACTCGCCGCAGCGACCACATTACCCGTTTGCAGATAATTACCCTCACCACTAAAATCCGTGACAATACCACCCGCCTCACGCACCAGCAGTACACCGGCGGCCATATCCCAGGCATTCAGACCAATTTCCCAGAAACCATCTAATCGGCCCGCCGCCACATAGGCTAAATCCAGTGCAGCAGAACCGGCCCGGCGAATACCCGCCGCCGGTGGGTGAACCGCTTTAAATGTTTCCAGGTAGGTCTCTAAATGCTGTGGATGTTTAAACGGGAAGCCGGTACCCAGTAAAGAACCTTTGATGCCTTTATGCTCGGTGACACGAATACGCTTGCCATTAAGCTGCGCACCATCACCTCTTGCTGCAGTGAATAATTCGTTTTTAACCGGGTCAAATATAACGGCTATTTCCATGCGACCCTTGAGCTGCATGCCAATAGACACCGCATACTGGGGAAAACCATGGAGAAAGTTCGTGGTGCCATCTAATGGGTCGATAATCCACTTATAGTCGCTATCTTCGTTATAGGTGCCAGTTTCTTCCGCTAAAATGCCGTGATCAGGGTAGGCTTTCTGGAGCGCTTCAATAATCACTTCTTCCGCTTTACGGTCAACTTGAGTGACAAAATCATTTTGCGCCTTAACTTCAACTTTTATACGATCGAGCTTATCGATGTTACGCAGAATAATATTACCCGCATCTCGGGCAGCGCCAGTGGCGATATTTAACATGGGGTGCATAGTTGAGGGTCTTCACAACAGTTCGGAGGGCGCAGATAATAGCAGAATTCAAGCATGATTTCTGCTCGAAATGTCTTTCCCAAGTAATTATTAAGGCGGTATGATGTCGCTTTTTCCTAATGACGACTTTTAATGTTAGATAATATACGTATTGTTCTGGTAAATACCCATCATCCCGGCAACATTGGCTCCGCTGCAAGGGCCATGAAAAACATGGGCCTTACTCGACTTTACCTGGTTGAGCCTAAAAATTTTCCTTCATTTGAAGCCTCACAGTTAGCCTCTTCAGCAACTGATGTGCTTAAAAATGCGGTGCTTGTTGATACCCTGGCCGAAGCCCTGCAAGGATGTAGTTTCGTCTGTGGCACCACCGCACGTTTACGCTCAGTTAAATGGCCCCAGGTTGACGGGCATGAGTGCGGCGAAATTATCCATGCTGAAAGTGAACGCCATGAAGTGGCCCTGGTATTTGGCAGGGAGCGTTCAGGCCTGTCTAATGATGAGCTGGAGTTATGCCAGACGCTGGTCAATATCACCACGGGAGAGGCCTATAGTTCATTAAATTTAGGTCAGGCGGTACAGGTATTAAGTTATGAAATATTAATGGCGAGTCGTAAAGATATAGTATCACTGGAAAAGGATGAGTCGTTAGATGAAAAAGACACCCTGGCTACCAGTGACCAGTTAGAGGGTATGTACAACCATTATATGGATGCGCTATCTGATCTGAATTTTTTTGGTAAACGTAATCCGGAACATATTATGCGCAAACTGAGATGTTTGTATGGCAGAGCGAGACCGACACAAAGGGAAGTGCAGATCTTGCGCGGTATCCTGTCCTATGCCCAGGGACGTAAGACGCAGACGCCGGATAAGTAGTTTTAGTTCACCAGTCTCATTTTCATGTTGGCTGGTTGCTTGGTTATGGCACATCTCCATCAGGGGCAGTCCGCTAAAAAGCGGCGGTCTTTCCCCGAGGGATAAGCTCCACAGCAGTGCGCATTTTTATCAGCAAATAAAACTGAAAAAAGTCAGCCCCCATTCAGTTCCTATAAACCAAAACCGCCAGCCAGGCCCAGGCAACCAGAAAACACACCCCACCAATAGGTGTCACCATGCCCAATGCTTTAACACCACTTAAACTCAGAACATATAAACTCCCCGAAAAGAGAATAATGCCACAGAACATAACCCAGCCGGGTTTATTCAAATTTAATTTCAGGCTATTTGCCAGTAAGCCAATAAGTATTAAGCCCAGAGCATGGGTCATCTGGTAATCAACGGCGGTTTGCCAGATGCCTAATTCATAGGTTCCCAGACTATGTTTTAGGCCATGTGCCGCAAAGGCACCCAGTGCGACGGCAATAAAGGCATTGATTACGCCACTAATAATTAATTGTTTATGCATGTTATTCTTTTTACAATAAGATAAAGTCGCTAAGTATAACAGGAGAAAATTAATGCCATCATTTGATGTGGTATCCGAAGTTGATGCTCATGAACTGAGCAATGCAATTGACCAGGCCGTGCGTGAAGTGAGTACTCGGTTTGACCTTAAAGGTTCCAATGCAAAAATTGAATTAAAAGATTCGGTGATAAAGGTAGAGGCTGAAAATGAATTTCAGCTGAAGCAAATATCACCCATCATTTACACGAAATTAGGTAAGCGGGATATTGATATTCGTTGCCTGGAAAAAAGCAAAACAGAACCCCGTGGCAAACGCGCTTACCAGGATATAACCGTAAAGCAGGGTGTAGATAAAGAAGAAGCTAAGAATATAGTTAAGCTTGTAAAGGAAATGAAAATAAAGGTACAGGCTGCCATTCAGGGTGAGCAGGTGCGTATCACCGGTAAGAAACGCGATGATTTGCAGCAGGTAATGGCGATGCTAAAAGCCTCTGATAAAGTGAACTTGCCGTTGCAGTTTAATAACTTCAGGGATTGAAAACAAAAACTCTGCAGGAGCGAGCTTCAGTTCGCAATTATAGCTAGCGTCTATAAATATAGAGTAATATTTTTATGAAAAAAATGCGTTTCTCACTCAGTATTCCAACTGAACAATATCAGGCTTATTATCAGGGTGCAGCAAAGTATGTACGTGTGCAAGCTGAAGATGGACGCTCACTGAAATTCCCCGCCGCAAAGCTACAGCAATTTTTAATGCATGATGGTATTCAGGGGCGCTTTGAAATAGTATTTGATGATAAGCACAAGCTGGTAAGTTTAAAGCGCATTTAATTATAATATTTTCACATGTAATAACACTGCTGTCCCGTTAACCACTAGAGGCATGAGTTGGGGGTGTCTGTCTAAGACCGTCACCCGCATGGAAGCGGGTGTCGAGCCACCAGGGATGGTTTTACGGTGCGTCTTGGACAGACACCCCCAACTCATGTCTCGATCAGAGTGAAACGTTCGTTAATCACATAACAATGTGCTTTAAACATAAACTAATTTCTTTTAACGAGACAGCAGTGATACAGACTAATTCCAGTGTTTTATTGAATTTGAATAATACTCAAGCAAAGGCAAAGCGTGTGCACCAGCACACATCAAATTTTCATCCAGTTCAACTAGCCCTCTACCTGTTAGCATGTCCAGTGCATGTGTCAGTACACCTTCACATGCATTAGCTGATATATTGATGGGAGCCCCCAAATCTTTTAATTCTTCAATTCGTTTTGCAGCCAGAGTTTTAAGCTCAAGCTCACTTTTCCACTCACCTTGATTATTTAAAAGTATCTCTGATATTAATGCTACCGGCAAAATAGGTATAACACCCGAAATATTCTTCATTAATTCTTCCGCTAAATTCTTAACATGCTCAAAACGCTTTTCCTGTCCATATTCGCTAAAATTAATGTTATTTGTTTTACAGTATTGATTAGCTGATACCGGTGCACCGAAATTAACACTGGCATAACCAAATCGTCTCCAGCGCATTTTCCTGGAAAGTGTCGCCATTTTATACACAAATCTTAATGTCGTTTTAATAACAAACCATTTACTCCGCTTAACTGCTTCAAGGTCCAGTTTTCTAATTAAACTGCGATCTTCAATCACTCGATCATAATTAATACCCACAGGAACAAAAACTATATCTTTATCAATATCCGGATGAAAGTCTCTTAGCATATAATCCAGAAAACCTAACCTCGCTTCACGCAAGCATCCATTTTTAGTTAAGCCACCTTCTGGAAAAACAGCCTGACAGACACCGGCACGGGTAGCCATATGCACATATCGCTCTAATATTTTTCGATAGAGTGGATTACCTGAATTTCTGCGTACAAAAAATGCGCCCATTGATTTAATTAAGGTTTGCAATGGCCAGATACGCGCCCATTCCCCTACAGCATACGAGAGTGCGGTTTTTTCTGCGACGAGAAAAGAAACCAGAATATAATCCATATTACTTCTGTGATTCATTACAAAAACCACACTGGCGCCCTGGGGTATTTTCTTTAAACCATTATCATCAAAGAAGCCAACTCGAATACGATAAAGTAAACGAGCAAATTTTCTCGCCAACCAGTATCCAAACCTGAAATAAATATAGGCATTAAAGGCCGGAACAATTTCACTGGCATACTGTTTGGCTTTTTGCTGGGCAACGGCGGTTGGCATTTCTTTCTCAGCAGCATAGGTTTTTACCGCTTCGATTACTTTTTCATCAAATACCAGTTGATCAATTAGCCCCTGCCTACGGGTGAGCTGAAAAGGTCGAATTTCTATATCAAGGCGCGTGCTGACCTCATCAATCACTTTATTGACACGGCGTCGTAAATACCAGCGAAGGCTGGGCATTAAAAATCGATCAAGCACCATAACTGCTGCAAATAACAACAGCACAATAAATACCCATAAGGGAAGCGTAATAAGATTATCCATAATAACTCCTGCCTGCATTATGCTTAGTCACTTTAATTAAAGCAACATAGCTATAATTTGATCAAGCGACAAGCTAACAGAAAAACATAAAAAAAAGGCTCATTACTGCCCCTTTTAGGTTGCGATTTAAATCGAATAGTTAGTCGTCATTTTCTGCAATAATAGCGGTAACCGCCGCATTGGTTATACCTTTCTGTGGAATGAATGAATCTGGCTGATTAGCGAGCTTATCAAACAACAGAAAACGAGGAGCATAAGGCGCACCGCCTGAGAAAATGTCGCCTTTAACTGTATTGGTTAAAATTGTACCCGGTGAAACATGCTGAAAGTTGACAGATTCAACCAGTTCAGCCGTAATAGTCACTGAACTTCCCTGACATCCTGGAGCAGGGAAAGTAACAGAGGCTGAACCTTTTTCATCGATTTTCCCATTCGCTTTATAAATACAAACAGCCAGTGCCCCCTATTGTGCCCGCTGGGCCATCTGTAAAAGCAGAAGCACTTTCATCCGTATTAGGTCTTGGACGAACATGCACAATTTTTATACCAATTTTTTTAGCTCGTTCACCTTCAACTCCATTTTTGCCTTGTCCCCTGTTTGGCGTAACCGTAATAATTTTATTTCCATTATCACTAATGGTGTAGTTACCATACTGCACACCTGCACCCGCTAGTGCCGCAATTGATTCCTGAGGTAAACCCGTTACCAGTATGAAATTAGCATTGCTGTTGATTGCACGAAAGGCTTTTGCATTATCAAACCCCATTACGCTCAAAAGACCCACCTAGCTCAACCTCCATATGACCACCTGCGGGAATTTGAAAGCCTTTATTTTCAGGGTCCATAGCCAGGCTCGGCATGACATCCTCAACTACAAGTACACCAGTTAATTCTGTAGACTCACCTGCAATAAGGCCATTAGATACAACCGGGGGACCAACAATCGCTCTTGCAATGTTATCATCACTATCACCTGCTAACACAGCTCTACTCATGCAAAATAATAAACCACTGGTTATAGCTGCAAGCTGAGTCATTTATTTTTTTTTATAGACTGTCTTTAATACCATTTACTTATCCTTTAATTATTAATAGAAAGTTATACTACATTTATTGACTACTGAGTTCGTCCGGCAATTTCTGATATATTTAATTTTATCACTACCTTACTGATTCAAAGTATTCTAGCTTCATATCTCAAATATTTAATTATATTTTTGCAATAGATTAAACTAAGTTAGCAACCCCGAAAGCCGCTGTTTCTGCTATCTCTTAAACCGAATTAAACATAGACAGATGATCTCGCAGCCTATTGAACATTTTAATAGGTTTTTGTAAAAGCTGGGAAAGCACTTATCCATCCCAGGATTACCACCTGTAAAATGGATAATAACAGGGTCTATTTTTCAATTATGTTAAGTGTAAAATTTCTGAGCTTATAACTATACGCCTATATATTAATGATAAATAAAATCTTCATATTGGTTAAAAATCAATCAGCTTAATTTAACCAAGCTCCTTATTATTAGCCAAAACTAATATAGCAAATCTGTTCGACTCAAATTTACACGTGGCAAGATAATTACATTCTCAAAACAGCTAATGCCTCTAATTGAAATAATTAAGTTTGTGGTTCGTCACATAATCACTATATGAATGCTATAAACTCGGTCATATAATACTGAAGGTAGTATCGCATTCAAACTGACCAGGCCTTTGGGCTTAAGTCACTATCAATTGCTATATAACAACCTGTTTCCAACTCAAGTCATGTTCAACAAAGAACATGCTTTAGCACTATAATAATTAATCAAAAAATTGAACGAAAATTGAGGAGTAACAGATGAGTAGTTTTTACATTTGGCCAGAAATGCCATTTCTCTCTATCGCGGTACTGGTTGCCGCGAGTATGGTATTTCTATATTTAGCACGCGCACCTTTACATTTGGCATTAGATAGCTTGAATGATGGAATAGCTGGCGGACTGGAAAGAACAGCAGCCTGGATCAAATCTGTTGTAGTAAAAATGCAGGAGAAAAATAGGAAAGTTTTACTTGAATCAAATATTGCGGAAAGCGAGCAAAAGATTGCTCAGGAATTTAAACGGGTAGAGGCTAGCTACACTAAACACCTGGCTGATTACCCCGCACTGCATCTTAAACTGGATGAAAACATTACCAGCATCGACGCTGATTTTAAGGAATGCGGCCAGGTAATACCTGAAGCTCCGGGATGGAATGATGCGGTTGAATCTATCGCCAGCATTAAGGGCACAGCATCGGGTGACAGGGTCATCGAGAAAATGCTTAAAGAACTACATAAATCTGCGGTTGATGGAGAAAAAATGGCATTGTCCGAAATGCAAAAAACATCGTCCAAACGTCACAAAATACTATCTTCATTAGCACCGATCTGGAAAAAAATCCTCAAGTTAATGACCGAAGTAGACACTAAGGTTTCACTTGTTCTGGAAACCTCTGGAAAAATTGAAAAGTACATGCAGGATTATGAAAAAGTCAGGCAAGGTGGAGAAGACTCCATCGATATGCTTTCATCTAAAGCAACAAAATTATTCATCTTCTCCATTATTGTAATCACAGTGGCGGGATTCGGTGCTTTTGTCAATTTCCAGTTAATTGCTTTACCCATGTCTGAGCTAGTACCCGCAGGAACACGCGTACTTGGAATGCATGTATCTGATATATCTGCACTGGTTATCGTAACACTTGAGGTTGTACTCGGAATCTTCCTGATGGAAGCCCTGGCTGTAACTAACATTTTTCCACAAATTGCCGGCTTAACCATCGGTAAACGCCGCATGCTCTTATATGCTGCCCTGTTAGGATTATTTTTTCTTGCATCGGTTGAAGCTGCACTGGCCGTTTTACGTGAACACATTGCAGCAACAAATGCAGCAACTACACAGGCATTAGCTGGAAATGTTGAGACGACTGCAGGAACAGAAGGCTCTAAAATTACAGTTATTGGTCAGGCCACATTAGGTTTTGTATTACCCTGGATTCTTGCGATGGTTGCAGTGCCACTTGAAATGTTGATAGAAAGTAGCCAGCACGTTCTCAGTAAACTAATCATTCTGATTATTAAACTCGTTGGCTATCTAGTGGGTATTATAGGTCACCTGCTTAACACCATCATGAAAACGATCATCCATATTTATGATGCCTACATCATTATTCCGACCCAAATTGGTAACTTATTTAAAAGTAAATCAGAACCTGCACACAGTGGATCATGACATGATAATAAAAAGAAAAATGGTTAGTATTTTGCTGATCGCTAGCGTTGTATTTTTTTCAGGGTGCTCTGATAACAAGGAATATGAAACCGCAATTTGCGCCCTCGCTGATATCTCTGGCACCTATGCTAAAGAGAAGAAAAGCATGGTCAAAATTATTCAGGCCGGCATTGTGCCCAAGCTAGTACCAGGAGACAGTCTTGTTCTAATGAGCATTGACAGTAACAGTTTTAATGAAGAGAACATCAAAGGCAAACTAAAACTGGACTATCGCCCTTCACAAGCTAACCAGCAAAAGCTAAAGTTTGCAAAAGCACTTGATGATTTTGCTGAAAAAAAGGCCAGCGCCAAATATACAGATATCAGTGGTGCGATGATGTTATGTAGTAGTCATTTGAAAAGCACACAGGCGGGCACACAAATAATGTTTATCTTCAGCGATATGAAAGAAGAGCTGAAAGCCGGCATTAAACGTAGCTTCAATAAAGATGAATTTAAAAATATAAATATTGCAGCGATGAACGTCATTAAATTAAATGAGGATAGTACCAACCCTCAAGTATTTCGTAATCGCATAAAAAAATGGGAGAAAAGGGTTTTAAAACATAGCGCGAAAAGTTGGAATGCATCTTTGGATCCAACTGAAATTGGCGACTATATTGACAAAAACCGGTAGTAAATTTGAAATTATTCTGTCTGTCCGTAAAACACTACGTGATAGGCAGTTTAACCTCCTCATTTTTAGCGGAGGATGACAGTGGTTCAACAAATGGCACATAAGTACAAAGTGGTTCGAGTCAATTACTCAAATTCGCACCTACATGAAATAACCTGAGAGGATCAAGATGAGGATCGAAGTAGCCAGGTAAATATTTTCAGCCTTCAAAAGACATATCCAGTGTTGCATTATCTTTTCTATTTAAAATCACACCAAATAGAGATACTGTCTGATCATTAGCGCGCTCAGCAAAAAACAACTCCCTGCCCGGTCAAATATTCTTAAGTATCCATCTTAATATGATTCTCATTAAGTAAATCACGTATTCTTTGCAGTAGTGCCAATGAGCTAAAAGGTTTAAGCAGTAAATTCTGCTGCAGGTTCTCATCAACTACATCTATATTACTATCATCCGGAAAACCACTGACTAACTGTATTTTTATTGCAGGATATTTTTCTTTAACAATAGATGCCAATTGATAGCCATTTATCTCCGGCATAATGATATCTGAAATTAGTAAATCAATCGATTCATGAAGTAAAATATCAAGGGCTTTATGAGCACTATTCGCCGCAAAAATATTAAATCCATGCTGCGCCAGTTTTTCACAGGTTAAACTAAGTAATGCAGGTTCATCATCCACAACCAGTATATTTTCATTGCCAGAGAAAACATCCATATTTTGTATTTCAGCTGGCTGTTTATTCAGGTTGTTTTCGTGATGTCGAGGAAAATAAAGCACAAACCGAGTACCGTGATCTACCTCTGAAAAAACCTTTATTGCACCACCACTACGTTGCACAAAACCATAAACCTGGCTCAAACCTAATCCTGTACCGAGCTCACCCTTGGTTGTAAAAAAAGGTTCAAATATATTTTCTTTTATTTCATCACTCATACCACAACCCGTATCAGAAATACTAAGCAAGACATAATCACCCACATCGATATCAAGTGACTGAGCATCAATATAACTAATTTTTTCATTGCTGGTATGAATGATTAACTTGCCATAACCCTCTATAGCATGCATAGCATTAATACTCATATTAAGAATGGCATCCTCCATATCACTATCATCAAGCCAGACCGGCCATAGATTTTTCTCCAAGTCGAGCATCAGTTTAATACGAACCGTCAGTGTTTTTTCCAGAATCAACTGTTCATTCCGCAGCAAGTCATTCAAATTTAAGCTAATAGCTTCAGATACTTTTTGACGTGAGAATGCCAGTAATTTTTTTGTTAATCGAGCACCCCGTTGACCCGCATGGTAAATTTGATGCGCATATTTAACCAATCTCGGTTGATCACTTAACTCTTCTTCCAGGACTTCAGCATACCCCATCACCACACCAAGCATATTATTATAATCATGTGCAATACCTCCAGTTAGCTTACCCAGGGCATCCATTTTTTGTGTACGACGTAATTTTTCTTCCTGCTGTTTTATTTGAGTCAAATCCAGACATGAACCTATAAACCGTTGCTTTCCATCAGTATCTAATGGTAGTTTAGCAATTGATAAACGTAACGGGAATATCGTTTGATCATTACGCAAACCTTTAATATCAGTAACCCCAGTAGCAGGTGTCTCGCTCATTTTCAGGTAATTTTGCAAACAACTATTAAATTTATCCATATAGGACTCAGGTAGTAATCGGCTAACATTTTCACCGATCATTTCATCTGCCGTATGGGAAAATAAAACCTCTGCTGCTTTATTAAACGTCAATATTTTACCATCTTCATCAATGGTGATAATTCCATCAACCATAGACTGAAGAATCTCCCTTTGTTCCCGTTCTTTATTTAGCAGTATTCTCTCTGTTTTCTTGCGCTCTAGCTCAGCACTGGCACGGGCTGAAAAAATTTCGAGTATAGATTGTATCTGATCTAATCCTGCCATAACTTTTGTATCAAGGATTACGATTAAACCAATGATGTCATCATCTGCATTAAGTAACGGCGTACCTATATAACTTTCGGCACCTATCTCTTTCAACATTGTATCTTTAGGAAACAGTTGCTGAATATTATTAGGATAAGTACACATTTTATGACCAATCACATTTGCACAAGGTGTGTTCTCGAGACGATAGCTCATATTATCAACTATCTGGCCGTCAACACTTACGGCTATCGTATTAATTGTTTTCGGGTCTTCATCATCAAGCAAGCCAATAAAAACGTATTTTGCAGTAAGCAACTCACCCAAACTCTTAACCATATCCTGAAAGAACACTTCTCCTGATTGTCCAGATACACCAATTGCAATATTATTAATGGCCTCTTCTGCTCTTTTTCGCTTGGTTATATCTCTCACGATGGCCTGAAGACTAATCGCTCCATCTATTTCAATTTTATTTAAACTTACTTCAGCATCAAATAAAGAACCATCAACATGGGCATGTTGCCATTCAAACAATTGTGGCTTACCATCCAGTGCCGCATTAATTTTGTCTAAAGCTTTTTTTTCTGATCTACGCCCATCTGGTTGAAACTCAGGTGAAAATTCAATCGGTGTTTTTCCAATAATTTCATTACGCCGACAACCAAATATTTCTAGCGTCTTAGGGTTGCAATCTACAAAATAATTATTCGTAATAAGAAAAATCGCATCGTGTGCAGACTCAAAAAGAAGCTGATAATTACTCTCACTTGCAATCAGAGCCCTGCTTGTATTCTCTTTTAAAGCATATAACTTCTTAATATGACTAACAATGGCAAGCGACATAAACAGAAGTAATATGACGGTACTAAATCTAATTCCCTGCTCAAAAACAAAGTGACTCTCAACAAATCCAAACTTATTCAACGCCAGGCCAAGGAAACCCATAAAAAAAGATACTATTCCTATTACAATAAACCTGCCTGCTCCATTTTGTATTTTCCAGTTAACACCCCCTCTAACCATCAGGCATAATAATGCAGCTAGTATAATTGGAATAATTAAAATAATAGTATTATGGTAACTTGTTATAAAGCTCATGAAAAATGTAATTACAAGAAACGTAACTAACACATTATGAGATAGATCAAGTATTTTATCTGGTACTTTTATCTTTAAAAGAGCACGCCCAAAGTTAAGCAACATTATCATAGCTATAGACACTGATGCAGGCAGAAAAAAACGACTTGATTCAATGTATTTATTACTGAAAAATAATTGTCCATAACCGTCGTAAAACAAAAAAGAAGAACAAATACTGACTACAAATAAAACCAGATACAGATAGTTTTTCTTTTTAAAGAAAGCAAATAACAACAGATTAAAGCACAATATAATGAAAAATGTGCCATAAAAAATTCCCAACCAGAAAGTATTTATATTATCTTTTTCTGCAAACGAAGTTTCAGACCATAACTTTAAACTCAGGTTAATCGCCGCATCACTTCTAAAGCGTAAATAGATTAGCTGTTCTTTTTCAGGCTTAATAGTTAATTTAAACATACTTAAGCGGTGCTTAATATCTCGTAAACTAATAACTTGTAAGTTTCCAGCTTGTTTCACCTTATACAATTCACTTTCCTTATCTCGGGTAAACAGGTCAAGATAATGTGTATTGGAAAAATGCTGTACTAAAAGCCAGTTATTTATCGATGATTGATTTTTTATCTGCAGACGAATCCAGAATGTGGATTCTGAAAAACCAAGATTAGGGGCATCTTCTTTAAACGTTTGATATTGATCTTTGAATTCGGGCCGGGTTATATCATCAATAGTCAGCTTCCCACTCCTATCCTCCAACACACTGATATATTTCCCAAGTAAGTACTCATTCTGGGTATCATTTAAGCGAATTAATGATTCAGCCTGTACAGGCTGCGATGATAATAAAATGACGGTTACGAAAAGAAAAAAATGAACAATTTTATTAAGCATAAAAACAAACATTCCGGATGCATTTTACATCATCTTAGTATTTATTTAATAGCCACTAGAATAATAGATAATAACAAACCTTAAATACTGCTTTATCCAGGTGCTTTAACGATTACACACACAAGCTCATAATTCAGAAAAATAGTACTGCGATAACTATTTATTACACGTAATATACTCCATCGAATGCGACTGCACTATAACTTAAAACATTAAACTCACAATTATTCTGAAGTGTCCAGAATTTTATTTGAGCATAAGCACCATATGGCTACCTCTAATTCATATCTATCAACTAGCATTTCGGGGAATCTCCCCGAAATATCAGACCAAATCTAGCTAAATGGGTGTTGCCTCGGTGAGTGCTTAGTCTACAGTAATAATTTTGGAATATAGAGGTGTATTTAGTTTGTTGCGAGATATTGAGCATATTTGCCTATATTATTAACACCCTCTTTACACAAACTCTATACTAACTCAATTTATGCTTTATCTAGTTTCAGGTATCACATCATGTATCGGGACAAATTTTATTACTGATTAGGGTCTATTTTATTCTTACGTAATAATTTTATGTTAATAACACGTAAAAAATTATTCCTGTTTGCGCATGTCATCAATTTCAGCATGAATCATATCCGGTGTTTCCAGACTAATTGCACCTAATAGCTTGCTTCGAAACTCATTGAGCAATATTTCAGACACTTTATGCAGATTCACTTTGCCACCGGCCTGCAGACAGCCTCGCTTCCTGGCAATAGCTTCTAAAATATCCATTTCTTCTTTTGGTAGCTCATTTAGCTTATAGCGCTTTAATAACAGCTCTGGATAAGCCGTAGAAAAATAACCTGCAGCAAACAGGGCAACGTCTTCATATTCCATAGCGGTATTTTTTATCGCGCCGGTTACCGCTAATCTATATCCGCTATTTACATTATGAATTTTTGGCCACAAAAAACCCGGGGTATCCATTAACTCGATACCATTATCTAGAATAATTTTTTGTTGACGCTTTGTTATAGCGGGCTCATCACCTACTTTGGCTATAAATCGTCCCGCCAGAGTGTTAATTACACTGGATTTGCCCACATTAGGAATACCCATTATTAATACTCGAACAGGTTTTACTGAAACATTTCTATCGGGAAAAAATTGAGCACACATTTTCAATGTCTGCTTTATTTGTGCCGGTTGATCCTGGTTAACAGCAAGGGCTTTGATATTGCGTGAGGCCTGGAAGTGGTCTACCCATAACTGGGTCACCCTTGAATCCGCCAGATCTGATTTATTGAGTAACTTAATACAGGGTTTATCACCTCGTAACTCGGCAACCAATGGGTTTTCTGAACTGTAGGGAATGCGCGCATCCAGCACTTCAATAATGACATCAATTTTAGGCATGACCTTTTTGATCTCTTTACGTGCCTTGTGCATATGCCCTGGGAACCACTGTATTGCCATATTATTACCGTAGATTAATTCATTAAAGAGCATTTTAACCCAAAACCACTTCAAACTAGGCTAAAATTCACCTCAATCCCCACTCAATGGAAGCCTATGTCAAATCAGTACGACCTGTTAATTATTGGCGCCGGCGTTTCCGGCAGTGCCTTACTTTATCTCTCCACCAAATATACCGATATTAAGCATATTGGGGTTATAGAGAAGTACGCAGCCCCTGCGCGGGTTAATTCCTTATCGAGTAATAATAGCCAAACCCTGCATTGTGGTGATATTGAAACCAATTACACCCTGGATAAAGCCCTTAAAGTGAAGCGTGCCGCCAGCATGTTACGAAATTACGCAGTGGCCCAGCCAGATGCCCATCACATCATATTCAAGTATTCCAAAATGGTCTTGGGAGTTGGCGCTAAAGAGTGTGGATTACTAAAAAAACGCTTCGAAACCTTTGGCCCCCATTATCCTCAATTAAAATTACTAGATAAAAAAGCCATTGCGCGAATTGAACCCAATGTTGCTATGCATGAGGATAAACTCCGCGAAGATGAAATAATTGCCCTGGGTTCAACCGATGAATATACCGCAGTAAACTTTGAGGCCCTGTCTCGCTCTTTTGTAAGACAGGCTGAGATTGAAGCTAAAAATCACCCTGAAAAAACAATTGATCTACATTACAACGAAAATGTTGACCATATTAAACTCGACAAAAATGGTTTTATAGTGGAAACAGACGGGGTTTGCTATCAGACAAAATCGCTGGTTGTATGTGCCGGCGGACATAGCCTTAAACTGGCCCATGATATGGGTTATGGGCACCACTATTCCGTATTACCAATTGCTGGAAGTTATTATTTCACACCCCATGTTTTAAATGGCAAAGTGTATACCGTGCAAAATGATGCCCTGCCCTTTGCTGCCATTCATGGAGACCCGGATGTGCTGGTACCCGGCGCTACACGATTTGGGCCAACGGCACTGGTGCTGCCAATATTAGAAAGGTACAACTTAAAAACTCTGCCCGATTTCCTACAGGTATTTCGTTTTGATAGCCGAGTAGCAAAAGTATTATGGGATTTACTGAAAGTAGCTGATATTCGTAATTATATGTTTAAGAACATGCTTTTTGAGATTCCCATTATACGCAAAATACTCTTTTTAAAAGATGTGCGAAAAATTATCCCGTCATTAAAATTGGCTGATTTAAAATTCGCTAATAAAGTGGGGGGAATACGCCCACAGTTAATAGACAAAGATCACTGCAAATTATTAATGGGAGAAGCGAAAATTGATACGGGCATAGGTGGTATTTTTAATATGACACCCTCTCCCGGGGGTACATCTTGCATAGAAAATGCAGAAATAGATATGCGAACCATTGTAAAACACCTGGGTGCAACAATTGATGAAACTGCATTACAAAAAGACTTACTGGGTGATGATGTTCAACATAGCGCGGAAGATTTTGCTGGACTCGTTATAAGTGGGGATGATGCGGTTTAGTAGTTGAATATAAATAACGACAAAGCCTTGTTCAAATTAGAGTCTTAAGCAGCTTAAACTCATTTTATATAACTTGATGGATGTTTTTTGAAAATGTTTAACTATCATCAATAGATAAGCCTGATTCGCCATAACCAGGAAGATAGTGCCATCAGAATTCAATTATTAAATACACCTATAACTATAAGGTAATTAGCAACATGTTAGTCTCATTCCGTTTTAAGTTACACATCTGCATATGGCGAACAGTGCGACAAACTATACTCATCATTTTGCTATGTGCATTTCAAAGCACTATCAATGCCCAGCCAAGCCTGGAACTCAATACTACTGGACAACCTCCCTTAAATACACAAACACATGATGGTTTTATGGATGAGGTAACACGGGAAGCTCTTCAGCGAATTGGCTATAAACTTGTCATAAATCGACTTCCAGCTGAACGTGGTTTACATAGTACCAATGATGGCTTAATTGATGGTGAAATGAGTCGTGTAGAAGGCATTGATCAACTCTACACAAATCTAATTCGCGTACCCGAAAAAATAATGGACTGGGAATTTTACATTTTCTCGGAAAAAACAATAAGTTTACAAAAAGGCTGGAGCAGTCTTGAGAATAAGAGTATTGCATTTATTACGGGCTGGAAAATTCTGGAAAAAAATGTACCCGAATCGGCAACCGTCACCAAAACCAGAAATTCACACCAGCTATTTACTCTGCTAAAAAATAACCGCGTTGATTATATTATTTACGAGCGCTGGGGTGGAAACCGTGTTTTGAATGAATTAGAACTTAAAAAAGTTAAGCTGCAAAAACCTTTTTTAGCCTCTAGAGAAATGTATATTTATTTACACAACAAACACAAAGCAATCGTTCCGTTACTAACCCAGGCCCTGGAAAATATGAAAAGTGATGGTAGCTATGAAAGACTTGTTCAAAAGCACCTTAGCCCATTACAAAATTACAGTGACTCATGAAGAAAACTTTCCGTTCAATTAATGGCAGTCTTGCACGACGTTTAAGTGCCTATGTCATTTTGGTGAGTACATTTATTGCCATCTTTACCTCTGCAATTCAAATCTATACTGAATATAAAAGAGAAGTCAAAAGCCTGCACTCAGGTTTAGAACACATCGAACAGACTCACCTTTCCAATATATCATCCCGCCTCTGGGTACTGGATAACAAGGAACTTAAGAGCACCCTGGAAAGCTTATTAAGTCTTCCCTCTGTTAAATATATCGCCGTTTATGATAACAATAAATTATTTCTAGATGTTGGTGAAAATACTGGCATTAATGTAGTAGAAAGGAACTATGAGCTTTTCTATAACCACAACCACAAAAAAGTACGACTGGGTACACTCACTGTTAAAGCATCTTTAGAGGATGCATATAAACACATTGTTGATCGTGCCATTATTATTTTTTCAAGCAATGCGATTAAAACATTTATCGTCGCCGGAATGATACTGTTTATTTTTTACCGCCTGGTAGCAACGCATTTACATAAAATTGCTGAATTTGCACAACAACTGGATATTGACACACTAGACCAAACATTTGAATTTGAGCGTAAAAAAAACCCGGAAAATTTCCAGGATGATCTTGATCTAATCAAAACAGCTCTGTCTAAAATGCAACACAATTTAACTAGAGCCATAAAAAAACTGCAAAAAAGCGAGCAAGACCTTGCGATAACGCTAAACAGTATTGGCGATGCGGTTATAACTACCGATGCCACAGGCCGGGTAACTCGCATGAATCCGATAGCCGAACAACTCACCGGCTGGTCATTACAGGAGGCCAATGGGCAGCCATTAAATCACGTTTTCAAAATCATCAACACATTGACCCAGGAAGCTGTTGAAAACCCAATAGATAAAGTTTTAGCATCCGGAAAAACCGTATCACTGAGTAATCACACCTCTCTTATCGCTAAAGATGGAGCCCGGTTCCAGATTGATGACTCAGCATCACCCATACGCAATAATGATCAAATACTAGGCGTGGTACTGGTATTTAATGATGTCACAGAAGAATATCGCCTACGAGAAGAAGCAAAATCAGTACAGTTAGCACTGCAAAATAAAGAAAAAGACCAGCGTGAAATTCTTAATTCGATGGTGGACGGGGTTATTACCATTGATGAAACTGGAAAAATTATTAGCTTTAATAAAACCGCTGAAATACTTTTTGGTTATCGATACGATGAAATAATTAACCAGAATGTTAATCGACTTATGCCTGAAACTGATGCAATTAAGCATGATGGTTATTTACAGCGTTATTTAAAATCCGGAGAGGCGCACATAATAGGTACTGGACGGGAAGTACTAGGTAAGCGTAAAAATAATGACACCTTTCCTATGCGTTTATCTATAGCCGCTTTACCCATGGATGAGACAAAAAAAATGCGTTTTATAGGATCCTGCCATGATTTATCTTATTTAAAACAACAGGAACAACAGCTACGCAATAGCCAGAAAATGGAAACCCTGGGTCAACTGACCGGGGGTATTGCACATGATTATAATAATATGCTCGGGGTTATTCTGGGATACTCTGAGCTACTCAAGGAGATGCTGAAAGACCAGCCCAAACTGGAAAAATATGTAGATCAAATTCATCATGCGGGTGAGCGTGGAACCAAACTCACTAAAAAACTGCTCTCATTCTCTCGAAATCATTCAACTGAATCCAGAAAAATAAATATCAACAAACTTTTAGAAGAGCAGCAAGATATGCTGCAGAAAACCCTGACAGTGCGAATAAAACTACTTTTTGACCTCGCCAATGAAATATGGCCAATCTGGATGGATAGCAGTGAGCTGGAAGACTCGATTCTTAATATGAGTATCAACGCGATGCATGCGATGAATAAAAATATACTGGATGCTCAACTTACTATACGCTCCCGTAACGAAACACTTAACTCACGTGATGCAGGAGCACTCAATTTAAATGCAGGGGACTATGTTCAACTCAGCATCATTGATACCGGAAGCGGTATGGATAAATCAACTATAGATAAAATATTTGATCCCTTTTTCTCAACCAAGGGTAAACAAGGTACGGGGTTAGGACTTTCACAGGTTTTTAATTTTGTAAAACGCGCCGGGGGAACCATTAAAGTCAATTCTAAACCAGGCCATGGCAGCACTTTTATCATTTATTTTCCCCGCTATCGTGAGAATGAAATTGAGAACAATAGACAAACTGATGAGAAAGAAATCAATGTAAAAGGCCAGGAAAAAATCCTTATTGTAGATGATGAAGCAGCCCTACGAAATTTAGCCTCCGAGTTATTAGAACAACAAAATTACCGGACATATTGTGCTGCAGATGCAAAAGAAGCATTACAAATACTAGAACATGAACACATTGATTTAATGTTATCCGATATTGTTATGCCAGGTGTAGATGGCTACGAACTGGCGGCTATTGTACTAGACAATTATCCCAAAATAAAAATTCAGCTGGCCAGTGGTTATACAGATGAACAACATATGCATATGATCGACAGTAAGTTGCATACAAACCGGCTTAACAAACCTTATAAGGCAAAAGAATTACTACATAAGGTGCGAGAGTTGTTGGATGAAAAATAACATCAAATTTAAATACGGCAATCTGCCAAATTGGTTGGTTTTTAAAATTAAAAAAATTGCCTCAGGGACGAAGATAACCCAGAAAATTTTTTATCGTAGGATGGATCAAGTATCGCGGCCCCACCAGACTCCGAAAAATGGTGGATCCACTTCGTTTGATCCACCCTACGTAACATTTGTATTCTGTTAGTAAGATTACTTGTAAATCACTTCCAGATTTACTCGCTTTTAACTATTTCTTTTATATAATTTTGAACTGGTAGCTCAACATCCTGATTTATTAAATCCAGCATACCCGTCAACAATGACTTAATTGTATTTTCTGGTTGTTGTATTACTACATTTGCTTTTGCCTGCTCAATCAACTGCTCTAACTGGTTCAATACATCAATTGCTGGGCCTGGCCCTGATGAGGATACAAGTGGCCTGTTAATTTGCTCTGTTCGTTGATAGTTTTGCACGACTTCAACATAGGTAGTTTGCTGAAAATTCAAGGCGAAGCTGTTTAGCTCTTCACTATCAAAACCTAATCCCAGTGCTGAATTAAACGCGGACTGCACATCCCCATTAAAAAATTCACTGGCTAAATTTCCCACATTGTTTAATAACTCGTTTATCGCCTGTTTCTCACCTTCATCGAGTTCGCCCTGCACACTGAATTGAAAAGCCACAGATGATGCACCTGAAAACGCATAAGATGCAGATGTACCCTGTTGATTTTGCGAGTAATTCTGCTTTGATAATGTTTGGCTAAATGCAGAATAACTCACCTCAATTTTATCACCATCCTGGGTGACAATTTCAATTGCAGCCTGGCTACTCTGTTTGAACTGACTTGATAGTGTTGTACTTTCAGAAATTAATTGCTGCAATCCTGACGACTCGACAGGTGCAACCTTTAAACTATCTAAACCCTGAAAAATCAATGATTCTGTTTCATCTATTTGCGTATTTACTTTACCTGTCATCTGGGGCATTACACTTAATATCTCTCTAGCATCAGCAAAACCCTGTGCAATGCCCTCCCTCGCCTGCTGTAACATACTTTGTGCCTCAAGTTCACTTACCGCTCTTTCGTTTATGGCACTTTCAACAAAATCAAGTATACGATTGGCTACGGCGGTAGGTGTATAACTTTCTGCATTTAACTGGGTAACAGGGGTAAAACCAGGTATGCTTTTACCCAGTGTATTTTCCAGTAACTCAGCCAGATTTTTAGAAGCACTAGCCCCCGACAAATAACCATTGTTTTTATCTGGTTGTTTTAACGCATATGAGTCCAGTCCATTTGCAAAACTATCAATTTGAGTATTCATAGGGTTTACCTTTTAATCCTTATTTCATCAAACCCTGGAAACCGTTTTAACCATGAAATAATATATTTATTGATCATTTAATTCTTTATCTATACCGTTCTATATCGGCAAACAGTTGTATTTCTTAAGCGCCACCTGTACATTCATGACGAATAGAAAAAATTACCATATTTCAACCTGGAAAAATCAGTTGAGCACGAAAAGAAGGTGCAGTCACCTCATTGGTGATAAACACTTTTTTCATATAGCTAGACGAATTAAGAGCTTGTGCCGACTTTCGTGAACCAACTGATTTTTCCAGGTTCAACGACTAATCAGCACAAAAAGTAGTCTGTTCGCCCCCGGAGCAAACAATGAACGATATTGCCAGATCCCTGAAACCCGAAGAATGTTTTATTAATGAAGAGCCATATTACGAAGCCATTGGCTCTGAAATTGATATATTTCTCGCCGCCTATAAGCAGAAAATCCCTATCTTACTTAAAGGCCCTACTGGTTGTGGTAAAACGCGTTTTATGGAGCATATGGCCTGGCGATTAAAAAAAGCCCTGATTACGGTTTCCTGCCACGATGATTTAACCGCTTCAGATCTGGTTGGGCGCTTTCTGATATCCGGTGGTGAAACAAAATGGATTGATGGCCCCCTGGCCCGCTCAGTTAGAAACGGTGCAATTTGTTATTTAGATGAAATCGTTGAAGCACGTAAAGACACCACCGTTGTTATTCACCCATTGGCGGATGACCGTCGTGTACTGCCCATGGAAAAGGTAGGTGAAGTGCTGGAAGCAACCGATGACTTTTGTCTGGCTATTTCCTATAACCCGGGTTACCAGAGCGTATTAAAAGATTTAAAGCAAAGCACACGTCAACGTTTTGTGGCCCTTGAATTTGATTACCCGAGCGCTGAGCTGGAAACCCGTATTATTAAAACTGAAGCTGACATTGATCACTCTTTAGCAGAGCACCTGGTTAAGTTTGCCCATATGACTCGAAACCTGAAAGGCAGTGGCCTGGAAGAAGGTGCAAGCACACGTTTACTGGTGCATGCGGCTAAATTAATTTCTGCAGGCATAACACCTGTTGATGCCTGTCATACCTCTATTGCCCAGGCACTCACAGATGATGCTGAAATGCTTGCGGCAATTAACGAACTCAGTTCTTCACTATTTTAATTCAGACCACTTTTATCATGTCATACGCTTTAAAATTAAATTTCATGCCAATACATCAATGAGCTTACCTCCCTTTACTTTTGATGAAATCGAAGAATATTTCGATGATCTGTTTATTGAAGTTGATGAATCGCTCATTCAACACCTGACACAATTTGATATTCAAACTCAGGACACCCTGCTTGAGTTAATAAAAAAAGCTGCCGATACGAATTCGGGTCTTGCATACCAACTAGCGAAGCGCATGCAAAAAGCCATCGATTTAATGGAAATAGATACCATTGAACTCTGGCTCGATCAGGCGATTGACGTATTCGACAGCAAAGGCTTATACGGTGCCATTGAGGTACTGGATGAACTTGAATCCATCGCCCATAATGCAAAACAAAAACTAACCGGTATTGCCTTTGAAGAAGTCTGCAATATGCTGGAGCACTTTGTAGTGGGTTTAAATGGACGCTGCTTAAAAATTGAAACCGATAAAGAAACATACACTGACACGGAAACCATTTTTCTACCTGGAATTATCAATAAATATACTGAAAGAGATGATAACTTTCAGCTCTACAAATGCATTGTCGTGCATTTGTGGGCACAAAACTGGTTTGGCACCTGGCGCAGTAATTTAGTCAATGTGTTTTCACAATATGAAAAACCGGCGCGCGCGCAACAGTGGTTTCATGTGCTGGAAATGATTCGCCTCGATCATAAAATAAAACACGAATTACCGGGTATTCACCGGCAAATGCAACGTCTCTGTGAACTGGGTGGCCATGATAAAATTTGCGATATTAGCATTAATGCTGGAAAACAGAAAAATCTTGAAACATTAATTACCCTGCAAAGCCGGGCCGATGACCTGCTAAAACTGTTACCACTGGTTTATCATTTACCCACTCCGAGTTTAAATTTTTATGCGGGTTGTTTACAGGCTGACCAGGTTGAACTAAGACGAGAAATTCGTTTAGTTAAAGAAAAAGATTTATTCCGCCGAGCGATTGCTCATGTACTGGAAGAGAAAAAAGACAAACCTGCCAGTGAATTCAGCGAAGAAGAAAGACGGGAAATCAGCGCACAACAAATCCCCGACCCGAATATGCCTGAAGGTTTTAAATATCGTTTAGAAATTGATGGGGATTCTATTGAGCCACCTGATGGCGTTGAAAGTTTAATCAGTTCAATTATTCAGGATCTGGGGGAAATACCCGATGATTATCTGGTTGCGGCAGGTGATGGCCATTACAAAATTACTGCCGATAAAGAAAAAATCGATGATGCAAATGTCTGGGCAGGCACTTACCACGAAAAAGGTGCCTTTTTACACAGAGAATGGGATTACCGTCGCCAACGATATAAAAAAAACTGGTGTGCCCTGCGCGAAGTCGAGTTAACACCGGGTAGCACTGCTTTTGTTAAAGCAAGCGTTGAAAAATATTCCGGCTTAATAAAAAATTTACGTCGCACCTTTGAAATATTACGCGGTGAAGACAAAAATTTAAAAAAACAGCCCTATGGTGATGATATTGATATAGATGCATTAGTTGAATCCTTTGCTGATATGACCAGTGGCATGGAAATGTCACAAAATATTTTCACCAAAATGCATAAGGAAGAGAGAAATATCGCGGTAATCTTTATGGTGGATATGAGTGGTTCTACCAAGGGCTGGATTAACGATGCGGAACGTGAATCACTGGTACTCTTAAGTGAAGCCCTGGAAACCCTGGGGGATCGTTATGCGATATATGGGTTTACCGGGAATACCCGAAAGCGTTGTGAAATTTATCCGGTAAAAACGTTTGATGATGAATATGATGATAAAACCAAAGGCCGTATTGGCAATATAAAACCCCAGGATTACACCCGTCTGGGGGTGTTTATTCGCCACTTCAATCAGATGTTTGAAACAGTAGAGGCGAAAACTAAACTTCTAATTACCCTCTCCGACGGCAAACCGGAAGACTATGATGGCTACCGTGGCGAATATGGTATTGAAGATACTCGCATGGCCCTGCTTGAAAGCCGTCAACAGGGTATCCACCCATTTTGTATCACTATCGATAAAGAAGGTAGAGACTATTTGAAAACCATGTATGGCTCTGCTAGCTACGTGGTAATTGACGATATTAAACAACTCCCTCTTAAAATAGCCGACATCTACCGCAGTATTACCAGCTGAGTCAGGCCTGAAAACACCTGGGCCTGCTTTTTTGAATTTTACCTGCTATATATATGTATATTATAAATAAAGATGAACTACCTAACTTACAACTAGATATAGTAGCCAGGGTAAACCCACGTGGAGTGAAAATGCGCTCGTTTTTAGAAATTTGCCATTTAAATAATATTTTTAGCAATACCTCTATCAGAAACAGAATCTGGTTTGGCTTTGGTTTAATCCTGTTCATACTCTTATTTGTTTCAATAAGCACACTTGGTAAATTTATACACTTGAATGACGGTATTAGTAATGTCACTGATGAGATTCAACCCGTTGTACTATCAGCACAAAACCTTGAAGCAAGACTTGAAACTGCAAGCAATATGCTCGGGTTTTACCTATTAACAAAAGAAGAAAGCTATAGAAAATCCTATTTTACGCAACTTGATAATGCAATTGAGCAGGCAAAATTTCTGAAAAATTTAGATTTTGTTGCTAAAAACGAAACGTTCAGCAACATAGTTACCCAGGTTCAGGAAGACATCCAGAAACTATCCAATTACCGAAACAAAATGGTTGAGTTAGTTAACAATATAAGTGCAAATACACCCGCACAGCGTCTGGCCTCTGAAAAGCTCAACCCCAGTACACAGCAAATACAATCTTTAATACGCCAGATGATTGACTCTGATTTTGAAGAAGATAATGAGGATGGTAGTCGAGATACCTTTCGCCGCAACCTGTATGACATACGCTATTTCAATTCCCAAATTGCCAGTGAATTACGGACTTATCTTGCTTTCAGGGATGATACTAATGTAAAGAACATGAAAACATACATCGGTTTAATCTTAAATAAATTAGCGTACTTTCAAAAGAATCAGGATATGTATACGTTTGAACAATCTGAAAGTATGCCTGAACTAATTAAGCTGGACCAGAAGTATTTTAGCGATCTGGATGAAACGATCAGTATACATTCAACTGACAAGTACCGAACCGATATTTATCTGGTAAAAACTGAAATCGGCCCCCTGGTTACAGGCATTGGATCTAATCTTGGCGAACTGGTTAATCAATTAAAAGTTATCATTACTGATACCAGTAATGATTTACAGGAAGAGGCCTCCGGAGCCAGCCGTAAAGTAATGATGGGTATGAGCATTGGCCTTCTGATAGGCGTAATAGTTGCATTTTTAATTTCACGCATGATTACCATGCCCATCAACGAAGCCGTGAATGCCATGGAAGATCTGGCAGAAGGCGAAGGCGACCTGACCCAACGCTTAGATGATAATGGAAATTCAGAAATTGCGGTAATGGCTGTCAACTTTAATAAATTTGCCATCAAAGTACAGACCCTGATTTCACAGTTAGCCAGTAACGTTGAAAACTTATCCACAGTGGTCAGAGATGTTACGGCTATTGTCGACCAAACCCAATCTGGCTCATTACAGCAAAGAAAGCAAACTGAACAGGTAGCAACTGCGGTCACTGAAATGACAGCAACTATTCAGGAAGTGGCCTCTAATGCAAACCTGGCTGCAGACTCTGCTCAACAGGCTGATGAAAATGCCAAATTGGGCCAGAAGGTAGTTGGAGAAACCGTATCTTCAATAAACTCCCTGGCATCTGAAATTGAAACAGGTGTAAATGTTATTAGCAAACTTTCGCAGGATACCGAGTCAATTACTTCTGTGCTGGATGTAATAAAAGGTGTTGCTGAACAGACCAATTTACTGGCCTTAAACGCGGCTATAGAGGCGGCACGCGCGGGTGATCAAGGGCGGGGCTTTGCTGTGGTGGCCGATGAAGTACGCACCCTGGCAAGTCGTACCCAGGAATCCACTACTGAAATTGAGTCAATGATTGAGGCATTACAGGTTCAGGCCCACGCAGCGGTCGATGCAATATCACTTGGCCAGGAAAAAGCCCAGGCAAGTGTTAAAAACGCTTCAAATGCGGGTAATGCCCTGAATGAAATTACCCATTCAGTCACCACTATTTCCAGTATGAATATTCAAATTGCCACCGCATCCGAGGAACAGGGCGCCGTATCTGAAGAAATCAATCAGAATGTGGTAAATATCAGCCAGGTTGCTGATGAGAATGCACAAGCATCTAACCGGCTGTCAGACTCCAGTAAAGAGCTGGAGCAGTTAACACTGGAGTTGAAAAAACTGGTTTCACAGTTTAAATATTAAGCTTGTTGGAGAAAAAACCTAAAATTGATATATATCAACGCAACTATTCTCCCTTCTTATATTCTACTATGCTAATTAAACCACTAAACTAAATCTTATATCACCGACATTAAGATAAATTTGTAAGGAGTGTTTCGAAGATGTCTGATACTATGCTACAAAAATTTAAGCGTATATTTCGCCTTAACATGCTTTTTGGTCTTATTGTAACCATTGTTGCGACCTATATGATTATTACAGGTTCATACGATGGTATACAGTCAAGACAATCAACAGAAACTATTTTAGGCTGGACTGCGATAGCAGGATTACTCTATACCGTAGGGTTCTGGTTTGCATGTATGTTCAGAAAACAGTTCTTTCAGGGAATATCAAAGAATTCATAAACCTGTTTATCCTGAAACCGGGTGGGTTTGGGTTAGCACTGGCTAATTCGACTCGCCTGATCAAACTTTCCATCGTCATCCAGCTATTAATTTTCCTAACTACAAATGCGGTAACCCTGTCACCGATAAAATTTGACACATTTATTTAATCAATTCAAACTCCACACAACTTTGATTAAAAAAATGACACATCATGCGCTCTCCAAGTTTCTACTGGTATGACTACGAAACCTTCGGCACCGACCCCAGAACTGATCGAATAGCCCAGTTTGCCGGCATCCGCACCGATATGGATTTCAATATTATTGAAGAACCTGTTGATATTTACTGTAAAGCAACCGACGACATTTTACCCAATCCTGATGCCTGCCTTATAACGGGTATCACACCACAGAAAACATTTAAAAGCGGCTTAATTGAAGCCGATTTTATAGCCCGTATCGAAAAACAGTTTGCAACACCTAACACCTGTGTTGTGGGTTTTAACAGTATACGTTTTGATGATGAATTTACCCGCTATAGCCTTTACCGAAATTTTTTCGACCCCTACGCCCGTGAATGGCAAAATGGTTGCTCCCGCTGGGATATTATTGATTTAGTTAGAATAACCCGCGCCCTGAGGCCTGAAGGAATAGAGTGGCCCGTTGATGAAAATGGCATTGCCAGTAATCGATTAGAACTCATGACAAAAGCGAATGGGATCAGCCACGAAGCAGCGCATGATGCCTTATCCGATGTATATGCCACCATAGCGGTGGCTAAATTAATTAAAGAAAAGCAGCCTAAGTTATTTGACTATGTTTTCGAGCATAAAAACAAACAAAAGGTTTCCAAAATTATCAACCTGTATAAACCTGAAGTTATCCTACACACCTCTGGTATGTACCCAAGCACTATCTGCAATACAACGGTGGTTTACCCCCTTGCCCAGCACCCGACCAATAAAAACGGTATTATAGTTTTTGATTTACGCTTTTCACCAGAGAATTTAAAAAAACTTAGCGCGAAAGAGATTATTGAGCGCCTCTACACACCCAGGAATCAATTACCAGAAGGTGTTGAGCGCATACCTCTAAAAACGATTCACATAAACAAATGTCCGGTAGTCGCACCCATTAAAACACTGGATGAACTCTCTGCTAAACGAACTGATATTAATCAACAGCAATATTTAGAGCATTTGAAAATATTACAGGATATACCAGACCTGAATAAAAAATTAATTAAAGTATTCAGCCATAACCCCTTCGAAACTGAAACCGATCCAGATAAAAGTTTGTACGGTGGCGGTTTTTTTAGCCCCGATGATAGAAAGCGCATGGATGATTTACGCCAGCTAAGCCAGGCTGAACTTATAGATGCTGATTTTAATTTTAAAGATAAACGCATACCTGAAATGTTATTCAGGTACCGCGCACGTAACTACCCAAATAGCTTAACCGATGAAGAACGCAAAAAATGGAATAACTACCGTCAAAACAGATTTAGCGATAATGAAACAAAAAACAACATAACTATTGAATCCTATAATCAATTATTAGCTGAGCGCCTGGAAGATGATGGGTTAGACGAGAGCAAGAAAAAAATACTACATGACCTACAAGATTGGGGTAAAACCATAACACAAGGGCTTAGTCTTAAGTCTTAAGTCTTAAGGCTTATTTTCAACTATCCCTGATATCATTAAGTATCTCACTCAATGTATAAAACTCCGCATTGCGCATAAAACCAGCAATAATTTCAGACTTTAAACTGAGTGCGATACCCTGGCCATCTTTTTCCTGAATCCAGCTCTCAGGTAAACCATCAAATAAATGCATTACTGATAACTCACCGTTTTGATCTTTTGAAAGATGTAATTGCTGGGTTTTCAGATTTTTAAATGCCGGCATAAATCCAAAGCTAATATCGCTAAAGACCACACCATTGAACTGATTGTAAACACCCTGCTGCACTACAGCCTGATGATGTGACATATACATATGAATATCCCATGTTAATACTTAATTTTAGAACCTATAATATTATCGGCCTGATTATGTATTTCTTTAAATTTATTTCAACCTAGAAAGTAGGTTATAGCTAAATCACTATATTAGATTATATTTACATGCCTGGCCCATACAAATTAATAAAACACTTCACTGCTGCCCCGTTAACCACTAGAGGCATGAGTTTGGGGGGTCTATTTAAAACCGTCACCCGCATGGAGGCGGGTGTCGAGCCACCAGGGATGGTTTTACGGTGCGTCTTAGACACCCCCCCAACTCATGTCTCGATCAGAGTGAAACGTTCGTTAATCACATAACAATGCACTTTAAACATAAACTAATTTCTTTTAACGGGACAGCAGTGAAAACACTTTTAGAATTATGACCCAATATACACACCCTAAATATTGATCTATGCACCCTATGCTCATTAATGTAATGTATGGTTAATTTAGGTTAACTGAACCAGACGGGTAAAGCGCCGTCAAAGTGTCATTTATTTGAGGATTTTTATGCCCCAACAGCCCCTGATAACTACTGAACAAGCTCAGCATTTGCTGGCTCAAACATCTAAATCAATATCTACAATTATTCTAGGTAAAAACAAGCAAATACAACTTGCGCTCAGTTGCCTGCTCGCCGGTGGACATCTGTTAATTGAAGACCTGCCCGGAGTAGGCAAAACAACTCTCTCCCTCACCCTGGCCAGGGTTTTTGGCCTCGATTTTCAACGTATACAGTTCACCAGTGACCTGCTACCTTCTGATGTATTGGGCGTATCTATATTCGATACCCATAATCAGTCTTTTGAATTTCATCAGGGCCCTGTATTCACCCAGGTATTACTAGCAGATGAAATCAACCGCTCAACGCCCAAAACCCAAAGTGCATTGCTAGAAGCGATGGAAGAAAAACAGGTTACGCAGGATGGAGTTACCCGTAGCTTACCTAAACCCTTTTTTGTTATTGCAACCCAAAACCCTATGGAACAGGTCGGCACCTTTCCGCTACCAGAATCACAGCTAGATCGTTTCTTAATGCGAATAAATATTGGCTACCCTGATCAACAGGCCGAGATGGAGTTATTAAAAGGTGACAACCGTCATGAAATGATCAGGCACCTGACAACCGTAATTAGCCCTGATCAGTTAATTGAAATGCAGTCAGATGTAGACAAAATACACATGTCTCAGGCTATTCTCGATTATGTTTTATCACTCACGCGCAGCAGCCGTTTATCTCCCTGGTTTATAAGCGGATTGTCTCCTCGTGCAGGGCTGGCTTTGCAACGCTGTGCTCGGTCATGGGCCTTTTTACAGAAACGTGATCATGTCTTACCCGAAGATGTACAACAGGTTCTGCCCTGTGTTGCGGCTCACCGTTTACAGATACATCCTGAGCACCAGGATAAAAATATGGATGATTTAATTACCCTGCTCATAAAACAGGTGCCGATCTAATGTCATCCAGCTTACCCTTAATTCCGCAATTTTTTGAACGCTATATACAACGCCTGGCCGATAGTCGCCAACCGAACACCCGCTCTCAAATTACGGTTAACCGACGTCAATTGTATATTTTGCCTACCCGGCATGGTATCGCCTATTTTTTTATTTTATTACTGATTTTATTTGGCTCAATAAATTATGAAAATAGTCTGGGTTATATGCTGTCTTTTCTACTTGGCTCGCTAGGTCTGCTGGGAATGGTCTACACCCACCAGAACATTAACCAGCTTAAAATTAAAATAGGTCACGCTGAACCGGTTTTTACTGGTCAGAATATTTTATTTCCTGTTTATATATCTCGACCCTCTACATCATCACACCCCAATTTAAAATTTCTGTCAGAAACTGGACAAATCGAAACCGCCCATCTTATAAATAAAGAAATAACAGAATGTAAATTACAACTTAGCTCTACCCACAGAGGATATACTTCACCAGGCCGCATTAAACTGTTTACTGAGTTTCCATTAGGATTATTTCATGCCTGGAGTTGGCTAAAACTTGAAAGCCAATGCCTTGTTTACCCTAAACCAGATTCACACCATCATCCATTAAATTATTCTTCTACTGATAGCAGTAGCGGCTTATCCAATAGTGACAGACAGGGAGTAGATGATTTCGCTGGCATTCGCCAATATCAAACGGGAGACCTACCCAACCATATGGCCTGGAAAGCTATAGCAAAAACCGGTGAGTTACAAACCAAACTTTTTAACAGTGAAGCTGCAAAAGAAATATGCATCAACTGGGCAAACACTAACGAAACGCTGGACATAGAGCATCGGTTATCAATTTTGTGCAGAATGGTTCTAGATGCCAATGATAAAAACATAATATATGGATTAGAATTACCCGGTGTGACTATATCCCCCTCATCTGGCTTGCAACATAAGCACCAGTGCTTAAAAGCCCTGTCGTTATTTGGCCATTCATAACGATGAATTTAAATGTACAAGCACTAAAAAATTTGAGTAACATACCTGTTTTCTGGGTTGTATTTTCTCTTTTTCTGGTAACATCACCTCATTTAAGCCGATTTCCAGGCTGGTCTATAATTCTTATATTTGTATTATTCATGTGGAGACTTCTCTGCATTAAACATAAACACTGGTTACCTCCAAAATGGTTGTTAGTATTAATTAGTGTATTTTCTTTTATCGGAATTTTTTTAAGCTTTGGCACTTTAATTGGAAAAACTGCTGGTTCAGTATTACTCTCAATTTTACTCGCTGTTAAGCTTCATGAAAGTCAATCGCAACGCGATTACATGCTGTTAATATCTTTAAGTTTTTTTATTATTGTGACTAATTTTTTATTTTCACAAAGCATCCCAATGGTCATTTTTATGCTAATTTCAATTACTAGCTTAGTTATTAGTATGCTTAGCATAAACCAGGGATCTGCTCATTTAAATTTAAATTATAAATTAAAATTTGCCGTGAAAATATTACTGCAGGCAATACCACTTATGCTAATAATGTTTGTGCTATTTCCAAGAATATCCGGAGCTTTCTGGCAATTACCCACTGAAAAACAATCTGCATTGAGTGGCTTAAGTGACACCATGTCTCCAGGTAATATTTCTAATTTAATTCAGTCAAACGCCGTTGCCTTTCGAGTGAAATTTGATAATACTATACCGCAACAAAAAAAACTGTACTGGCGCGCTATTGTATTATGGTACTTTGATGGCAACACCTGGGAGCAGGGGAAAAAAAACCCTTCACCAACTGCAATTTTTTACTCCCCTTCTGATGATGAAGTTAAGTACACAGTAACTTTAGAACCACATAATAAAAACTGGCTATATGCACTAGACATTCCATACAATGTACCGAATACAATTAACTATACAAATAACTATAATTTACGTGCTCAACAAATAATTAACAACCTTTATCAATATAAAATCACATCTGTAACTGATTATTACTTTCTAACCAAAATTACCCCATGGGAAAAAAGTGCGGGACTTAAAACCCCCTTCAATACAAACCCTGAAACCATACAAATGGGTAGAAAATTAGCCCACCTATATCAAAAAAAACAAGATATTATTAACCATGTATTACAGTTTTTTAATCAACAAAACTTTCACTACACCCTGAGCCCACCTTTAACCCCTGGTTTTAATTCAGTTGATCAGTTTCTGTTTGATACAAGACGTGGTTTTTGTGAACACTATGCCAGTAGCTTTACACTACTCATGCGTGCAGCGGGCATTCCGTCACGGGTTGTAATTGGGTTCCAGGGAGGAACTGTTAATCCTGTAAATCAAATCATGAGCGTGCGAAATAGTGATGCACATGCCTGGTCAGAAGTCTGGTTAGAACGCCAGGGCTGGGTCCGCATCGACCCAACTGCTGCCATTGCACCAAATAGAGTTGAACGTAATCTTGAGGCAGCACTGGACCCATCAGAATCTCGACCCTTTCACATGCAGATTAATAGCGGAATTATTAAAGATGTTTTATTTTACTGGGATGCGATAGATAACCAATGGAACCAGTGGGTAGTTGGATATGACGATAAATTTCAAAAACATTTGTTAGAAAAAATATTTAATGAAAAAATAAAGTTTTCTGAAATTCTATTTCTCATGGTTGTCAGCTTTTTTTTGATTCTGCTTATTCTTTCACTTTTTATAATCAAACCCTGGCACAGAAAAAAGCTTGATCCTGCGGTAAAAATATATATTAGTTTCTGTGAAAAATTAGCCTCCAGAGGCGTTCTTCGTGAACCACATGAAGGCCCTCTAGATTATGCAAAAAGAGCCATAGATGCGTTGCCAGAGCATAAAAATTCAATAACGTTAATTACCCGTTTATACGTAAAATTAAGATATGAGATATCACACAGTGAAAAACAGCTTAACCAGTTCAGGCAGCATACAAAAAAATTTAGGCCTGAATGATATACCTGAGAGATTCGTTCAATTTCAGGTTTAAGCACTGAATTAACGCCGTTAAAACTGCTCTGGCGCTTTCAACTGATTTTTCTAAGTTGAATATATTACTTATCCATGGGCACAAAAAAAGGCAAGTCAACTGACTGCCCTTCTTACTTAGTAATATAAATATTAATAATTGTGCAAATTAATTAATTGCTTTACCCATTAATGCAAAGCATTTTACAAACGCACTTGATAATCGGGGATCTTTAATCATCATCGCGTAATCACCTTTCTCAAATTTAAGTTTACGAGTTGTATATGCCAGACCCAACTTCATTAAGCCTGGAGGCTTAGCTACCAGAGCAACCCAATTATCCAGGGTAGCCCTTAGGTCCCAGTTAATTAGCTCGCCCTCATACCCGCCAGCTGAAACAACTTCTCCATTAGCAATAGTTAATACAACACGGGGAGAACCTTCTCCGTCGACACCAAAAGCGACGGTTGAGTTGAAATTTGATTGACCTAGTTCCTTAGCAATACCTTCGTTACTATTCCATATATCTTTATATTTTGCTGTCCAGTCATCTGAAAATAATTCAGGCATAAATCATCAACCTCAGTGTTTTTATCAATTTTTAACGTATCCTCAGAAACTACCAAAAAATGCTATTTGAATCCAGTAAATTCATACCCAAGCCCTAATTTAATCGTTAAAATGTTGATTAAAGGCTAAAAAATGACCTATTTACAAAGTTTATCTAGGTATCCTCACATTATTATGTGTGTTTCATAGGATAAGTATTAATAAATTGTAAAATTTTTATACACTGTTATTAAAATTATAGGCTAATTTGTATTATTGAAAATCATCAGAATATTACGATTAAGGAGGAAGTAATGAACGAAACCAAAGGTGTAACTATCTACTTTAATGATGGAACGAAGCTGGTCATTGAATACCCTAAGCAAGATATCAATGACTACAATATGCTATCAAAGCTAAATGAGATGCTCGATAGTAGACATTTTCTAGTAGAAGCTAATGGTGCCATGCTATTTATTCCCGTTGATAATATAAAATATCTTCAGGTTTACCCCGCACCTGACAAATTACCTGTAAACACGATAAGTGGAGCAACTATTATAGAAATGTAATAACCCTGTATTTTAAGCTTACAAACTGAAAATTCGAATTGTAAATCCTGAATTTACTCAAGCTTAAATTAAATTTGAATTTCAGGTTTGTGAGATTCGAGTCAAGACCGTACTGCACCAGGGAAGCTATTAAATAATTCTATTCGTAAATTATTAACTCTGTCCTGACGATCTTTATCCGTAGTTTCAACACCCGTAAAAACCTCAACGGCTCCGCGCCACACCACTTTATTTAATTCAGGATCAATTAGTTCCACAACTAATACCCCCTGTTCATGTGCCTTTGCGTCGCTACTATTCCCCCGTAGGCCCGGTGACAGACCATACTTTAATATCAGCGCCTTATCACTCATTTCTGATGCAAGTGATACATGATACCTAATTTGCATACTTTTATTGTGGCCTTGCTCCAAAGGATAGGCTTTTTTCCTAAGCGCCTGGGTAATTGCAACATCTATTAAAGAAGAAACTGAAAAGCTGGTTTTTTTTAATCCAACTGAAATATCTGCATGTTGCTTAGCCCAGGAAAATGACTGTAATTTATTTAGCGAGAATTCAGGCTGAGCCACAACCACTACCGAAGACCTCATTAACTCTGGGTTTACTTCTGCCCATGCACTGAAAGTTAATGCCAGAGCACATAGAAAATAAATGTAAATTACCAATGGCGCTTTAATAAATTTCATAACTTACCCTTCAGAGGTTGAGTACTTCTTTCAAATTAAAACCATGCTATTATGCCTAAAATCTGGATCAACCTGAACAATAAAAATGATGGAAATATTTATATGCCCCAATTAAATCCAATTAAGTCCTTTAATTTTCTATTTTTTTCTCTTTCCAGCATACTCATCATTTCACTTACCTCATGTAATGGTGAGGATAATCAAGCAAAGCCTGTGATCATACGCCCCGCTAAAATCATCTCAATTGGTGACCCACTAGCGGATGCACAAAGAGTTTACCCCGGGGAAGTTGAGGCGGGTGACCGGTCAGAGCAGGCTTTTCGTGTTAGTGGTGAGCTACTTAAATTACCAGCAAAAGCTGGCATGAAAGTAAAACAGGGGCAAATTCTGGCTCAACTTGATCCATCAGACTTTCAATTACGCGTTGATGAACAACAGGCCAGATTTGATTTGACACAGGTTCAGTACGATAGAACCGATAAACTGGTAAAACAGCAGTTAATTCCCAGGTCAGATTTTGATAAGGCAAAATCAAAACTGCTCGCCGCTAAAGCAGACTTAAGGTTAGCAAAAGCTAATTTATCTTATACAAAATTACGCGCACCTTTCGATGGTGTCATATCTAAACTGAATGTAAAAAATCATGAAAATGTTCAACAAAATGAAGTTGTTCTGGTCATTCAGACAACTGATAATATAGATATTGCTTTTAACTTATCAGAAAACATCATCTCAAAACTCAAAAAAGGCAGTAACAAAAAAGCACATCCAAAAGTTGTATTTGATACCTTTCCAGATAAAACTTATGAAACGGTTGTAAAAGAATTTGACTCTGAAGCAGATCCGCAAACCCGTAGTTACAAAGTCACCCTGAGCATGCCAACTCCTCAGGAATTTATCGCACTACCGGGCATGAGTGTTAATGTGCATCTTAATTTCAATAAACTTGTAGACACTAGCGGTGCAAAAATAGTTATTCCAGTTGAAGCTGTTTTTTCTCCTGAAAATAAACAGCTGAAAACAAAAAACCACATGGTATGGAAAATTGACACTGACACCATGCAAGCAAAAGGTACTAAGGTAAGTATTGGACAGATTAATAGCCAGGGTATTGAAATAATATCTGGGCTGCAATCTGGCGACCAGATCATAACTGCCGGTGTTAATTTTATAAAAGAAGGCCAAACTGTAAAGCCGTGGATAAAAGAGTCAGGGCTCTAGGTCAGTTAGTAAAAAATTAATAAAAAAATTCACTATACACTTAAAATAATTCAACACTATGAATATTGCAGAATTCTCCATACGTAACAAATTAATCAGCTGGCTGATAACCATTATTTTTCTTGTGGGTGGTACCGTTGCATATTCGGGTTTATCACGACTGGAAGACCCTGAGTTTACTATTAAAGATGCGGTAATCATTACCCAGTACCCCGGCGCCACGCCCCAACAAGTGGAAGAAGAAGTTACCTATCCACTGGAAAATGCAATTCAACAACTACAATATGTTGATTACATACGCTCAGTTTCCACTAATGGCTTGTCACAAATAACCGTCACCATGAAACGCCAGTATAACAAGCATCATCTACCACAAATATGGGATGAATTACGTCGCAAGGTAAACGATTTAAGCCCTCAGTTGCCACCAGGCGTTTTACCACCATTAGTGAATGATGATTTTGGTGATATTTTTGGTCTGTTATTCGCGGTAATAGGTGATGGTTATAGTTACCGGGAAATAAATGATTATGTGGATTATCTACGCCGTGAACTTGTACTGGTAAAGGGAGTGGGTAAGGTAACAGTTGCAGGTAAACAGCAAGAGCAGGTGTTTGTTGAAATCTCACTCAGCCGCATGACTCAGCTTGGTATTCCCTATCAGCGTATTTATGAAATTTTATCCACACAGAATATCGTATCAAACGCGGGCTCAATTCAGATTTCTTCTGAACACATTCGCTTTCACCCCACTGGAGAATTTCAAAACGTAGAAGAACTTGAAGACCTGTTAATCAGTAGCCCCGGGGACATGAACTTAATTTACCTGAAAGATGTCGCTAAAGTGAGCCGTGGTTTTCAGGAAGTCCCCACACACCTTGTTTCACTCAACGGTCGACAGGCAATTTCTCTGGGTATTTCTTTCGCCTCAGGTTTTAATGTAGTTGAAGTCGGTAAACGTATTGATGCTAAATTAACCGAGTTAGAATATGCCCGACCGGTTGGAATAGAGCTCACCGCACTTTATGATCAACCCAAACTGGTTGATGCCTCCATAAAAGCGTTTGTAATTAATTTATTAGAAGCTGTTGCTATCGTAATTATAGTTCTGCTACTTTTTATGGGTTTACGCAGTGGCTTATTAATTGGTCTGATACTATTTCTTACCGTCGTAGGTTCTTTTGTATTTATGAAACTACACGGCATAGATTTACAACGCATATCTTTAGGCGCCTTGATTATAGCTTTAGGCATGTTAGTCGATAATGCAATAGTCGTTACTGAGGGCATATTGATAGGCATGCAGCGTGGACTTTCAAAAATTGAGGCTGCAAAAGCAATTGTTAAACAATCTACATGGCCTTTGCTCGGCGCTACTGTTATTGCGGTTACCGCATTTGCTCCTATCGGTTTATCCCAGGACTCCACCGGTGAAATGCTCGGCTCTTTATTCTATGTCCTGCTTTATTCGTTAATGTTAAGCTGGTTTACTGCTATTACCTTAACACCGTTTTTTGCAGATATTATTTTAAGGGCTGATAAAAATATTGATAACGTCGACCCATACCAGGGTGCATTTTTTACTGTTTTTAAAAACACACTGGATACCTGCTTAAAATATAAAACCCTCACTGCTGGCATCACCATTGGTTTACTGATGTTATCAATCTATGGCTTTCAACAGGTCAAAGTTGTTTTTTTTCCGGCTATGACAACCCCCATGGTACTGGTAGATTTTAGAAAAGAACATGGCACTGATATTCGCCAGACTTTTAGCGAAGTACAATCAATTGAACCCTGGATATTAAAGCAAAAGGGGGTCAAGCAGGTCAGCTCTAATACGGGTAAAGGCGGAATTCGTTTTATGCTCACCTACGGGCCAGAAAAAATTTATTCCAGTTATGGACAATTCATGGTTGAACTGGAAAATTACAAACAGATTGATGATTTTATAAAAGTAATGATTGAGCATTTTGAGACTAATTACCCCGATGTGAATTATAACTTTAAAAAGTTTGAGCTGGGCCCGAGTAAAGACGGAAAAATTGAAGCTCGATTCTCGGGACCTGATCCGGATGTGCTTCGCTCACTTGCTGTTCAGGCCAAACAAATCTTCAGCAATCAGGTGAATGCGGTAGGCATTCGTGATGACTGGAAAAAACGTACTAAAGTCATACGTCCACAGTTCTCAGAAGCCCAGGCTCGACGAGCTGGCATTAGTAAGCAGGACCTGGACGATGTATTACAAATGAGTTTTTCTGGTAAGAAAATAGGTCTTTATCGAGATGGCACCACCCTGCTACCGATTATTGCAAGACCTCCTGAAAATGAGCGCACAAATATAGATTCAGTTCACAGCTTACAATTATGGAGTCCGGTCTACGCGCGCTATATTTCAATCGAACAGGTGGTTCAGATGTTTGATGTTGAATGGGAAGATGCGGTTATCAACCGTCGTGACAGGAAACGTACAATCACCGTAATGGCAGACCCTTATATACTGGGAGAAGAAACGGCAAATGATGTTTTCAAAAAAATACGACCTGAAATAGAGGCAATTAATCTGCCTAAAGGCTATAGCCTTTCCTGGGGTGGTGAGTTTGAAAGCTCAAAAGATGCAAACGATGCTTTGATGGGCTCTATTCCGCTCGGCGTAATAGTTATGTTTATCATTACGATGTTATTATTTAATACACTTAAACAACCTTTAGTTATCTGGACACTCGCACCCATGGCTATAATTGGCGTATCATTTGGCTTATTAGTAACCGGCTCTCCCTTTACTTTTATGGCTTTGTTAGGGTTTATCAGCCTGGTTGGTATGTTGCTTAAAAATGGCATTGTACTGGTAGACCAGATTAACCTGGAAATAAACGAAGGCAAGCAGCTTTATCATGCCATTTTTGATTCCGCTATTAGTCGTGTACGCCCGGTCTCGATGGCTGCAGCAACAACTATTCTGGGTATGATTCCATTATTGTTCGATGCATTTTTCTCATCTATGGCGGTGACCATTATGTTTGGTCTTGGCTTTGCGACAATATTGACACTCATTGTAGTGCCCGTTATTTATGCCATTGTTTATCGGGTAGAATATATACCATTAAAGAAATAAAGCACTCTTTCAGCTTGTAGTAACAGCTCTAAACCATAATTTTGGCTTATAAATGTTGTGAAATACCCCACCATACCCCCCTTTAATTTCGTGGGGAACTCTAAAGGCATATCGAAGCCAATATTTGTTATGGGCTACTATTAGATACTCGACAGGAAAAATAAACCGAGCACCTAAGGCGCAATTAATAACACTGCTAATGGAATATGGTTCACCTCTCCCATAACGGCTTCAAATGAGCCATGATGTAAGTACAAACCAAACATCAAAAGAGAGAGGCAGGCCATGAAACATAATACCCTAAAAAGTGTAGTTGTAGTGTTAGGAATAGACTTAGCAAAGAAAAGTTTTCAGGCTCATGGAGTCGATAAGCATGGGGAAGTTGTTTTAACTAAAAAGCTGACACAAACCAGGCTGGCTGCCTTCATCACTCAACTGTCTGTTTGCCTTATGTGAAGCGATACAAAGGCCCAATATGCGATTTGTTCCATCAAAAACAGTTGCGCAGCAAGATATTCAAAGTTTGCATCGTATCCGCAGCCAACTTGTTGCCAGAAGGACAGCACAAGCCAATCAAATTCGGGGGTTACTGATGGAGTACGGCATTATCATACCAAAAGGAATATCTTATGTGCGTAAAGAAATACCGGGTATTCTGAAAAATGCTGAAAATGAACTAACCGTATTATTTAGAGCGCTACTGAAAGATCTATACGATGAGATGGTGCACTTAGATGAGCGAGTTGAAAGTTTGGAAGATGAGCTAAAAATAGCATGCCGAAACAATACAGATTGTCAGCGTTTGTTAACCATTCCCGGTATCGGCTTACTGAGCGCAACCGCCCTTATTGCAGCCATTGGCGATATACGTGTTTTTAAAAATGGACGAGAATTAGCCGCCTGGTTAGGATTAGTGCCGCGACAACATAGTACAGGTGGTAAGCCAACCTTACTCGGTATCAGTAAACGCGGTGATGCCTATTTGAGAACGTTATTAATTCACGGTGGCCGAGCCATTGTAAGGGTAGCTGACAAATATCAAGATAAACGAAGTGAATGGATAGGCGAGCTGGAACAGCGACGCGGTCATAATATTACGGCTGTAGCGATTGCTAATAAAAATGCACGTATCGCCTGGGCATTATTAACCAGACAAACAAATTATCAGATAGCCTAATTTGGTTGAAAAATAGAGTACGAGAAGAGAACAAAAATCAATGAATTGCGAAGATGAATTAATTAAGCGAATTAGACTAACTTGGACAAGTATTACTCATTTAGTAACTGGATGGCAACAATACCATTTTAGATAAGATCAAAGTTATTATTTATTACGCTAAAGACGATTAATTCCTTTCCTTAGCCAAATTCCACGGGTAATAACAAACCGCAGTGTAATTACTGACAAATTAAAAAAATTTTCTTTAACAAGCATATTTGTATATGCATGTAAACATGCCCTGTATTTGCCCAGTTGAATAATTTTTATCTTATTTTTTCGGCCTGAAGCATAAAAAAAACCCGACAAGACCAGAAACAAATAACCACAGGGCAACAGGTACGGGAACAGGTTTAATTACGATATTATCAAAGGCAAAATTATAATTTTTAGGATTAATTGAATTAGCTATATAAACATAGTCGACACCTGAAAAGGTATCATTAAAGAAAAAGGTTTCAAAGTCATTTCCAATACCAAAAATACCATCGGTTGTAAAAGTCTGGCTAACCAAAACCGAACCGGGGGGTTGCGCTATAAATGTAACTGATACGGGACCAGGACTTAATTCAGCCAGATCTATACTCACCAGATCCATTAAAGAACCATCAGGCAAACCAAAATTCAAGCTACTGAATCCACCATATTGTGAAATTGCAGGTGTACCTGTTGGCCTCTTACCAATTCGATTGAAGACACCAGAAAAAAACGCACCCCTTTCAATAATATTATCAACCCTACCAACTCGATTGAAGGCGCCAGAAAAAAAGCCCCCCCTTTCAATAATATTATCAACCCTTTTTACACCACCTGCCACTGCAGGCAAATCAAAGGTAATTATTGCTGCACTAGCAACAGGGTTTAATAACAGATAAAGCATCACGGATATTATTGACTTACGCATATTTATTCCCACTTAATGAAGTTACTTCATTTATTTTTTTAGCTTCCATATTCATATTTTAACTTCCCATGTAATAACGAAAATCACATACCATACAAGTACGCTATTAATTTATATAGCCTTTTGAACATCAATGGTAATTGCTACAGAACATTGTAAAGAAATTCAACATACTAGACCATTACCCAAACGGGTCAGCACGAGTATATTGGTTTTTCTAATGCTTGAAATATCTGCATTCAGTGACACATTATTAACATTAACGCCAGGCCAAGTTAAATTACTCCCGGCAAAGCCGGGAGCTTATTAGGTTACGCCCTCAAAGGGCTCTCATTGCGCCCAAGGCGCTCACACTCCTAACGAAAGTTGGTCTCGGTGAATATCCTCCTGCTCCTGATTGCGTATATATTCTCGAACCATTTCTTCATCCAGTCCGACTGTAGACACGTAATAACCTCGCGCCCAAAAGTGCTCTCCTGAAAAATTATTTTGCTTCCCTTTAAAACGACGTGCTATTGCTATTGCACTTTTTCCCTTTATATAACCAACAACATTTGATACTGAATATTTTGGAGAAATACTAATGCATATATGTACATGATCACCCATTAAATGTCCTTCCTCTATCTTGCAGCTTTTTCGCTGAGCAAGCTCATGAAAAATTTCACCTAACATCTTTCGTATATTTCCATATATCAAACTTACGTCTTCTTTTTGGAATAAATACAATATGGTATTTACAATCCCACCGAGTATGCGCCAAACTCTTATAGTCTCTCATAGGTAATATCCTTTCTATTTCTTGGTCGAAACAGTAGGATACAAGACCGTAGCCTCGGTCTAACCTATTTGAGTCCCCCCGGCATAGCCGGGGGTTTACCTAATTATTAATTATTTAACCCTGGCCATTCAACACAACTTAAATATTGTAGCGGTTGATGACCTTGCATTTTATTAATATCATAACCGGATAATAACCAGTTCCACTGTTCACTTGATAAATTCAGAGTCGATAGCTCATTTTTTCGTGGCCATTTAAATTTATCTTTCTCCAGTCGCTTATACCATAAACAAAATCCGGTTTGATCCCAGTAAAGGACTTTAAGTTTATCGCGCTTTTTA
>Ga0316207_10000185_pt1 | contig 125256 bp, 122 predicted proteins | sample 6weekpyrite_MG_FD_204943 | JGI IMG/M metagenome (GOLD analysis project Ga0316207, IMG submission 204943) | Microbial mat bacterial communities from mineral coupon in-situ incubated in ocean water Damariscotta River, Maine, United States -... | ecosystem: Environmental > Aquatic > Marine >...
TGGAGATCGATACTGCTTGACCCAATTGCTTAACGATGTGGGATGAACACCTAGCCTATCGGCTGTGTCTTTGATCGTATATCCATTCTCAATTACTTGGCGAACTGCCTCTCGTTTAAACTCTTCACTATATCTTGTACGCATAATTTTTCCCTCTTAATCTTAATACAACTTTCTTGTTGTAATTCTATCCGATTAACTGATCTAAAAATTATCTACTTTATGGGGGTCATTCCATTGTGTTGTCAGAGTGTTATAATAGTCTTAATGTAGCTTGATTTAGATTGAGTTGTGCAAGTCCGAAGGAACATAACTCAACAACAACCGATAGGGCGTTAGTTATTGTTCAGTTCACTTAATCTAAGACCTGATTCCTGTTTTCTCAAGAAGAAAAATCACACTGTAATAAGCAAAGATGGTCATTATAATAGAGATACTCATACTTAAGTAAAAATTGAATCCTTTTTTTATTAAAAATGGAAAAACTAAAAACAGTGTCATTGATGGAGCAATTAACCAAACAATATTATTTGAGAAGTCTACGGCAGTAGTACTATCTTTAGTATCAATATACATCCATGTCATAGCCAATATTGAAACAAGTGGAATAGCCGCCAATATCGCACCTGCTAAGCTACTTCTTTTACCTATTTCAGAGATTAAGACAATTAACACTGTTGTTATAATAAGTTTTGTTGCATAAAAAGCCAACGATTATCCTTTAAGTTGTATTTATTAGTCTGCAAAAATGCAGACTAAAGTAGGAATTATTTACCTGTGTAATTAGCACCTGTAGGTTTTCCATATAGACTAATAAAAACATATATGGTTTGTTTTGTTTTATCTTTAAGTTCTTTATTTTTAAAACTTACTACCCATTCCATATTATGATGAAATTTTTTCTTTTCTATAGTAGAGATAGGTGTGTTTTTCCAACTCTCATCAATTTTTTTCTGTTGCACTAAGCCTGCAAGTTCTTGAACTGCTGTTTGTTCTATAGTAGATTTGCTAACTTCTATTTGAGTATGGCTATGTCCATGCCCATGTTCACCTTCATGGCTGTGATTACCACCTGCATAGGCTGTTGCACACGTAAGTGCTACTGTTACAATCGTTGTTGTGATTAATGATTTCATTTTTTTCCTTTTATAATTTATCATGTTGATATTTTTCTTGTTCAGCTTGTTCCATATCTAAATGAATATGGTAATGCTCATCTCTGTTGAATCCAAACTCTTCTTCGTTAGTTGTATGAAGATACCCATGTAGTTGCATCAATAGTAACATAAAGCCTGAAAACATTAATGCATCGTTTGTTACTTTACTCAATCTTAAAAAAGATGCTTTTTTTCTCCATACATTTAAGAGTATTAACATAAATATTAAAGCAATGATTTGCCCAACTTCTACACCGATATTGAATGAAATAATTTTCCATAACATATCCCAGTTTTGTTCACCAAGTGGTAATTGTTGTAATCGCGTTGACAACCCAAATCCGTGAATAAGTCCAAATACAAAGACCATAAATAGTAGGTTTGGTGATTTAACATCTAAATAGTTTTGAAAACCTTTATTATTGTCAAATGCCTTGTACATAACACTAATAGCAATAACAGCATCAATAAGATAATAGTTGGCTGTTATGCTCATAAAAGTAGCAAATATTAAAGTTATACTATGTCCCAACGTAAAGATGGAAACAAATTTAATAATGTCTTTAGTATTAGTGAGAAAAAACACTACTCCAAATAAGAAGAGTAGGTGGTCGTACCCCGTTAACATGTGTGTGGCACCAAGCCAAATATAACGAAGGTTTCCTCCTTCAATCATCGCCTGCATATCTGCTTCTGAAATACCATGTGCATATGCAACAGTATTAAGAAAGACAAAAGCGACGAAAATAAAAAATAATTTCATTTCGTTCCTTAATTAATTGTATTGATATAAAATTTAAAAATAAGAAGTTATGCTTTGGGAGGACGAAATAGTGATTTTTGTATATAGTTTGGAATCCAAGGAGTGTTTTCAAGATATATTTGTCTGAAATTTGAAGTAATATATAACTCTCTTGTATTAATATCAGTAGATAAATCAAAAAAGTTTATATGGCTTTGAGTATGACCATGTTTATGTTTATGTGAATAACCATGATGAGAATGGTAATGCTCATGATGGTCTTCAATTTCATAGGAGCTACATAGATGAGGATTGATATAGTTACTTATAAATGATTTACTTGCGAATAAACTACTGGAAGTTAAATTAAGGAGAATAAAAACAATTATAATACATTTTTTATACATATTATAAGTCCTTTCTCCTATATGTTGAATCATTAATGTTTGAATTATATCATAGTTAAAGTAACTCCCATTAGAATAGTGTTTATAGTTTAATTAAGGAATAAAACTTAATAACCTATAGCAGTCAACAACTTTGTTACTTGTATATACATAGGTGAAAATTTAGAAAATAAATTATTTTAAATATTTTGTAGTTGGAAATAGGTTGGAAATGAGTTTAAATTTGGTTTCTTAAATGGGGTGAAAAAAGCTCTGCAAAGCCCTAAAATACGAGTGGCTCCGGATACTGGATTCGAACCAGTGACCAAGTGATTAACAGTCACCTACTCTACCGCTGAGCTAATCCGGAATGTGTATAAAATCTTATTTTCATAAAATTTCGTTTTCTAGTTGTCTTAAGAGGCCGAAATTATAGGCAAATAAAGCTTAATTCCCAATTACTTTGCTAAGAAATCTTTATACTTTTTCACAAAAGCTTTTTCTAGCGTTTGATTCGTTTTCGCTTGAGGTTGTCTGTAGGGGTGTAAAAGTCTAGATTTGAGATGGTTTTTAGGCTTATTCTTCTGTTTTTTATCAAAGCTTCCAAGCGTTTTATGGACTCAGTGTCAAAGAGTAGACTTACATCATCTTGGGTTAAAGGACGTTTGTCAAGGGTGTTGATGATCTCCTCATCTGTATAAGCAGACGGTTTAGATTTCACACCTTTACGTGAGGCGATGTGTATAGGTAGTTCAGGACTGAAGAGATGTGAGGTCTCAAAGAGTCTCTCATAAGATACCCCCTCGATCGGGTAAGCGGGTGGTCTGTCTATGGTACCTAGGTCGATGCGTTCACACGCTACTTTCTTTAAAACCTCATTAATAGCCTTAATTTCTTCGTCGGTGTCATTGAGTGTTTTGACAAAAAGGACTTCTATAAAAAGCCGTCCTTTGAACTCATGTGAAAAGGAGATGACAGACTCTACCAGCTTGGAGAGGTTTATATCGGCGTGAGGTCTGTCTATCTTTTTAAAGACCTCAGGAGTTACTGCGTCAAGGGAGAGTTTGACCTGATCGAGTTTAAGAAGACTCTGGTAGGTTTTGGCGTCACTCAGGGTGGCTGAGTTGGTGAGGATAAGGGTCTGTTTATCTTCTTTGATCTTATCTATTTTTTCTATCAGCTCGTCCAGATAAGGATAGAGGCTTGGTTCGCCGTTGGCGGTGAGGGTGATGACGTCGGTGTTGGGATGTTCTTTGAGCGCAACAATTAGCTCCGCCATGATCTCATCGGGGCGGTAGGCTTGTTTATAGAGATCGATGGCGGCTGCAGGGGCCAGTTCACAATAGAGGCAGTCAAAATTGCACTGCTTTGTATCGGGGGAGAGGTCTATGCCTAGGGAGATGCCAAAACGGCGTGATGCAACGGGGCCAAATATAAATTTCATACGACATCCTAACCTATCATTATTTAAAGTATAATGTTTTTATGAAAAAAAAAGATAAATTATTATTAGAAGAGATCGAAGGTGTTATTAGGGGTGAAGAAGAGTGCTCACCGCAGCTACTCTCCCGTATCTTGCTTGCGTATGAAAAAAAAGAGGCTCGTCATGAAAAGATCATGTCTCAGAGCGATAAGCAGCAACTGGGCCTGATCCATGAGACGGAGCGTCAGGAAAAGATGCTGGCCCAACAGGCTAAGATGGCAGCTATGGGTGAGATGGTAGATGCTATTGCACATCAGTGGAAACAGCCCTTAAATGCTATCTCGATGCTTGCAGAGCTAGCGGAGATGGATTTTCAAGAAGATGCGATAGATGCGGCATACATGAAAGATTATAAAAAACAGGTCTTTTCTCAAATTGAACATCTTATATCGACCTTGGATGAATTTAGAAGTTTTTTCCGTCCCAATAAGGATGCGACACTCTTTGATGTCAAAAAAGCGATCGACTCTGTTTTAGTCTTGGTGAAGGATGAGTTTATTAAAAACGATATTGAGATTCAGGTAGAGAACCTCACTGCTTTGAGTGTAGAAGGCGTCGAAAATGAGTTTAAACATATTATCTTAAATATCATCAATAATGCCAAAGATGCCTTTAATGAAAACAATATCAAAGAGCGTCTTATCCGAATCAAACTCAAAGAAGACAGGGATAAGAAGGTCATTGAGATCAGTGACAATGCCGGAGGGATCCCTGCACATGTTATCAAAGATATCTTCAAACCGAATGTGACCACTAAGCCTGAAGGGAAGGGGACGGGAATTGGTCTGTATATGAGTGATCAGATCGCACAAAAGATGGGTGGACTTCTGCGTGTGGAAAACCTGAACGGCGGGGCTAAGTTTTTTTTCGAAATTTAGCCGTATAGGAAGCTGATATGATTAAAAAAAATAGAAGGTGAAATAATGCGAGAATCGATAACATTTTTAGGTCTACATGATCCCGTTAGTGCCTGGCTGCACCTTTTAGCTACCTTTTGCTTTTTTGTTGCAGGCTTCTTTTTAGTAAGGAGGGCCTGGGGTTCCAAACTCCGTGTAGCTTCGGTGATGTTATATACCTTCTCCCTGATCTTTCTTTTTTCCATGAGTGCGAGCTTTCATCTTCTTGAATATAACACAACACAGAGAGATGTCCTGCAGGTCTTGGATCACGCCGCTATTTGGATCTTGATCGCAGGAACCTTTGTGCCTATTCATACCCTTATGTTTAGAGGTCATCATCGTTGGGGTGTCTTACTCCTAGTGTGGCTGATCACGATTCCGGGTGTTGTACTGACGACGGTATTTTTCTCTACGATGCCCGAATGGTTAAGTTTGAGTTTCTATCTGGGTCTTGGCTGGATAGGGATATTAACGGGAACTTTGGTGGTGCGTCAGTATGGTAAGAAAGAGGCGCGTCATATCTTGTATGGTGGCTTGGCCTATACGGCAGGTGCGGTGATGGAGTTCCTACGCTGGCCTGTTCTTGTGGAGGCAGTAGTAGAAGCCCATGAGTTTTTTCATGTGTTTGTTATTTTAGGTGCTTCATACCACTGGTATTTTGTTTATGAACATGCCTCCTGGCCTATTTATGAAAAACAGATATTTATCATCAAGCATAATCCTGAGCGCAGCTATTTTAGAGCGCATGCCAAAGGAGATACTATGCGTTTGGAGGCAAACTCCCTGGACGAATTAAAAAGAGAGATGCATGCACTTATAGAAGAAAAATATAAGGGTAAGTTGCCTATTAAGAAGGTGGTTTTACAGTTTTTTGAAGAAGAGGAGATAGACTTTTAAAGCGCTTGAGAGCTTGACAAAGCTCTCAGAGGATTTTTCTTAAGGAATCTGCTTAAGCTTTAGATCTTTTTCACTTGCCTTAACGAAGCCGTAACTCGCATAAATGTCTTGCGCTCCGTCTGTGCCTAGATAGTCTAGATAACGCTTGGCATTTTTAGGGTTTTTAGCTTTACTCAGTGTCCCTATGGCATAACCCACCTTGCTTGCCATATTATAAGGTGCAGGGATCTTTACTCCATCGATAGGGCGGTTGGCCGCTTGTGCATGCAGTACTTCAGTAGACCAGACAATTCCGACATCCGCCTCATTGTTTTCAATGCGATATGGAGTTTCTCTGTGATGACGCTTCGTAAACCAGGTCTTGTCCTTGACTGCCCAGCACCCTTTACACTTCTTATTGCCCGTAACCTTATCGTAGATACCCAGGTCTTTTAGCATTTGTGAGCCGTAGAACTTGAAGATACCTTCGGTCAGAGGGTTTGGATGAGACTGGACAAGGTCGTCTCTGGCAAGGTCTTTGGGTCCCTTGATGTTTTTAGGGTTTCCTTTGGCTACCATCAATTCCAGCTGGTTATGCGTGTAGATGATGTATTTATCCATCAGTTTTTTCGCTTTTAGTTTTTTTAGATGACCTAGGTTTACGCTGGCATACAGGTCAGGGTTCTGTGCTGTTTTTTGTCCGTTGATCATACCCTGTTTTAAGATCTGTCCTTTTAGGATCTGCCCGGGAGGTATCGTCTCGACATAGACCGTCTTGATATCGGGATTTTTCTTTTGAAAGTCTTGAATAAGCTCTTCCATGGCCATGAACTGATTTCCGGCCAAATACATCACTAGGTCAGAAGAGTATGAATCAGCTATCTTTCCATAGTCTATCTTTCCATTACTGTGAAAGGTTCTGTAATCATGTCCCTGTCCTGCATCTTTTGCATAACATGTTGAAAATAGGGCTAATGCACCTGAGGCTAGTGCCGCAACGAGTATGTTCTTGAGTTTCATCTTTTACCTTTTTTAGCAGGCCTTTATACACATAAATCAACTACCTGCATTTAATTTCGATGTATAATAGTCTTGTTATGTAAAATTAGTATAAAGTTTTTTAATAAGCAGTTATAACTTTATCTCATATAAGAATAGCCTTCCTCTTTTTGCAGTCTGACGATCTCAGCATCTGCCATAGGAACCATTTGAATAAAGCCGTGTATGTCCTGATAGCTATAGTTCATCGCCTTTGCCGCAGCCTGACACATTCGAAATTCAATGTTACCGTTTAAAGTCAGAGCGTAGGCACGTTTAAGAAAGGGTTTATACCTTTGTGTGTTTTCTTTGGCAAAAAAAGGGATACTTTGTCCATGCAGGATAATGATGATAGAACTTTCAAAGGGGTCGGCCTTATAAAGTGTGTTGAGATAGCTGGCGCGATCGAGGATATTGGCAAGTTTGTCCAGTGAACCGTAATCGACATCATATAAGACTTTATGAGGGGCATATTCTATTTTCAGTACGTCTGCATTTCCCCAGGGAGACAAAGGTTCTGCATGGATATACGGGAGAAGCAGAAATAGAGTAAGACTAAGACGTAATAACATTGCGTAGCTCCGATGAATAAATCAAAGGAGTATACCATAAGAAAATCCCCAGAGAGATCTCTTATGTGGCGAGTAGTTTGAAAGTTATGAAGGTTTACTTTTTAGAGACTCTTTGGCACTCACTAACGAAGTGTTTGGCATTGGCAACAGGAATATCAGGCAAGATCCCGTGACCGAGATTGAAGATATGACGTGATGTTCCCATCACTTCTTGAATTGCTTCAACACTCTTTGTTGTCTCTTCTTGAGAATAAAGTCTACACGGCTCCATATTTCCCTGAAGAACATACTTCTCTCCCAGTTTTTCTTTAGCCAGTTCCATTGGTGTTGCCCAGTCCACACCAAAGACGTCAAAGTTCCCGTAAACCTTGTCTAAAAATGCAGGGATACCTTTTGGAAACATGATGATTGGCACATCAGGATACTTGCTTTTGAGATAGTCTGCAATCTCAACCATGTACTTCCAAGAAAATTCGTCATATTTTGAAGGCTCGATGGCAGCTGCCCAGGAGTCAAAGATCTGAACGACGTCAATACCTGATTCGATCTGTTTTTCCATATACAGTTTTACGACCTCTGTAACTTTGGCAAGGATCTTGTGCAAAAGTTTAGGGTTGGAATACATCATCTTTTTACAGATATTATAGGTTTTGGTACCTTGTCCCTCTATCATATAGGTAGCAAGTGTCCAAGGCGCTCCTGTAAAACCGATCAGTGCCTTGTCTTCTGCGAGTTCTTGTTTGATCAACTTGATCGTGTCGTAAACGTAGGTAAGCTTGGATGCTGCCTCGTCTCCGCCGATAAGTCTGTCTATATCTTCCTCACAGGTGATAGGGTCAGAAAACTTTGGTCCCTCGCCTTTAACGAAAGAGAGGTTCATACCCATCTCATCAGGGATGACCAAAATGTCTGAAAACAAGATAGCCGCGTCAACACCGACGATGTCTATGGGCTGAAGTGTGACCTCACACGCCTTCTTTGGGTCATGACAGAGGTTTAAAAAGTTCCCTGCTTCAGCGCGTACAGCCATATATTCCGGTAAATAACGTCCTGCCTGACGCATCATCCATACAGGTGTATAAGGTGTTTCTTTGCCAAGACAGGCGTCTACGAAAATTTTATTGGACATTAGTGGTCCCCTTTATGTAAAAAGTATAGTGCTACAGCAAGCAGTAAGATAGAAGCGGAGAAATAGAGCATCTCAAGTGCACCGTTATAGTCTGTGTGCAGTACACGCTGGAAGAAGTTAACGACAAGTACCATGACGATAACTTTGGCGATCTTGTCTTTTAGCTGATCGAGTGAGTGTATCTGAAGGACTTTTGATCCGCCTTCGACTTCGGCTGCATCGATCTTGGAGATAAAGAGTTCATACACACCAAAGGAGAAGATAAGAAGAACGATTGCGATAAGGTAAAGATCAATTGCACCGATAATGTTGGCAACAACATCTTCATGCAGGTGCTCAGGATGGGCATGATGGAAGATCATCTCATAGATAGTGACCATAACGCCCCATACATCAAGACTGGCAACGAGAAAAAGGATGATTCCGCCTAAAAGACTAAAAATGACAGCAAACATCGTAAACAGACGGCTGTTCCAAAGGGCACTCTCAAATACTTTTTCTAACATCTACTTCTCCTGCATCTCTACCCATTTTTGGGCGATTCTTACAGCATTGGTCGCAGCACCGACACGCAGGTTGTCGGCAACGATGAACATGTTCAGTACATTTTTTCTGTAGAGATCATTACGGATACGACCTACAAAGGTCTCATTTTGATCAACACAGGCTGCAGGCATCGGGTACTCACTCTCAGCCGGATTGTCAATGATGATGACATTAGGTGCACCTCTTAAAAGTTCTCTCGCTTCAGAAGCATCTATGTCGGCATCAAAGGTCAGTGTCAGGGACTCTGCGTGTCCTCTAAGGGTCGGAACACGTACACAGGTGGAGGAGACTTCAACCTCTTTGTTGAGGATCTTGACCGTCTCGTTGACCATCTTCATCTCTTCTTTTGTGTAGCCGTTTTCCATAAAGACATCGATCTGAGGAATAACGTTTAGGGCGATTTGGTGAGGAAAGGCCTTATGCTCAGACTCATCAAGTTTAAACTGAAAAAAGTCTTGCATCTGTGTAACAAGTTCTTGCATGGCCTCTTTACCGCCGCCTGATGTGGCTTGATAGGTGGCAACATCAACACGTTGAAGGTCATAAGCCTCATCAAGAGGTTTAAGAACCTGAACCATCTGTATGGTTGAACAGTTTGGATTGGCGATGATACCCGTTGTCTTCCATTCATTGATCTCTTCAGGGTTTACCTCAGGAACAACCAGAGGTACATCCTCATCCATTCTAAAGTGGCTTGTGTTGTCGATAACAACCGCGCCCGCCTCTGCCGCAAATGAGGCATATTTCTGCGAGATGGAACCACCTGCGGAAAACAGAGCGATCTCTATCTCCTCTTCTTTGAAAATAGTTTCGGTAAGCTCTTGAATAACGATATCATTTCCATTGAACTCTATGGTATTACCGGCGGAACGTTCACTTGCCAGTGGAACAAGTTTGTTAAAGGGGAAATCGATCTCTTCGAAGATACGAAAGATCTCTTCGCCTACCGCTCCCGTTGCGCCGACTACGGCTACGTTATATTTACGCATGTCTTTTATCCTTTATAAGTTATATTGTTTTCGTTTTGCTTCCAGATCGCTGATGCTCATACTGAGTATTTTTGCACTCTTGTGCATATCCATCTCGCATGATGTGAGTACCTCTTCGATAAGTTCTTTTTCCATATCGGAAATTGACTTTTGCTGTTGACGACTGTCTAGAAAAAGCTCATCAGGTGTAATTAAATCACCCTCACTCAAAATGGTGGCACGTTCAACGACCGAGACAAGTTCACGGATGTTACCGGGCCATGTATAGCTTATTAATGCCTCTTGTGCTTCCTTATCAAAGCTTTTGAGCTTAAATCCGTATTTTTCACAATTATCGCTGAGTACCTTGGAAGCGATATCAAGAATCTCTTCTGTACGTTGGCGCAAAGGAGCAATAGCGACGGGAATCGTATTTAAACGATAATAGAGGTCTTCTCTAAACTCATTCTCATCAATATGTTTATGCAGATCGGCATTGGTGGCTGAAACGATACGTACATCTATCTTGATGGGCTTTTGCGATCCCAGGCGTTGTACCTCTCTCTCCTGAAGTACTCTGAGAAGCTTGGCCTGAACACCATAAGGCATCTCACCGATCTCATCAAGGAAAAGAGTTCCTCCATCTGCCAATTCAAAGAGACCGGGCTTGGCCTGAACAGCGTCCGTAAAAGCGCCTTTTTCAAATCCGAAAAGTTCGCTTTCGATCAGGTTCTCAGGAATGGCAGCCATATTGATAGCAATAAAAGCCTTCTTGCTTCGAGGCGAAGTCTCATGAATGAACTTGGCAAAGACTTCCTTTCCTACGCCGCTTTCACCTGTTAGTAGAATTGAGGCGTCTGTTTTGGCTGCTTTTTGCGCTATGTTCACAGCTTTTTCAAGGGCAGGAGAGGAAGCTTCAAAGGCAGAACTTGAAGATTGTCTCTTGGGTCTCTTAACTGTTTTTTTTACAAGTTTTTGGACCTTATGTGAGCGCTTGATGGCTTCAACAAGGGTTTCGATCTCAAAAGGCTTGAGTAAAAAATCTTTAACGCCCAGTTGAATAGAGTGAATAGCTTTTTGCAAGGTGGCATTTCCTGTCATTATAATGACTTCATACTTGCCATCAAGGGTTTTGACAAATTCAATTCCGTCCATACCGGGCATATTGATATCGGTGACGATAAGCTCAAAACTGTCATCGAGTTTGGCGAGGGCGTCTTTTGCATTTTTAAAAGAGACGATTTCAAACTCGTCATAGTCCCCCATAGCAATTTCTAGGGATTTACGCATATTTATATCATCTTCAACGATTGCAATTTTCACGTAACTCCTTTGCAAAGGGTGATTTTAGTCTAAAATTAATCGCGTGATTGTAGCGTAGTCATCATTAAAATCGACTGTAATGTACGTTGGTGGAATGGTGATACTGATGAGAGATGAACTTTTTAAATTATGAATTTTTTCATGTGAACGGGTGTGTAGACCTTGTTTCATGAAAAAATCGATGATCCTGTCTCTGTTACGATACATAATGGCATTGAGGTCTGTTTCATTGGGAGCGTGTATGGTCAGTTTTTTTGAGGAGTGTGCTTTGATCTCTTGCATGGCTTTAGAGAAGTGATATGACTCAGAAATAACTACCGAATTTTTAATGTGGGCTCGGTAGCTTAAAATATAGGTTTGTGAGGCATGTATACAAGAAGTGCTCAAGAAAATATAATAGAGCAGGTCAATAAGTCGAGGCGCTTTAGGGAGTAAACTGCCACGGCCTCTTGTGTTCATATTCGTATAAAATAGTGGTTAGCGTGATGCTAAGATAGACTGCCATTGCTTAGGATCGACTGTTAGTTCCATCTCTACTTCACACAGGCCGTCTTTAAAAACAGTTTCAATGATCTCTGCCTCAGCGATAACGGCGTCAACAAAGGTACGAACTTCAGAACGCATGACCATCATGTTTTTGATCTTGTCAGAACCTTCGATTCTTACTCCTTTGACTTTCTCAGCCATGAGTCTGTAGGCATCGGCAATAGCTGCACGTTTTGCGAGGGCATACGCCTGTGCGGGAGAGGATGTCATTGTTGGGGCTACACCTTGACCGGTGACGTTGATACGAATTTTTTTATAGGCCTGCGTTTGCGTCTGTTTTGTAGGTTGTTCCATATCATGGGGACAATATTGTGCCTGTTCCTCTTCTTCTTTTGATGTTTCAGGGGCAGGGGCAGGTGTTACCACAACGGGTTGTACAACAATCGGTTTTACAATGACAGGGTCAACAGCTTGCACCTTTTGTGTATCTTTGGGTGTTTCTTCAGCCAATAAAAGAGCTGATAGAAGAGCACTGGTCAGTAGTATTTTACGCATTATACATCCTTGCATCTTATATGTTATGGTTCTACAGCAAAAGTTGTTCCATAAGTCTTTATCAGGGAAGAGAAGGATTAGAATACATAAATGGAAGGGATGTTGTGTGTGGGAAGTGAGAGAAGATATAAAACTTCTCTGGTTGAAGAAAACTTACTCTTGTGAGCTTTCTTCCGGCTCTTTATTCTCCGGTTCTTCTTTTTTAGCACAGCGCGAGATACTCTGTACGTCATCGCCTTTGATGATATAGACACCTGAGGTATTACGTCCGGATTTAGAGATAGTCTGCATATCAACACGGATCATCTTGCCTGTCTTGGTCAGTGCCATCATATCCATAGACTCATCAACCATAAGACAACCGACAACATAGTTTCCTGTTTTGTTGTTAAGTTTCATAGCGATAACGCCGGAGCCGGCACGGTTGGTAAGACGGTACTCTTCAGCGGTAGTACGTTTACCGATACCTTTTTCACTGACGGTCAAGATCTCTTGTTCATCATTGGAGATGATATTTGCGTCAATAACGAAGTCACCTTCGTGTTTGAACTTGATACCTCTAACACCGCGAGTGGTACGGCCTTGATCTCTGGTCTTGCCGATCTCAAACTTGATACACTGAGCCTGATGTGTCAAGATAAACAGGTACTGAGTCTCTTTGGTTGAGATCTTCGCTGTTACAAGAACATCATCATCATCCAGAACAATAGCGCGTACGCCGTTAGATCGAACGTTAGAAAATTCACTTAGGTTGGTACGTTTGACGATACCTTGTTTAGTAAAGAAGACTAAAGAGTTTTCTTCGTTAAAGTCGGTAGTCGGGATTATAGACTGGATCTCTTCGTCTTGAACCAGGTTGATAAGATTGACAATCGCTTTGCCTTTGGCTGTACGGGAGCCTTCCGGGATTCTGTACACTTTCAACCAGTGAAGCTGTCCGCGGTTTGTTACGATAAGCAAAGTATCGTGCGTGTTACATGTAAAGAAGCTTTCTATAAAGTCGTCATCATAAGTAGTAACAGCGATCTTTCCTTTTCCGCCGCGATGCTGTTTTTCGTACTGGGCTAAAGGAACACGTTTGATATAGCCACGGTGTGTAATAGTAACGACCATCGGTTCGTTTGGAATCAGATCTTCGATATCAATGTCATCATAGTTATCGACGATATCAGTTTTACGAGGTGTGGTTAGAGTTGACTGTACTTCTATTAACTCCTCTTTGATAATGCTGTGAAGCACTTCTTCACTCTTGAGGATGGACTCCAGGTACTCGATAAGAGCATGAAGTTCACGTAACTCGTTTTCGATCTTTTCACGCTCTAGGCCCGTAAGTTTTTGAAGGCGCATATCAAGGATCGCCTGAGCCTGAAGGTCAGAAAACGAAAACTCGCTCATAAGGCCCTCTTTAGCGGCTGCAGTATCTGCAGAAGCACGAATCAGTTTAATGATGGCATCTATGTGGTCAAGGGCTTTTTTAAGACCTTCTAGAATGTGTGCCTTTGCCTTCGCTTTTTCAAGGTCAAAGATCGTGCGACGGATGATAACTGTTTTACGGTGAGAGATAAATGTTTGTAGCACATCTAATAGTTTAAAGACAGAGGGCTCTTGGTTTTTGATAGCCAACATGATGATACCAAAGGTAGTCTGCATGTTGGTCTGTTTATAGAGGTTGTTTAAAACGATCTCCTGCATAGCGTCACGTTTAAGTTCGACAACGATACGCATACCTTCACGATCAGACTCGTCACGGATTTCAGAGATCCCTTCTATGGCTTTGTCGCGTACCAAGATGGCGATGTTTTCGATAAGACGGGACTTATTGACCTGATAAGGAAGTTCATCAACGACGATAACGTCTTTGTTTCCTTTCTTCTCTATATGTGTCTTGGCACGAAGTTTGATACGTCCGCGTCCGGTCTCATAAGCATCCAAGATGCCTTTTTGGCCGTATATGGTAGCCCCTGTAGGAAAGTCCGGTGCTTTGATGAACTGCATGACCTCACTAAGCGTTGCCTTAGGGTTATCAAGAAGATGGATAACGCCCGATATGACTTCACCCGGGTTGTGCGGAGGGATGTTGGTCGCCATACCCACAGCAATACCTGAAGAACCATTGATCAAAAGGTTGGGAACACGTGTAGGAAAAACGGAAGGCTCTTGCGTCGTACCGTCGTAGTTGTCGATCATATCTACCGTATCTTTGTCCAGGTCTTTCATAAGCTCACCGGCATACTTTGTCATGCGTGCTTCCGTATAACGCATTGCTGCTGCGTTATCACCATCGACAGAACCAAAGTTTCCTTGACCGTCGACGAGGGTCATGCGCATTGAGAAATCTTGTGCCATACGAACCAGGGCGTCATAGACAGAGTTGTCACCATGGGGGTGATACTGTCCGATCACGTCACCGACGATACGGGCAGACTTTTTGTATTTTGCTCCCGCTGAGAGGTTGAGTTTATCCATTGCATATAAAATACGACGGTGAACAGGTTTTAAACCATCTCTAACATCTGGTAGAGCACGTCCGATGATTACACTCATTGAGTAATCAAGATAGGATGCTTTAACAGTATCTTCTATATTTATATTTTCAATATTCTGGGTATCTTCCAGTAAATCGCTCATGTATATCCTCTTATGAAAAAAACTATATGTATGTCAGTATAGTTTTCTAAAAATTGCCTAGATAATATCCAAGATAGGTTAAGTTATAGATAAAGAAAGAGAGTAAAGCTTAAAGAAAAGTTTTAAAATTAAAAATAAGCGTTAAAAGGTAACAACTCTCTTTGCACGGAGTCTAAAACCTTAAAATGGTTAATTTTTAATCATAAAGTGAAAAAATATATAAAAAACAAAAGTTATACTGTTAACAGTTTTATTTTAAAGGATTGCTCAATGAAAAAATTGTTTGCAGCGTTACTGCTTACTCCTCTTCTTGCACTGGCAGAAGAAGCCCCGACTTTAGATACGGGAGATACGGCTTGGATGATGGTTTCCACGGCATTTGTTATGTTGATGACGCCGGCTGGTTTAGCACTGTTTTACGGTGGTATGTCACGTTCTAAGAATATTCTGAACACTTATGCAATGGTATTTGCAGCCTTTGTTGTCGGTTTTATCGTATGGATCGCAGCGGGTTACTCGATTGCATTTGGTACGGCTGATGGCGGCATGAATAAGGTTATTGGCGGATTCAGTCATCTTTTCCTTAGCGGTGTTGAGTATACGCAGGTAAATGGCCTTGGTGCATTTCCTGAATTAGTATTTGTAGTATTTCAAGGAACATTTGCAGCGATTACGGTTGCTATCGCTTCAGGTTCAGTGATTGAACGTATTAAGTTTTCAACATGGCTTGTATTTGTGGCTGTTTGGGTACTTGTGGTATATGCTCCGATTACACACATGGTGTGGGGTGGCGGTTACCTGTTTGACGAAGGTGCACTTGACTTTGCCGGGGGTACGGTTGTTCACATGAATGGTGGTCTTGCAGGTCTTGTTCTTGCTGTTCTTGTTGGTAAGCGTGCGGGTTATCCTAAGACGGCTATGAAGCCGGTAAGTGTTATTTTAACAGCACTGGGTGCAGCACTTCTATGGTTCGGTTGGTATGGATTTAACGGTGGTTCTGCCTTTGGTGCTAACGCCATTGCAGGTTTAGCTTTCTTGACAACAACGATTGCAGCTTCTGTCGCTACGATCACTTGGATACTTATTGAATGGTTTGTTTATAAAAAACCTACGCTTCTTGGAGCAGCGACAGGTGCTATCGCCGGTCTGGTAGCTATTACACCGGCAGCTGGTTTTGTTGATGTTTCAGGTGCCTTTATCATCGGTGTTGTCGGTGCGGCATTTGCATTCTTCGGTGTTACCGTGCTGAAGAAGAAATTCGGATACGATGACTCTCTAGATGCTTTTGGTGTTCACTTCCTCGCAGGTCTATGGGGCGCCTTGGCAACAGCGATCTTTGCAGTAAATGACAAGTCTTTATTATGGGACGGTCCAATGAAAGAGTCAGGTGATAGAATGGGACAGTTCCTTGTACAACTTGAATCAGTAGCAATCGTTGGTCTGTTTACATTGGTAGGTACGGTTGTAGTATACTATATCGCAGTAGCAATCACTGGCGGACGTCGTGTGATCGAAGACAAAGAAGTTATGGGTCTTGATGAGTCTGTTCACGGTGAACGTGGATTTAACCTTTAAGTTTCGCTTTGGCGAGACTATATTAATATAGCGTTATATAAAAGGAAGTATCTATGAAAAAAATTGAAGCGGTAGTAAAACCATTCAAATTAGAAGATGTAAAAGATGCACTGGCTGAGATCGGTGTAACAGGTATGACAGTAAGTGAAGTAAAAGGTTACGGTCGTCAACAAGGACACAGCGAACTGTATCGTGGTGCTGAATATGTTGTTGATTTTCTTCCGAAGATCAAGGTCGAACTTGTAGTAGCAGCAGATAATGTTGAACAAACAGTGAATACTATTGTTGAAGCGGCGCGTACAGGCAAGATCGGTGATGGTAAGATCTTTGTTTCCGATATCGATCAGATTGTTCGTATCAGAACAGGTGAAACTGACAACGAAGCTGTATAAGTTTCTTTTTTAAACAATTTCTCTTAGCCTCTCGGCTTAAGAGAGTGTGAATTTCCCTTCTTAATCTCCTCCTAACGACATTTTTGTAATAATTGCCCATTATTTTTAAGGGTTATGAATGAATGAATATCTCCTCGTAAGCGATTTTACGTATATCGTTGACACGCTCTTTGTACTTTTTTCTATGGTACTTATCATCTTGATGGTTCCGGGTTTTGCCATGTTGGAAGCTGGTTTGGTGCGTACCAAAAATGTCTCAACCGTCTTAACAGTCAATACAATGATCTATGCGGTTGCCTCTATGGCTTTTTTACTGATCGGGTATAAATATGCCTTTGGTTCATGGGAGAACAGCTCTTTGAGTATGTATGCTGCCTTTATGTTTCAGATGGCTTTTGTCGGTAAGACGGTCAACATTATGAGTGGGGGTGTGAGTGAGCGGGTTCGTATTATTCCCTTGACTATCTTTACGGTTGTGATGGGTGCTTTTATCTATCCGAGTGTTGTCAATATTACCTGGGGTGCGAACTTCCTTGACGGATCTGTTCTGGCGCTTAGTATGTATGACTTGGCAGGTTCGACGGTTATACACTCGACGGGCGGCTGGGCACTTCTCGCTGCTATCTTGATAATGGGGTCAAGAAAGGGGCGTTACATGAACGGAAAAGTACGTGTCATTCCCGCTTCAAATATTCCCTTGGTTGTTTTGGGTGCTTTTTTACTTTGGATAGGCTGGTTTGGCTTTAACGGCGGTTCGGTCGGCTCGATCACGACAAAAGAGGGCGCTGACGCGGTTGCTCTTACGATTATGAATACAAATACGGCAGGCCTGGCGGGTGCTATTATAGCGGGGCTTATTATGTATGCACGTTACAGAAAATTTGATATTACCATGATCTTGAACGGTGCGCTGGGTGGACTTGTCGCTGTTACAGCTGGACCGGACCTGTATACGATCTATCAGCCCATCATCATCGGTCTGATCGCCGGAGCCTTGGTGGTCTTTGCCGTACCTCTGTTTGACAAGGTTCGTATAGATGACCCCGTGGGAGCACTTTCTGTTCACCTGATCAATGGTATATGGGGTACCTTAGCAGTTGGTATCTTTGCGGCAAACCCTGAAAAGGGGATTACCTTGATGGGACAGCTCAAAGGTGTAGTCCTTGTCGGTGTTTTTACCTTTGTATCTTCGTTTGTAGTGATCTATCTGATCAATCTGGTCTTTAAGTTCAGAGCAAGTGATGAAGAGCAGATGAAGGGTCTTGACATTGATGAATGCGGACTTGAGGCCTACCCTGAATACCAAAGATCAATCTAACATTCTGTGCAGAGCATGTTATAAGAAAGAAGAAGTTTACTCTTATCAAAGGAAGTTATATTATGAAATGGAAAATTTATCTCTCAGGTGAAATCCACACTGACTGGAGAGAAAGAATTATGAGTGGCTGTAGGGAAGTTGATTTGAGTGTTGATTTTTCCTCAGCAGTTACCGATCATGAGGCGAGTGATGGAGCCGGAGACGTTTTGGGCGTTGAGTCGAAGCCATTTTGGAGAGATCACAAGTCTGCTAAAATAAATGCGATCAGAACAAAAACACTGATAGAAAACTGTGATATAGCCATCGTTAGATTTGGAGAGAAATATAAGCAGTGGAACGCCGCATTTGATGCAGGGTATTGTGCCGCTCTTGGTACACCGTATATAAGCTTGCATGATGAAGAGCTTATCCATCCTCTGAAAGAGGTAGATGCAGCGGCACTGGCATGGGCATCGACACCGGAAGAGGTGATAGAGATACTGAAGTATGTTATTGGTAATAAATGAAGCCTAAGATAAACATCTCTCTCAAAAGGGTTTAAAGTGTCTCTATGGCAGTGATGCACCTAACTCGTTCAATGCATCCGCCCGGGGGGGCGACGGCACTGATAGCGGTCATAAGAAGCCCTCAGATATAAGATCTTGGATATGCTTGACTCTTTCGCTAGTCTTGTCGGGCTCTTTGGTCATGCTCACCCTGACCCTATCATCAATCATCTCTGCGAAAATCCAAAAAGGCATTATCCCCGGTATTGGCTGTCAGCTCTTACTTACTTAATAATATGATGATGATAATGGCGAGAACAAATGAGATACTTTTCCAAAGAACGACAGGATGACGTTCTATCAGGGGTGCTCTGGTCTTGTTGATAAACTCTTTATTAGGATGGCGTAAATCAAATAAAAATTCGGACAGCTCCTCATAGCGATCATAAGGATCGGGTGCCAGGGCCTTTTTTAATGCCTCTTCAACCCATATCGGGATCTCATACTCATCAGAGTATAAAGAGGTGTATTTTAGTTTTTTTTGTGCGGCCTTCGTTTTGCACCTTGCGACCTGAACGCCGTAGGGAAACTTTCCTGAGAGCATCTGGTAGACAATGACCGCCAGTGAAAAAAGATCAGAACGCGGTGAGCCTATTTTCCCAAGAAAGTATTCCGGTGCGGAGTACATGGCTGTCCCTAAAAGGTTTTCTTGCTCAAGGTAGGTGTTGATATCTGCAATCCCCTGGACTCTGGTTGAGCCAAAGTCAATGATCTTTACCGTACCCGTGTTGTCGATAAGGATATTTTCGGGTCTAAGGTCTTGGTGTATCATCTCCTGTCGGTGAAAGGCGAGCAGTCCTCTGGCAATCTGTTCGGCAATCTCGCGTACCGTTTCCAGACTTGGTTTAGGGTTGTCGATCATCCACTGTGTTAAGGTCTGTCCTTCGATAAACTCTGTGACATTATAGAGGAAGTTTCGCTTGCGTGTTTGCAGATAGGACTTTGCGACATGGGGACTGTTAATACGTATGGCGATCCACTCTTCCATTAAAAATCGTTCAAGATAGGCCTTGTCATCTTGCAGGTCAATAGAGGGTGCCTTTAAAACCACAGGGGTTTCGGTCTCATTATCAAGAGCAAGATATACATGGCTGCGGCTGCTGGCACTGAGCGCGCGTACAACGGTATAGCCGTCAAAGAGCATTCGGGGCTCAAGTATAGGAGGAAGAGGCTTGTCACTTAGATGTTTGTGTATCTCATCAATATCTTTATCAGCTAAGGCATCTACTCTTACAAGTTGAATTGTCAAGTTGTCCGTGCTTCCCTGATCATAGGCTTTGTCGACTATAGTTTTAGCCACAGTTTCAAACTCATTTGCATGCTGTTGCACGGCATAGATCATAAAGTCCGAACTTACAAACTCATACACACCGTCCGTCATCAATAAGAAGATATCATCTTTTTCCACTTGAAAGCTCTCGTAATCCGTACTCACCTGTGAATCCATACCCAGAGCACGGCTGAGATAGCTTTTATCGTTTGAGACCCAGAGTCTATGATCTTCACTTAACTGTTCCAGAGTGTTTTCTCGCAGTCGGTATATTCGTGTGTCGCCTGCATGAAAAATATGTGCGGTACTTGAGCGAATGATCATGCCCGAAAAGGTACAGACATAACCCCTATCCTTGTCGTAATAATACTGGCCCTGTTTACTCTGTGAAAAGAGCCAGGAGTTCGTCGAGGCCAAAACACGCTGTGCTGATTTCTTTACAGACCAGGTCTCAGGCGTCGAAAAGTAATCACTTAAAAAAGAGGTGACCGATACCTTGCTGGCAATTTGGCTGACATCACTGCTGCTGATACCGTCGGCTATGGCTATAGCAATGCCTTTGTGGCTTAATTGAGGCTCTTTAGGGATGCGAATGTCGTGAAAGTCCTGGTTGACTTCTTTACGACCCTTGTGGGAGTATTGAGATATGGATATTTTTAATTGATTTTTCATGGTCTTGTTAGGCAGCCTTGAAGAACGCCTCAGTTGATGGATGCGACTGAAGCGCTGTTTTTAATCGTATCGTGACTATTTTATCGGATTTAAACTTTGAGTATTACCATGATTTATAGGGTAAAAACTTACCGTTCATCGTGATAACAACCCTATCTCCAAGCGGGTTTTCTTCTTTGTCTATGTCCATTGAAAAGTCGATAGCGCTCATAATCCCGTCACCAAACTTTTCACCGATGATCTCTTTCATCGTCTCACCATAAACACCGATAGCCTCATAAAAACGATAGATCAGCGGGTCGGTAGGGACGATCTGGTTCCAGGTTTTAGTCGGGTACACCTGCAGGGCTACGGAAATCTCAGCAGCTAATCCAAGCACTTCACACAGTTTGTCGGCAGATTCTTTTTTCAGGCTGTTCATTCCTAAACAGGCGGAGGTGATAAACACAGACCCGAGACCTACTTTGGCGGCGATCTCTTCCCAGCTTAAGCCGGCACTCTTTTTAGCTACTATTATCTCTTCTGTCATCTCAATTTTTGTCATAATTTTAATCCTTATATTGAAGAGCTCTGAAGAAACACACGTCTCTGCAGAGGTCTCTTTTGTGTGATGATCTTTATAGACGCGATGCCTATAAAGATATCTTTATATTTTTTAATCCAAGTTTCTTTTTGGACTCTCTTTTACGTGTGTAAAATAAAGTGTTAAACCAGTAAAGAGTAAACCACCTAATAAGTTACCTAAAGCAACAGGAAGCTCATTCCATAAAAGGTAATCAGGAATAGTAAAATCACCACCCATAATCAAAGAGAACGGGAATAAAAACATATTTACAATCGAGTGTTCAAAGCCCATGAAGAAGAACAGCATGATCGGCATCCACATTGCGATTGCCTTACCACTTACTGTTGTTGAAACCATTGCCCCAACAACACCCATAGCAACCATCCAGTTACAAAGCATACCACGGAAAAATACTGTTACCCATCCTGTAAAACCATGTGCCTGATACCCTAAAGTACGCGCTTCACCAATACCTGCCACTTTAGCAGCAATCTTGCCACCAAAACCGGCAATCTGCGTGTCAAATGTCCCATAGGTAAAAATAAAAGCCATCATAAAAGCAACGGTCAAAGCACCACCTAAGTTACCTAAGGCAACGAGTCCCCAGTTACGTAAAATCTGAGCAATTGTGACACCAGGTCTTTTATCAAGCCACGCTAATGGAACCAACATAAAAACACCAGTCAATAGGTCAAACTTCATTAGGTATAACATAATAAACCCGACAGGGAACAGCGCGGAAGCTAATATAAATGAACCTGATTTCATTGCGACAGTAATTGCAAATACAGCGGCCAGTGCTAAAATTGCTCCCGCCATATAACCACGAATCAGAGTATCCTTTGTGGACATATACACCTTAGACTCACCTGAGTCAACCATTTTCGTAACAAATTCAGTGGGCACTAAATAAGACATTCACCACTCCTCTTAGAATATAACATTTAAACTCCTTGGTTTTGTATAGCACAATGCATGTTGTGATGAGAAATTATACAAGCTATAAGGAATTTGTGCTTATTTTATTGTATAAATTTTATACAATTTGCTTTAAAAGTATTCATCATGGCTTTAATCGTCTTGGATAAGAAGCGTATTTAGATAAGAAATGCATGTAGGCCGAGCAAGTTTAGCCTATGTGATTATGAGACAAAGTTTACGGGTATAAAATGTTTTTTGTGCAATTATGAGGATAAAGATAAGGAGATGTTATGTGTATTCCTCACGCTTGGGGTAAGACTTTTAAAGCCGACAGACGCAAAAGAGAAAAGGCTACAAAGGCATCAACTCCGTTTAATAAAGAACTTTTGAAACCCGATCCCGGTTTTAGGGATGAGAGGCATGATGCTTATATTCCAGAACACAAAGACAAGCCTTTACTCAGTGAGCTTTTTTCTATCTTTAACTAAGAGGCGAAGAGCCGATTAACACTTCTGTAACACTTTTTGTTTTATAATCCATACCATGAATGGCATATCTGTAAAATATAAATCACTTTTTTATTCTTTGTCGATACATCTACTGCTGGCCTTAATCTTTGTGTTTATCTATATGAAACACGATAAAGCACATGAGGTCTATAGTCTAGTACAACTCAATAGCATCCATTTGTGCTCACCTTCCGCACAGGCGATGCCCACTCCTAAAACAAAGCCTCATGAAGTTAAAAACACCAAAAAAACTCCCGCCAAGCCTCTGATACAAAAAAGAGAAGTTGTTAAGAGTGTCTCCAAACCCAGGCCTGTTACTGCACCGGTTAAAACTGTTGAGACGGCTGAGGTGAGCCCTTTGGTGCGTGAGGTCAAAAAACCCAAAAAGACTACTGCAAAAGCTTTGGTGCAAAAAAGAGAAGCTGTTAAGAATATCCCCAAGCCTGTCACGGCTCCAGTTAAGAGAGTTGAAACAGCTGAACTGAACTTTTTGGTGCAAGAGAAAGTTGTAGAAGAGAGAGTCAAGCCGCTTGAAAAACAGGCGGAAAAAGGGGTGATGAGGGCAAATACAGAAAGTTCGGCTAAGCAAGAAGAGTCGCCTGCAGTTCTTGTGAAAGCAGAGCCTGAAGTGAACTACGAGGTGCAATATATGGAAGATAATCTCGCGCTTATCAATGCACTGATAAAGAAAAACCTCTCTTACCCGCGTTTGGCAAAAAAACGTGGTTTGGAGGGAAAGGCTATGGTTTCCTTTGTTCTGAATGAGGAGGGCGAAGTTGTCAAAATAGAAGCACTGGGTATAGTCGCCTCCATCTTGAAAAAATCGGCAATAAAAACAGTTGAAAAAGCTTCCTCCTCTTTCCCTCACCCGAAGGTTGCCTTGGCCTTACGCATTCCCATCGTGTATAAGCTCAATTAAAAGCAAAGTCTTAACTAATATCTAATATAATCAAAATACAAAAAATTAAGACTTGAGGTTTATATGTCAATCTATAGAGAATATGATATACGTGGTATTTTTGAAAAAGAACTGAACGAAGATACGGTTAAAAAGATTGGTTATACCTTAGGACTGAAGGTAAAAGGTGAGTGTGTAAGCATTGGGTATGATGCCCGAACTCATTCGCCGAAGCTTTTTGAGTGGTTGTGCGCAGGTTTTGTACATGCCGGCAAAAAAGTGATCAATATTCAACTTGTGCCGACGCCTGTGAATTACTTCACCAATTATCAAGAACTCCAGCTTGAAAGCGGTTCCGTCGTTACACCAAATGCCTCTGTGATGATTACAGGCTCACATAACCCTCCTGAATACAATGGCTTTAAGATTACATTGGATAAGGCACCTTTTTTTGGAGACGATATTTATGCACTGGGCGAAGAGATAGACGCTCTGGTTGAGATCATTCCCGATAGTGATGATTATGAGGAGTTTGACGCATCGAGTATGTATATAAACTATATCGTCAATGAGTTTGAGCATCTTCGCGGTATGGACCTTAGTATCGTTTATGACTGCGGAAATGGAGTTGCCGGTTCTGTTTTACCGACTATATTTGAGAGACTGGATCTCAAGGCCAAGGGAATCTTTATTGAACCGGACGGAACTTTTCCGAACCATCACCCAGACCCTTCCGAAGAAGAAAACCTTGAAGATGTGAAGATGCTTCTTAACCGTCAAGGGGATATCGCTTTTGCTTATGACGGGGATGCGGACAGGATCGCAGTCTTGACAAGAAAGCATAATATCAAGGGTGATGTCATGGCACTTCTTTTAAGTAAACAGATGGCCAATCCTACGGTGATCGGTGAGGTGAAATGTTCTCAAGTGATGTATGACACCATACGTGCGCGCGGTGGTAAGGCCATTATGTATAAGACTGGACACTCAAACCTGAAGGTGAAGATTCGAGAAACGAACGCGGACCTGGCTGCTGAGGTAAGTGGACATATATTTTTTAATGATAGGTATTTCGGATACGACGACGCGATTTATACGACATTTAGAATACTCGAATTGGTACACAGAGGTATGGAGATCGACGCCGAAGTAGATGCCCTGCCTGAAGTGTTTTCGACTGAAGAGATTAAGGTGAAGACCACGGAAGAGGCCAAGTTTAAGATTATGGATGCGCTTAAAATCAAACTGCAGGCGCCGCCACTGGATTTTCCTGATATAAAAGAGATCATCGATGTAGACGGGGTGCGGGTTATCTTTGAAAATGGTTGGGGACTGGTACGTGCAAGTAACACGACACCTGTTCTTGTAACACGTTTTGAATCTAAAAATTTGGAAGATGCACAACTGTATGCCAAACACTTAAATGCTTTGATAGCATCTGTAAAAGAAAGTTTATAAGGAAAAAACATGAAACAACATACTTTATTAATGCCACTGGATATGCACTTACATCTTCGTGACGGTGTCATGCTGGAAAATATCGCCGCCCTATCCGCATACAGTTTTTCCGGAGCCATTATTATGCCTAACCTTGTTCCTCCGGTGACTACAAAAGAAGAGTTGCTGGCGTATAAAGAGCGTATCTTACATGCAGTGGGGATAGAAGCTGCGGACGAAGATGAATTTGATGATATTGGAGAATTCTCCGATAGCGGCGGATTTGAACCGTATATGACGCTCTTTTATCAAAACTATGACAAAGAATTTTTAACTGATGTTGCTGAAGAGTTGACAGCTATTAAACTGTATCCAGCCGGTATTACGACAAACTCGCAAGGAGGCGTTAAAAACTTTGACCTTGAAGAGATGCGCCCGACTTTAGAGGCGATGAGCGAACTCGAGATTCCTCTGTGTGTACATGGTGAGACAGATGGTTTTGTGATGGACCGTGAAGCGGAATTCATGAATATTTATGATGCACTTGCGACAAATTTTCCTGACCTTAAGATCATTATGGAGCACATCACGACAAAAGAAGCGGTTGATATGTTGGATAAACACGCTAATTTATATGCAACGATCACCGTGCACCACCTACTTATAAGTCTTGATGATGTGATCGGCGGGATGATGAAGCCCCATCTCTTTTGCAAGCCTATCGCCAAACGCCCCGAAGACAGAGCAGCTCTTCTAAGCGTAGCACTTGATGCCCATCCAAAGGTTATGTTCGGCTCAGACTCTGCTCCCCATCCACAACATGCAAAAGAGTCATGCGGATGTGCTGCCGGTGTCTTTACTGCGCCTATAGCCCTACAGTTGTTATGTGAGATCTTTGATAAAGCCGGTAAGCTTGATAATCTTCAATCCTTCGTTTCAGACAATGCCCAAAGTATTTACGGGATCTGTCCCGAGTTCAAAGAGGTTACTCTGGTAGAAGAGTCGTTTAAAGTACCGGACAGTTATAAGGGTGTCATCCCTATGTACGCGGGTGAAAGCATAGGATGGTCGATAGAGGATGTCGATTAAGATCCTGCTCTTGGAAGATGATCTTCTTTTTTGTGAAAGTCTGGAAGACTTTCTGGAAGAGGAAGGTTTTGATATTGTCTGCGCGCATAATCCTCACCAAGCTCTGGATCTTACCTATGAGCAAAAATTTGATCTGTATCTGCTTGACATTAATCTTCCTTTGATGAGCGGTATAGAGTTTTTAGACTCCTTGCGTCAAAGCGGGGACGCTACACCAGCCATTTTCCTGACTTCTTATCAAGATAAAGAGGTGATGAAAGAGGGCTTTGTGAAGGGTTGTGACGATTACCTTAAAAAACCTGTCGATCTAGAAGAGCTACATCTGCGTATACTCTCGGTCATGAAACGTTATCGTGGAGAAAATAAGCAGTGCATTAAAAATATCTGCATAGACCTGGAGCAAAAACGTTTGTATAAAGATGGGAGCGAAGTGGAGGTGACACTGCGTGAATTTGAACTCTTGGCTCTGTTTTTTCATCACAAGGACAAGGTCGTTTCCAAGGAGATGATCTTTGAGTGCCTATGGAGTCATGAGGAAGAAGGAAGTGACGGGGCAGTCCGTGTTTATATAAACCGTTTAAAAAAGATATTGGGAACAGAATCTTTAAAAAATATTCGTGGAGTAGGGTATATATATGAGTCGATTTGATAAATATATATTGGTCATAATCTTTATGTCTGCGCTCTCCCTGGCTGCCTTTTTTGCCTATAATGCCCATGGTAAATTCGAGCTTTGGCTCATTATGAGTATGACAATACTGACGGGCTTTATTATCGGTACGGGTTATGTCCGTAATCTTATCGAGCCTCTGGACAGACGTGCTAATGAACTTGAGCTCTTAAGCCGACAGACCCTGCATGAACTGAACCTTCCCGTTGCCAGTATCTCAGCAAACACCCAGATGCTTCTTAAAAAAGAGCTCGATCCCAAGAATATCAAACGCTTAAAACGTATTAATCAAGCCGCTAAAACACTCGAAGTCATGTATAAAGAACTTGATTATACGATCAAGAAACAGATACACAAGCTTGAGTTTGAATCCTGTGATCTTAAGCATCTGGTGCAGGAGAGACTTGAATCGTATAAAGAGCTCTTTTCACAGATCAATTTTAGTGCTGATTTAGAAAGTTATAGTGTAAAAATAGATACAATTGGTTTTTTAAAAGTCTTAGATAATCTGATACATAATGCGGTAAAGTACTCAAAGCCAAATTCGATTGTAAAGGTCGTGCTTAAGGGCACACAGCTACGTATTGAAGATGAGGGTGTGGGTATGGAAGAAGACTTTTTTCTCCAAGCCTTTGAAAATTATTATCAGGAAAACACGAATAACACAGGCCAGGGACTTGGTCTTGGTCTGGTCAAAGAGTATTGTGATCGTAACAAAATAAAAATCTATATTGATTCGACAAAGGGTCAGGGTACAAAGATTATCTTAGACTTTGTTCATTTGCATGAAAAAGAATAACAGGTATAATAAAAACAGGAGAAAGAATGCAGTCAGCACAGTGGATTAAAATGGCCGAGGACGGTATCGATTACGGAGTGATCGGTGTTTTGGTATTGATGAGCGTATTGGCTTTATGGTTATTTGTTGAGAGAATGATGTATTATAAGAGTATTGATGTAAGTGCTCATGAAAATCGTGATAAACTGGAGCTTGAACTTGCCAATAACGTCTCCACTATTGCGACCATTACAGTAAATGCACCTTATATCGGTCTTTTGGGAACGGTTCTGGGAATTATGTTGACTTTTTATTCTCTTGGTGAGACGGGTGCGGTAGATACGAAGCAGATCATGGGTGGTCTTGCCTTGGCGCTGAAGGCAACGGCTATGGGATTGCTCGTAGCAATACCTTCAGGTATCTTCTATAATGTTTTATTAAGAAAGATGGAACGTATCTTGGCGTATTGGGATATTGAACACAAAAACAGTATACGGGGCTAAGCATGTCTATGAAACGTCGTCCGATGGCATCGATGAATGTTATTCCTTTCATTGATATTATGCTTGTACTACTTGTTATGGTCTTGACAACGGCAACGTTTATTCGTCAAGGCATCATTCCTGTGGATCTTCCTGAGGCTAAATCTTCAGATAAGAAATCAGACAATAAGGAAGTGACTATTTATGTCACCAAAAAAGGTGAACTTTTTTTAGATAAGGAAAAAATGGATCTCAAGCAGTTACAGACGCGTCTTGAAAAACTGTCTAAAAAAGATACCGTCGTACTGCGAAGTGACAAAGAGTCAAAATTTCAAGACTTTGTCCACGTTATGGATATTTTAAAAAAACTTAATCACGAATCTCTGTATATAGTGACTAAAGAGTAGTTAGGTTTGAAATGATTAAGATGATATTTTTCTCATTTTTCAAGCCTGCAATCGCATGGATGGGAAAAATCTCATACCTGAAAAAAACAGTTCTTGTCCTACTCTTTTTGATAGTTCCTCTGGGATACACAGGGGGTATGCTATATAAAGATTTTGAAGCCAAATCTTTGAAAATCCAAACAAGTTTAAATGATCTGAAAAGATCTTACGCCTTGTATAAAATGCTCTTTCTTGTACACGACTTCCATAACAGTTCCCTAGCCTATTTAAGGAATAATGACTCTCTTTTTTTAAAGTCAAAAATGAAAAAGAGTGAAGACCGCCTTCTGGGGGAGTATGAAAATATACTGGTCTACCTGGATGAACAAGCGAAAGCTCATTGTGAACATCTTGCCGAAAAAATAGATCTTGCTCTTTTGAATCAGGATCAAGAAAAATTAGCCAGATATGCACGAGAGTACAGAAACTACTTCTATAAGCAGATACTGAGGCTTGGCTGGGATTATCCCTCTTCCGACGTATTGCCCCTGGATACAATAAGATATCTCTTAAGTGTAGAACTTCCCCTTAATACCCTGTTGAGTATGGACATACACAGCAGTGATAATCACAACGAACTCTTGATGAAGATAGGTAAGTTTGAAGGATCAGTAGAAAAAACAGATCTTTTACTGCATGATCTGATAATGTATCAAAATCGTTTTGAGGTTCTGAGCACCCAGTATAAAAAGACAATTAATGAATATAGCCTTTATCTTATAAACAGTGATCATCGCCGTTCAGCACAGATGCAAGAGCAGATATTGAGTCTGCAGCTTTCTATGTTTAATTCCCTTCAAACTCTTCTGAACAACTACCTGAAAGAAGAGTATAAGGAGCTGCAGAGGCATTATTATATTTTTATAATAGGTGTACTGCTTGCTGTTTTTACAGGTTTGTATCTTTTTATCAGCACTTATTTGGGTCTAATTCTCTCTTTGAAGGAGTTCTTTGATGCAAGTTTCAAAGTCTCCAAAGGGAAATTAGGTTCGCGTGTTGCAGTGCAAGGCGGGGATGAGATAGCTCATCTCTCTTGTGAGTTCAATGCGGTAATAGAGAATCTGGATTATCATTATGCTTTGTTAAGCGAGTATCAAAAGGCCCTTGATGCCAGTGCTATTGTCATTAAAACAGATATAAACGGCTTGATCACTTATGTGAACGAAGCCTATGAAAAGATAAGTGCCTATAGCAAAGAGGAACTCTTAGGCTCATCACTTCGTCTGATTCAGTCAAAAAACACCTCCCGTGAACAGATAGAAGAGTTATGGAGATACATAAAAAACAGACAGGTCTATAAAACCGTTTTTGAAAATGTTGCAAAAAATGGAAAAAGTTTTTTTGTTGAGAGTACTATCGTCCCCATACTGGATAGATCCGGAGAGATCAGTGAGTTTATCTCTATCATGTTTGACATCACACCTCTGTACAGGCAAAAAGAGAAGCTTCAGTCAAAACTATATATAGATGAACTGACCTCGATACCAAATCGTTTAAAACTTATTGAAGACATAGGGGTTACGGAGGATGCAAAACTGGTCGTTATTAACATCGACGGATTTAAAGAGATCAATACGATTTATGGAGAGAGCATCGGTGATCTTGCACTTCAGAAGATGACACAAGAGATTAAAAATGCGCTTAATACCCGTCACCTTCAACTTTATAAACTCTCTGCGGATGAATTTGCCATCTTAGCCGGTAAAGAGATCACCATAGATCATTTCAGAGAAGATGTAGCCATGCTATCACATTATCTAGGCCATATTAGACTTGAATGTGGTGAACATCTGATCAGTGTTCGCTTGAGTCTTGGTGCTGTGATCTCTGAACTTCACCTTAGTCTGAGACCCTTGATATCTATGGCAGACATGGCGCTTAAAGAAGCTAAAAGAAAGATGCGTCCTTATGTGTTCTACAATGATATCGCTTCAGTTGATGAGGACCTGGAAAAAAACTATAAGATGATACAGCTGATTGAACAGGCCATAAGAGATGATAAGGTTCGTTGTTGTTACCAGGGTATAGTCAATGCCAAGACAGGAAAGATAGAGAAGTATGAAACACTGATGCGTCTTGAAGATGACAAGGGAGAAAAGCTCTCTCCAGACAGTTTTGTAGACCTTGCAAAGCGTACTCGGTTTTATCCGCAACTGACACAGAAGATAGTTCAAGAGGCTGTCTTTAACTTTTTGCATAGAGATGACAGTGTCAGTATTAACCTTTCTATTGATGATATCATGGATGACAGTACCTATGCTTTTATCCTAGATATCTTGCAAAACTGCGGCTGTGCGCAACGTGTGATATTTGAGTTTTTAGAGAGTGAAGAGATCGAGTTCAACGAAAGAATCTTTACCTTTACTGCCCAGGTGAAAAAGATGGGTGCGCAGATAGCCATTGATGATTTTGGCAGTGGGTATAGTAATTATGCTTATTTGATGAAGCTGGGTGTGGATATCATAAAGATTGATGCCTCACTGATCAAGGATGTCGACAAGAATCAGAATTCTCGTTTGATCACGCAATCCATCATTGATATTGCCCATGCCCTTGGCATGAAAACCATCGCCGAGCATGTTCATACCAAAGAAGTAAAAGAGGTCGTGATGTCTATGGGAGTAGATTATCTTCAAGGTTATTATCTACATAAACCTGTCAGTGTGATTGAACCTGCTTCTTAGGAAGTAGTATGAACCCGGACGCTTCCTCCTCCTCCTCTTGTCTATCAGACTTTTCTATGAGGGTTTTATCCGATGAATTCTCAAAGCTTTTGTACTGTATGCTCTTGTCTTCTTGGAAGATAAGTTTGGCGATAAAATAAACAGCGACGAGTATAAGAGCAATTAAATAGGCATACAGTGGCTTTTTAAAAGGATTTTTACTCAAGTGGACTCCGATATAAGTAAGTGCAGTATAGCATTTATCGAGTTAGAAAGAAGGTGAAGCTTTCATTTTCAAAACCTAAGTTTACTTGCACTCCCTTTCGTCCCCCAACAGTAGAAAGCAAGTCGTCAACATTTTCATAGGTACGGGGAAGAGTGATGTCAACACTGACATCTTGTTCTGACAAGAGGGCTTTGACTCGACCTGCAATGATGTTTACAAACTCGGCTAAGGTGTCCAGGATATCTTCCATCTCTTCGGTCTCTTCACCTAAGAGCAGTTGACAGGCCCTCTTGGCAATGCTTAACGGAAAGACAAGTATGACCAAACCATCTAAATTTCCATAAAAACCAATAGAACTCGCAAGCTTGCCTTTTGTAGTACTTAGGTTTAATGTTTCAACTTTTACCTCTTGTTTTTGTGCTTTGGTATTGGTCATCATCTCCATGGTATTGACCGTTGCATTGATAAAACGCGGAAGTTCATTAACAAGTATCTTGTTTAGGGCGCGTTTATTACTAGGCGTTGAACCACCACTTCCTCCGAGTTCTTTAAGCTTGTCCTTATCCTGCAGAATATCATCCATATTCTCAAAAAATATTATCCCTGCATCTTCCAACTCATTTTTAAAGTTTACAGGTGTTTTTTCAAAGGTCATTCCAACAATACAGATATTAGCTCCGTATTCTGCTCCTGCACTGGCGAGTTTTGAGAAAAAGTTAACACCATGAATATTTAATGATATGACCTTATACGCATCAAAGATAAAGAGTGTAAAACCAACATTAAGGGAGTTGGAGTGATAGTTAAGATCAAAGTTATCGGAGATATCCGCATCCAAAAAACCGCCAACCGTATAAATAATGGCATTGCCTGTGACCCGTGTTGCAATCTTTGAGCCTAATTGACCCAGATTGGTATTATAAATGACAGCCTCATACAGATCTGCCTGACTCTTTTTTTCCGTAAACTCATTTTTGCTTTGACAGACAATAGGGGTATGTCCCCTATCAAACAGCTCAATAGCAAGAGCGGAACGTTGAGAGGGGTTATCATCCCATACTAGCAGGCTTTTTTTATCTTTGGACTCTTTCATATTAGAAGAGAAGAGGGTGGCAATCTTATATGTCCTAAAGAGTGAAAAGTTTAGGTTTGTATCATAAAACTTAAGGATAGATGTATACTGTTTGTCATTATAATCACACAGACCGACGATAATACCGGACTTTTTATGAAGGGATTCCAGCAGTTGGACGAAGACATTAAGTCCGTTTTTATTAAAAAAGACAACTTTTTTTAAAGAGACAAGCAACATATCTACATTTAGGGTCTGTGTTGCGTTGATGTCTTCTATGTTCAGTAGTGCCGGGGCGGTTGTTCCGTCTAAAAAGCCCTGAGGGTTAAAGACTCCGATCTTGTTTTTAACAACGGCACGCATTATTCATCCCCCATGAGCAAGTCTTGAAACTCATCATAGATATCGCGCACATACTCAATATTAAACTCTATAAAATCATTCAGGCCCGCTTCGATACAGCTTGGCTGAGAGAGCTGATAGAAAAACAGAAGGTGCATCCATTGTGAAAGTTCGATGATCTGTTCATCTGACTCTTCAGCTTTCCCGCTTGAGGCCAAGACAATCCTTGAGATAATTTCAGGCATTTCCCATGCCTGGGCAATCTTATGACACAGCTCAAAGAGGCTCATACCGCTAAGACGCTGTAAAATAGTGTTATAGTCAATCTCTTTGACTGACTTCAGCAGCTTGACTTCATCTTGTTTGGATTTAAAAAGTGCCTCGCAAACGATGATGGAAGCAGGAAGCAAAGAGATGGACGAATAGATGGCCTTATCTTCAACTCCCTTATGCTCTAAAATCTTTTTCCAATGAACGGCAAGACTGTCTTGTATATCGGAAAAGTCTTTTTCATTAAGCGCAAAGAGCCCCCATTTTTTTGGAGCTAAAAGAGAGATCATGTAGTTATAGACAATCTGTTCTGCCTGGGCAAGTCCCAATATACTAAAGATTTGTGTGATATCCTTGATACTGCTTTTAAAACCGTAGATAGGTTTATTCACAATGTTTTGCAGGTAAAGTCTTAATGCGGGATCTTCAGCGGCTTCTTGTGAAGCCCTGTTGAGTTCGCCTTCTCTTAGGCGTAATAAGACCTTTTGCAGTACAGTAGGAGAGGGTGGGATAGAATTGATATACGAATTGATCTCTTCTTGCTTAAGCAAATGGAACTCCGATTATTATAAGTTGAAGCTCTGCATCAGGGATATTGTTTGCAGAGTTCTTATGGTATTCATTTTATCACGTTACTTTTAAAAAGTAAACGTATTTGAGATCTATTTTCGGCTAAGGCGAGATTGTTTCTTTTTAGCAAGGTTAAACACCCTGTTGCCTATCTGTTTTTGTCTGTCTGTGATAATAAAACCTATGCTTAAGCGATTATTATGCTAAGAAGAGATACCATTGCGATATTAAATTAAGCAAGGAGCCTCAAATGGCAAGAAAATGTGCTATTAGCGGTAAAGGTCCAATGGCTGGAAACAACGTTTCACACGCAAAGAACAGAACAAAAAGACGTTTTTTACCGAACCTACGTACTATCCGTATTACTCTTGAAGACGGAACTACTCGTAAAATCAAGATCTCTGCATCTGAATTACGTACAATGAAGAAAAATTCGTAGTCTACTAAGATTATAAATTGAACCTGTTTCGAAAGATCCGGGCCGCACTTCACTGGGAGGCAGCTCCCAAACCAGACACTTCTCTTCTGCCTGAGTTATACGGGCATCTAAAAGCATTCCGTTTACCTATTATCTTAACTGTTATAACGATGATGGTTGGTACTATTGGTTATGTAATCATTGATAACTTTAGCCTTATGGATGCGATATATCAAACGGGTATTACATTTACGACCGTTGGTTTTGGCGAGATTGCACCGATCTCCAATGCAGGACGTATCTTTACGATCACCTTGGTCATTTCAGGATTTGCTGTTTTTTCTCTGGCTATCGGTATCATGGTTACAGAGATCAACAAGGGGGAGATATTTTCAATATTAAAGGAGCGCAGTATGTTATACAAGATTGCACGATTGAAAAACCATTTTGTAATTTGTTACCATAATGAGTATACTATTGAGGTAAGCAAACAGTTGCTTAAAAGTCATATACCTTTTGTCGTGATTGATCCAAGTGATGAGATTGATGAACTTGCCAAGCAGCATAAGTACCCTTATTTTATTAAAGCCGAACCGCATACTGAGCTTGCAATGTTAAAAGCACACCTAAGCTCAGCAAAGGGCTTGATCACGCTATCTCACTCCATTGCCGATAATATTGCTTTAATCGCCTCGGTGCGTCTTTTTGAAAAAGAGCATGAAATACCTGTCTCATACAATATCATCACTGCGGCGGAGAACATGTCAGATCTTGAAAAACTAAAAAAACTTGGGGCCAATACGGTGGTCACCCCTACAAAACTTACTGCCCAACGTATAACTGCGATGGCGGCGCATCCTGAAATGGAAAATCTCCTTGAAGAGTTTATGTACAGATCTGATACGCCTCTTGATATGGAAGAGGTCGAGATTCCTAAATATTCATGGATAGTTCTTAAAAAGTTAAAAGAGACACATCTGCGCCAAATCGCCAATATATCCGTTGTGGGGATTCGAAAAAAAGATGGAAAATTCAGCCCTATGCCAAAGGGAGATGTTCTGGTCACCAGTGAGTCAAAACTACTTTTAATCGGCACTCAAAAAGGTATCAATATCACGAAAAACCTTATCAAACAAAGAACGAAACCCGCGGAGTTGCGATATGTCTAAAATTACACCGAATGAATCGGGCGTATGTGCCGCAGAGGGATTTTATGCAGATGGAATTGCTATCGGGCTCAAAGCGGACGGTCAAAAAGATCTGGCCTTTATCTATTCTGACACAGAGTGTGAAATAGCCTCTGTCTTTACGACAAACAAGATGACGGCTGCACCTATTAGACATTTTCGCGCCCTTAAAAGCTTTAAGACAAACTTTGTGCTCATCAATGCCAAAAATGCCAATGCCATGACCGGTCCGGATGGAATAGATGATATTAATGAGATCCTGGCGGGTATACAAGCCAAGTATTCGACTATACAAAACCCGGTGATGAGTTCAACAGGCGTGATCGGTGTACGGCTTCCAAAAGAGAAGATCTTAGAGGGTGCATTGAACTTTGATCTGAGCAAGAAAGACTCGGCGTCCGCTTCAAAGGCTATTATGACCACCGATAGCTTTCCCAAGTCTATCGCCTTTGATGTTGAATGCGAAAGCGGTACTTTTAGTATAGGTGCAATAGCGAAGGGTGCGGGCATGATAAACCCTGCTATGGCGACAATGTTGTGTTTTATTACAACCGATGCTGACGTGGACGCACAAACGATGCAAGTACTCTTAGACGAGAAAACGAAAACGACCTTTAACGCTGCAAGCGTTGATGGGGATACCTCTACCAATGATACGGTTATGCTGCTGTCCAACCGTAAAAGCGGTGCCTTTGACAAAGAGGCCTTTAGCGAAGCGCTGCGACGTGTAATGCACTTTCTCGCTCTAGAGATGGTAAGTGACGGGGAGGGTGCAACAAAGCTCGTAGAGTACGTTGTAACAGGTGCACGAGATAATGCCCAGGCTGAAAAAGCAGCGAAAGCTCTCTCCGACTCTCTATTGGTGAAAACAGCTCTATACGGAGAAGATCCTAACTGGGGCCGTATCGCTTCTACCATCGGTGCCTCGGGTATAGAGTGTGATGAATCGACGCTAAGTATCTCTTTTAACGAGCTTTGTGTATATGAGAAAGGAAAGCTTCTTTTTGACGCGGCTATGGAAGCCAAGGCGGCTGAAGTGATGAAGTCTTCCGAGTTCACCATTTCTTGTGATATAGGTATTGCCAAGGGTGAGTTTACCGCTTACGGCTGTGATCTTGGGCATGAATACGTAAAGATAAACGCTGATTATCGAAGCTAATGCGCTTTCTTCTTTTTCTATTTTGTACACTGGAGCTCTTTGCCTTTCCCAAAGAACAGTTGTCTCCCGGAGGCATTGCCAAACTTTTTTTTAAAGAAAAACCCGAAATATTTATCAATGGTGAAAAGCAAAAGGTCTTTCTTCAAGAGAGGGAAAATGATTGGATGCTCCTGCTTCCTCTCTCCTTGTATAAAAAACCGCAAGCACTTACCTTTGTCTCTAAAACCTCGTCTGCCAAGAAGAGACATCTTATCGCACTTAAGCCAAGTGTCTATCCTGTCCAGTATATAGAGGTAAAGAACAAGGAGTATGTCAAGCCTTCGAAAAAGAACAGCAAACGCATTGAGAGGGACTTCCTTGTCAAAAAAGAGAACTTTTCGCGGCATACACCCTTACGCATAAAGTCTCTTAAAATGATCAAGCCCTTGGACTCTGAGCTGCGTCACGATTTTGGCAGACAACGTTTTTTTAATAATGTGCCTAAGAGTCCGCATGCAGGAATAGACCTGTCCGGAAAAACGGGAGAGAGGATAAGAGCACCTTTGAGTGGCTGGGTAGTTCTGCTTGGTGATCTTTTTTATAATGGAAAGATGATGCTGATCGATCATGGACAGGGTCTGATAACGGCCTATTCTCACCTGTCCAAGATATATAAGCCTAATGGGTATTGGATAGATCAAGGCGAGTTTATAGCTGAAGTCGGCTCATCCGGACGTGTTACTGGTCCTCATCTGCATTGGAGCGTCTACCTCAATGGCGAACCGGTTAATCCTGATCTATTTTTGGACTTTGGGAAGACGCCATCCCTTGAAGTAAGCGACCAAACGAAGAGTGATGGCAAGTGCAGCGACACCGGCAATTGAGATTTCATTTAAGAAGTCAAGTCTATGGCAGCAAAAAAGAAGCAGGGCAACCAGCAGGGCAATAGAACCATAAAAGTCACTGATTAAGACGTCGGGCACCTTGTTGATGAGGATATCACGTGTGAGGCCACCGCCCACTGCCGTCAAAAAACTCAGTATGACAACACCATAGATATTAAAATCTGCCTCCAGGGCAAGCAAGGCACCGGTAATACTAAAAGCAACCAGTCCAATACTATCAGAGATGACAAAAAAGAGTTTACGTTCAACATCCTCTTTTTTGTAGATTTGAAAGATAAAGGCGAGAGTAAGAACAATGAGAACGGTAGTTGCGGGATAAAACTCTCTAAAGGTAAAAGGTGTGGAGTTTAAAGTAACGTCGCGTACTATCCCTCCGCCCAAGGCGGTAAGAAAGGAAGAGATCAAGATCCCAAGCAGGTCTAGCTTATTTCGTACTGCAACAAGGTAGCCGCTGAGGGCAAAGGCAATGATCCCGATAATATCCGATATGAAAAACAGATCCATCAGTTAAGCCTATACTCTTCTTTAAACCCTACGTAGCGTAAAGCAGAAGCGTATAGTTCCTGAACCTCTTCCTCAGTTAAGGCGCGTATGACCTTTGCAGGACTGCCCATAATAAGCGAACGCGGAGGGAAGACCTTGTTTTTAGTGACAAGCGCGCCCGCACCCACGATGGACTCTTTCCCTATAACCGCTCCATCAAGGATAGTCGCACTCATTCCGATCAGGCAGGCATTCTCTATGGTGCATCCATGCATCATCACTCTGTGCCCCACCGTCACATCACTGCCGATGATGGTAGGATTTCCGTCACTCATGTCATCTTTTTTGTAATGCGTGACATGTATCATCGAAAGGTCCTGGATATTACTCCTGTCTCCAATAGAGATATAATGCACATCCGCACGGGCAACACAGCCAAACCAGATAGAGACATCTTTTCCCATGGTGATATTTCCGATGACATCGGCCGAAGGCGCTATCCACGTCTTGTCACCGAGTATCGGGGTCCATTTTTTAAAAGGGTAGATCATCTTCTAACTCTCTTTAAACAGGCGTGTTGCAAGTTGCTGAACGTAATTCGGGTTCTCTTTTTTTACTGCCTTGTGTATCTTTTCCGTATGGGTCTCGATGAGTCTTTGGTTATTGATAACTTTGGCCTTATCGGTTGGGACCTTGACGTACCCGCCGTCACTTGTAAGTTCATAGGCCAGAACATTATCACTGCATTGAAGTTGTAAGATCTGCAGGAGTTTGGCAGATACTTTTTCGTTGGATATGCCTGTGAGGAGCTCAATACGGCGTATCAGGTTACGGGGCATCCAATCTGCACTGGATATATATATCTGCGGTGTTGTGTGTTTGAAGTAAAAGAGACGGGCATGCTCAAGATATTTACCGATGATAGAGATAACACGGATATTTTCACTTAGCCCTTCTATCCCCGGACGTAGTGAACAGATACCGCGAACAATGATTTCGATCTTGGCCCCTGCTTGGGAGGCCTTATACAGGGCCCGAATGACATCTTCATCCACAAGAGAGTTTACTTTGATGATGATATGACCTTGTGATTTCATCTTTGCTTCATTTTGGATCATGGATAAGATCTTTGGCTTCATCTGTGTCGGCGCCATGTAGAGGGTGTTGAGCTTTCCTTTCTTGGAAAACCCTGTTAAAAAATGAAAAAAGCGTGTCACGTCATTGGTGATCGTCTCGTCAGAGGTCAGGTAAGAGATATCGGTATAGATCTTTGCCGTAGTTGCATTGTAGTTTCCCGTACCGATATGGGCATACTGTTTTAGCGTTTCACCGACTTTTTTGGTGACAAGAGCTGCTTTTGCATGTACTTTGAACCCGCGAATACCAAAGATAACGTGTGCACCGGACTGTTCCAGCTGTTTTGCCCAGATCAGGTTGTTCTCTTCATCAAAGCGGGCCTTTAGTTCTACCATAACGGTGACCTGTTTTCCCGATTCGGCTGCGGCGGTGAGGGCATTAACGATAGGTGAATTGGCACCTGCGCGGTAGAGCGTCATACGAATAGCAAAAACATCGGGGTCTTTTGCAGCTTGCTGGATAAGCTTGGTAATGGGATCAAAGCTCTCATAAGGGTGATATAAAACAACATCTTGTTTATCCAGAACAGAGAAGATACTCTCATCACCGTCAAAAGGGGGCAGGTTTCTTGGCTTATATGAAGGCAGGACAAGGTGGGCAAAGTTTTTATTGCCGACGATCTGCCATAAGGAGCCGAGGTTTAGCCAGGAGGTGAAGTAATAGATGTCTTCTTTAAAAACATTGGTATGACGGTTAAAAAAGTTGATAAGATCCTCATCTGCGTTAGAGCCGAGTTCGAGTCTGACCATCTCTCCGCGTTTACGCAGACGAAGCCCCTCTTCAAGGATCTCCATAAAGTCGTCGGCTTCCTCTTCTTCTATAGTGATATCGGCATTTCTTGTCACTCTGAATGAAGAGTATTTACTTAGGGTAAAACCTGGAAAAAGTTCCGATATATGCTCTGCAACCAGTGTCTCAATAGGTATATAGGTGCCGTGATCGAGCTCGATAAATCGCGGCAGCATTCGGGGTATGCGGACCAATCCATATCGGACTTCGGCCGTGTCGTTGTCGGTTAACTGAAGGATAAGACCAAAGCTAAGGTTGTTAAGATGTGGAAAAGGGTGGGTCGTGTCAACGGCAATAGGAACGATCACGGGATAGATATGCGAAGCAAAATACTCGTCAAGTTCACGTTTTTCTTTTGCATTGACCTCTTTGTACTCTTTAACAAACAGGTTCTCTTTTTCTAGCTCTTTAAAGATGTTGATAAGGGTGTATTCTACGACCTCTTTTTCTTGATGAAGGTATTTTCTGATCTCACGAAGTTGCTGTAAGGGAGTGAGCCTATCCGCACCTGAGACAATAACACCCGCTGTAAACAGTCTTTTAAGTCCGGCGACACGAATCATATAGAACTCATCAAGATTAGTGCCGTAGATGGCCAGAAATTTTAGACGTTCGAGTAAGGGTCGGCTCTCATCCTGAGCTTGATGCAGTACACGGGTGTTAAACTTGAGCCAGGAGAGTTCACGGTTGAGATAATATTTTGGGTCTTTTAGGTTTAGCATGGGAAATCCGTCTGTAAATAAGTTAAATTTTTTCTATTATATCCAAATATAATTTTACAAAGATTAGCTCCGTTTGCACGAGCTAAAGTTTTTTGATCTTGGCAATCTCGTCACGGAGCCTGGCAGCCTCTTCAAATTCAAGTAGTTTTGCAGCCTGCTTCATCTTCGCGTTAAGCTCATCCAGGAGTTTTTTTCGTTCGCGTGCGGGCATTTTCTCAACTTTTTTACTCTTGTTGTAAAGTTCTGCAGCGTCTTCGACTTTGAGGTTTTCATCCAGTTTTCGTATAACGGTTTTTGGGGTGATTCCGTGCTCTTTATTATACTTGTCTTGGAGCTCTCTGCGTGCTATGGTCGTATCCATGGCACTTTTCATAGATTTGGTGATCTTATTGGCATAAAGAATCACCCGGCCCTGGGCATTTCTCGCCGCACGCCCCATCGTCTGAATCAGTGCCGTTTCCGAACGTAAAAACCCTTCCTTGTCGGCGTCAAGAATGGCAATCAAACTGACTTCGGGAAGGTCCAGTCCTTCTCTTAAGAGGTTGATTCCGATAAGCACGTCAAATTCGCCCAGACGTAAGCCTCGGATAATCTGGTTCCTCTCTATGGCATCGATATCCGAGTGCATGTACTGGACCTTGATTCCCAGGTCGGCAAGATACTTTGTCAATGCTTCGGACATCTTTTTAGTCAGTGTGGTGACCAGGACGCGTTCATTTTTGGCAATGATCTTTTTGATCTCATCATGCAGGTCTTCGACTTGGTTGTCAGAACTCTTGACGTTGATGAGAGGATCAAGCAGGCCGGTCGGACGGATGATCTGGTGCGCAACGGCCTCTGAAAGCTCGAGTTCGACTTCATTTGGCGTGGCGGATACAAAAAGATAATGCGGAGCCTTGTTTATGAACTCATCATAAGTAAAAGGCCTGTTGTCAAGTGCTGAAGGGAGCCTGAATCCATAATCGACAAGGACCTCTTTTCGGCTTCTGTCTCCGGCATACATCCCTCGAAACTGCGGAAGCGAGACATGGGACTCGTCTACGATGACAAGATACTCTTTATGACGCTGGGCAAAGTAGTCCAAGAGGGTAAAAGGGGCCTCTCCCTCTTTTTTATCCGTCAAGTGACGCGAGTAGTTCTCAACACCCTTACACATGCCTGTAGCTTCAAGCATCTCCAGATCAAATTCCGTTCTCTGTTTGATACGCTGGTACTCTACGGCTTTTTCCTCTTTGGAAAAATAGTTCAATCTCGCATCCAGCTCTTTTTCAATCCGTTTAATGGCGCGTGTGAGTTTCTCATTTCCCACCGCAAATTGACTGGTCGCATAAATAGTTACCTTTTTAAAGGTCTCGATCTTCTTGTTTTCAAGCACGTCTATACTGTAGATAGCATCGACTTCATCCCCGAAAAATTCGATACGAATCGCTTCATCTTCGTGATAAGCAGGAAAGACATCGATAACATCACCCAGCACCCGGATATTTCCTCTGTCAAAAAAGTTGTCGTTTCGGGTGTATCCCATCTCCACAAGACGTAAAAGAAGCTGTTTTTGATTGATTTCATCACCGATAGCAAGGACTTGAACCATCTTGACGTACTCTTCAGGATCCCCCAAACCGTAATTGGCAGAAACAGAAGCTACACAGATAACATCATCATAAGACAGAAGGTTTGCCGTGGCAGAAAGACGCAGACGCTCCAACTCGTCATTGATGGAAGAGTCTTTTTCTATAAAAAGGTCTTGACGAGGGATGTAGGCCTCAGGCTGATAATAATCATAATAGGAGATGAAATACTCGACATGATTGTTCGGAAAGAAGCCCTTGAACTCGGAATAGAGCTGAGCGGCAAGGGTCTTGTTGTGCGTCATGATAAGCGTGGGTATCTGAAGCCTCTGTATAATCTGTGCCATCGTATAGGTCTTACCGCTTCCCGTAACACCGACAAGGGTCTGATAACGGTGATGGGCTTTGATAGAGTTGGTCAGTACTTCAATCGCCTTAGGCTGATCACCGGCGGGTTGGTAGTCTGAGTTTAGCTCGAAGTTTGCCATTGCCGTTATCCTTTCTCGAGAGTTTATAGTTTTGGAATTATAGCTGATTTGATGGAAATATATGATTGTGAGACTTTTATAGGAGAGATGATTGTCAATAATTATGCATATAAAATTCGTTTAGTATTGATCTCTTAATAAAAATAGTATTTTTTATCTCCGTATATCTAACAGACTAATAAGTTGTTATTGTCACAAATCCGCTGAAAAAATTTAGGAAAAAAACGTTTTTGTAGAGTTCTTCTTCTAAGTATATGGTGAGGCCAACTTACAAACCAAAAATTATTGTTGATAATTAATATCATTATAAGTCAGGCCTTGATAAACTTTCTTTATTGAAAATGATTATTATTATAGTAATAATCATCATTCATAATTTACTTTTTTAGGAGAAAAAATGTCAACAACACAGATGAGAAATGAAACGATACGAGTCTACAAAGAGCTTGGTGTAAATGATAAATCAATTATCTTACTATGCCCTATTTTGAAAGTTCTACAGATGAGGCACAATACCCTTGATAGATCTCATGCAAAACAGGTTGTAGCAGATTTTTTGAAAAGTTAAATATGACACGTCTGAGTAAGAACGACATAACAAGTATTATGGTGTCGGGGAATTATGGTGTCTGTTATGAACCTATTGTTAAGATAGAAGATATGGAGATAATTGGGTATGAGGCACTTAGTAGGTTTAAGTATAAAAATGAACTGATCAGTCCAAATTCCTTCTTCAAGGTTGCCCATGAAGATATTGATTTTTTCTTTTATATAGAAAGTGTATTGAAACAGTTTCAATCCCATGAAAATATAGTGATTGAGATAATTGAAAATTCGGATGAAGAAAGCATGGAAGATGTGATGCACTTTATGGAGTGGATGGATATGTATAAGCTTCCTTACGCTTATGATGATTTTGGTAAGCCCAACAGTATATTTTTCACCTCACTATTGGATAAGTCCGATTATTTAAAACTTGATATCTACTGTTTACAAACAATAAAGGTTCAACCCTCATATATGGAGATATTAAAGGGCATGGTCAGGTTTGCAAGATTAAATAATAAGTATACAATTTTAGAGGGTGTTGAAACAGAACATGACTTGAAAATAGCTAAAGATGCCGGGGTTGATTATATTCAGGGATATTACTTTAAAAGTGAGTTCATTTCTATATGGAATGTAAATTGATACCTCCGATTTTATCTTAATTTCATCCTAAAAAATATAGTTCGATTTTAATCAGTAGCAGGTTTTTATATGTAAGCTGATAAAAACGCACTTATGAAATTTTCAAACCTAAAACTGACAACGCCCTATTTAAACCTTAAACCTGTTTTTTACGACAAAGTAGATCCCACACCGCTAGATAAACCTTTTCTTATTTCTGCATCACAGAGTGCTGCACAACTCTTAGGTGTTGATGAAGATTTAGCTCTGGATGTTGATCTCATTGATATTGTCAACGCAGAAAGAAAACTAGAGGGATGCGAGACGTTTGCTATGTGTTACGCGGGGCATCAGTTTGGCGAGTTTGCAGGGCGTTTGGGTGATGGCAGAGCCATAAATCTAGGCAAGACAAAGGGGCAAAACCTGCAGCTAAAAGGGGCCGGACTTACTCTTTACTCCCGTCTTGGCGATGGACGCGCAGTTCTACGTTCATCCATACGTGAGTACCTTGCGAGTGAGGCCATGCATGGCCTTGGTATTGAAACCACTCGTGCTTTGGCACTTGTGGGAAGCGATACGGATGTGCGCAGAGAACAATGGGAAAAGGGTGCTATCGTATTACGCCTCTCTCCTACATGGGTTCGGTTTGGAACCTTTGAGTACTTTAATGCTTCAGGAGAACATGACAAGCTAAAAGAACTTGCCGATTATGTCATAGATGAGAGTTTTCCTTATCTAAAAGGCAGTGAGGATATCTACTTAAAGATGTACGCTGAGATAGTAAAAAATACGGCAAAAACCATAGCGGCGTGGCAAAGCGTTGGCTTCAACCACGGTGTTATGAATACTGATAATATGTCTATAGACGGCAGAACTATAGACTATGGTCCCTTTGCATTTTTAGACGACTACGATCCAAACTATGTGTGTAACCACACGGATAAACAGGGTATTTACAGTTTTGGAAGTCAACCGGGACGCGCGCACTGGAACTTAGATCTGTTTGCTCGTGTACTCTCTCCTATCATAGAGTATGAGCTGTTTGAAGAGGTCCTTGATGATGTTTTTTGGAGTAGTTATGAAAATGCCTACTCGAAGATCATGCTTGAAAAAATGGGTCTCTTTAGCAAACAAGATGATGATACAGAACTTTATCGGGGAATGCTGAGGGCCTTGGCAGATGCAAGTATAGACTATACAGAGTTTTTTAGGAAACTTTCTCGTTATAAAGGGGATAAATCAGATATTTTAGCGATATGTGTGAACAGAAGAGCTTTGGATAAGTGGCTAGACCGATACAGTCTCCGTTTAGAAAAAGAGACCTTGAGTGTTGCTGCGCGCCACAAAAAGATGCTAGCGGTAAATCCAAAGTATATACTTAAAAACCATATACTCCAAGAGGCCATAGAAAAGGCGGAAGAACATGATTTTAAGATGATAGATGAACTGCTCAAAGCAGCTTTGTCTCCTTTTGATGAACACCCCGAATTAGAACATTTATGTAAGCCGGCACCAGTAAGGCTTAAGAATATCAAACTTAGTTGCTCTTCGTAGTGTTGATCCAAGGGTTGAGGTAAAAGTTTTGTAAGACCTAAGTTCTTATAAATGCATTGATGTTACTCAGCGGTTACAACGATGTTTTTACCGCGTTTTTTTGCCTCATAAAGCAGCTTGTCTGCACGCTTGAGGATTTCACTTGAACTTAAATCGTCTGTTTTATATTCACTTACGCCGAAACTGCAGGTTTGTCTGCCAACACTCTCAAAAGAAGCCGTCTCAACGGCTGCTCTTAACTTTTCCGCGACGATAGCGGCTTGAGCTGCATCGGTTTCATGGCAGATGATGAGAAACTCTTCACCGCCCCAACGTCCCAACACATCAATATCTCTAATGTTCTCTTTTAAGATCTCGGCAATCCGAATCAAGATCATGTCACCAACATGGTGACCATAGGTATCATTGACGGCTTTGAAATTATCCACATCCAGCAGAATGATAGAAAAGGGCCTATGATATCTTTTTGCGGTATTAAGTTCTTTATCAAAGCTGTTTTGCAGATGCAGGCGGTTAGAGATCTGTGTCAACTGATCGGTAATACAGAGCTCTTCTATACGTTTTTTATCGGTAATATCTTGGTTGATGATACTATATCCTTCAATACTCCCGTCTTTTGCAAAGATTGGACTGATATGCGCATCTACCCAAAAAAAGGTCCCGTCTTTTTTTAGTTTTTTAAGTTCCCCGTTCCATGGTCTGCCCTTTTTAATGGTTTTCCACATCTCATCATAGACCGCGTCAGGCGTATCGGGGTGGCGCATGATCTTATGTTTTTGCCCAATAAGCTCTTCTTTTGTATATCCCAAAGTCGTGCACAGGGCTTCACTGACGTCAGTGATGACACCATTACTGTCACCCGATGAAAGAAGTATATTTTTGTCAATGACGTCCAGATATTTTTTAATGGCTTGTGTGTCCCTGTGAACACTCCTGTATCGATAGATGACAAAGAGCAAAAGAGTACCAAACAGGGCCAAGAGCTCCCAAAACAGTGCGACATCAAACCCCTGCTCACAAGAAGCGTTGTAAGAGAGGCTGTTGTGCGCATAAACAGAGCTGGAACAGAGTAAAAAAGCAGGCAAAGCAAAGACGAAAAATTTTGAAAACATATAAACACACCCTTGTAGTTTCAGTATAGTAAAGCATTATGTATTAGATGTATGTTAAACGGGCAATATAAGCGTATTAAAAGAACAGTTTAACGCTCCCTTTTCTGCGATACGCTTCATTGAGCGGCAATATCCAAGATTTGGCCAAAGTTTTGTGATTCGCGTTGCCTTTTGGTATAAATAGTGTTAGAATTATAGTAATTAAAATGAAATAATATGAAAGATATAAAGATGCAGACAATAATCGAACAACTTAATGAAAAAATAGATGCCATGGTAGAACGCTATGATGCTGTTAAAAATGAAAATGATGCACTGAGAAATGAAGTCTTCAGTGTCAAGGCGCAGAGTGAAGCCAAAGATGTGCAGATTAAAAAACTCGAAGATGACAATGCCCTCAAAGACATAGAGATAGAAGAGATCGTTAAAAAGATCGAGTCGGCTTTAGGATAGAGGTCTTTATGAGTAAAAAGATAACACTTACCGTCAACGGAAGCCGTTTTGACATCGACCTCGAAGAGAATTTTGCAAACTTCATAGAAAAAGATCTGGATGAAAACTTCAACATCCACGGAAACAACGACATCAAGAGCCTTCTTCAGGCTTATGTCAAAAAAAACCATGAGCTTTTTGAAGCGAGACAGATGCTGGTAAACACGCTGAAAAAGTTTTGAGTTAACACACAATAGTTAACAAAAAACAAACAACATTAGACGAAGTTTTTCAGTATCTCATAAGTAATTATCATCTATACTGATGTTAAGGTTACTAGAGTAATCTATATTTTAAAACAAGGAGTAAAACATGAAAAAAGGTTTTACTATGATCGAATTGATCTTCGTTATCGTTATTCTAGGTATTTTAGCAGCAGTTGCTATTCCAAAGCTTGCAGCTACTCGTAATGATGCAAAGATTGCAGCAGAAATGACAAATGTTTCGCAGGTTATCACTAACTTGGGTGCGGAGTACACTTCTCAGGGTGCATTTACTAATATTACACCTTCGAGTGAATCTGCAACTCTTAAATGTTTTACAGTCACTGCTGATGCCAATCAAACAGCTGAGGGTGGTTTTACAGTTACTTCTACTAACTCTGGTGATACTGCAGCATGCCCGGCAACAGTACTGGCCGGTACTTTAGCAAAGGCAACAGCAAATGGTGTTTTAAACGATGATGGGTCTGCTAAGGACTATTCATTTGGTGGTATTGGTATTGTTGAATAGATAAGTCTTCTCTACTATAATATTTTCAGGTTTTTCCTGAAGATATTTCTTTTTCATAGCTTACTTAAAAACTACCAAAACTAGGACTTAATGATGTTAGCAAAGAAAAGATCAGCATTTACGATGATAGAGCTTATTTTTGTTATCGTTATACTAGGCATATTGGCTACAGTTGCTATACCGAAGTTAGCTGCAACACGAAACGATGCGAAAGCCGTCAAAGAGTTAATAAGTGTGTCTATCGCTTTGGAGAACCTTGGCGCAGAGTTTACTTCGCAAGGTGCATTTACAAACTATACCGTAGCAACGGCAGATGGTTCAGTCGACTGTTTTTCATTTACGTTAAATAATGCTGCTGATGGAAATATATCCTTAGCGGTAGGACCTGTCTCAGGAGCGTGTCCTTCTATAGTCAGAGATACCGTTATTTCCAGAGCAGTAGATAAGGGTTTGACTAATACAAACGGGATGGCAAAAATCTATGTCTTGGGCGGAACAGATATCGCTGAATAATAGGTCTTCATAAATAATTAATATAGAAGGATATATTTTATGAAAAAAAATAAAAATGCATTTACGATGATAGAACTTGTTTTTGTTATCGTTGTGTTAGGTATATTAGCGGCGGTTGCCATTCCAAAGCTTGCGGCTACGCGTGATGATGCACATATCACGAAGGCCCGTTCTGATATCGCTTCTGTTCGATCCGGTATCATCACTGAGAGACAGAGCAGGCTGTTCAGAGGTGACAACGCCTTTATAAACAGGCTAGACGCCGGTGTAGCAGCCGCTACTGCCGGTGTGAAGATCTTTGATAACAATGGAACTGCTGCCAATACCATCTTACAATACGGTATTACTACTAAGACCGGAAACGGCGGCTGGTTAAAAACAGGTGCTACTACCTATACCTATACAATTTTAGGTGTTGTCAATACCTTTACATACAATGCTGCTAACGGTACCTTTCTCTGCACTGCGGGTGCTACATGTGGGACATTAACAGACTAATTGTATTACTATAAGATCTCTCTCTTAGGCTCTCCTCTGGAGCCTTTGACATACACCTCTTCACAAAACTATCAAAATCTGGACCTCGTTACTGTGCCCTTGCATAAAAAAGAGAAAGAGGGACTTATACTTGAAGAGGTCTCAAAGCCCGAATTTGAGTCCTTGGAGATCATAAAACACGAAGGCTTTCGTCTCACAGATGAACATTACCGTTTTGCGAGGTTTATCAGTGAATACTATTTTTGCTCACTGGGCGAGGCTTTTTCTCTTTTTATCCCCTCAAAGTACGCTACAGTTGCAATATCAGATCATAAAACTCCACGTTCGTGCATTGAACTATCACCAAAACAGAAGAGGGCTCTGTCTGTCTTGCAAAAACATAAGGTCTCTCTTCTTTTCGGGGACACCGGCTCCGGAAAGACGGAGGTCTATATGAAGTGGTTTGAAGAGGTCTTGGCCAAAGAGAAGAGGGTGTTGATGTTGATGCCTGAGATATCATTGACCCCTCAGATGCAGATCCGTTTGGAAGAGCACTTTGGTGAGGCGGTGGTGATGTGGCACTCAAAGTTGACAAAAAAGAACAAAGAAAAGAGTCTGGAGAAGATATATAATGGATCTGCACGTGTTATTGCCGGAGCACGCTCCGCTCTTTTCTTACCGATACAAGACTTGGGCCTGATCGTCGTGGATGAAGAGCATGACGACTCCTACAAGGCCTCGTCACGGCCGCGTTATAATGCCCGTGATATGGCGATATATTACGCGAAACTCTTGGGTATACCGGTTTTACTTGGCTCAGCGACACCTTCGCTCTCTTCTTATGTCAAGTTTCCCCATGTCCGCCTCAAGGGCGGATACTATAATCAAAACAGATCCTATGTGTATGAGCCGCATATAGAAGAGATCACCCCTATTATTGAAGAGGCCGTGACAAAGACGGCGGCCAAGAAAGAGCAGTCAATGCTTTTTTTACCCACGCGTGCAAACTTCAAATATATGATCTGCGATCACTGCGGCTATACTTATAAGTGTCCATATTGTGACGTGGGGATGAGCCTGCATACCTTTGTTCGTCGTGTAAGATGCCACTACTGTAATTTTCAAGAGCCTATACCTGACTCCTGTCCCGAGTGCAAAGGGGGAAACCTTCTCTCAAGCAGGCTGGGAACGGCCGAGGCGGTGGAGCATTTTGAGCAGAAGTACCCTTCTTTACGGGTGGCTCAGTTTGACAGGGACAAGGTCACCACCCAAAAGAAGTTAAAGGCACTTTTGAGCTCTTTTAACAGCGGGGAGATCGACCTGCTTATCGGAACTCAGATGCTTTCGAAGGGTCATGATTACCATGATGTGACTCTGGCCGTTATACAGGGTATAGACAACATCTTGCAGATGAGTGACTACCGGGCAAGGGAAAAAGCCCTCTCCTTACTGATACAGATCTCAGGACGCAGCGGACGTAAAAAAGATGCTGTTGTTCTTGTTCAGAGCTTTTATCAGGAATTCTTCGATCCCTATATCAACAAATATGAAGATTTTTTAGAGGAGGAAAAAGAGTTTAGAAAGGAGCTCTATCCGCCTTATAAAAAGCTCTCCAGGCTTAACTTTGCACATCTTAAGAAAGAAAGTGCGAACGATAAGATGAACGAAGTCCTTCAAAAACTTTATCAGTTTCCTGCTGTAGAAGTGGTCGGGCACGGCCCCTCTCCTATAGAAAAAATAGCCAATAAATTTCGTTTTCAGATCCTGCTGCGCGCAGATAAAAGTACAGACCTTATCAAAGCGATCAAAGTCAGTAAAAATGTCCTGTGTGAAGTGGATATGGATCCTATAGATTTTATATAAACTTTTTACTTCGTAAAACCGCCACAGCTAGTTTTGTATGAAAATTACAAAGATACTTCAAGCTACTTCTTACTATTAAAAAGATAAAATTCTTTTATGATAAAACGCTATGAAACTAAGAAGATTTATGTAGGTGATGTTGCTGTCGGTGGTGATGCGCCTATCTCCGTACAGTCCATGACCTACTCCGAAACGCACAACGTGGCTGCCACGGTTGAACAGATCAACAGACTGCACTTTGCAGGTTGCGACATTGTCCGTGTCGCCGTGCCCAATGAAGCCGATGCACTTGCACTTAAGGCGATAAAAGAGCAGATCTCACTTCCCCTGGTTGCGGATATCCATTTTAACTACAAACTTGCTCTCATTGCAGCGCAGAGTGTAGACTGCATACGTATCAATCCGGGAAATATCGGTGAGAAGTCTCGTGTTAAGGATATCGTCAAGGCCTGTCAGGCACGTAACATCCCCATACGCATCGGCGTGAATGCAGGCTCTTTGGAAAAAGAGTTTGAAGACCGCTACGGCCAGACGGCTGAGGGCATGGTCGCATCGGCGGATTATAATATCAAGTTCTTGGAAGACTTGGGTTTTGATGATATCAAGGTCTCACTGAAGGCTTCAGATGTAGAGCGTACCGTAGATGCTTACCGTATGCTGCGCCCTAAAAACCGTTATCCCTTTCATCTGGGTGTGACGGAAGCAGGAACCATCTTTCATGCGACAATCAAAAGCGCGATCGGTCTGGGTACACTTCTGCTTGATGGGATCGGTGATACTATGCGTGTCTCTATTACGGGTGAGCTGGAAGAGGAGGTCAAGGTCGCAAAGGCCATCTTAAAAGACTCGGGTGCTGCTAAAGATGGTCTGAATATCATCTCCTGCCCGACCTGCGGACGGATAGAGGCAGACCTGGTTACCGCTGTTGCGGAGATAGAAGAGAAGACCAAACATATCAAGGCACCGCTTGATGTATCTGTTATGGGCTGTGTGGTAAATGCTATCGGTGAAGCGAAGCATGCAGATGTGGCAATTGCTTATGGGAAAGGTTCCGGCCTTGTGATGGTCAAGGGTGATGTCGTTGCGCGTTTGGATGAAAAAGATCTGGTGACGCGTTTTATAGATGAGGTTGAAAAAGCCGCTGAAGAAAGTGAGAAGTAGTCGATGGAAGAGACACTTTACAATATAAATATAGAACGTTCTGTTTTAAACTCTATCATCTTTGAGCCCTCCCAGTTTGAAGATGTCGAGGCAAAATTAAAGACAGACGATTTTTATCTTCCCGCTCACAAAGAGATCTATACGGTGATGATAGAACTTCACAGGGAGTCGCATCCTATAGACGAAGAGTTTATTAAAAAACGTCTCAATGCCAAAAAGCGTTTTGATGAGGCGGTTCTTCTGGATATCCTTTCTTCAAATCCTATCTCAAACACCATCGCTTATGTTACCGAGATCAAAGACAAGGCAGTCAAACGACATCTTCTTACGCTGACAACGGAGATCAAAAAAGTGACGGTTGAAGAAGACCTTCCCAGTGCGGAAGTCATTGATATCGTAGAAAAAAAGCTTTATGAGATAACACAGGCAAATGAAAACGTTGACTTCAAAGATGCTCCGTCAGTGACCTTTGATACCATGGAGTACATCAAAGAGATGAAGGCACGCGGAAACTCTGTTCTTGTCGGTGTGGATACGGGTTTTGCCGAACTTAACAAGATGACGACAGGGTTTGGTAAGGGGGACCTTATTATTATTGCCGCCCGCCCGGCTATGGGCAAGACCTCTTTTGCCCTTAATATCGTGTTGAACCAGATGCAGCTTGGCCATGGTGTCGCTTTTTTCTCTTTGGAGATGCCGGCTGAACAGTTGATGCTGCGTCTTCTTTCAGCGCATACCTCCATCTTCTTGCAAAAGCTCCGCGTGGGCGACTTGAACGATGAGGAGTGGTCCCGTCTTAACTCCAGTCTGGATATGATGAACAGTTCCAAGCTATTTGTGGATGACGGAGCCGGTGTCACGATCAATCAGCTTCGCTCAAAACTTCGTAAACTCAAATCCCAACATCCTGAGATTCAGATGGCCGTAATCGATTACTTGCAGATCATGCAGACGGCTGGACGTGACAGACAGGCCGAAGTATCGGAGATATCCCGAGGTCTAAAAATGCTTGCGCGTGAGCTTGAGATGCCTATCATTGCACTCTCTCAGTTGAACCGGGGCGTTGAATCACGCAATGACAAACGTCCAATGCTATCAGATATCCGTGAGTCGGGTGCGATTGAGCAGGACGCGGATATCATTATGTTTGTCTACCGCGATGACGTTTACCTCTATAAAGAAGAAAAAGAGCGCGAAAAAGCAGCCAAGGCTGAGGGCAAAGAGTTTACATCGACCTATATAGAAAAAGAAGAAGAAGAGGCTGAGATCATTATCGGTAAACAGCGTAATGGTCCTACCGGCCATGTCAAGCTGCTCTTCCAGAAAAAGTTAACACGATTTGTGGACGCTCCTGCCTTTGGCGGTGTAGAGATCTCATATGAGAACGTCCAGGCTACCGAAGCGCAGATGGATGTTGGCAATGAAAGCGTCTCCCTCCCTACTATCTAAGACAGAACTCTTTCTCTCCTACAGGCATAAAGTTCTTGCTTTAGCTCTGTTGTCTTTTCTTTTTTCTATCTCTTTGTTCAGCGAATACAGGCAGTTTAAAAAACTGACCGAGTTTGATGACTATATTACGACGGTCTGGGTAGAAAAACAGTACAGGAAAAAAGATTACTGGGTCTTGAAACATCAAAGCATCGAGGGGTTCTCGTTTTATACAAGCTCTAAAGAAAACCTCAAAGAGTTGGAAGGAAACTATCTTAGAGTAAGACTGTTTACAGATAAGATAGATCTCTTCTCGTACCTGAAAGGTTTTTACGTACCTACCCAGATGCTCTCTCATCTACAGGGAAAAGTGCAACGTTATGTTTTGATGAATAAGCTAAAAAAGCTACATACACCTCTAAGTGCCCCGGTATATAATGCTCTGTTTTTTGCAGGCTCCATTCCCTCTTCTTTACGTCATCAACTCTCTGCTTTGGGGATAAACCATCTTTTGGCTATCAGCGGTTTTCATTTGGGAGTGTTGAGCTTTTTGCTTTTTTTCATTCTCAGACTGGTCTATAAACCCCTTCAGGGGAGGTTTTTTCCTTATAGAAATGCCAACCGCGATATTGCGCTCTTTGTCTTGACTGTTTTGTTTGGGTACCTTTACTTTCTGGACTTTGTGCCTTCTCTTTTACGGGCCTTTGCCATGAGTGTTTTTGCCTACTTTTTATATGACAGAGGGATGAAGATAGTATCTTTTTCATCTCTGTTTCTGGTGGTATGTTTTTTGATTGCCTTGTGGCCGAAACTTCTCTTTGCCTTGGGCTTTTGGTTCTCGGTGGCGGGGGTATTCTACATCTTTTTGTTTTTGCATCATATGAAGGGTTTAAAGGCATGGCAAAGTTTTATATTTCTGCATTTTTGGGTCTATATTACTATGCTTCCGGTAGTGCATTACTTTTACGGAAGTTTCTCTTTCTACCAGCTCTATTCGCCCTTGCTGAGTATGCTGTTTATACTTTTTTATCCTCTGACACTTTTATTGCATCTGTTTTCTGCGGGCTTTGTGCTGGATCCGATCTTAGATTATATCTTAGGCCTTAGCATTAACGTCGTTGATCTCTTCACCAACTTCTGGCTCCTCATTCTCTATCTCATCCTCAGCCTCTTGTCCATCGTACATAGACGCTTCTTCTATCTGCTTGGCCTCTTCGGCTTTTTGTTCCTGGCCTACTTTTTCTATAGTGTAACAGAGCTTTAAACCGTAAATAAAGATAATCCACGAAAGATATACCCATAAAAAGAAAAAGATCAGGGTTGAAAATGAACCGTAAATCGTTGCATAGGTCTGGTTTTGCAGAACATAAGAGATAAAGCCGATCTTAGCCAGATACCATGTCAATGATACCGCAAAAGAGCTGATTCCGGCTGCACGGTTCGAGATCTCGGTATTGGCGGATATCTTGTAGATAAGAAAAAAGAGTGACCAGATGATAAGATAGGGAAAAAGTTCCAGAGTATTTAATGCCTTGGTCAAATCATTTTCTCCCAAATAGAGCTGTAGCTCGTTTGAAAGGTAAAAAGAGAAGACAAGAGCGATAGGTGTTAAGGTGACGAGGGTCCAATATATAGTAAGTGATTCCCAAAATCCGCGCGGTTTTGTCTTAAATATTTTATTGACGATGTACTCGAAGTTTTGAAAGAACAGCATGGAGGAGATAAGAATAGAAACAATCCCTATAATACTTAGTTGCATGGAATTTTGCATGAAGCTGTCGATGAAACTCGAAAATGCCTCAGAAGAGACAGGCAGTATATTGTCCATTATAAACGATTTGATATTAGTATAAAAAGCGTCAAAACTAGCAAGTGAGGTGGAAATGGACAAAACAATAAGCATAACGGGAACAAGGGTGAAAAGCGTATAGAAACTTAGACTGGAAGCATAATAGGTGATATCCCTATCAAACAATGAAATTATATAGGTACGTATGATCTTGTAAGAGAGTTTTACACTTTTTAGTTTTTGAGGAACATCCGCTTTACGGACCACGTTTGTTTGTTTTGACATAGTCATCCTTTGAAAGATGACCATTATAGCAAAAGAAAAAGAACTTTCAGAAGCGGGTTTTTATTTCAGACCCATCTTGTGCGGGTTGAGTATATTGTTAGGGTCAAAGGCTTTTTTTATAGTGTTAAAAAGGTTCATCTCTTCGTCGCTAAATGCCATAGACATATAAGGTGCTTTGGCGATACCGATACCGTGTTCTCCGCTGAGTGTACCCCCTAAGTCAACGGTGGCCTGGAAGACCTCTTCGATGGCCTGATAGGCGATTTTTACCTGTTCAGGGTCTGATCCGTCTACCATGACATTGGTGTGCACATTTCCATCTCCTGTGTGGCCAAAGCAGGGGATGTTGATATTGTACTTTTCTGCGATAGCATTAAAGGCAGTTAACAACTCCGGCAAGACGGCACGTGGAACCGTGACATCTTCATTGAGTTTTTTAGACCCATAGATGGAGAGGGATTGACTTGCATTGCGACGGGCAAACCACAGGTCTGCCGCTTCGGCATCGTTCTTGGCCCGTTTAAACTCGCTGCAGCCGTTTTCTTTGAAAATTTTCTCGATCAGATCAAGCTGAAAGTCCAGATCGCTTTCAAGGTTTCCGTCTACGTCAGTAACCAAGATAGCACCGGCTTCGACAGGAAGTCCCTTATGGTAGGTCTGCTCGACGGCACGAATGGTCAGGTTGTCTAAAAACTCCATGGCTACCGGTGTTACGCCGCCTGCCATTGTCTTGTAAACGGCCTCCATAGCCTGGGTGACAGAATCAAAGATCCCCATCGCTGTTTTTGTCATCTTTGGTTTTGAGAGAAGCTTCAGTGTGATCTCCGTTGTGACGGCGAGTGTACCTTCTGAAGCGATCAAGATCCCAGAAATGTTATAACCCGCGACATCTTTGATGGTTCGCTTGCCCGCTTTGATGATATCACCGTTAGGAAGAACAGCGCGAATAGCCATAACATAATCCTTGGTGATACCATATTTTGCCGCGCGCATACCGCCGGCATTTTCATTTACATTTCCGCCGATAGTAGAATAATCCTGGCTTGCCGGATCCGGGGGATAAAAAAGACCGACCTCTTCTACGGCTTTTTGCAAGTCCATATTAATCACGCCGGGCTGCACGATGGCCACCATATTTTGCATATCGATCTCTAAGATCTTATTCATGTGGCGTTCAAAAGCTAAAACAATTCCGCCTTCAGAGGGGATGGCTCCACCGGTAAACCCAGATCCTGCTCCGCGAGGGACGATAATGATCCGGTTTTCGTTACAGTACTTTAAGATATTGGAAATATCTTCTTCACTTCTGGGAAATAAAACCGCATCGGGCTCAAAATGTTCACGTGTTGCATCATATGAGTAGGCGATGAGATGGGCCTTGTCTTCATAAATATTCTCTTCACCAACTATGCTTTTAAAATGGTTGAAATGTTTCTTGTCCATTAGTTTATCTCTCCTCTTGGGTTTCTATGATTGTTTCGTTATTAGCTTCTGTACTCTCAGTACTGTCAGATGAACTGCTCGCCTTAGCTTTTTTCACCGTTTGTTGATAGGCTTGCAGGGTTTTGCTTTGAGGATTGTACTTTGTAAGCAGTTCAATATAATAGGGGGCGTACTCTTCTAGTTCATCACTGCCTTCACCGAACCAGTTTGCTTCGATTCGGCTTATCCGACTGTAAAAAGGCAGCTGAGTATCTTCTGCTTTAAGGGTGATTGACTTGCTTTCTAAGATCTTGAAACTTTGACAGTCTACCGTTAGAACAGAGCCGTTGAGAACAAAATAGACAAGTCCGATATTGTTCGCCCTGCATGTATGCGAAAAGTCCTCTTTAAGTGGAGTAGGGTGACCATGCGAAGAGAGGACTGCGGTAAAGATATCAGGATGAATCCATGTGCGTTCAGGATGAAATTCTGTTACTTTTTTATACACACTTGCGTTTGGTGAGATGAGGAGGGCTCGGTGATAACTGTAACCTAAAACGACTTCGTCTCCAACTTTAGGCTCCCATCTTCCGCTGGGTAAAGCACTCTGCTCCAAGGCGTGAATGGGAACCATAGACAAGATGCTTTTACTCCCCTCTATGCGTTTGATCTCTACCCAGGAAAGTGCAGTTGAGTGGGTCTTGTCAAACCAATGAACAATGACGCCGTAGGTTCCGACTTGTGCCCGCTGAGGCGTCGCTATGGTGACAAGTTTTTTTTCATTATCGACGGATGTGACAGTAGTACGTACTCCGGGAGTGATGAGTGCAAATAGATAAGTGTGTAAAAGAGCAATAAATAAAAGTAGACGCATAAGTTCCTCTGTAATGTAATGAAGAGATTATACGTTGTATACGATTAAAGACTAATTAGAATTGAAATTTTCCCAATTTATGGGGGGATAAGTGAAGATTGGATACGCTTTTGAAATTTTAAACGAAGATCAGAGCACATCTACAAAGCCTGGGTTTTCTTAGAAAGTATAAAGAAGCCCAGCCTTTTAGAAGCGGCTGATTATGAAGAGGAATATATAATAATGAATAGAATTTTTTTACTCCTTTTCTTTCCTCTTTTTGTATTCTCATCTGAGGTAGAATTTACAAAATGGAGCAGTGGTGAATCCTTTCTTGACTTTTTGGAAAAACACAAGCTTCCGCAAAAGATCTATTATAAACTGGATAAAAGTGATCAGACCATCACCGAAGAGATCTACGCCGGGGTCAACATTCAGATCATGCGAGATGCCAACGCCAGTATCGAACAGGTCTTGATTCCAATCAGTGAAGAGTTACAGCTGCATATCTATAAGGATAAGAAGAGATACAGACTCAAATCTACTCCTATCGAGTACACCACAAAACAAGAAGCCTTTACGGTTACTATCAATAACTCACCGTATTATGATATTGTGAAAGCCACGGGTTCAAAGAAACTTGCCCATCAGTTTGTCAATGCCTTTAAAAACTCCCTGAACTTTCGTCGAGACCTTCGCAAAGGTGATAGGCTGGTGATGGTGTATGAGCAAAAATACCGCTTTGGAAGAGCCTTTAGTATGCCGGAACTGCAAGTTGCCATGATAGAGATGCGTAAGAAAAAGCATTATATCTATCTTAATGGCGATGGGCGATATTATGATGAAAAGGGGGTGGAAGCAGAAGGTTTTATGCTGAACCGTCCCGTAAAAAATGCCCGTGTCAGTTCAGGATTTACACTTAGACGCTATCACCCTGTCTTAAAAAAATACCGTGCCCATCTGGGTGTTGATTATGCAGCAAGACCGGGTACGCCGATTCGAGCAGCAGGAAGCGGACGTATTATTTTTGCAGGATACACGCGTGGTTACGGAAAACTTATTAAGATCCAGCATAGTGATGGTTATATGACGCTTTATGCCCACCAAAGAGCGTTTAGGAAAGGGATAAGGCGCGGAAAATATGTCAAAAAAGGACAGACTATCGGATATGTAGGCAGTACAGGCTTGTCAACAGGACCGCATCTACACTTTGGCCTGTATAAAAATGGACATGCCCGAAATCCGGCACGGGTTATCCGTATTACAACAAACAAACTTAAGGGCAAAAAACTTCGTGCCTTTAATGACTTGAAAAAAGAGTATAACAAAACCGTTGAACTGCATTTGGCAGCTCAGACACAGGTCACTCCTACGGTAGCATTTTCAGATGTGTATTACCTGAACAGCGAGAATTTTGAGCTTATTAAAAGCGGGGATAGAAATGAATCGATTTAATGAGATGATGCACTCTTTTGAGAACTATCTGCACGACCCTGAAGAGAGTACGCTCCACCCGAGTGACATAGCCTATCTGCTCAAGAAGGTCCGTAATAAAGAGAGCAAAGAGGAGTTCCTGGAGTTGTTAGGTCATATTCCTCATGATATCTTGGGTGATGTCTTGCTGGAACTTCCTGAAAAGATCAAAGATGAAGCCTTGTCAGCCCTTCCTGCGGAAGAACTCGCCAGAGCCATCGAAGACCTTGAATCAGACGATGCGACGGACCTTGTACAAGATCTTGATGATCTTGATGTAGGCAAGTCTCAGGCCGTTGTTGCCCAACTTGATGAAGAAGACCGTGAAGACATCGACAAGCTTCGACGTTATGAAGAGAATCAGGCAGGCGCCTGGATGCAGACCGAGCTTTTCGATGCCAAGATAGAGGAGAGTGTACAAGACGCAATTGATAGACTTAAATCCCTAAAACGCGAAGGTGAACTGGAAAACATTTATCAGCTTTTTCTTGTAGATGATAACCACAGACTTCTTGCGGGTATCTCCTTGGAAGATCTTATCATCATGGATTTTTCCAGAAAATTTAAAGATATACTGGCAGAAGACGAATACCACTTTCTTTCGGTAGAAGCCACGGAAGATATAGACGATGTTGCTAAGATGTTTGAACAATATGATCTTTCGGTCTTGCCTGTTCTGGACTGGCAGGGTAAACTTGTGGGACGGATTACCTCGGATGATATTTATGATGTAATGGAAGAGAAAGCGACCGAGCAGATCTATAACCTGGCAGGGGTAAATGACGAGGCGGAACAAGAAGAAAAGCTTGCCGGTGTCTTCAAAAATCGTGCTTCGTGGTTAGGGATCAATCTGTTAACAGCTATCTTGGCATCGGTAGTTATAGCTATCTTTGATGAGACTCTGGCAGCTTTTATCCCTTTGGCAATTCTAATGCCTATTGTTGCTTCTATGGGTGGAAATGCCGGGACGCAGACCTTGACAGTCATGGTCAGACAGATGGCCTTGGGTGATATTGACGCTGAAAATGCCAAAACAGCCGTTCTTAAAGAGATTATGGTGGCATTTTTGAATGGACTTCTCTTTGCCGTAGTTATCGGTTTTGTCGCTTATTTCTGGTTCGATATTAAGCTCCTGGGTGTGGTTATTGCGCTGGCAATGATCTTTAACCTTTTGATAGCGGGTGCTTTTGGCGCCTTGATCCCTCTTTTTCTAAAGCGTATTGATGTCGATCCTGCCGTAGGCTCAACGGTTTTGTTGACGACACTGACCGATGTACTTGGCTTTTTTAGCTTTTTGGGTCTAGCGAGTCTTATCCTGTGATCGAAGATATTAAGCTAGGCAGCTGTGAAAACTCCAGCTTTGTCAAAACGCAAAGGGTGCATTACAAACAAAAGGGCATACAAAAGGTCTGGGATATGGTACATGTGCATGACAGCGTTTCCATATTGATCTATCATAGAGACAAAGAGGCTTTTATACTTGTGAAACAGTTCCGCCCCCCTGTGTATCTTCAAAACAACGACGGGTTCACCTACGAGCTTTGTGCCGGGATAGTCGATAAAAATGTGAGTCTGGAACAGATAGCCAAAGAGGAGATAGATGAAGAGTGTGGTTATGATGTCTCCTTGGAAAAGATAGAGCGTATCACTTCGTTTTATACGGCCGTGGGTTTTGCAGGAGCACAACAAACCCTGTATTATTGTGAGGTAGACGAGAGCATGCAAGAACACGAAGGCGGGGGTATTCATGTGGAAGACATCGAAGTCGTTTATCTGGATGTCCAAGAGGCCAAGCGCTTTATCCTGGATGAGACAAAGAGTAAGACGCCGGGTATCATGTATGCGATGATGTGGTGGTTTGACAGGCAGCAGTCAGCTCCAAAGTAAGAAAGAGCTCAAGGTACCGACAGCTTCACCAGTTGGGCACTTTGAGTTGACTAAACTTCTTTGACTCTAATAATCCTATCATTATCAAAATTCTCAATCAGTATCGTTTTTACGCGTGTTTGCCATAGTTGTGCAAACTCCTTTTTCTCTTCCGTCTTGGCCTGACCTTCCAAAATAGTTTGCAAAAGCTGCATCTGTTTTGGATCGACAGATATAGAGCTGGGGTCATAGAAAACATCTACACTCTTTTGTATATCGCTCCGGGTAAACCGGATGAAGGGGACATCTTGATGAAAGCTCATCAAGGAGTGGCGCGCAAAGTGTCCGTTGAGACCTTTAAATCCACTTTTGTCTGCGGCTCCTGTGATTATTGATATAACATTTGAAGTTACACCAACCGTCCCCTCTTCCTGCCCTTGAGAAATTTGTACACGAAGCTCTCCGCGAACAGCAGGGCTGTCGGGATAGAGACGCTTAAGTGCGTGATAGCTCATGAGATAAGCACCTGCCACCGTAGGACAACTGTGTCCTGAACTTTTGACTACATCAAGGTAGGAGATCTCTAATTCGCCTCTGTCAAAGGTTCCCAAGACACTAGAGAGCGGATCAAGTAGTTTTATCGTGTTGATGTGATTGAAAAAGTCGGGATATTGCATACTTGCCTCTTTTTAGGAAGTATAATTAAAAGATAGCAGATATAAATTGATAAATGTCAAGGTGAGAGAAGTGAGGCCCCAAGACCCTGCAGTTTAGTGCGCTTTTTTACTGTGGTAAATATACATGCCATAACCAAGAACGGCTACAACAATATAAGCTGTAAAAATAATCTCCATTTTTTCCCCTTATTTATGAAAGCGAAATATTAACAAAATCAGGTGTTATAGATTTTAATTTTAAACTTTAAATTTTTTTCATAAAAATTGTTTTATAATTTCACTATGAAAACAGATAAAGTATTTGATAAGCCGATTAAAAAACAGTTTGAATTTGATGAGGAAGTAGCCGTCGTCTTTGACGATATGCTTTCACGCTCCGTTCCTTTTTACGACGAGGCGATGAAACTCACAGCACATTTTGCAAGCCTTAATGTGGATGAGGGTGAAAAGGTGTATGACCTGGGTTGTTCGACAGCTTCTTTGCTCTTGGAGATAGAGCGTAAGGCGAAACATGAGATTTCACTGATTGGTATAGATAATTCAGAAGCGATGCTGGAACAGGCTTCGAAAAAGATACAGGCCTTTCATTCAAAGATACAACTACATTGTGGGGATATACTCAGTTATGATTATGAAGAAGCAGCCGTAGTCTGCAGCAACTACACCTTGCAGTTTGTGCGTCCGCCGGTGCGTGCTGCCTTTGTCAAAAAGATATATGAGGCTCTCAAACCCGGAGGGCTCTTCATCTTCAGCGAAAAGATCATCTCAAAAGATACGCTTTTGAACAAGCAGATGATAGATACCTATTATGACTACAAGAAAGTTCAAGGTTATAGTGAATACGAGATTGTACAAAAAAGAGAAGCCTTGGAAAATGTTTTGATCCCCTATACAGAAGAAGAAAATGTAAAGATGTTAAAAGATGCGGGTTTCTCGCACTGTGAAAGCATTTTTAAATGGGTAAACTTCGAGACCTTTATAGCAAAAAAATAACTACTGTCTCTTATGGGATCTTCCACTGTGCAAGTTTACCAGACAAGCTTATGTTCTGGTTCTACCTCTTGGGTATGTGTTACTGCTGCTTTTACGGAGGTGTAGGCCTTGGCGGTTGCACTTTTGACATCTGAGAATTCGACGAGGTTCTCATCACAGCTCTTGTGATAATAGCCTCTTGCATCGTAATATTCTCTGCAGTCATTATAATACGTGGCAGAAATTCCGCGTTTATTCATACAACCGCTAAAAAGCGTGATAGTAATCATTAAAAATATGATATTCTTGTACATAATAAAGTCCTGTTAAACCTAAACAAGCAAATATAATACCAATGGAGCCTTTTGTATGCACGTGATTGACATCTTTAAGCAGATATGCACTATCCCCCACTGTTCACATGACACACAGCAGCTAAAAAACTATCTTATCAGGGAAGCCCGTGCCAATGGATATAAGGTGACGACGGATAAGGTCGATAACATCTTGTGCTCACATCCGGATGCCACACTAATCTTGCAATCGCATTATGATATGGTCTGCATCGGTAAGGCACCTGATCTGGAACTCTATGAAGAGGAGGGGCTTCTAAAAGCAAAAGAGAGCTCTTTGGGAGCAGACAATGGTATTGGGATAGCAATGATGCTGGCGCTGATGTCTGAGAAAAAAAAGATATCTTGTCTCTTCACGGCAGATGAAGAGGTGGGACTGATTGGTGCGGGTGGTATTGAGCTTCCTATCAAGGAAAAACGGATGCTTAACCTTGACACGGAAGAAGAGGGGTATGTCTATATCGGTTGTGCAGGCGGAGCGGATATCATCGCGAAAAAGGCTGTGCACAGGGTAAAGATAAGTGAGGAGGTTGACTCTTATGAAGTAGTGGTGGATGATTTGCCCGGAGGACACTCCGGTGTCGATATTCATAAAAACATCCCTTCCGCCATTAAAGAACTTGCTGCTTATTTGGTGCATATCCCGCACTACCTTATCGAGATCGAAGGCGGAGAACGCAGAAATTCCATCCCTAAAAGGGCAAGAGCCATTATATCCGTGCCCGCAGGTGTTATCCTGGATTCACAAACAGATGACATACGCATATGCAAGCTGGAAAAGGTATATGATGAGATGATCCACGAAGGCCATAAGATAACGGAGATGATCCATGCCTTTGCCCAAGGGGTCAGATCACTAAACAATACCCTAAATATTGTACAAAACAGTATCAACCTGGCTCTTGTCCAGACAGATGAAAAAGAGGTGAAGATTACTTTGAGTGCGCGATCTATGGATAGCGAGGAACTCTTAGTCCTGGTGGATGAGACGCTCTGCTTTTTTAAGGCCTTTGATTTTAAGGCAAAGTGTGAAAGCTCATACCCGGCATGGAAACCCGAGGTAAACCCCTTTGCCTCAAAGGTGCAGTCCATATGCAAACAGCATTTCAAGAAGGTGGACTTTATGGCCATACATGCCGGTTTGGAATGTGCAATTCTGAAACAGTACGCCTCCCATCTGGATATCGCCTCCATAGGTCCGAACATCCATGATCCGCACTCTTCACGCGAATCCGTAGAGATCGCTTCGGTTGAAAGAGTGTTTTCAGCCTTGAAAGAGATCGTAAAGGAGTGTAGTTGAGATTCAAAGTTTTTATGGGAGGCCTACTGATTATCTTACACAGCGGTTGTACGGTTTTGGGTGTAGGCGCCGCTTCTGTCATAGGTGGAAGTTACTACATCTCAGGTGAGATCAAGGCCTCGTATCCGGTCTCTATCTATCATCTCTATAAGGTCTCCCTGTATACGTTTCAAGAAGAGGGCATCAAGACTGTTTCTGTCAAGAACACAAAAACAGACGCAGATATCCTCGGTGAACTCGACGACGGCGAGAGCATCAAACTCCATATCTACTATAACGATAAGGAAGAGGCAACCATAGGCATCCGCATTGGCTCCATAGGAGATGAGAAACGAAGCCGAGAACTGCTTAAAAAGATGGAAAGATATATCTGAAAAGTGACTTTTAATGAGATTTAAATTATGTCATTGAGAAACTAAGGTTTCTGTGAAGCTTCCTCGACAAAAAAAATTGATTATGTTTAATCCACTCTGCTAGGAATAAAAACCTTAGTTTTTACATTTATTCAATGCATCACCTTGTGACTATTATCGAAACGGACTTTAGAAACAGAGCGAGTTTGGCATTTTTAGAGAGAAAAGAAGTGGAATAAAGGTATCGGTTAGCTGCCCGACTTCTGGCACTAAATGCCGATACCCCCCATCGCTAAAGCGTAAGTGGGGTGCGAAGCCTTTGAGAGAGCTTCTTGGCTTACCTTCTTCAGGGTCGAGGCAAAGTAAGAGAGCATCCTGAAAATATTAAACTTGGCAAGAATATCTCAATTGAAAAAACAGAAACCAAACTTACGCTGGCTTAAATGACTTCGTAGTCTTGCAGAACTCCTGCATAAAACATTCACTGTCACATTTAGGCCGTTGTGCCGTACAGATGTAACGTCCAAACAAGACCATCCCCTGGTGCAGCTGATGCAGATTCGTCTTGAACTTTTTCGCCAGCTCCTCTTCGGTCTTAAGCGCCGTCTTGGCATCACTGAGCCCTAAACGATGCGCCACTCTAAAAACATGGGTGTCCACGGCCATGAGGTTAGCCTGAGTGTATTCAATCATAACGACATGGGCCGTCTTTTGACCGACTCCGGCAAGGGTGACCAACTCTTTCTCATCCAGGGGTACTTCACCCCCATAGACTTCTACCACTCTTTGCGCCATTTTGATGATGTTCTTGGCCTTGTTGTTAAAGAAGGAACAGGTGTTGATCAGGGCTTTGACATCATCAAGGTCCGCATTGCCAAGACTTACCGGGTCGGGGTATTTCTCAAAGAGGGCCGGGGTGATGACATTGACACGTTTGTCCGTGCACTGTGCCGAGAGTGCAACGGCGATGACAAGCTCAAAGGCATTGGTGTAATTGAGCTCTGTTACTGCATCATCATAACGCGATACAAAGGCCTCTTTTATGCTTTCTATCTCTTTTTTAGTTGCTTTTTTCATGGTCGACATTGTAACAAAGAGTATCTGTTTAAGGCTTAATGGCTAAACTTTACCTAATCTTAGAAAAAATCGGTGATTTTAACTCTCTTTTAATTATAATATATGATAATGAGTTAATTTTTAAAATAGAGAACCCCTCTAGAACTATTGTACCCTCAAAGGAATTTATATGGCGTCACTTTTTTCATGGTTTAGCGATAAGCTGAAAGGTCATGGGCCAACTGCGTCTGTTACCGCGTCAATGGAAAAAGACGGGTATGTGTCAAAAGAGTTGTTTTATGAGATCTTGGACCTTGAGACAAACACGATTTTGTTTTTTACCAAAGATGAGGGCTGGATAGGCGGGAATAAGGCTTTTTTTAACCGTTTTGACTTTGATAATATTACGGACTTTCGCAATAAACATGAGAGTATTCGTGAGCTTTTTATTGAAGAGAGTGAAGAGGTGTTTACCGAGTATGACAAATCATGGCTGGACTATATTCGTATCCACAAGGAAAACGGATATCGTGTAGTTTTAAAAGACAAAGAGCAGAGGGATATCCCTTGTCGTGTAAAAGCACGTAAGATCCGTCAAGGCGGAAAAGACCTCTACGTTCTTGAACTCGAAGATATCTCTGAACTCGAAGAGGCCAGGCTTAAGACACAAGAGGTCGAACGTCTTAAGAGTAAGTTTTTATCCAATATCGGACATGAGTTCAGGACACCGATGAACGGTATCTTGGGTTTTATAGAGCTTATGGAAAAAAACAATGCCGACCATCAGCAGAGTGAATACCTGCAGATGATCAACATCTCTGCGCGAAACCTGATGTCAAATATTGAAAGTCTTCTTGACCTTGCCCAAATGCAAGGGGGCCGTCTTAAAATAAACGAGTCGGAGTTCAACCCGATCGCAGAGATGGAAGAACTTGCAAAGCTTCATGCCGTTGAGGGTCGAAATAAGGGTATACAGACCTATTTTTACATTGACCCGAAACTTCCTCAGTACATGACCGGTGATCTGCGTAAACTCAAACAGATCCTCAACAACCTTATCAACAATGCTCTGAAGTTTACTAAACGCGGCGGCAAGGTCATGGTTGAAGTCAAGCTTGTTCAAAGAAACAATGACGGCACCTGCAGTATCGGTTTTGGTGTCAAAGATACGGGAAAAGGGATCTTAAAAGAGCATGTGGCCATGATCACTCAGCCTTTTGTCGCGGGAGATCAGGCGGATAACCGTCTGGGTGTTGGACTCAGTCTGTCGCATGGCCTTATCAAGATGATGGGCGGAGACCTTAAAATCCAGTCCGAGATCGAAAAAGGCTCTGCTTTTACCTTTGCACTGAGTTTTTCATGTTCGGAAGCACAGTCTTTTCAAGTCGTTCAAAACCGTACCGCCAAGGTTGTCTTGCTTGATGAAAACCGTGTCGAAGATGCCAATCAGCTGACGATGTATCTGCGTTCTTTTTCTATGAATGTCGTTAAAGTCAATGAAATTGACGAAAAGATCTATGAGGGGGCAGATCTTGTCTACTTGGTGGCTTCTCAGGATAAACCGGGCTGGATGCTAAAGCTTTCAAGCTTAAAAAAACAGGGTAAGACTATACTTGTTATCAACCCGGGTGAACAGGTTCAGACGAAGATGGCACATATTATCGATCACACCTTTGTCAAACCGATGTTACCATCCAAGATTGCCAATCATCTGGCCAAAATCCTGCGTTTACCGAAGTCTGCACCTGTCTTACAAGAGCCGAATAAACGCAAAGATGCCATCAAAGCCCTGGTAGTTGAAGACAATCTTATCAATCAACGCCTTATAAAGATACTGCTTCAAGAGTACAATCTTCATGTTACAACGGCAGGCGACGGGGAAGAGGCGGTTAACTTATGTATGTCCAATGAATATGATATTGTTTTTATGGATATTGATATGCCGATCAAAGACGGAATCTTGGCAACACAAGAGATCAAGCAGCAGAGAAACCCTGCAAAAACAAAGGCGATGCCAATTGTCGCACTGACGGCTTTGGCAATGGAAGGCGACAGGGAACATATTTTGGAAGAGGGCTTGGATGATTATCTTTCCAAACCACTGACGCGTGAAAAATTGGAATACGTATTACAAAAACATATACGCTTAGGCCTGTGAGAAGCAGGTGAAACTTTTGGGGGCAGCACGATAGATGCAGGGACTGAAAAATTATTTACCTCAGAGTGTGACTGATTTTACGCAGGAGATATTGGAACTCGAAAGTGCCATCGTGCTGGTCTTGGACAAGAAGCTGGGAGTTGTCGGGGCAAATAGTGCATTTACACATTATCTACCCTTTAATTCCTTAGCGGATTTTACTCAAAAGCATACGGATATTGGTGAACTTTTTATACAAAGTAAGCAGGCATTATCAGGTGAAAAACGTTTCGCATGGTTATTTGAAGTCTTGGGTGCGCCTAGGAAAAAGCATAAGGTAAAAATACTTGATGTCAAAGGGAAAAAACGTCTTTTTGAAGTGAAGGTTAAAGAGGTCGCCGCTGAAGGAAAAGATCTCTACATCGTGCAGTTTTCTGATATATCTGCTTTTGAAAAAGCCAAACGTGCACAGACCTATTTTGAAGAGTTCAAACAGAAGTTTTTGACTTCTATGTCACATGAGTTCAGAACACCTATGAATGGTATCATCGGCTTCGTAGACCTGCTAAACCGTACGGATACTAACCGCATTCAAAAAGAGTACATCAGTCTTGTTTCCCGTTCAGCTCAAGCTATGATGCACAATGTTGAGAATCTGCTTGAATTGGCGCAGATAGAAAGCGGACAGATCACGCTCAATGAGAAGAGTGTTGATCTTATAGAGATGATGGAAAACTTTTCTGATGAGTTCTTACAAGAGTCAAAGGAGAAACAGCTTCAACTTCTTTTTTTCATCGATCCTCTACTTCCCAAAGAGATCGTGGCTGATGTGGACAAGATACAAAAAACTTTGAGAAACCTGATCAAAAACTCCATTAAGTTTACGGAGGAAAAAGGGCAGGTCTATGTTGAGGTACGTGCCAATGATATTGATAAAAAAGATGAGGTGCTGGTTGAATATTCGGTTGCAGATACGGGAGTCGGGATAGATCATAACAGGCTCTCTACCATTATAAGGCCTTTTGCCTCCGCAAAGGACAACCAAAGTCAGGGAAAAGACGGCTTAGGTGTCGGTTTGTCCGTATGTTATAAGCTTACGGAGATGATGAAGTCTAAACTTAAGGTTGCAACCGAGATCGGCAAGGGAAGCCGTTTTAGTTTTGCCATCAAACACAAAACGGACAATGCATCCGCTTTTGAGTTTGTCAAAGGGTCTCGCGTCGCTGTCTGGGCTGAGGATCATTATACCGTTCTTTATTCAAAACTTTTAAAAGAGTATCTGACACACTTTGGTGTTGAGGTTATCGAGATCGACGGTATCGTTAATAAAGAACTGAAGCATTGCGACGCTGTTTTTATTGTGACTGATCATCTCTCCGCCTCTCGTATCAGATCGATAAAGTCGCATTACAAAAACCTTCAGATCGTTCCGGTCATCAACAGATCATTTGAAAAGAAGTTTTGTGAAATTGAAAATGATGTAGAGGATATCTTGGTTAAGCCGCTTCTACCACATAAGATCTATGAGACGCTTAATGTCGTTTGGAAAAAGGTACCGCAAGAACTTCTTAAACGTGTTGATCTTAAACCGAATAAACCGAAAAAAGCACTCCTGGACCTGACGATACTTGTAGCTGAAGACAACCCTATAAACCTCAAGCTTATTGAGACTTTGCTCTCACAATATAAGCTTAAGGTCCGTACCGTCGTCAATGGAAAAGAAGCTGTTGATGTCTATGAAAAGGAGAAAGGTTTTGATCTTGTGTTCATGGATATTGATATGCCGGTGATGGACGGTATTACGGCAACACGTCTGATGAAGGAGATTAATAAGCGTGATGGACGCAAACCCACGCCTGTTATCGCGCTGACTGCTCACGGGCTTTCAGGCGACAGAGAGAGAATCATCGGTGCCGGTTTGGATGATCACTTCCCAAAACCGCTTGACCGCGCGAAATTGGAGCTGGTTTTAAAACAGTACCTCGAGTTAGAAATCAACTAGAGACAGCCTCGGTTAAAAGCCAAAAGAGGAATACTTAAGCTTATTAATATATAATAAGGCGCTTAAATCGAGAATAAATAAATACACTACATATTTTAGAAGGAAAAAAATGAAAAAAATTATATTAGCAATTGCGGCAGCGGGTGCCGTATACGCAGGTACTGTAGCTACGGTAAATGGTAAGAACATCACAGATGCTGAGGTTCAAGAAGTTTTAATGCAAGGTACACAGGGACGTTACAATGAACTTCCACCCGAGAAGAAGAACGAACTAAGCCAGCGTGTTATTGACGGACTTATCTCTCAGGAACTTATTTTTGCAGATGCCAAGAAGACGGGTGTGCTTGAGAGTGCCGAGTACAAAAGTGAACTGGATAAAGTCCTTGATCGCGTGAAGGTTCAACTGGCTTCAAAAGTGTGGGAAAAACGTCAATTTGATAAGGTTAAAGTGGCTGAAAAAGATGTGAAGGCATACTTCTCAGCTCACCCTGAAGAGTTTAGTGAAAAACCAAAGGTACGTGCGTCACACATCCTTCTTAAAACGGAAGCAGAAGCAAAGGCAGTGACAAAAGAGCTTAAAGGACTTAAAGGCGGCGCCTTGAATGCAAAGTTTGCAGAGCTTGCAAAGAGTAAATCAACAGGGCCTTCCGGACCAAAAGGCGGAGACCTAGGTTTCTTTGGTGAAGGTCAGATGGTTCCTGCATTTAATGATGCAGCCTTTGCTATGAAAAAAGGCGAGGTGACAAAAACTCCTGTCAAGTCCCAGTTTGGTTACCATGTTATCTTAGTAGTAGATAAGCAAGAAGCAAAAGACCTTCCATATAAGGAAGTTAAAGGTTTCATCGAGCAAAAGCTTAAGGTCGAAGCCTTCAAAGAACAGATGCAGGCAAAGATGGAAGAACTTAAAAAGAAAGCAAAAATCACTTTCGCTAAAAAATAATATGGCCTACTCTCTTCCTTCACGAATTGACAAGGTTCAGTTTGAAGGAAGAGCGCTTTATGTCAAACGTGATGACCTCATTGACTCCTGTTTTTCAGGAAACAAATACAGAAAACTTTATACCCTCTTAAACACCCCCTCTAGTCACTATACCAAGATCATCTCTTATGGCGGAACCCAGTCTAATGCCATGTTGGCTATTGCCTGTTTATGCCATGTAAAGGGGTGGGAGTTTCATTATTATTCCAAGTGCTTGCCTGAGTATCTTAAAGAGGGCACTGAAGGTAACCTGGAAAAATCCTTGCACAAGCAGATGCATCTGCATGAGGTCCCGCATGAACTTTTTCAAAAGAAGGTTAAAGAGCTACAAGAGTACAAGGAAGATAAGACCCTGCTCATCTCTCAAGGCGCGGCAGATGAGCTGGCCTTGGAAGGTGTTCACGGTCTTGCCGATGAGATCACGGCATGGAAAGATGAGAATAAGATGGTAAAACTGAGTGTTGTCTTACCCAGTGGAACAGGTACAACAGCCCTATACCTTCGTTCTTCTTTACCAGAAGAGATAGCGGTTTACACTTCTGTTTTAGTGGGCGATGCGGCGTATCAGAAAGAGCAGTGGAAGAGACTCTCTTCCGGTCCTTTTCCCCATATCTTTGTGTCTGAGGAAAAACGGAGATTTGCCAAACCCTATGATGAGTATTTACAGATGTATCAAGAACTTTTGCGTTCAACAGATATAGAGTTTGATCTTATTTATGCACCAAAGACATGGCTGGAGATGCTCGCATATCTGAAAGATGATGAGGGAGAGATACTCTATATACACACCGGTGGGACAAGCGGGAACAAGACGATGCTTGAGCGCTATAGATACAAAAACAGCAAGCGAAGATGAAGGTACTGGCATTGACTCTCTTGTTGCAACTGATACTGTGTGCAGTTGAATCAAAATATGAAGAGCTGTCAAAGAAGATCATCAAAGAGCTGAACTACATCTACCTAGAAAGAGCATATGAAGGCGGCTCAACTTTCGTAAAGGGAAGAAAGTTCCGGTACACCTTTAAATCCATCTCAGAGTATGAGATAGAGATTGCCAGAAGTATAGACGGTATCTGTTTAGACGAACCCTTTATCCTTGATTTGCGCCACGAGTATTATGCCGAACTCGAACCTGATACAAAGTGCGACCCCGCACTTAAAATCTCCCATGAACTCGATATCGTCTACCTGTATGTCAAAGACAGATGCGGGCACTTTGGCGGTTTTAATCTTTACAAAAGGGCGAAAGAGGCCGCTGTTAGGCTAAAGGGGCATCTGCATGAAGTCTACAGGCTTGATAAATAGTTTCTACTTTTCACTTCTGATGAGTTTAAATACAATAGCAATAGTAAGAATAAAACCCAAAAGGATATAGGGTGCGTAAGTGCTGATGTGCTGAAGCAGAGATATCAACTCTTTTAAAAAATATGTCCAGGCAATAATGGCCAAAGAGGTTCCGGAGATGACAATGAACATCGTCTGATAATGTTTCAGACCGATTAAAAAACCGATAATGGCACCGACGACAGGGCCGGTCATCCAAAAAGGAAACCAGACAAATATAAAGAGCCCATACCTGCCATACTTATGGAAAAAGTCGTGATACCTCAATCGCATCTCTTTCGTCTTTGAAAAGAAATTATGCAGACCCTGTATCTTTAATGACTTTCTCCAGCTCAATACAAACAGAGGATAGATAAGCAGTACCGTTATGAGTTCAATGATGATATTTATCAGGATGATCACAAGGTCGCCAAACCCTACACTAAACCCGTAAGAAATTCCCGCTGCTCTTCCAAATAAAAAGTTGGTTACGGTCATGACTATAAGGTTGTTTGCAGTGCTTGTGGAAAAAAGGTAAGTAGCTATAATTCCCCCGAAATAAGATAGAAATAACAAGACTCCAGCAGTAAATATTGCCTTCTCACCAGAGGATAGGTATTTTAACATTTTAGTTCTTTCAAATGATATTTCGATTTTTTAGTCTGTATTAATTATAACAAGGTTTTTAGCTGCTTTGGTTGGAACATGATAAGATTAGTTTTGAAGATATATAATCTTGGTTTTAAGGGGGTTCTTCACGGCTAAAAGCTATGAAGAGTTAGAGGGTCTTAGTTGCGATCCAGAGCATTTAGATCTTTAAAGGCAGTCACGACACGTTCTACAAGCGTCTCTTGTCCGGCACGCAGCCATTTACGAGGATCGTAATATTTCTTGTTTGGTTTGTCTTCACCATCAGGGTTTCCGATTTGACCTTGCATATAGGCCTTGTTCTTTTCATAATACTCTTTTGTCCCTTCCCATGTTGCCCACTGGGTATCGGTATCGATATTCATCTTGATAACACCGTAAGTCAGTGCTTCAGCGATCTCTTCTTCTGATGAACCTGAACCGCCGTGGAAGACAAAGTCAACCGGTTTAGCGTCTGTGCTGAATTTTTCTTGGATGTATTTTTGTGAGTTGTCAAGAATCTTAGGCGTCAGGCAGACATTACCCGGCTTATAAACCCCATGTACATTACCAAATGAAGCAGCGATTGTAAATGCTTTAGATACCTTAGAGAGTTCTTCATAGGCATAAGCTACCTCTTCAGGCTGTGTGTAAAGCAGTGCATTGTCGATGTTGGTGTTATCCACACCGTCTTCTTCTCCACCGGTTACACCCAGTTCGATCTCAATGGTCATACCGATCTTGCTCATGCGTTTGAAGTACTCGACACAGGTGGCTATATTCTCTTCTATCGGCTCTTCAGAGAGGTCAAGCATGTGTGAAGAGTAAAGCGGTTTACCCTCTTTTTTGTAAAACTCTTCGCCCGCATCTAAAAGTGCATCGATCCAAGGAAGAAGTTTACGTGCGGCATGATCGGTATGTAAAATAACAGGAATACCGTAAGCTTCAGCCATAGCGTGTACATGTTTTGCACCGCTTATCGCACCGGCAATCGCTGCTTTTTCATTGTCGTTGCTTAGCCCCTTGCCTGCGTAGTATGAAGAACCGCCGTTTGAAAACTGGATGATTACTGGAGAGTTGACCTTCGCAGCCGCTTCCAAAACACCGTTGATAGAGTCTGTTCCTACAACATTTACCGCCGGAAGAGCAAAGCCTTCTGCCTTGGCAATTGCGTATAGTTTTTGAATATCTTCCCCATGTAAAACACCCGGTTTAACAGCATCTAGTACTTTCATTAAAAATCCTCTTTAATATTATGCGGGAATTATAGCAAATTAGATATTATGTTTAATATAAATTATCAAGGATAAACATGAGTCTCGATCTTAGTCAATGTCTGGTCATTGGAATCTCATCTCGAGCACTTTTTAATCTGGAAGAAGAGAATGATCTTTTTAATGATGACGGGGTGGAAGCCTACCGAAGATACCAAAGAGAAAATGAAAACAATATCTTGAGCCATGGTACGGCCTTTCATCTTGTCGAAGCACTCTTAAAACTTAATGATCTAAGCGGAAAAAAACTTGTCGAAGTCATCGTCATGTCACGCAACTCGCCCGATACGGGACTGAGAGTCTTTAAGTCCATAGAGCATTATGGTCTTGAGATCACACGAGCTGCTTTTAGCGGCGGGGAGAATCTTTCAGATTATCTGGAAGCCTTTGCCGTCGATCTTTTTCTTTCCAAGTCGGAAGAAGATGTTCAGCTGGCCATTGACAGCGGCTGTGCGGCAGCTATCCTGTATGCTCCGCCCAAGGAGATCGATATGTCCAAACAGATCCGTATCGCCTTTGACGCGGATGCGGTTATCTTCTCGGAAGAATCTGAACGTATCTATAAGGCTCAGGGACTTGATGCCTTTTTGGAACATGAAAAAGAAAATGTCAACAAACCCCTTCCTGAAGGTCCTTTTGCAAAACTGCTTAAGACACTCTCCTTTTTACAAGAGCAGTTTGAGAGTTCGCCGATTCGTTTGGCTATTGTTACCGCAAGAAACTCGCCTGCACATGAAAGGGTCGTACAGACACTTCGTACCTGGAATGTACATATTGATGAGGCCTTCTTCTTAGGAGGCCTGTCAAAAGATCAGATACTTAAGGCGTACAGGGCGCATATCTTTTTTGATGATCAAGAGACGCATCTTGAAGATGCATCCAAGGTCGTTCCATCGGGTAAGGTACCTTATAAAACGGGTTCACCACTGAAAAAAAGGAGCCTTAATGAATAAGATAGTCATAGCGTGTTTACTTCTTACAGGAAGTCTGTTTGCCAATGAAGCGACGGTAGAAGATGTTCATGTTACGAAACACAATGGAACATATAATTTTGCCGTGCGTATTTTGCATAGAGACAGCGGTTGGGATCATTATGTGAACAGATATGAGGTTGTGGATAAAAAAGGAAGGGTATTGGCAACACGTGTCCTGGTGCATCCGCATGAACACGAGCAGCCCTTCACCCGTTCCTTGGGTGGGGTGAAAATAGAAGGTTTAAAGCGCGTTTATGTCAGAGCTCATGACAGTGTAGACGGATATTCAAAACTCTATGAAGTCACTCTTCCTTAGTCTTCTTCCCTTTTTACTGCTGGCGCAGTCCCCGGATGCTTATCATGATCTGGGTGAGACACTTTCGCATGAGCGTGCCGTTTTTACCTCCTTAGCCTCTCACCCCAAGCTCCATAACTTTAAACAAGCACTTAATGTCTATGTCAAAGAGATGGATGAAGGTTTTACTCTGGGATATACTCTGGACAAAGAGATACAAAGTGATGAGGGAGAAGGTGAAGAAGAACTGCGTCTGCTCTACCTAAAGGCTTTGCGGAGTTTGGAAAAAAAGAGAAAAAATCTCAAAAACTATTATTATCAAGAAGTTGTGGATTCGATGAAAAACAGCGATCATGCATATTTTCTTTTTCTTGTTAAAAATGCAGGGAGACTTTTAGATGAAAACGGACGTCTCAAAGCAAGGGTCTTAAGTTACGCGAGAGAGGAGAAAGGGTTCGAGGAGTACGGGTTTGTTAAAAAGCTTCAAGCCGAAAAAGAGTTGGATGAACGCTCTTACGCCTTTTCACAAAAAATGCACAATGAGTATAAGGCGTATCAGGAGGTCTTACAAAAAGCAGAGGCACTCAAACTTCGCCAACTTCTAGTTTCTAAAAAAAAGGGCGGGGTGATCGTGTATGTCAAAGAAGAGAATGCAGACATACATTTTGTCATAGAGAATCTTTATGAGATGCATGTGAGTGCGACGCTTTTTATTGAGAATATACAAGGCTATAAGACAGAAGCCCTCTTGCCTTACAAACTGGTACTTCAGGCAAAAGAGAAACGTAAGGTTTTGAGCCTTTATAACAGCGATGAAAAGAAGCGCGTGGGTTATTTCAAACCCCATATCGCCTGGTCAAAAGGTTCGGTAGATGCAAGAGCAGATGAAGGTTTCATCTATGTTCTTCCTTTTCACAAAAGCCAAAAAGTCTCTCAGGGTTTTAACGGAAACACATCGCATAAGGGAAGTGCAAAATATGCGGTGGATTTCTCTATGGAGATCGGTACAGAAGTATATGCCGCGCGGGGCGGTAAGGTAGTCGAGATCGTCCAGCATCACAACAGGCACGGAATGGACAAAAAAATGCGCCAATATGCAAACTATATCATCATCGAGCATTCTGACAAGACCTTGGGGCGTTACTTCCATCTGAAACAAAACGGTGTAAAGGTAAAACTGGGAGATGAGGTGAAAACAGGTGACCTTCTCGCACTCTCAGGAGACACAGGAAGGACTTCAGGCCCGCATCTGCATTTCGTCGTCACCAAGGCGGAAACATTCAGGAATGAATACAGGTCCGTTAGCGTGCCTATCAGGTTTCAGTGTTCAGAGGGTGTTGTTGACACTCCTGTTCAGGGGAAATCATACTGTTTTGTCAGTAAAAAAGATAAATAAGCCTGTATATCATTGAAAATGAACAGCCAGCCAAAGGGCAGGCGATGAGGTGTAGATGACCTTATGCTTTTGCATTTTTGGAATGTATACATGTTCGCCTTTTTTGAGGCTGACTTCACTCCCGTTTTCAAAGAGAAGTTTTCCCTCTCCTTCTATCAGGACCACCCATTCGTCTCTGTCTTGTTCATACCACTGAGAAGAGACCTGTCCATTTGAAGTGATTTTTTCTATATGTATACTGGCATTTTGGAAGAGGGTATCAAACTGTTCCTCTTTTGCATTATCAAGATTGGGTGTAAAAAGATTAAGCATTAGGGCAACTCTATGTGCATAAGGTCTTTTGCCCAGATGATCTTCCCCTGATATTCTTTTTGAATGAGACGTGTACTTTTCTCTTCCAGTCCGAGTGTACGATTCATCCTGTGTGATAGCAAAAGGAGTTTCGGCTTGGATATAGATGCGATCTCGCTAATGCGTTGAGGCGTCATATGCAACATGCGCGCTCCTATACACGCTTCAACGGAAACAGCATGATGAGCGATCAGGATGTCCGCACCTTTGGACAGTTCTTCAAGGTTTTTACTCTGTGCGGTGGTGTCCCCGCTGAAGACGATGATCTTGCCCTCTATCTCGACCCTGTACGCGATAGCAGGAACAATACCGTGATGCACAGGCATGGCGATAATTCTGATATCATCAAAGTGGTAGCTCTTTTTGTCTTGGACCTCATAAGGCTTGATGGAGAATGATTCACTCTGTGTACTTAAGATGTCAGACATATATCGATAAGCCCCTTTTGGCCCAAATTGTAAGTGCAAATATTCATTGAATCCAGGAAAATAGTCGTTCCCGCTCGGCCCTATAAGGGGCAAGGGCTTGGTTCGATCAGAAAAATAACCTGCCTTCATCAAAGCGGGCAGGTCAACAACATGATCAATATGCAGATGGGTAAACAGGACCAGTTTTAACGCGTCTAACTCTGCTTTTGCCTGGGCAAAGCGCAAAAAGGCCCCACCGCCAAAGTCTATAATGACAAGAGCCTTGCCGTCCTTCTTGATAAGGTAGGAGGCTGACGCACGTTCTGCGACTTCGGGTCCGCCTGAACCTAAGACTTGAATGGAGATATTGGAAGCAAATATAGATAAGGGCAATAAAAACAGTATTAAAAATCGCATATCCATCCTTTTTAAGATTATAGCAGTATACGGATAAAACATCTGTAAATGCTCTTTTACAAAGAAAAAACAGTATTGTCATCAGAAACTTTTTCGCTTTGTAAAAATCGCATTAGCAAGTTTTGGCTATAATCATGACAATTATATACAAGGAAAAGAGATTATGACAATCCTTTCTACCGCCGATACACAATTTGGCGAAGCTTTTGAAGAACTACTGGGACGCGGTAAGATGGACATTGAACATGTCTCAGGCATTGTTAACGGTATTATCTCCGAGATCAAGGCGGAGAAAAACACAGCCTTAAAACGTCACATTAGTAAGTTTGATAACTGGGCACCGGAGTCTGATGAAGAATTGAAGATAGATACAGGCATCATGAAAGAGGCGTATGAGGCGCTGGATGAAAAACTCAAGGCTGCACTGCACCTTGCTTATGACAGGATTAAACTCTATCATGAAAAACAACTTCCCAAGTCATGGTTTGATACGGAAGCGAACGGAACCATACTCGGTCAGAAGGTTACGGCCGTCGATAAGGCCGGACTATACATTCCCGGTGGAAAAGCAGCCTATCCCTCTTCACTTTTGATGAATGTGATCCCGGCTCAAGTCGCGGGTGTTGAAGAGATCATTATCTGTACCCCGACACCTGACAATGAACCGAACCATCTGTTGCTTGCGGCCTGCCATTTATGCGGTGTTACAGATGTGTTTAAGGTTGGCGGGGCGTCGGCTATCGCTGCTATGGCATACGGGACGGAAAACATTCCAAAGGTAGATGTCATTACGGGACCGGGAAATATTTTTGTTGCAACAGCTAAAAAGCTTGTTTTTGGCGAGGTAAACATAGATATGATAGCGGGACCGAGTGAGATAGGTGTCTTGGCGGATGAGAGTGCAAATCCGAATCACCTTGCCATTGACCTTCTCTCCCAGGCTGAACATGATGAGATGGCTTCATCTATTCTTATAACGCCTTCTCAAAGAGTGGCAGACGAGACAGTAGTCGAGATCGAAGCATGGCTGAAAAAACTTCCGCGTGAGAAGATCGCAAGGAAGTCTATAGAAGAGCGGGGCGCGGTTATCGTAACAAAAGATATGGATGAAGCCCTGAAACTAATGAATGAGATCGCACCTGAACACCTCGAAGTGGTAACGGCTAATCCGTTTGACCTTCTTGCGCGTATTAAACACGCCGGGGCGATTTTCCTAGGTCCAAACACACCGGAGGCAATCGGTGATTATGTAGCAGGACCCAACCATACACTTCCAACGGGAGGAACGGCAAAGTTCTACTCTCCGTTGGGTGTTGAAAACTTTATGAAAAAGTCTTCAATTATCTCTTTTTCTGCCGATGCTATCAATGAAATCGGTGAAGCCTGTGCGATCCTGGCCAATACCGAAGGTTTAACGGCGCATGAAGAGTCTGTTCGAGTGCGCCTGAAAAATACGTAAGCAGGAGAGAGAGGCTCTCTTGTGCATTATCTTTAATACAAGGCAGTTAAATAATGGAAAACCTACTTCTTCATCCCCCTATTGTACACTTTGCCATCGTTTTGCCGATGGTTGCTTTGGTGTTTCAACTCTCTTACAGCATAAGTAATAATTATAGTTATTCTCAATGGGCTACTCGTATTTTAATGATAGCTACACTGTTTATGATAGCAGCCTGGTATACAGGCGGTATGCAAGGTGAAGAAGTTTATCCACTTTTATCTGATGATGGGCAGAGTGTTCTTAAGCAACACAAAAATCTCGGTCTTATTGCAATGGTTACAACCGTTGTTCTGGCTATCGTTAAGTTCTTTGCCTGCAAAGTAAGAAATGTTATCTTAGAGACAGTAGTCTTAGTCGGACTTTTGGTAACGTCATCTCTCATAGTTTACCAAGGGTTTATAGGCGGTGATGTTGTTTATAAACATGGCGGAGGGGTGGAAAAGTACTCCGATGGCATGGATTGCCTTGAGGATCCGTCAATGTTTATTGAAGAAGAGACAGATGAATAAGGAGATGTAGTCTCCTTGTTGTTTAAAAACACCATATACTTTTAGCGTTTAACCAGGGAAATAGTTCCAAGCTGTTCAAGAGAAAAAAAGAACACAAACCCAGTGATTCTCCCAACTTTCCTTATTTTACACATTAACCTCAAATTATGATAAATTCTTTATTTTATTTAGTTTCAGATAAGATTACTTAAGCTATTATCGTCCTAGGAAAGTTCCTTGTTTTGAGTAAAATAAGAGAGACTTCTTTTATGTATTAGTATAACTAATCAAGAATAAGTTCATAATCTTAAGTAGGAGGAGAATGAATGCAGTTAGGCTTCTTAGTAGACTTGCACCTTTGTATGGGTTGTAAGGGCTGCGAAATCGCATGTAAGGTTGAAAACGAGGTGCCATTGAGTACGTGGCGTCTTCGTGTTAAGTATGTAGATGTAGGTGTTTTTCCGGAAACAAAACGTACGTTTACTCCATTACGTTGTAACCACTGTGCCAATGCACCGTGTGAGCGTATCTGCCCGGTTAGTGCACTACACTATATCGAAAACGGTATTGTTAACATCGATAAAGAGCGTTGTATCGGTTGTGCAGGTTGTGTTATGGCTTGTCCGTACGGAGCGATTTATATCGATCCTGAAACACAAACTGCTGATAAATGTACATACTGTGCACACCGTATAGCGTCTAGCTTAATGCCTGCGTGTGTTGTCGCTTGTCCGGTTGAAGCTAATATCTTCGGCGATATGGAAGATCCGGCATCAAACATCAGCCGTTATATCATGGAACAACAAGGGGATGTTCAAGTGCGTAAACCTGAAAAAGGTACAGATCCTCACCACTATTATGTAGGCGGTGGTAATGTTCAACTGAACCCACTTGCAGCTACTCGTGATGAAGGTCACAACCTTTTTGGTAAACTGACAACGAAAATGCCTGTAGGAGGACATCACTAATGGTACATGAATCATTGGCTGCGACACAAGCAGTAGTAACACTTGACGTTGGACTACCGGGGATTGTTTGGGGTTGGATTATTGTTATGAATATGTGGGCTAAGAGCATCGGTACGGGTGTTATCTTTATGCTTTTCTATCTTCTTAAGAAATATCCGAATGAAGCGGGATACTTACGTTTTCCATTGACAGTGGTATCAATCGTATTCATTCATATGTTCCTTTTCTTTACGGTTATTGACTTACACCAGATCTTTAGATTCTGGCATATCTTTTTCCACCCGCACTGGACATCAGCAATTGCTATCGGTTCATTCTTGGCAACGGCTTTCGTGGGTATGATTTTCTTGTTAGCTTACCTCTCTTTTATCAAGAAAGATAATGAGGCGTTTGATAAAGTGTTGACATGGACGACGATTCTTGCTGTACCTGTAACGCTTTATACAGCAGCGCTTATGGCTCAGTCAACTGCACGCGAATTGTGGCAGATGCCTACTGAAGCAGCTCAGATGATCTTGGCAGCAACACTTGCCGGTTCAGCGACTACACTTCTTTTGGGCGGGAAACTTCCTTATGAAGCTAAACGTGACTTAGCTGTTATCTTAGGTCTGTCAGCTGTAGCTGCATTTATTCTATATATGAGCGAACTTGTATTTGGCCCGATGAAGGCTGAAGAAGTTGCTGCAACTTTAGAGTTTATCAAAGGTCATGGTGAGTACACGACTGCATTCTGGATAGGGCAAGTATTTGCTTTCATCGTTCCTGCAGTTCTTGTAACACTAAGTGTACAAAACAAGTCTACTGGTCTTCTGACTTTAGCGTCTGTATCTGCATTAGCAGGTCTATGGGTTGCTAAATGGGTATGGCTAGTGATTCCACAATTATTAAGTATGAGCTAAGGAGGCTATTGAATGTTTTTAGAAAATAGAAGAACATTTCTAAAAGGCGCTGCATTTACTGTTGCAGGCGCTGCTATCGCTAAAAATGTAATCAGCACGGATGTATTGGCTGAGTCTCTTGCAGAGTCTAAGTTTACAAACACACCTGATTCTTTAGCATTTTACCCACCACTGGATCAATGGGATGATTTCAAAGAACTAGACGGTGATGACTGGAAACGCGGTGGTATTGACCGTCATGGTGTACGATCAGAAGAAAACCCGGACGGTATCGAAGTAAATGATTATGCTATCGTTCCGACTGCATGTTCAAACTGTGAGGCTTCTTGTGGTCTTACGGCGTGGATCGATAAGAAGACTTTTACTGTTAAAAAGTATATGGGTAACCCACTACACCCGGGTTCACGTGGACGTAACTGTGCAAAGGGTTATGCGACACAGTCACAGATGTACGATCCAGATCGTCTTGCATTCCCAATCAAAAGAGCTCCGGGCTCTAAGCGTGGTGAAGGTAAGTGGATTCGTGTAACGTGGGATGACGCAATGACTGCCATCGGTAAGAAGATGGGAGATACGCTACGTAAGGGTGATGAGCTTTCTAAAAAATCTGTAATGTTCCACGTTGGTCGTCCAAATGAGAACGGTTTTACAGGTAAAGTATGGCAAACACTTGGTGTAGATTCATTCAATTCACATACAAATATCTGTTCTTCAGGTGGTCGTACTCCGACTATCCAATGGGCAAATGATGACCGTTCTTCTCCAGATTGGGCTAACGCGAAACTTGTTTTCCTTAACTCTTCTCATGCGGCAGATGCAGGTCACTACTTCCAGCAAGCAGCGGGTCATATCGCTGATGCACGTAAGAAAGGTGCAAAACTTGTTGTTATGGATCCACGTATGTCTAACTCGGCTGGTATGGCGGATCTTTGGATCGCAGCATGGCCAGGTACTGAACCGACAATCTATCTTTATTTAGTTAACCGTATTCTTCAAGAAGATAAGGTAAATGAAGAGTTTGTTCGCAAGTGGTACAACTGGGAAGTGTTCATGGATAACACGAAATACCTTGAATTCATGGTCGAAAAAGGGTATATCGCTGCAGTTCCAACGAAGAAAGACTTTCCTACATTCTTGAAAGTGCTTAAAGAGTTATATGCTCCTTACACACTTGATTATGCGGTTAAAGAGTCTCACGTTCCGGCATATAAACTGGAAAAACTATATGAGATGTTTATCTGGGCTGATACCTCTATCTCTTCTTACTTCTGGCGTGCAGCTGCTGCGGGTAACCGTGGTGGTTGGGTTTCTGGTCGTACAGGTTTCATGGCACTTGGTCTACGTGGTGCTATCGGTCCTAAGGGTGGTACATTCTTCCACCACTTCCACGTTATCTCGGTAGCTGGTAAAGGTGGTTCTTCGACTGTCGGTCAGGGTACTCGTGGTAAGAGTGTTCCAAAAGTCGATGTTTGGAATGAACTTGCTTGGCCGCCTGAATGGCCTCTATCTACATATGAGATGTCGTACCTGTTGCCACACCTCTTAACAGATACACAGTGGCAGCAAAAGTGGATCAAGAAGGGACTTAATGTTCCTACTAAACTTGCCGTTTGGATTCCACGTATGTACAACCCTGTCTGGATTAATCCAGACGGTTTCCGCTGGTTGGAAGTACTTAAAGATGAGAGCAAGATGGAACTTACGTTTAATCTTTCTCCTACATGGTCTGAAACTAACTGGTTCGTAGATTATGTTCTTCCTGTTGGTCTTGCAGGTGAGCGTCACGATCAGCATTCAGAAGCTACTATGCCGGCTCGTTGGACCTCTTTCCGTCAACCGGTTATGCGTGTTGCTCTTGAAAAAGCCGGCTGGAAGCCAAACAATCCTAATCGTGCTACACTTGAGGCTCACATTAAAGCGGGTCTTGGTGAAGTATGGGAAGAGAATGAGTTCTGGTTTGATATGTGTGTTAACTATATCGATCCGGACGGTTCTCTTGACATCAAGAAGATGTGGGAATCTAAGCGTAAACCAGGTACTCCGGTTACTATTTCTGAGTGGTATGACGCGGCATTTGGTGATAACTTGCCAAATCTTAAGAAGACGGCTACATCAGATCCTAAATACAAAGATTCTGAATTCCCAGTATATGAGTATATGAGAGATCACGGAGCATGGTTAGAAGAGAACCATATCTATTCTCCGCAAGAACGTGAGCTTAAAGATGATGGTGAAAATATTATTTCTCACGGTCACAAATATAACAAGCATCATATCGAGACAGATGAGCGTACGGGTGTTATGTATGCTGAGGCTCATGGTGATGCATGGAAGTATCCAAAAGGTAAGAAACCAATCGGTATTGAGATCGACGGTAAAAAAATGGCCGGTCTGGCGACTATGGATAAGAAACTTGATTTCTTCTCTGAGTGGTTCGCTTCTGATGAGTGGAAATGGCCTGAGTATGCGATTCCTTTCTATCCACGTAATGCGGAAGAGAAGAAAGCAATGCCGGAGATCGTTTCACACGTCGATCACTCGTATATGGATAGAGAGAAGAACGAGTATGCACTTAACACTGTATTCCGTTTACCATACAATATCCATACACGTTCGGCTAACTCGAAACACCTTATGGAGATCTCTCAGAACCATGATCCGATTTGGATTTCGACTGAAGATGCTAAGCGTCAAGGCTTTAAGCGCGGTGATGCTATCCGTGTTAAGATCGTGGATTCAGTTTCTGGTCTTACTTCAGGTTACTTCGTTGCGATGGCTGTGCCAACAGAGGGCGTACTTCCGGGTACTCTTGCATGTTCACACCATGGTGGTCGTTGGAAGCTGGTTAACTCTGTAACTATTCCTAACGGTGTTAGCGATGGGAAGGTTGCCGGTACTAAGGCACCTCGTAATATGAATGATGCAGCATTTATGGCTGAATCACCAGTTAATGCGGGTAAGGATGGTGCTCAGATCAAGATTGATGATTACACAGGTTCTGCTGGAATCAACAGCTTCGGTGTGCCTACTGCTGAGATGCAAATGGACGGTAAAGAGGGTAAACTTACGTATACTCAAGGTATCGTTCCATTCAAGTCTGAGCGTTTTGCAGACTACAACAAAGATTCTGATAATATCTGGTGGGATGGTCTTTCTGGTTCATGGCAAAATGCTGTGGCAGCTCCACATCCGGATCCAATTTCTGGTATGCACTGTTGGCACCAAAAAGTTGTCCTTTCTAAAGCAGAAGCGGGTGACAAGATCGGTGATATCTCTGTTAACTATGAGAACAACCTTAAAGTTTATCAAGCGTGGAGAGACGAGCTTACTCGTCCTCTTAACGAGACAAACAAATGGCGTCGTCCTCAATGGATCAAACGTCCATGGGTTCCTCTTTCACAGACAGCTTACGCTGTTAAAATCAAATAATTCCGTAAGGAATTATTTGCCCCTGAAGGAAGCTTTCTTCCTTAAATGTTCTTCTTTAAAATATCAAACCTATACATTGCAAGCTAACTTCAGGCGGTTTATTTTATATATCTCTGTACTAATGTTTATGCTTTTTTCATGAATAGGTATCTCTTTTAACTAACGCCACATTAAGTTGTTTTCACTATAATCGCGAGTAATATATTAAGCTTGTTTTTTATGGGCTTACCAGTAGGATTTTTAAATATGGAACAAACACAAGCACGCAGTAATATTTATGCACTTCTGTCTCGCGTTTTACTTCAAGAACTTGATGATGAGATGTTGAACATGATTTTAAATGATAAAGAGATCCGTGAATTTTTTCCGAGTCTGAAAGAGTGGGAGATCCTTGAGACTGAAGATAATAAGACACTGTTAGAACAGCACATAAATGTTGATTTCGCTAACATCTCTTTGCTTCACCTTGTCCCGTATGAGACGTTTTATACGCGTGAAGATCAGATGATTGAGACAGGCGGGGCAAACCCGGTTACTGATATGTATCACGAATTTGACTATGTGGTCGACTTTGCCAAGGCAAGAGCTGTGTCAGCTGATCATATCGGTGTTGAGTTAGAGTTTATGCATTATCTTGTTGAAGCTGAGATAGCAGCAGCAACTGCGGGTGACAGTGAATCGGTTAAGCATTTTCAGTTTGCGCAAAAGACTTTTTTAAACAAGCACCTTCTAAAATGGGCACCGATGTACCTGATCAATGTGAAGTACGAATCTCGCACGCCTATTTATTACGATACTGCAGAGATGACATTGGAGTTTATCCTGGCTGATAATGAATACCTTAGTACAAGCAAAGCAGCCTAAGTAAGTAGATGGCAGGTTTAACCCTAGATCCGACAAAATGCGTCCGCGCACTGGCAAAGTTTTCAGAATGTACACATTGTGTCGAGATATGTCCCGTTGAGATCATCTCTGTAGAGAGTCATCTCCCTTCTTTTAATATGAGTCAATGTGTTGGTTGCGGTGGCTGTGTTTCACTCTGCCCGACGGAAGCTTTTACACTGGATGATTTTAATCAGACGAACTTCTTCTTTGACTTTGTCCAGAGTGAAGATACGCTTATCTCGTGTAAGAAAAACGTGCCTTGTGTTGCGGCACTCTCAGTCGAACATCTGACCTCACTGGCTCTTCTTAAGGAAGATCTTGTCTGTGACACGGGTCATTGTGAAGGATGCGAGATTGCAGGAAAGTTAAAGCCTCAGATCGACAAAAACATTGAAGAGGCAAATTTTGTCTTAGAAGCGATTCAGTCTTCAAAGTCTATTAAGACGGAAAAGATTGCCTATGCACCGGAAGATGTAGCAGATAATGATGACAGACGTGGTTTTTTTAGAAATATAACGATAGAAAATGCGGCGAAGGCAAAACATGACTTTGATCGTAAGGTAGAAGTCGAATCGGACGAAGAGTTGAGGCACGAGGTCTTCACAAAAGATATCTCCCGTCTTAAACAAAAAGAGATACCGGATAAGCGTAAGATCTTCTTTACTGCGTTAAAACGCGCACCTAAGCCTTCGCAGTATCATGTAATAGATGCGCATGAACTTTCGTTTACAAGTATGAAAAACCTGGATGAAGATACATGTACTGCCTGTCAGATGTGTTATCGTATCTGTCCGACAGCGGCTTTGAGTTCAGATATGAAAAATTCAAAGATAGACTTTGATCCCTTTTTATGTGTGAAGTGTCATCTCTGTCATGATGTGTGTGAACCTGATTCTATTACATTGGCAGATACCTTTGATTTAAAGCAGTTTTTTGAACCGGAAGTCAAACAGTTGGCAAAATTCACTATACGTCGCTGTCACGAATGTGATAACTACTTTATCTATAGAGGCGGTGAAGTTGTCTGTCATCGGTGTCGGCTTGAAGAAGAAGAGGCAAAAGAGTTATGGGGAATACAAAAAGGAGTCTAAATGGCTGAAAATTTATCTGCGCCGATGAATGATAACAATGAAATTGATATGGAATCATTGTTATTTGGATTTTTGGCAGAATATGCGCAACAGAACCGCTTTTCAGTGACATTAAACCGTTACTTTAAAGACAATGGTGATAACGGGATGTGCATACCGATGAACATCCGTCCTGATGATATCTACTTTACGGTAGCAGGGCTCAAAGAAGCAAAACTTAACGGTGTCGCTCTTGGAGCTGAGTATGTCGATGGCGTAGTGGAACAACTCGATCATAAAAGTCCTGAAGTACAGGCCTGTGGTTTTTGTGATACGATCATCGTTAAAGATAAAGAACTGTATGGCGAGATTGCTTCGGGCAGGGCAGTCTGTACACTTTTAAAAGAAAAAGGTATAGCTAAGCTGGCAATGCTGGGTTCAGGAAAGCTGGCCAAGTCAATCATGATGCATATACAAGACTCCGGGATAAATGAACTTGTTCTCATGAACGATAGAGTTGAATCATGTATGAGCCTGATGCAAGAACATTCAAAAGAACTTAGCGGTATCAGCGTCGATATAGACAGGGCAGTTGAAACTGAAGAGATCGACCTCTCCTCTTTTGATGCCTTTATCAATGCAAGTCCTTCAGCCCCCAAGCTAAGTAAGATTGCTAAAGAGACCGTTCTCATTGACCTAAAAAGTGAGAGCAATCTTGCTGATTATGCTGCAGCATACAGTGCTGAATTTATAGACAACGAAAAGTACTCAAAGGTGCTTGCTCGTATAAATTATAATATCTGGACAGAAGGAAAGTAATATGAAAGATTTTAACAACCTGGACGATCTAAAAGCCGAATTTGACAAGTTTGTAGCGGATCGTTGTATAAATGAAGAACAGAAGCAGATCGATGCCGAAGAGAATGAAGACGCCGATGCACCAGCATTTGTTGATGAACTCTCAGAGAAACTTCTTGGACCGGCGCACTCGGGTATCTATCTCTCACGTCTTGACATCAAGCGCGTTGCTGAAGCGATTGACGAGTCTTTGCCGATCAAGGAACGCAAGCGTATGATCAAGTCCTTGATGCGTCACACGACGACCAAAGAGTTCTTGAGAAAGACCTTTGGCGAGTTTAACAAGCATATCAACGGACGCTTGGCAATCTATCAGGAACTAGGTACAGAATTTCCTTCATCAAAATATATTTTTGATGATTTTACGGCCAGAGCAGAAAAAACAAAAAAGATGTTTGACAGAATCATCGAAGATTTTGAAGAATTTAATCCTACTGAAGATTTGGAGCCGGTATTGTTTTAAACATTATGTTTATTGTTTGAAAATAGTAAGAGCGAGTGAGTTTTTATGAAAATTCAAAAGTAAGATAATCAAAATAAAGAATAAACAGCTATTCTTTATTTTAACTTCGTATTTGTAACCTGCAGGCAACCTCAATAGTAGTTTGCAGTCCCTCCCTATATTTTTTTAGCTATCTTTTCAATACAGCATATCATTGAATGAATTGTGAAAAATAAAATATTAACACTGATAATGTTGTATTATGTAATATGTAACAAAATATAATTTAATTTTATTGTATTTAATTATTAAAAAATATTTTTAAATGATAGTATAAGAAAATTTTTTAAAAGGTTGTGTTATGAAAAATGTTATTACTTCAGCGTTAGTCTTAGGGACTTTATTGGTTAGTGGGTGCAGTACAAAACTTCAAACGAAAAAGGAAATGGGGCACTTGAATTTACAGGTTAAGGCTTATGAGCAGGAGAAAGCTACAGGTTTGCTCATCGCTATTGTTGCACCAGAGTTCCAAACAAATGGTAAGGAAGATGCAAAACCTGCTCCTGCTAACCCTTATGAAGCATTAATGCGTGCACGTGGGGGTAATGCTAATTACAGCTTTAATACAGCATTTATAAACTCCTACCAGACTCAATTAAAACGTGCGATGAAGGACAACTTTAGCGAGCTAATGACAAAAAAAGGCTTTAAACTTAAAGGGCCATTTGAAACGTTTGATGATTTGACATATACAGATAAAAAAGATGTGTATTTAGCTGTTGTGCCAAAACTAAATATTTCAATTGAAAAAAAAGTACATACAAGAGATGTTGAAAGACTGTACCTTCATGAAGATGGAGAAATTCAAGTGACCGGTGATTTAGTTATTAAGGTCATTGAACCGTTGACACAGCAAACTTTTGTAAGTAAACGCATTAACCTTTCCGACCTGAATATTGTTGAAGATTATATTTATGAAAAACAGACACAGGTTGGAGGTGATGGATTAGTTGGAATGGCCATGGACAAAGCAAGTGCACCAGATAGTTTGACTGATAATACTGATGTGGCATTGTCAAATGCCATCAACAAGTTCTATGCTGAGGCAAATAATAAAATTAAAAGATATCTTTCACGTGAAGAACTGCTTTCATTTGAGAAAGATGTTTCAGCGTTGAAAACCTTAAAACGCTTTTAATAATGCACTTTTTCATTTTAGTATTCCTTTTTGGGGATACTTTTGTACTGCTTTAAAAATAAAATAAGATGCATAAATATTTCATTTGTTCAATGAAAGTAAGGTAGTGTCAAACACACAAGCAAGAAAGTAGCAATAGCAAATAGTTTGTTACATTGAAATATTTAAAGCGTCTTACTTCAAAATAAATCCCCGTGTATTCAATGTTACCTGGGGTTATTTTTTCTTTGGAAGTTTTAGCACTATAAACATAGTAATGGCAATAACAATAAAGATAATTAGATTATAGCCGCCTTCAGGTATTTGATCCATCTCTTATCCTTTTAAAATATCCCAAACTGTGATGAAAAGAATGAGGATGGCAATTGCTATGGATATACGCTCAAGACCTTTGATTTTTGAATAAAAAGTCTCTAAAATCTCATCATTTAAATGTGTAAACTTCTTTTGACGGATATATTTCATCGTATCTTGAAAACTTTGATCGCCAAAGTGAATTCTCCATCTGGGCTGACCTAACTCAAGCCATACATCTTCATGCTTATTTTTCAAATGTGAAAAAAATGCATTTGTGAGATAAATATGTGCGGATATTAGTATAAAAAAAAGCAGTGTAAAACTGATAAACAAGATATTTTCCATAAGAGAGATTGTACAGTAGAAAGTTTAAAATAGAGTAGTATAAGAGCTTATAACTTTGCCCTTAAGGACAAAGCGGGGCAGCCTCACTAATCGCTTTTCGAAGGTTTACCCATCCCATTCCAAGGTTGGCCCCCCTTCCTGTAATAAGCACCATCAAGGTGTCCGGTTTATCGGGAACGGTCGACATAAAATGGTGTGTCATATCCGTACTCATCTGTACCTCTTTGATTGTTTTCTCAACCTGGGTTCCGCGTTGAGATGAGAGTAGTGACTCAACGGCAGAAACCGTGTCACCTCTAAACATTTCAACAGCTGAGGCGGCAACAGCATCTAGATACTCTTGCGTAAAATATGACACATTGTGTGCAACACTGAGTATTAAACCGGTTGAAAGGTCAACTAAGGCAGCACCCTTCGCATCTTTTACATCAGTTATTAGGTTTTCGCAGATATCGTCTAAAGTAGCCATATAGATCTCCTTAAGCAGTTAAAGGCGAGTTTATCACCTATATTGTTTTAAAATATTATAAAATAATATTCATTAAAAATGATAACAGAAAATACTCTCTAAAGATAGAGTATGTAAGATCATGAGTGAGAATCGAGTGATAGATTACTTCTTGTAACATATTATTAAAAAAAATTATACTATACTCTCTGCTGTCATAAGAAGTTTTATGGGGTTGAGCTTTGCAGAGGCTTGGTTCCTCTTAAATACTTAAACAACTGTAGAAAAGGAAAAAGATGTTTGATGAGGCTCTTGAAGATCTAAAAAAAACAATTGACTGTAAGGGTGCTGTGTTAACAGATAATACGGGTGATCCAATAAGTTTTTTTGAAAATAAAATTGGCATTGAAATACGTTCCCTAGCCAAAAACATAAACCTTATATTGCAAGGGATGCATAAGGCAAGTGATGAATATGCTCTTGGTTCCGTGCAGATGATTCAAGTTAACACAGATCAGTCGATACTGTTTTCTGCATGTTCAGGTGAGGCAGAACGTATCCATATACACCTTTTTGCTGTTTTTGATGCAGGTTCCAATCAGGCTTTGGCAAAAATAGCTATTAATGAGGCGATAAATAAAACATTGACGCTTGCAAATTCATAATGGCAGATAGCCTAATGTATAGATGCCCTTAATTGTATGTTAAATTATGTTCTATTGTATTAAGTTCAGTAGTAATTTAAAATTAATATGTAATCATGGGATTAAATTAGATAATATGGAGCATTAAGAATGAATATTGAAAACTTAAATCAGGCGATGACAGATCTTTTATCACTTTCAGGTGCCATTGCAGCCTCAGTAGTTGACTGGCAAAGTGGCATGGTGCTTGCATCTGAGGCAAAAGGCGGTTTTGATATAGAATTGGCGTCTGCGGGAAACGCGGAAGTTATTAAGGCAAAAATGGCCACTATGAAAAGTCTTGGTCTCGATGGCGAAATCAAAGATGTTTTGATAACACTGACAGATCAGCTTCACATCATACGTATGGTTAGCAGTAACAATAGTCTGTTTTTATATCTGGCCCTAGATGCCAAGGGAACTAACTTAGGACTAGCACGAAGCAAGATGGTAAGCGTTGAAGCAAATCTATAAGGTAAACTCAATATAGGAGAACTCAGATCAATCCTAAATCAATAAAAAAAGAACTTCCAAGAGAAGGGCTTTTAGTTATCGTTATGCATTACATGACTCTTGTGGGCAATAGCTCAGACCCTGTTGAAATAACAAGATATATAGAAAAGATGTGTTCAGAACTTTTAACGGCGGAGTATTTACAGATATGGCACGTAGGAGAAGATGGACTTTTTTCGGATACTTGTGACAAAAAATCACGTATACTTATATCAAAGAAACAAGGACTGATAGCACAAGCATATCAAGACGATGTCAGTGGTATTTACAACCTTCTTGGCGATAACAAACTCTACACTCAAGAGAGTGATAACCCCCAGTCTCGTCCCTTTAAAGATATGTTGTTGTTCCCTATTCATGATGAGAATGAGCACATCATCGCCATAGTGCAAGCCTGTACAGATATCAATGATCTTCATCAGTTTACTCAAAGTGATCTTAATGTCATAGAGTCAGTCTCTATCTTTTTGGCAAAGGTACTTGTCTCCATGGAAAATGACTCTCTTGAAAAAGGCAATAGAAAAGAAGAGAAGTTCGTTCAACAGTCAGAACAGATCGTAAAAAAGCTTCAAAAAGAGCTAGACATTGCTGAAAAGAAAGTTGAGATCAGAACACAATTCCTGGCTGAGATCGCCCATGAGATCCGTACTCCAATGCATGCGATGATGGGTTTTGTCGAGTTACTGAAAGATGAAGAAAAAGATGAAAGAAAATATCAATATCTGGACTATGCCTATAAAAGTGCAGAGGCCATGACACTACTCTTAAATGATACCTTGGATTTCACGAAGGTTGACAAGGGCGAGATGCAGTTGGAAGAAAAAGAGTCCTCTCTTATGGCTGAAATCTATAGTATGATCTCAATGTTTTATATGAAAACAAAACTGTCCGGGCTTGATTTTTTTAGTTTTATTGACCCCTTGATTCCCTCAAAGATTATCCTTGACACATTAAGAATACGACAGATCCTTTCCAACCTCTTAAGCAATGCCATCAAGTTTACCCCCAAGGGCGGAAAAGTTTTTTTAGAGGTCATATACAATGAAGCTGAAGAGAGCCTCTCTTTTTTTGTGAAAGACAGCGGCATCGGTATTGCAAAAGAAAATCAAGATAAAATATTTTCTGCCTACACACAAGAAAAAGAGTCAACAGCACGCGAGTATGGGGGCACAGGCCTTGGCTTATCCATAAGTCTTCAGCTTGTACAACTCTTTGGAGCGCAATTAAAACTTGAAAGTACAGTGGACAAGGGGAGTTGCTTCTTTTTTACCATAGATGTCAAAGGCAAGGTTATTGACAAAGATAGTGAGTTAAATATCAAAAAACTTCAAGAGCATAAGCCACTTTTGTTACTGAGGAATGAAGAGAGTCATATAAAAGATGAGATCAAACGAGCTTATCTGAGACTTGGTCTTGATAAGACAAGTATACTGCATGTACAGAACCTGAAAGATGTTGATGTGAATGAGTATTCCCATATTTACACCAGCGAAACACTTTTAAATGATAAGAAGATTCAGAAGTTTCTAGACTTGGATAAACAGGTTTTAATTACACAGGCGCAAAACACGGACTATAAGAAGTTAAAAGGCAAAGTACGCCAAATGGAGGGTGTTGTTTTTGCTTATAGGTCGAAAAATATTGAGAGTATACTTGATAAAAATGATGACAAGATCATTAATGACAGAACGATATTGACCGTTGATGACAACCCTATTAATCTAGACCTGATGACGTCTATCTTAAAGAAGATGGGCGCAAAAGTGATTACTGCCAATGACGGGGCTGATGCTCTGAAAGTATATAAAAAATCTGTTTCATCTGATCAGGTTATTGATCTTATCTTTATGGATCAAAATATGCCAAATATGAACGGAACAGAGGCTGCAACAGCTATCAAAGCATACGAAAAAGAGAAAAATATAAGGCCAACGACTATCATTGGTCTGTGCGGGAGTCAGAGTGATCTTGAAAAGGATAAATTTGAGGAAGTTGGAATGCTGGATTGTCTGTGTAAACCGGTATGCATCGATAAGATTAGAGAAACGGTCACACGTTTTCTTGAAGTGAGTTGAAGGTAAGATGCAAAAAGAACTTTCCAATCCGATAATAAAAACACTGATCTCTTCACTGCGGGATACAAAGACAGACGCCTTAAGGTTCCGCCACATTGTCAAAGAGATCACAAAACTACTTTTATATGAGTCTTTGAAAAATGCGAAGCTTTCCTCTCAAACAGTCCAGACCTGGAATGGTACGGCATCATATAAGGTCTTGGATGAAGCATCTTTTGTTGTTGTTACAGTACTGCGTGCAGGGATGCCGATGCTCGAATCGGTAATGGAAACACTTCCTCTCATCACGGCAGGGTTTTTGGCTATGAGGCGAGATGAGACGACCCATGCTAGCAAGCTTTATTACGACCGTTTGCCCAAGTGCAAAGATAAGAGAGTCATCATTGTAGATGTGATGCTCGCAACGGGAGGTTCCTTATGTGATGCTATTGAAACAGTAAAAACAAAGGGAGCAAATGAGATTATATGTTTAAACATCATTGGCGCGCCTGAAGGCTTGAAAATGGTGGAGCAAAATCATCCGGATGTCGATATCTTTATCGCACAAGTAGATGACAGGCTAAATGAAAACAAGTTTATCATCCCGGGTTTAGGTGACGCAGGCGATAGAGAGTACAACACGCCTGAATAAGAGGCCGGAGGCTATTTAAAAATTGCTTAAGAGAGTAAGAGGATGATCGGTTTGAAACCGCATGGATAGCTTCTGATATACAATGCCGATACCCTTGTCGCTGAAGCGAAAATGACCTGTTTCGCTTCCTTTGTTTGGTGACAATGGATAGAGACGTTAAAAGAAAGGTGCTGAAATCAGAGTATTAGCACTTGGGTTAATGATTATACTATTTGATCAGGTAACAAAAAAACAAGAGCTTTGTGCATAAGTTGGAACTTGCGAAGCAGTATAAACTTTTTTTGTATAGCTTAGGATATGCAGACGCATAAATGTGATACCATACCGTTTTATTTTAATAATAAAGGTTATGCTTTAATGTTGAAACATCTTTTAGTACTATCTATCTTAAGCTCTTTTCTATATGCGAAAAACTGTCCTAAACTTTATGAACTGTTTTGCAAACCCCTAAGCAAAGCCAATAAAATCTTCTCAAATACTTACTTTGACAGGGATTTCGGTCAACAGGTTGAATTATATCATGAGAACAGTATGGAAATTTTTGATGAAGCACGAGCGCTTGAGTTAGAAAATAAACTTCAACAGGAGAGTAAAAAATATTTAAGTCAATTACGTACACTGCAAAGACAGCATGATGATATTTTACGCAGCATGCGCTTACGACTGCTAAAAGCAATCAAGGAAGAAGATGATGCAAATTTTGAAAAACTTATAAAGTACTCCGAGGGACAGGTATTAAATGATTCTCGCGTCTATTTTAAATGTGTGAACTATTTTTTAGCTCATTCAACACGACTTGATACGCCATTATTGGAAACTAGAATTAAAGAAGATGAAAGCTATACCAAGCGATATGCCCCTCATCAAGAAAATAGAGGGAATAAAGCTCAAAAATCTGATCGGAATGAAAAAAGGTACGGTCATTATGTCGATATGGGTGACTATATAAAAGATTTAAAAACAGGACTTTTATGGCAAAAGTACAGTACAAGCTCTGGCAAGCTTAATTTTTATCAGGCCAAAGAGTACGCAAAAAATTTAGAGATTGATGGATTAAAAGGGTGGCGTGTTCCTACAAGAGCAGAGCTCAATTCTATCTTTCCTGCTACACAAAAGCTATTTGAAGATATTGTATATACAGAGCAAAAGTGTTGTGATGGAGATTATGAATGGGACTCCTACTGGACTTCTGAACGTGATTTTCGTTTGGATGATTATGCTTTTTTGTATCAGTGGTATCATAAAGGCGGCGCGAATAACTGCTATGCCAGTAAAAATTATGCCTACGTAAGATGTGTACGTGGACGATTTAGAAAGGGTAACTAATATGGAAAATGCATTACCATTAAAAGCGCAGGTGAAAAACTACTGGATATTAAAATATTTATCTAATGATGAGTGTGGTTTTAGCTATATAGCAGAAGACATGAATTCGAACAGAGAAGTTGTCTTATATGAGTTTTTTCCTCGGGAACTGGTTTCACGTAGTATGGATAACAGCTTACTTCTTAAATCTACCAATGATGCGAAAGAATACAAGTGGCGAATTGACTCAATTACAGGTGATATTAAGAAACTTATAGCTTTAAGGCATACTGCTTTGCTTAAAACGATACGTTTTTTCAGTGAGAATGAAACAATATATTGTGTCAGTGAATATAAGGATGCTCAAACGCTTAAAGATTATCTTCTTGGTAAGGGTGGAAGAGTGAGTGAGAAGGAGATACGAAAGATTATGCTTCCCCTGATCGATGCCTTACATGAGATGGACAGACGCAATATAGTTCATAAAAACATTAATTTAAAAACAATTTTGATTGATAAAAACTTAGATGTTTTTTTAGGCAGTTATGGTTTGGGTGTCTGTAATAGAGTGAAAAATCAAGATTCATGTGCCTTCATCCCTATTGAACAATGTCTGATGGAAGAAAGATTGGGTCCCGTTAGTGATATGTATGCCTTTGGAGCTGTTTTATATACTTTGGTGACGGGAGAAAAGCCTATTGATGCCAAGGTGAGAAATGAAGCGGTCAAAAGAGGTGAAAATGATCCCTTACTTTCTCTTAAAGCCTCATCGTCTTATTCTGAAGCATTGTGTATTACAATCAATCAAGCCTTGCAGCTAAACAGCTCTAAACGAGCAAAGTCTGTTACCCAACTTAGTGGAGAGTATAGAAAAGAGATCTCGAAAGTCGATCCGGAACAAACAGCAAAAATCGAAAAAAACAAGAAAGTTGTCTCTGCTCTGCCAAAGTCAATAATACGTATCGCTGTAGCACTTTTTATCGGCATTATCGGGCTATATATCGTAGTCGAAAAAGAGAAGCCCAAGGGCGCACCAGACCTTTTTGAAGCAGTTGAGCGTTCGATGGAATCAAATGAACTGTCCACAGATGGTGGCTTCCAAAAAAAGAGTTCGAGAGAAAGTGCCAGGTTGGGATATGCTTATTCAGTCGGTGAAGGTTTGGAAAAAAATGAAAACAAAGCTTATAAGTGGACTTTAAAAGCGGCCGAAGAAGGTGACAGATATGCTATGTACAATATAGGTTTAGCTTATTTATATGGAAGAGGTACAGAAGTGAATTATATGAAGGCAGTTCGATGGTTTAATGCTGCGTATGAAAAAGACGTTATTGGAAGTGCTACTCAACTTGCTTTTTGTTATGCCAAAGGCTTTGGTGTACAGAAGGATCTTAATAAAGCGATTGAATATTATAAGCAGGATGTTGGAAAGAATTACCAAGAAGCATATTCCGGATTGGGATGGGCTTATGAAAGCAATAAGAACTATACAGATGCATTGGAGATGTATAAACAGGTCAGTGGACGGCATCAAGGGTGGGCAGAAGCCAGGGTTGGTTCGATGTATCAGTATGGTAATGGCGTGAATAAAAATCATTTCGATGCGGTGACCTGGTACAAAAAAGCAGCTGCACACGGAAGCTCATTTGCTATGAATAAAATGGGATGGTTTTATGAAAAAGGTATGGGATCGACATCTAGGAGTTATAGCAATGCTTTTTACTGGTATGAAAAGGCAGCTCAGCTGGGACACGCTATGGGACAGACAAATCTGGCGCATATGTATGAAAAGGGCTGGGGTGTTGCAAAAAATCTTCCTATTGCTATAGAATGGTATAAAAGTGCAGCCCAAAAAGGCAGTGCCTATGCGCAAAAGCGTTTAAAAAAACTAGGTCAGACTTGGTAAATATTTGTTAGAATGTCAAGACTATTAGAAATGGAAAAATTATGAAATCTACTTTTAACGATAACGAAGCAAAAAAATACTCGACAGACTTGGCGATGCGAGTCTACACCTCCCAGCTTTTAGGCAGGGATATGGATCTGGTCTTGCACGGAGGTGGAAATACTTCAGTAAAGATAGCTGATAAGCTTTATGTAAAAGGAAGCGGCTGGAATCTAGACACGATAGAAGAACCCGGTTTTCCGGGAGTAGATCTTCGAACACTAATTGATATGGTCAAGTTAGAGCATCTTTCCGATACGGATATGGTTGCTCAGCAAAGAGAGGCCCTTGAAGACAAGAACTCTCCAAACCCGTCCATAGAAGCCATCTTACATGCCATCATCCCTTTCAAGTTTGTTGACCACACCCACGCGGACGCTGTAGTCACTATCTCAAATACGCCAGATGGAAAAAAGCGTCTTAAAGAGCTTTACGGTCCCAATATGCTCTTTATAGACTATGTCATGCCGGGATTTGTTCTTGCCAAAGCGATCTATGAGCAGACCAAGGGTATCGGCTGGTCATCATTAGACGGGATAATTTTGATGAACCACGGTGTCTTCTCTTTTGATGATGACGCAAAGAAATCTTATGAGAAGATGATAGCCATTGTCTCAAAGGCAGAAGATTATCTAAGGCAAGAGTCCAAGCAGGAACTTAGCTTTTCAAAAAGTTTCTGTAAACTAGATGAGTCATTTACAGGTGCGTTAAAGAGCGAGATAGAAAAACTTCGAGGTTGTGATATTGTTATGAAGTTCGGCTCCAGTATAGAAGCTTCCAATTTTTCCAATCTGGATAATCTGGATGATACCTTTAAAAACGGTCCTTTGACTCCAGAGCACGTTATCCGTACCAAGCCGTTTCCGGCTATCATCTGTGACAATATAAAAGAGGGTCTGACTGCCTTTACCTCACGTTATAAAAAATACTTCAAGGCCCATGCCAAAGATGAGATCATGCTGGATTTGGCACCGCGTTACGCGATTATCAAGGGAGTCGGTTTTGTTGCCTTGGGCAAAGATGAAAAAGAAGCGGGTATTATCTTTGATATCGTATCACATACCATCCACGCGATGACTCTGGCTCAAAGCCTCGGCGGATGGAAAAGCCTGAAACCTTCAGATATCTTTGATATGGAATATTGGGAATTAGAACAGGCGAAGCTTAGGAAGCAAGCATAATGTTAGAATTTATAAGAGACTTTCACAGTACTGTACTTGGAACCCTGGATGAAAATGGATTGCCTTTTGGCTCGTATGCCCCTTTTGTCCATTATGAACATAAGTTCTACATCTTTATCAGCAATGTGGCTAAACACGCCAAAAATCTACAAACCACACCAAAAGCCTCATTGCTTTTTATAGAAGATGAATCCAAGACGGAACAGATATTTGCACGTAAACGTATCTCTTTGCAATGCTCTTCGGTTATGATCAGCAGAGATGATGCGAAGTTCAATGAAGTTATGGAGATCTTCAAGTCAAAGTTCTCAGAAGGTATGGTCGGCATGCTGATTGGTATGGCAGACTTTAACCTTTATGAACTCTCAACGGATTACGGTGAAGCAACCTTTGGTTTTGGCGAAGCGTACAACATCGGCGGGGAATATATGGAAGATTTGGTCGCTCGTACGGGTGGAAGCGGGCATCAATAAAGTTTAAATTCTGGGGGGATGCCTTGTTGTGCTATTGATCAAGATACCACTCACTATAATTGGAGTCCCAAGACATTACAAACAGATATTCTCTATAGTCACCTATAGATAGCTCGAATGTTTGCCCATCACTCGCTAGAGTATATTCCCACCCACTATAATGGTCTTTATCGCTGTTAATACCAATTACAGAAAGAGAGTCCGGGTAGTTCTTATTGGATTTATAATATTCCTCAATCTTTTCAATGATTTCATCCCCTTCCACTCTCAACTCATTTATTACAGAGTGCGAGGGTGGACTGGATGAAATTACAAAGGTAGTAAATGTAATTATCAGGAATAAGAAAACTACTAAGAGTATTTTAAGCTTCATTTTTTGACCTCATTGAATAAGGTTTGTCGTGAGCAATAGTTTCACTGTAGGGGAAATTATTGCGCTTCTCGTATCAGTTATACGTTTTCAACAGCTTGTTTCCGATAATAACGAGTTGCTTGAATGCAACAAAAAGCAGCCATTGAAACAATCATTGCAAATATGAATCGCATACCTAAAACCCCAAATCAATTAAGATGGCATTATTGAAAATGATACAATCTTCAAAATAGACTCTTGCTGTACATAATGCTAAAAAAGAAAGAGTAAATGTATTTAGATAATACATATTTTGTCTAACTATTTTTAAAGCATGTTTTTTTGAGGTGATTAGTGATTTAATACCTCTTAAAAAATGGTTCAATTCTCTTCGGTTTGAAGTCGTATAACAATTCAATATCTAAATATTATATGCAACATGTACTTAATTATAATGTATTTTTTTCTTATAGAAATCTGTCAAATTGAAATGGGTACATATTTCTGCTTTAAAGGGGTGGGTTTCCGGTGCTAACTTACATTGTTCATAAAAACATCGCTTTGCGAACACCAGGGTTTGTTTAGATATGGGGAGGGAGTGGTTTAAGCTAAGACTTCCAGCTCATCTGTATATTTCTCAAGACAGTAAGGCTCAAAGCTTGACTTGTAGACCTTGTAATGAGCTGAGGCCTTATGCCCGTCGAGTGCCGCTTCATCTCTCCACGTCTCAATGGCCATAAATTTTTCTGGTCTCTTCTCATACTGAACTATTTCGTAAAAGATACACCCATCCTCTGCCTTGGAAGGCTCTACCATAGCGCTTAAAAGTTCTTTCATCTTCTCGATGCCGTCCGGTTTGGCGATAAAGGTTACTCTCTTGGTAATTGTCATATTTTTTCTCTTTAGTATGGTTTATGGGCAAGATTATAGCAAAATTTATGGCGCTTCTGCCCTAAAGCTCGATATAGAACTTACACCAAAATCAAGTTCGTAAAATGCCTATATTTCCGTTGTTTCACATAAGTGAGACAATAACTAAAGTCCCGGTGCTTTCCACATAGAAGTTGTTATTCCCTTGTCTACAAGCTGTAAGGAAGAGGTATAGGCCTCTTTCCATTTAGCGCCCACATCTTGGTATAACTCTTTGTTATCTATATTTGGGATATAGCTCTTATCCCATTGGATGAAGACCTTGGAAGCTTGGGCAATAGAGTCATACTCACCTGTAGCGACACCACAGGCAAAAGCACCGCCAAGGGCGGTTGCCTCATTGATGCGCGGAATACGGATCTCTTTTTGTGTGACATCTGCTAGTATCTGGGACCAGAGTGGACCCTTGGAAGCTCCTCCCGCAAAGGTGATACTCTCTGTTTGTACTTCCGTAAACTCAAAGATGGACTCAAGGTTTAGCATGGAGACGATGGCGGCATTCTCTTCAAGTGAACGAAACATAGCGGCTTTGGTATCAGTACGATTGATGTCAAGGTTTAAAAAGGAGGGGGCGGCATGATACCACTTGCCGTATTTCATTACATCTGAGAATATAGGCAAAATACCGTGTGAACCTGCTGGCACTTGTGATGCCTGCACCTCAAGAAGAGTGTAGGGGTCTACGTTGTTCGCTCTAGCCTGTGCCACTTCTTCATGGCAGAAGTTGTCGCGAAACCAGCGCATGACCATACCAGAGAAAAAGCTTATCCCTTCAGCTTGTGAGATACCCTCGATGACATGGGGATTGACACGGATATTCATATCCGGATGGGTCAAAGGCTTCTCCATGTTGACAAGCTGCTGCCAAAAGGTACCGCCGAGAATGGCGACCTGATTGGCCTCGACTACACCGAGTCCGGCTGAACCCAGCTGAACGTCACCTCCTCCCATGATGACAGGGGTGCCTTCTGTAAGTCCAGTCGCTTTGGCCGCAGTTGAAGTGACTTCGCCGATCTGCGTTCCTGTCTCATAAACCGGAGGAAAGATATCATCTTTCAAACCGACTTTGCTTGCCATGCTTTTGTCCCATTGGCGGTTTTGAAGGGAAAAGATACCGGTTGTACCCGCGTTGGAAGGGTCGGTTGCGATGGTGCCTGAAAGTTTGGCAAGGACCCAGTCGCTTATCATCGATATATGGGCAGTGTTTTCATAGACAGCGGGTTTGTTGTTTTTAATCCATAACAAGCGAGGAAGGGCGCCAAGCGCAAAGGTCTGGCCGCTGATACTGTAGAACTCTTGTTCGAGGTTCGCATAGGTCTCATTGAGGTAGCTGACCTCCTTGTGGGCACGTGCATCAACATTAGCAACACCGAAGAGTTCATTATGGTTCTTGTCGTATAGGATGATTCCCTCACGCATACTTGTAGCGGTGACCGCCTTGATCTCATCTGCATTGATACTGGCATCTTTGATGGCTGTCTGTATGCATTGGGAAATGATTTTCCAGTTGGTCAGGGTATCAAAGCCCATAGAGTTTGGCACACCCTTCTCACTCAGGTGTAACCACTCTTGCTGGCCGATACCGATCTGTCGGCCGAGGGTATCAAAGATGATAGCACGTCCACTGCCCGTACCTGCATCAATCGTTAAAAAATATGCCACTGTCTATCCCTTGTATGTGTTGAGATATTTTAGCGATTTTAGCTTAAATCGGTTTGTGCAGAGCGCTGTCGTTTATAATAGAAATAGATGGAACTTTATAGGGGAGGTACGTATAGAGAGAAAGATCTTATGCTCTCACTCTCTGTAGCTAAATAAGGGTGGTCTGAACTGAAAACTCCTCTATCTGACATTTGTCTGCATATCTGTATGCCGCTTTAACCGAATGAAATAATTTGACAAGTTTACCTGATTTGTTTAAAAGCTTTACATTGATCATGATACATCCTTTTGAAAATTATAATAAGAGGGGGTTACAACTGTATTACCTAAAAAACTGTCAACCCTAAAGATACGCCAAGGTTTGCAATCAAAGCAGAAAGAGGATGCTTGCGTATACAGGGGTTCGAATCTTTATAGCAATCTTTCATACTCCGCGTATCGCCAATACGCCTGTATCCTTTTAAACTGGAGAGTACAAGGTGCGATTTTCAGCACCTATGACAAGATATCCCTCTTGGTGTTTCTCGATCATAGAGATGATGTCAATGCCATTGGTATAGGAGTCTTTAGCAGGGGATATTTTAGGCTCCTTCTCGCTCTATTCGTTTTAAGTAATAGTTGTTTATGTGTGCGTGATGTGCATAGTTTTTGGCATCTCGTATGCTTGGAAAAGATCCTCTGAATTTTCCTTTATGATCAATGAGGTAGATACTTTGCATTTCAAATTCCTTGTATATTGAAAACACCTCCGCAAAAATAAATGATCTGTTTTTGCATACAGTGATTTAGTTTTCTAATATTTAGAGTATAAAGACTCATTGTGTTGCAATTGTGTGATGTAACCTTTTTGTATTGAAGTGATTATAAGATGTTGTAAAAAAGGATAAGTGATGAAAGAGGTCAAGTCAAAATCAACGCAAAAGCTGGGTGTTAAAGCGTATTCAAAACTGATTGGAAAAAGTGACAAAACAGTGTATAAGATGATTCAAGACGGTTTAGTGGCAGCCAAAAAAGGAAAAAGCGGATATGAGGTGATGGTGGATGGCTATATTCTTGAACAATATAATGACGTTAATAAAGAACTCAATGATCTTGCAAAAATACTTAAAGATTTGGATAAGCGTCTGCAAAAGTTAGAGGCAAGGGCTCAAGAAAAGAAGAGTGTTGTTAAAAAGTCCAGCAAGCCTGTAAAAACAGGACCGAAAAAGGCACTTCCCAAGAGCAAATCCGTTGTAAGCAAGAAGCCGATAAAAAAGACGGTTAAAAAAGTTTTGAAAAAAAGTACTAAAAAACAGTAGATGAGGAAAACAGGTTTAAGACTGGTACGCCTTGTCAAAGGCAGCCTGATTCCATGAACGCAGGATGGTGCCCTTTACAACAAGCAGTGGTATCTTCTTTCCTCCCATGCTGAGAAATTTTTTCTCAGCACCTTTGGATCGTTCAAGGTTGTGTTCCGTAAACTTGATATTGTTCATTTGCATATACATCTTGGCATCTTGACAATGTGGACAAAAAGAAGCGGTATAGATCTCAACTTTTGATGATTTGGGCGTACCCTGTTTATGCTGATTACGTGCCTTGGCCGAATTAGAGTTAGGGTTTTGATTTGAACTTCTTCTATTGTTACTACGCCGTGCCATTAGGCTGTTCCCAGATAGATAAAAAGAAGTTTCATGACCAAGGCCGTTAAAACACCGGCTGCCACACCGGCAACGACATCATCACCCATCACGCCAATCCCGCCTTTGGCCTCTCTATCCAGTCGACCGATGATGGAAGGTTTTGCAATATCAAAATAGCGAAAAAAAGCAAAACTAAGCCCAAGTGCTAACCATAAAGTCCAGTGATGACTATAATCACTATAGGCCTGCATAGGGATCTGTGTCAAAGGAGTAATGGCAATGGACATGCTGATCCACATTCCGGCAAGTTCATCTATAACGATATGCTTGTTATCGTGGATTCCGCCTGCAGCTTCATAATCATTCACAAGTTTATATCCCGCAACAGTTGCCAGGAGTGCTCCTAAAAACAAAGTAGTGCTGTCGAGGTATGTCAAGATGGCAATACCCAAGAGTAAAGAGACGGCAGAACCGACGGTTCCCGGTGCCCTAGATGACATACCGCTGTAACCGACGGTAAGTAAAAACCAATTCATTTGATCTCCTAAGTAAGTGATGTTGTCTGGTAAAGTTTCATGAGCTCCAGATAGAAATCTTTTTCACTGTGCTCTTCGAGAAGACCGGTGATAGGCATAATGTCATAATAGAGTTTTTCCAAGTTTTTAAAGCGGTCCGGGAATAACTTGGATAAGATAAGTGCCGAAACCTCTTTACGCATTAAAACGGCAGGTGGCAGTAATCCAAGCTTGAGAAGTTCCAGGATAGATTCGGAATGGTAGGCAATATGATGATGTTGACCATGAGGACAGGTTCGTGTAGATACGAGGGTCTTACATTCGTTACAATACACGTATTCTGAAGCGATATTGATATCTATACTGATGCCGACAAGTTTGTCCACGATTGATTTGTGTGCATTTTGATCATAATACATACCGACACCGGCATGGTTTTGTCCAATGGTAAGGGCATTACAGCCATAATTTGCAGCAACGATTGCATCAATAAGCACTTCATTGTAGCCTGCAAAGATATAGGAGTTTTCAAGCGGAACAACAACAACACGGTTTTTAGGCAGAAAGTTGGTGATAAAGAAGTTGAGCGTCTCTTCTCGCGTCTCAAAAATCAACTCTTTTTCATTATAGGGTTTTAGTAAAAAGATAATGATAAGGTCTGTCTTATCGAGGGTTTGTCTGATGAGACGTTCATGTGCCCTGTGCAGGGGGTTGGCTGCCATCATTATTGCGGTTGTGTGTTGTGCACCGACTCTGGCTTTGGCATCATCAATAAGTTGTTTGCTTTTGTCAAGCGTGGTGAAGTCTATCTCATATTTTCCCGATATTGCCAGGTTTCCTAAACGTTCAAAGGTGTTTTTTACACCAGGGTGGGACATATCATCTGTCCCATAGATCTGACGTACCCGTTCGCGTGGATTAATCTCAAAGATCTCATCAACGATGATGTGTCCAAAATGCTTTTTATCAACAAAAAGTTCAAGTTGCTCGTCTTTAATGGCACTGTTTAAGACTTCTTCATTTTTTTCCCCGCTGGGAGATAAGATAAAAGGGAAGGGAAAGGTTTTTCCATTGATGAGGCCTTCATTTAAGACATCAATGGTCTCAGCCTTGTTCATTAACTCTGTAACAGGACTCAGTAGACCTGCTTTAACCAGACGAAGTGCAGAAGCAGCTTCTTGATCAAGGTGCAGTTCTCTATTTTTTCTTGATAATGCCATATTTTTTTCTCTTTTCCCAGAGGCTTTTTCGAGATATTCCTAACTTTTTAGATAGTTCTGTATCAGGAAACTTGTGTTGATAATTTAACACAATATATTTGACATAATCTTCAATTGGCAAGATATCGCCCTGTTCAATGACCTTGTTGTCACTTTTCATCTCAACTGTCTTATAAGGTACCTCTTCAACGATATCCGTACTTGAGACAATAACGTTTTTGTCTTGAATAAGGTCTAGAAACGGTTTTTTATCTGTTTTTTTAAGGGCTTGGTAGTCTGTGATATAAGTAAGACGTTCGGGGTTGAGGTTTGCGATCTCATCTAATGTACGAAGACTTGCCAAAGAGATAAAGTGCAGGGGAGAGTTACAGCGACTCAGGAGTTTAAAAGCGAAGGCATCGGCATATTTTTGATAGTTTGAAAAAACAAAAACGGGCAGATCTGATTTTGCAAAATCACAATCGACGTTGACAGAAGAGAATGAGTGTTCAATATAACGCTGAAAGGTGGAATTCTGTCGTTTTAGCTGTTCATAGTCTTGGAAGTGATCGATCTTACGGATTAGCTCTTCGATCATAAATGGTTTTAAGATGTAATCCTTTGCACCGGCTTTAAGAGGCTTGGAAACTGTATCATTACTTACATACGAAATCATCAGTATAACTACTGCATCCTTGTACGCATCGATAATGGGGTAAAAATCCTGTCCCGAAATGTTTGTTGATAAAAGTACAACATCATAAGGTACATTACGTAAAGCGTCTTTAGTTGTTGATGCAAGATCACAAACATGTCCAAGGTCACTTAGTTTTGCGGCGATACTTTGCGCAAGATAAATCTCATTTTCAATAATCAATATTTTCATAAATTAGTCCAGTCTAAATATTTCAGGTTTGCGCTGCTTTGTACGGCAACACCTTCTTTTCGGCCGATAAAGCCGAGTCTTTCTGTTGTGGTCGCTTTTACATTACATAAAAACGTATCGATTTCTAATATCTCTGCCAAGACAGAACGTATTCTAGTCTTGTAATTACTGAGCCTAGGTGTCTCAGCAATGATTGTGATGTCTACGTTTACAATAGTAAAACCACAATTATGCAACCTTCTTACGCACTCTTTAAGGAGCAGTTTTGAGTCAATGCCTCTATACTTGTCGTCATTATCAGGAAAAAGTGTTCCGATATCACCCATGCCTGATGCTCCCAGAAGAGCGTCTATCAAGGAATGAATGGCAACATCTCCATCACTATGCGCCTTAAACCCAAAAGAGGAGTCGATTTTAACTCCGCCCAAAAACATTTCCCTGCCCTCTTCAAATGCATGCACATCGAAGCCATTGCCAACAAGTGTGTCAGACGAAGGAGGGCGTAAGCAGGGGATGTTTTTCATATCCGATACACGCGTTAACTTATGTGCATCCTCATCTCCCGGAACCTCTGTTCTTGTCTTTCCCAGCGCAATGATGGCAGAACTCTCATCTGTAAACTCATCTGTCGTATTGAGAGCGTCTCTTAAGATATCACTTTTTGAGATCTGCGGGGTTTGAATTCGTTTGAGTTTTTCTCTGTCAATATTATTGTCTTCATATGAAACGGTATCGCTCATACTTAACACCGGTACAACACAGTCTGCTCTGTCTTTCGCCTCAATGAGCCTGGTAATAAGCTCTTTTGGCGGGCAGGCTCGAGCAACGTCACTAACCATCACGTAAGGCGTACTGACGTGCTTGAGTGCGTTTTTTAATGACTCTTGACGCGTCTGCCCACCTTCAATAACCGTATGTGCACAAAAGGATCTCATATATTCCAGTTCGTCTTGATGTGCTGTGATAATAATCTTTGAAAAAAGTTTTGTTTTTTCAAACCCGGTTGTAACAAAACACCACAGTGGTTGATGATCCACACGCAACCACTGTTTCTTGACAGAGCTTCCAAAACGCGTGGAATTTCCCGCTGCAAGCAAAATGAGTGTTAAATCGGACAAAAATGCTCCTATTTGTAACAGGTGTTACGAAATTATACACATCCAAAGCTTTCTTTTAACTTGTTTGTGTTACATTTCGGAAAATAAGTAAGGAGAATTTTATATTTTTCTTGTGCTATATTATGTAAGAGAATTTTGACTTTGCTTAAGCGGAGTTAAAATAGTTTTACTTGATATTTATTATTACGAGATGCTTACTATTTTATGAGTAGTATCCCACTAATACTTTTAGGAGATTTTTTATGAGAACACAATGGCTTAAAGAACGCGAAGGCGATAAAGTTCGAACACAGATGTTTTATGCAAAGAAAGGCATAATCACTGGCGAAATGGAGTACGTCGCTAAACTAGAGAAGTTAGAACCTGAACTAGTTAGAAGTGAAGTTGCACGTGGTCGTATGATCATCCCTGCAAATGTTAACCATAAGAATCTTGAGCCAATGGCTATCGGTATCGCAGCATCGTGTAAGATCAATGCAAATATCGGTTCATCAGCTTTGGCTTCTAATGTTGAAGATGAGATCGAAAAGATCAAGGTTTCTCAAAAATTCAAAGCCGACACGGCTATGGATTTGTCTACAGGTGGGGACCTAGATGAGATTCGCCGCAATGTAATTGCGAATTCGTCTATTCCAATCGGTACGGTGCCTATTTATCAGATAATCGCAGACTGTAATGATAAGATCGAAGACCTTACTATTGAAAAGATGTTGGATGTTTTAGAGCGTCAGGCGCAGCAAGGTGTCTCTTACTTTACAATTCACGCAGGTTTCTTGCTTGAGACTATGCCAAAGGTTGCCAAACGTAAGATGGGTATCGTATCTCGCGGAGGTTCTTTAATGGCTGCATGGATGATGCATTATCATAAAGAAAACCCATTCTATACAGCCTTTGATGATATCTTGGATATCTGTGCAAAATATGATGTATCACTATCGCTTGGAGATTCACTTCGTCCGGGTTGTTTGGCAGATGCGTCTGATGATGCCCAACTTGGTGAGCTTAAGGTTCTTGGTGATCTGACACTCAGAGCCTGGGAAAGAGATGTGCAAGTTATGGTTGAAGGGCCGGGTCACGTTCCTATCAATCAGATTGAGCGCAATATGAAGATCCAGAGAGAGCTTTGTCATGAGGCTCCTTTTTATATCTTAGGCCCATTAGTTACAGATATCGCGGCGGGATATGATCATATCTCTTCTGCTATCGGTGCAGCCGTGGGTGGTTGGCATGGAGCGGCAATGCTGTGTTATGTTACACCAAAAGAGCACTTAGGTCTTCCAAATGCGGAAGATGTACGTGAAGGTATTGTTGCTTATAAGATTGCGGCGCATGCAGCTGATATCGCTCGTGGCCGTACCGGTGCACGTGATATTGATGATGAGATGTCTGACGCACGTTACGCCTTTGACTGGGAGAAGCAGTTTGAACTCTCGATTGATGGTGATAGAGCCAGAGAATATCATGATGAGACGCTTCCACAGGAAGTCTTTAAAGAAGCAGAGTTCTGTTCCATGTGTGGACCTAAGTTCTGTTCATATAAGATCACTCAGGAGATCATGAGTAATCCTGAAGGAATTCAACAAATCGCAGACGATGCCGCTGCAAATGCAAAAAAAGAGTTTACTTTAGCTGTGTAGATACAGCTGATTTTACTTAAGATAAAAATAAAATTTATAAAGGAATAAATATGACTGAACAAATTGTAAAAGACGCATTGTCAAAAGTTACATATCCTGGTTTTTCTAAGGACATCGTCTCTTTTGGATTCGTTAAAAATATCCAAATTGATGGCACAAAAGTAGCTGTTGATGTAGAAGTTACATCATCAGCACCGGAAGTAGCACAGCAGATTGTAGAAGAAGCGACTAAGGAAGTTAAATCGGCTGGCGCATCAGATGTTTCAATTAACATCAATGCTCCTCAAATGCCAAGAGAGAGCTCTTCCCAAGGTAAAAACATTGCTCCGCAAGTTAAAAACTTTGTAATGATCAGTTCAGGTAAGGGTGGAGTCGGTAAATCGACAACGTCAGTAAACCTTGCTATCGCACTTGCTCAACAAGGTAAAAAAGTCGGTCTTTTAGATGCTGATATCTATGGTCCAAATATCCCTCGTATGATGGGCTTAGCCGGCGTTAAACCAGAGATTGAAGGGAACAAGGTTATTCCACTTAAGGCTTATGGTGTTGAGATAATGTCTATGGGTTCATTAATGGATGAAGGTCAGGCACTAATCTGGCGTGGTTCTATGATCATGAAAGCGATTGAGCAGTTTTTACGTGATATCCTTTGGTCTGAATTAGACTGTCTGGTTATCGATATGCCACCGGGAACGGGTGATGCTCAGCTTTCTCTTGCTCAAGCAGTTCCTGTAACTGCGGGTGTAACGGTAACAACACCTCAGATGGTATCTTTGGATGACTCACGTCGTTCTTTAAATATGTTCAATAAACTGAATATTCCTATTGCTGGTATTGTTGAAAACATGTCAGGTTTTATTGCTCCGGATACGGGTGTAGAGTATGATATCTTTGGCAGAGGAACGACTCAGCCAATGGCGGAAGAGTTTGATACTAAGATTATGGCTCAGATCCCTATCGAACCATCCGTTCGTACGGGTGGAGATGAAGGTAAGCCGGTTACGTTTGCCCAACCGGATTCTGAGACTGCTAAACGTTTCATGGGCGCTGCCGAGTCACTTTGGGCAACGATTGAAAAGATCAATGCTGAGGGTGGCGTTGATAACGCTGCTGTACAGCCGACAACACCTCCGGGTGTTTCTGCTTGTTCAACAGGCGGTGCAGCTGCAGCAGAACCACAAGCGCAAGCAGCAGAGTCTGGCGGTTCATGCGGTACAGGGTGCGGCTGTCACTAAGAGGTGCATCTTCGGCCTCGGCCGAACAGATACTTCTACAATATCTTCTTCTATCTAACGACTTCACAACTAATTTAAAACTGTCAAATTAAACAAGCTTAGCACTGTTGTAATCATTCATACTTGAAATGATATAAATAGTTATAAGTGTAATAAATAACTATTTTTTTATAGTATCATGGAATAGATGGGTTATGGGAAAATGGATGGACAGGATAAGTGGGCGTTTAAAAATATGGGTTCATACCCGAGAAGAAAAAAGAAGTCTGTTACTCTACGGTAACGGACTTCGCAAGATTACGAGGCATGTCAACATCATTTCCCAGACGCACAGAAACTTCTAATGACAAAAGTTGAAGAACGACCATCATCTCAAAAAACTCATGCATATAATGGCCTCTTTTCTCAATTCTAATATAATCATCTGCCTTATCAAATTCCACAGCGGAAATAGCACAGATGGTACTATCACGGGCAGACAGCTCTTCAACATTAGACTTCGTTTTATCATATAAAAGATTCGTCGGCATCAGTGCAATGGTGAAAAGTTCAGGATCTGCCAGAGCGATAGGTCCGTGCTTCATCTCACCTGACGGATAGCCTTCGGCATGAAGGTATGAGATCTCTTTGAGCTTTAAGGCACCCTCAAGGGCAAGTGGAAAGAAGATATCTCTTCCTATAAAGAAGAACCCGTGCCCATGCAGATAACGTTTGGAGAGGCGGCGCAGTCTTTCATGTAGATCATCGCTCACAGCAACGGTAGAGGGAATCTCTCTAAGAAGGGAGATGTGTTCAGTAATTTCTGTTGTGGTAAGTGTTCCACGAAGTTTGGCCAGGTAGAGCGAGAGCATCCAAAAGACGACAACTTGTGTTGCAAAGGCCTTGGTAGACGCAACCCCTTTTTCAATACCCGCACGTGTAAGAATGGATGCATCTGCTTCACGTACCATAGAAGAGTTGTCAACATTACATATGACTAAAGATTTTAATCCGGCTTTTTTGGCCATTTTGAGTGTTTCAAGAGTGTCTGCAGTTTCACCACTTTGAGAGATAACCACAAAAAGGGTGTCTTTGCACATCAGCGGTTCTTTGTAGCGGAACTCAGAAGCAATCTCAACAGAACAGCGGAGCTTAGAATACCGCTCAAACAGATATGAAGCTGCAAGAGCAGAATGGTATGATGTCCCACAAGCACAAAGTTTTATCTCATTGATACCGTCGAAAAGAGTTTCATCAAGCTCTTCGAAGTTGATACTGTCTTCTCCCAAACGTCCCATTAAGGTGTCAGAGATAACCTGAGACTGCTCATAGATCTCTTTTTCCATAAAAAATCGATATCCCTCTTTTTGTGCAGAAAGTTTTGAGGTGGGAAGGGTTTTTAAAACAGGATCGATCTTTTCGTAAGACTCATTGAAAAGTTCAATAGAGTCTGCGTTTAAATAACCATTTTCACCGTCATGAAGATAGATGACGTCAGAACACAAACCGATAAGAGGTGTATCCGAAGAGGCAAAATGCTTCTCATCTCCGCCCACTCCGATAAGCATAGGAGAGCCATTTTTAGCAAAAAAGATGGTGTCAGGGGCAGATTTAGTGATAAGTAAAACGGCATACGCCCCTTCCAGCTCATCCAGACATGCCCTAAATGCTTTAAGTGGATCTTTTGTGTGTTTTAGATGTGATTCAAAAAGGTGAACAATAACCTCGGTATCCGTTTGGGAGAGAAAATCTGAACCCTCGGCAATAAGGCGCTGTTTAAGTTCTTGATAGTTTTCGATAATACCATTGTGCACGACATACGAGTTCTCGCCAATGTGGGGATGTGCATTAAGCTCTGTCGGTTTTCCATGGGTTGCCCAGCGTGTATGGCCGATCCCGATTGAAAAACCTTCCGGATGAAACTCTTGTGTTTTGCTTCTTAGGTTTTCTAATTTACCCACAGCCTTGTAAATAGAAAAGTTATCATCTTGAAGTACGGCAATACCTGCAGAGTCATAACCGCGATACTCAAGCTCTCCCAGTCCTTCCAGAAGGATGTCTTTGATCTTATTCTTCCCTATATATCCAACAATTCCACACATTTTCAATCCTTATTAACTAAAGCATCTATTATTTTTTCGGCATTATGACAGACATTTTCGTGTTTTTCAATTAAAAATTGGTCACGCACACGATTTTTTATCGTATGTACTTTTGCTGTGGCTATATCAATGGCTTCATCATCAAAGGCTTTAATGACATAAGCAAGCAGTCCGCCTTGATCAGCAGTGTTGATACTGAGCCTTGCATAGGTGTTTGAATGTTCACAATCTAAAGAAATCTCCTTCTTTTTTATCTTAGGCTTAAGGAGCTCAATTTTTTTATCCATATCAAAGGCATCCTCAATAATATCTTCAATATGAAAGGTGTCATCCTGGTGCAGGGCTTGAGAAAATTCTATCTTGAAGTACTTGATCTCATTGTAGAGCTTGAAGATATCCATGGCGGCTATATTTAAAAAGTTTAGTTTTCCCAGCAGGTAGCCAAGGTTTAAAGGAATATTTTTAAAAATTTCAATGACAAGGTTTGGATTATGTGTAATGGTGTATTTATACCTGTCTAAATCACTGGCCATTTGAAAGAGGTTGACGATATCTTGGGGTTTGTTTTTAATGAAGAAAAGGTTTGATTCAATAGAAAGCACACGTTTTTGCTGTAGTTTGCTCAGTTTTTTAAAAGAAGCGTTCTTTTTTAGAGCCTCTTCTCTTTTTCTGCGTTTTGTCGCTTCACCTATCATCTTTTTGTTACCTATGACTTCCAAAGAAGCGTAATATACTTCTCGCAGGAGCTTGGCATTAAAAGAGTTATAGGTCTGTTGGCTGACACCATTGATATCTGCGTATGTGAGGACAAATAGAAGTTTTAAAGTGCGTTCATCTTTTACCTTCGATATAAAAGAGAATAGAACTTTTTCATGATAAAAGTCTTCTCTAAAGGCAACATGACTCATTGCAATGTGGTGCTTGATCAAACGTATCCCTACCTCAATAAGTTCTGCTGAAATATTAAATTTGCCGACAAAGGCAGAAAAAAGTTTGGCCCCGATAAGGGAATGATCCTGTACCCGTCCCTTACCTGTATCATGAAGAAGTGTCGTGATATGTAAAAGTGTACGTTCTTCATGGCTAAAACTCTTATAGAGTTCCAGAGCAAGGGGGTCTTTTATGTTTTCAAGGGCTTGAATACACATCAGCGAGTGGATATCAACGGGATGGGTGTGGTAACCGTCAAACTGAGGAAGAAACATCACCTTGGAAAAAGGCGGAATGATGTCAGCCAAGACTCCGGCATCAAAGAAGAGCTGAAGGATACAATGAAGGTATCGGCGTGCAAACAGTGCAAGAAGAAGGCTGTGCTCCTGTTCGCTAAGATGACCCCGAACCATACTGGACTTGATCCGCTTTAATACAGAAGCATCAAAGCTATAAGGCTTATCTTTAAGTTTTACCAAAAACTCCAGTAGTTGGGTATGGTTGATGGCTTGAGCATGAAAACTAGCATAAATAGTATCATTAAGTTCATAAAACCCCCCGTCTATATAATGAGAACGAAGCAGGGAAATGTTCTCTTTATTGTACATAAATTGACGTGTGAGTTTATAGGTATTGATCTGTGTGAAATGATTGATTTTCCACATAGCATGCATGGTCTTTGCCACCAGCAGACGTTGCGAGCTAAAACCTAGTTTTTTCGTCACCTCGGGTATATACTCCAAAACAAGTACATCCTGCTGTTTGTTAGCGATAAGATGCAGGGCAGATCGTACCCTGTATAAAAGTTCCAAAGAGGTTCTATACTCTTTATATGCCTCTTCGCTAAAGAGTACACCACGAAGGTCTTTTACCGCATCGATGCCATACAAGGTGTGTGCAATCCAAAACAGAAGATGAGAATCCCTTAGACCACCGACAGATTCTTTGATGTTTGGCTGCATGGAAGTAGGAAACTTTTTTCTTCTGTTCTCGGACTCATCCATCTTCGCAAGGATAAACTCCTTTTGTTTAAAATGACGGATCAGACCTAACTCCCTTGTAGTACGCATCCATAAGAAGTTTGATCCGGTAATAAGTCGGGACTCAAAGAAAGCCGTTTTGATAGTGATATCTTCTTCAGCGGCTGAACGAAGATCATTTAGCTCATGAACCCGGTGTCCAAGTTTCAGTCCAGCATCCCAAGCGAGATAAAGAAACTTTTCAATAATATGCTCAACATTAAAGCCTTTTGTCTCCTCATAGACTATCATGAGGTCAATATCGCTGTAAACACAGAGCTGTTCACGTCCGTAAGAGCCCAAGGCGATAAACCCGATAGGAATGTTGTTGCGTAAAGGAATATAATCATTGAACGTTTTGCGCAGTACGATCTTATATATCATCTTGATGATATGATCTAGCTGCTTTGTATGGCGGACAAGGAAGTCCTTACCTTGGTTTGCCTCAAAAAGCTCGTTTAGTCCTTCTTTGTATTCTGCTATGTATTGTTTGAAGAGTTTTGATATCTCAAAATCGGGAGCATTGTTTTCGATGAGATCTTCAATACGCTGAACTAAATTCATTTTTAACCTTTATCCTATCTAATCTTGTGTAATTATATCTAAGTAAGAACTATACGATATAATTTGCAAAATTATGAAGATGGTATGTATAAATTATGGACATTATAAACAAGCTCAGAGCAGGTGAGCGTATAAACTATGAAGAAGCATTGGCACTTTATGAATTGGACCTGTTTGAACTTGGCGAATTAGCAGATCAAAAACGTCAAACCCTCCACGGTAAAAAAACCTACTTTAACATCAACAGACACATCAATCCAACCAATATCTGTAAGGATATCTGTAAGTTTTGTGCCTATTCCGCAAGCCGTAAGAACCCTAAACCCTATACCCTTAAACACGAGGAGATCATGGATATAGTGGACGATATTGCATCTCGTGGTATTACCGAAGTACATATAGTCTCGGCCCATAATCCTGACACGGGGCTGGACTGGTATACCACTGTTTTTTCAAAGATCAAGGAAAAATACCCGAATATGCATATCAAGGCACTGACCGCGGCTGAGATTCACTTCCTGTCTGAAGAGTATGACAAGAGCTATGATGAGATCATTGATATCATGATCGCCAACGGAGTTGATTCACTTCCCGGCGGCGGAGCTGAGATCTTTGATGAAAAGGTACGTGATTATATCTGCAAGGGTAAGGTGACGTCCGATCAGTGGTTGGAGATACATGAAAAATGGCACAGCAGAGGCCGCAAGTCTAATGTGACAATGCTTTTTGGACACGTGGAAGAACGTAAAGACAGAATCGATCATATGATGCGTATCCGTGATCTTCAAGACAGGACGGGAGGCTTCAACTGTTTCATTCCCCTGGTTTATCAGACAGAAAATAACTTCTTAAATGTCAAAGAAGATATCACCGGCCAAGAGATACTTAAGACCTACGCCATTGCAAGACTCTTTTTAGATAACGTCGCTAATCTTAAAGCTTATTGGGTGACATCCACCGTTAACCTCGCTCTTGTTGCGCAAGAGTTTGGCTGTAATGACCTCGACGGAACCATAGAGAAAGAGTCGATCAACTCGGCAGCAGGTGCCAAGTCAGCCTTTGGCGTTGACCTTGAAGAGTTTGTAGGACTGATCAGAAATACGGGCTTTGCTCCGGTAGAGAGAGATAGTCTATATAATGAGATCAAAGCTTGGTAGAGATGAGACTTAGTGATCGGGTACAAAACATTGCTCAATCAGAAATTCGAGCTATGTCTATACTCTGTCATGAGAGAAATGGTCTTAATATGGCTCAGGGGATATGCGATCTAGAAGTCCCATCAGCTGTTCAAGAAGGTGCAAAAGAGGCCATTGAAAAGGGTCAAAATATCTACACATCAGCCTACGGTAATCTAAGATTGCGTCAGGCTATTGCTAAAAAACAAAACGACTTTTATGATCAAGACATAAACGAAGACAATGTCCTGGTAGGCTCCGGTGCAACGGGTGCTTTTTATGCCATGGCCACGGCACTGCTTAATGAGGGTGATGAGGTCATTGTTTTTGAGCCTTATTATGGCTATCATGTCTCTACTCTGCAATCTTTGGGGTGTAAGATAAAGTTTATCAAGACATCACCACCGGCGTATGAAATCGACTTTAAAGATTTAAAGTCTGCTATCACAGAAGAGACCAAAGCACTGCTTATTTGTAATCCTTCTAACCCAAGCGGTAAGGTTTACACGAAAGAGGAACTTGAAAAAATAGCTTCAATCCTTAATGAAAAGGATATGTTGCTTTTTTCTGATGAGATGTATGAGCATTTTGTTTATGATGACTTGGACTTTATCTCTGCACTGAGTATTGACTTACTTAAAGATAGAACGGTGGTCATATCGGGTTTTTCAAAGATCTACTCTATTACGGGTTGGCGTCTGGGTTATGCCATCAGTGCAGCTCATGTCATTGATGCAGCTTCAGCTATTAATGATTTAGTCTATGTCTGTCCGGCAGCTCCTCTGCAACAGGGTGTATTAAAAGGTCTGGAAGAGCTTCCAAAATCTTATTATGAAAATGTAGCCAAAGCGCATCAAGTAAAGCGTGACCGTTTTATAAAGGTACTGAATGAAGTGGGTCTGAAAGCAGAGTATGTCAAAGGTGCCTATTATGTATTGGCAGATATCTCTAGCCTTGAGGGAAAAGATGATAAAGAGAAGGTAGTGACACTTCTTGAAAGAACAGGTGTTGCCGCCGTTCCTGCCCGCGCTTTTTATCATGACAGTGAGGGGATGCATTTGGCGCGTTTGTGTTTTTCAAAAAAAGACTCAGAGATGGACCAGGCCATTGCCGGCTTACAAAAACTCTTATAAAGAGCAATCATTAAAATCTCAGTTATCATACCGGCTTATAATCGTGTTACAACATTAGCTCGGGCGATTGATTCGGTATTGGCACAATCTTACAAGGCTTCTGAAATTATCGTCATTGATGACGGTTCCTCCGATGCTACCTCTGAGATAGCCAAGATGTATGAAAATGTCTTGCTTCTTCGTCAAAACAACATGGGCGTCTCTACGGCAAGAAACAACGGGGTGATGATGGCATCACATGAGTGGGTAGCCTTTTTGGACTCCGATGATACCTGGCATCCCAAGAAACTTTCCTTTCAGGTCGCCCATCATAAAAAGAATCCGGACTCTTTAGTATCATACACCGATGAAGTATGGATACGCAATGAGAAAGAGTGGCCTATTCCCAAGAAGTTTCACAAACCTGAAAAAGTGATTTTCGAAGATTCTCTTGGCTACTGCAATATCGCACCATCTTCTGTTCTTATCAATAAGAAGTATTTTGACAAGGTGGGTGGTTTTGATGAGTCTTTTGAAGTCTGTGAGGATTATGATCTCTGGTTAAGGATATTAAAAGAGAATTCTATAGACTTGCTCCCTCAAAAGTTGATTAACAAATACGGGGGAGGGGGTGACCAACTTTCTATGAAGCATAAGTTTATGGACAGATGGCATATCCGTTCACTTTTTAAACATACTGAGAATCTGCTTGTAAGAGAAAAGATACTTCATATGTGTGAAGGTTTGCAAAAGGCTGCTTTGAAATATAATGATGAAAAGCTTTTGGATGAGTGTGCTGTGTGGATGCTGAGGTTGAAGACCCTGTAGACCAATAATGATGGTGCTATAATAGGGAACGATGATATATTGAAAATACTAGACAAGCAACTAACGATTTGGATTATTGACAGAGAGTGAAATTAGGATAACTCAGAAATTATTCTCCTGAGGTGTCTCTCCTCTTTCTATCGAGAATAGCGAAATGTTATCTACAGTTATGAATATGTCGTTTTGTGCCTTGTAATTGAAACCCCTGTAAAGCTGAGTGGAAGTTTTTGTGTTAGGTTAAGTTCTAGTTTTGGTGGCCTCTAAATGGGGGGATTACCGATACATGCAACACAACGGAGCGCCTGCTTAAATTTTTATCTTTGATAATACTGCCACCATGGGGGAAAAGAGGGTGCCAAATAAGTAGATCGCCCTTAGATAACTCAAGCTCTTCCTCTAGCAGACCAGCTTCGTTATATTTCTTCTTCAACTCCTTTTGGTACTTACGCCATGAGAGAGGATCTTGTTCAGGAATTTTATCAAAACTCCGATAAAACTTTTGTGTCATTTTATATTTCTCAATAGCCACACGATGACCGCCTCTGACGCCTGTGAGTGCTCCATTCTCAGAGCTTGTATCTTCTAATGCAAACCAAATTCTGAAGTAGAGGTTTTCAGGTGAAATATTATGAACGGGTATATCTCGATGCAATGCTTGCTGACTTCCATGTAGAAAGGTTATGCTGGTATAGAGTGAACTTCTGCATCCAAATAAAAGATCTTGGAGTCTAAGTGTTGCCTCATTCAAAAACAGCTCTTGTATTGCGGGTACTTCTTCATGTAAAGCGATGAGTCTAGGGTATGTCCCATCAGGTTTTCTATTGGACATTAATGCCGGTTTATGTTGCGTTACCCATTGATCAATAGCGATGTTAATGTTATCAACATCTTGTTCATCAATGGCATTTTTATAAAGGTAACACCCATCTTTTTTAAACTGTTCAATAATATTTTTTTCTTTTTCTGATAGGTTTAAAAAACGTTCATACTGTTGATAGTCTTCATATTCAAACCACAGTTTTTTCTCCGTCAAAATACCTGTTCTCATCTTCTGTTTCCTACCAGCCATTATAGGCAATACCGATCTGTAAAACTTATGAACGATCTTTATAATTGTTTAGTGCATATTACATACTTATGTTAGCTCCATAGGAACATTAAGCAAGCGCGAGACAGAAGAAAAAGGGGGAATCTCGAATATGGATGAATTGCTTAGAAGCTTGGCTGAAAAATCTGTTATGTTAAAAAAGAGGATGGCCAGAAGTACAAGCCTAATCGTGGAGATGGCAATTTTTGTCTGTGCATAAAAAAATTGTATAAAGTTTAAAAGAAATCAGCTATAATCACCTTATGATTTTAATGATAGATAATTATGATAGTTTTACCTACAACATTGTTCAGTACTGCCGCGAACTCGGTGCAGACTTGAAAGTCATCCGTAACGACGAGATGAGCGTGGATGAGATAGTTCAGATGAATCCGGAGAAGATCATTCTTTCCCCGGGACCCGCAACTCCGGATGATGCAGGAGTAACGCTGGAGGTAATAAAGCGTTTTCGTGGAAAAAAACCTATTTTTGGTATCTGCTTGGGGCATCAAAGTATCGCTCAGGCCTTCGGCGGAAAAGTCGTGCGTGCTAAAAACATGATGCATGGAAAAACCTCTACGGTCGTGCAACAAAAAAAGACGCCGATCTTTAACAAACTTCCCGAAACATTTACAGAGACACGTTACCACTCTTTGGTGGTTGAAAAAGAGTCGCTTCCGGCGTGTATACTGGTAACGGCTACGAGTGCTGATGATAAGGAAATCATGGCCTTGGAGATTGAAGGTGAACAGATATATGGTGTTCAGTTTCATCCGGAGTCTATTATGAGTGAGCACGGTCATGAGATGATCGACAACTTTTTGAAACTGTAATTTAGTATGACAAACATGCATAAGGTCTCTATTTTAGTAGCGATCCATGCCCTCATTCTTCTTCTTTTTACCTCCCAACTCTCTATTAGTTATTACGAAGCCAATATCTATTTTAACCAGAACAACCTTCTGCACTATATTGTCCGTGTTTTTACTGCCTTGTTCGGTGAAAATGATCTGGCCCTGAGGCTGCCGATGGTATTGATGTATTCAATCGGTGCATTTTTATATTATGATATTTCCGAGTCACTATTTAAAAAACACAGTGACAAAGTATGGAGCTTGTTTTTATACCTGCTGCTGCCGGGAATCAACTCTGCGGCTATCATGGTTGACGGTGCAGGCTTAGTACTTTTTCTGCTTTTGGTATTTTTATACGTATACAAACATAAGCGTCCGTTTGCATATGTATTGCTTCCCTTGTATGTCTTTATTGATGCATCATTTGCCTTTTTGTATCTGGGTTTTATCTTTTACGCGATGGAAAAACGTCATACTCTTGTAATGCTCAGCTCCATCGTTTTATTTGGGACTTCGATGTATCTATTTGGTATTGAGATTGGGGGGCATCCCAAAAATTACTTTTTAAGTACCCTGGGTATTTATGGCGCTATATTTTCACCCATTGTTTTTATCTATTTGATTTATGCCCTGTATCGTTGGGGAGTGAAAGAAGAACGTTCGCTTTTGTGGTATTTGGGAACAACGGCTTTCATCTTTTCACTTCTACTCTCATTTAGACAGCAGATGAAACTTGAAGAACTGGCTCCTTTTATCTTGGTGTCAACGCCGCTGATGGTCAAGACCTTTCTCTCCTCGTATCGTATTCGCTTAAGGCCCTTTCGCAAACAGCATCGTCTGTTTCTAAGCATTGCGATGGGGGTTTTGATTATGAGCACCTTTAGCATCTATCTGAATAAGTACATGTATCGTTTTGTCTCCAAGCCTTCAAAGCATTTTGTTTACAATAATCACATTGTTAAAGAACTCTCCGATGCCTTAAAGGAGATGGGCATTAAAGCTGTAGTGACTTCAAATGCACGCCTTCAACTGCGATTACGATTTTATGGAATAGATGAAGACCCCTATGTGCATTTATATGAAGGTAAAGCATTTGGTCAAAATCAAAAAGTAACTATAAGTTACATTGGTGTTGAAGTGGCTTCGTTTTATGTTACAAATTTATACAAATAATAAGTTTTTCATGAAAAACCAACTAGATGAAATCAATATAATAGTTTCAAGATGCTACAATTGCGTAAATATTTTCTAAGGAGTTGCAATGGCTCAAAGAGCGATTCGTGAATACGACGGTAAAGCAATTTTCTCAAGACATTGGGAAAACTATTTCAGTGGTTTCACATATGGTTTCAAATCTGTATTAGTTACAAGTGGTAAAGAGTTATTAGAAAAAGCTGAAGAACATGGTTTCGAATGGCTAAAACAAGAGGCTCTGGTTGCTAAACCTGATATGTTATTTGGTAAGCGTGGTAAAAATGATCTTGTACTTTTCAAGACGAACAAGCCAGGTGATGTTACTTTAGCTGAAGCAGCTGCATGGATTGATGAGAAGATGTCAAAAACGACTACACTTCTTTCTGGTCAGCACGGTACACTTACTCATTTTGTAGTTGAGCCATTTACTCCACACTCTCAAGAGCAAGAGTATTATATCTCTGCTACTACAGTTGGTGAAGACGATGTTCTTTACATGTCAGCTGAAGGTGGTATGGAAGTTGAAGAGGGTTGGGATGAGAAAGTAAACGAAGTTACTATTCCAATCAATATGTCAGATGCTGATATGGAACACGCAGTACGTGCAAATACCCCGGCTGATATTCAAGATAAAGATAAAGAGTCATTTACTTCATTTGCAATTCAATTCTTTAAATTCTATAGAGATATGAACTTTGCATACTTAGAAATCAATCCAATCGTTATGTTAGAAAACAACGATATGGCTATCCTTGATATGGTTGCACGTCTTGATGATACTGCAGGTTTCATGATGGTAGACCAGTGGGGTGAAAATGCTAACTATCCAACTGCATTCGGTATGGAAGATCAGTCTCCGGAAGAAAAAGCAGTTGCAGAAGCCGACTCTAAGTCAGGTGCATCACTGAAATTGACTATCCTTAATCCAATGGGTCACATCTGGACTATGGTTGCCGGTGGTGGTGCTTCTGTTGTTTACGCAGATACTATTGCTGACCTTACAGGTGATGTTTCACAACTTGCTAACTACGGTGAGTACTCAGGTGGACCAACTACTGGTGAGACTAAGTTTTATGCAGACACACTGATCGATCTTATGACGCGTCATAAAGATCCTCAAGGTCGTGATAAGATCATGATTATTGGTGGTGCGATTGCAAACTTTACGGACGTTGCAAAAACATTTACAGGTATTATCCAGTCATTTGAGCAAAATGTTGAGAAGATGAAAGAGCATAACGTACAGATATATGTACGTCGTGGTGGACCTAACTATGAAAAAGGTCTCAAAGATATTAAAGAAGCAGCAGATCGTCTTGGTCTTTATATCGAAGTTTATGGTCCGGAAACGCATGTTACAGACATCGTTCGTATGGCACTAGAGAAGTAAGGAGTAGAAATGGCAGCATTATATAATAAAGACACACAAGCAATTTTCTGGAATAACAATAAGAGTGCTATCCAGCGTATGCTTGACTATGATTACACTATTTCTCGTGAGAAGCCTTCAGTTGCAGCTATCGTAGCTCCAACTTCAAGCAACAAATTTGAGAAATTCTTTTATGGACCAGATGAAGTTATGATCCCAATCTTTAAATGTACTGCAGATGCAGCTGAGGCAAACCCTCAAGCTGACGTACTTTTAAACTTTGCATCATTCCGTACAGCATATGATGTAACAATGGAAGCAATTGCTCTTAAGGGTCAATTCTCTTCTATCATGGTTACAGCTGAAGGTATCCCTGAGCGTCTTGCTCGTGGTATGAACCAAGCTGCACGTGACGCTGGTGTTACTGTTATCGGGCCTGCAACGGTTGGTGGTATCGCTCCGGGTGCATTCAAGATCGCTAATGTTGGTGGTACAATCGAAAACATTGTTAACTCTAAACTACACCGTGCTGGTTCTTGTGGACTTGTTACACGTTCAGGTGGTCTGTTTAACGAACTTTCTAACATCATCTCTATCAATGCTGATGGTATTGCTGAAGGTGTTGCAATCGGTGGTGACCGTTTTGTTGGTTCAGTCTTCATTGACAACCTTCTTAGAATGCAAGACAATCCAGAAGTTAAATATATGATCCTTCTTGGTGAAGTCGGTGGTACTGAAGAGTACAAAGTAATCGAAGCTGTTAAATCAGGTAAGATCACTAAGCCAATCATCGCATGGTGTATCGGTACAATTGCTAAAGAGTTCTCAACTGGTGTTCAGTTTGGTCACGCGGGTGCTTCTGCAAATGCTGATGCTGAGACTGCTGAAGCGAAGAACATCGCAATGGCTGAAGCTGGTATTCACGTACCTGCATCATTCAATGAACTTCCAGGTAAGATCAATGAGGTTTATACGCAACTAAAATCTGAAGGAATTATCCAAGATATTCCAGAGCCAGAGCTTAAAATCGTACCAAAAGTACGTAAAGCTAAAGAATTTATCTGTACTATCTCTGATGATACAGGTGAAGAGGCAACGTACGCTGGTTACCCAATCTCTGCAGTTGCAACTCCAGATACTGGTTTTGGAATCGGTGATGTTATCTCACTTCTATGGTTCAAAAAGCGTTATCCAACATGGGCAACTCAGTTCATTGAAACGGTAATGAAAACTGTTGCTGATCATGGTCCAGCGGTTTCTGGTGCTCATAATGCAAAAGTTACAGCTCGTGCAGGTAAAGATGTTATCTCTTCACTAGTAACTGGTCTTCTTACAATCGGTCCACGTTTTGGTGGTGCTATTGATGATGCAGCACGTTACTTCAAATATGCAAACGATAACAACATGACTCCAAAAGAGTTTATCGCTTACATGAAAAAAGAGGGTAAAACTATCTCTGGTATCGGACATCGTGTTAAATCGGTTCGTAACCCGGATCTACGTGTATCTGGTCTTAAAAAGTTTGTTGCTGAGAACTTCCCTGCAACACCACTTCTTGACTATGCACTTGAAGTAGAAGCATTGACTACATCTAAGAAAGATAACCTTATCCTTAACGTTGATGGTTGTATCGGTATTCTTATGGTTGATATGTGGCGTGCTCTTGGATACTCTGAAGAAGAGATTGACGGTTTCATCGACGCGGGTGCACTGAATGCATTCTTCGTAGTTGGTCGTTCAATCGGATTCATCGGTCACATCCTTGATGAAAAACGTCTTGGTATGCCAATGTACCGTCACCCTACATCAGACATTCTTTACAATGTCGAAAAAGCAGACGAAGTTTAAAAAAACAGGTGCAGAAAAGAACTGAATTCTTTTCTGTCAAAGTTTAAAACTAGTGCAGAAGAATACTAAATTTTTTTTGCCGAGGTTTAAGCCCTTCTACTTGGGTCATTATGCCCCTTTTTTTCTCATACTTTCTTTTACTTATTCATTTAATTTTTATTTTTTTACTTATGATATAATAGAGACAACTGTTATAAAGGTGCTTCACTTGAAAAAATTTGCTTTTACTATGCTGGAACTTGTCTTCGTTATTGTAGTTATAGGGATTATATCTGCATTAGTTATTCCTCGAATGGACAGAGACACTTTGTTTGAAGCAACCAATCAGACATTAAACCATATTAAATACACACAACATTTAGCCATGACACAGGACGTTTATAGTGATACGGATCCGAATTGGTTTTTGGAAAGATGGAAGCTGCAATTTTATTCCTGTGGTGGTTATGTTGTGTACAGTGACACAAACCATGGTGGTGGTCCGGATAGAAATGAATCAGCTCTTGATCCTCAAACAGGGAAAAGGCTGTTTACAACTAACGTATGTGCAGAAAATCCTTTAGATTATGACAAGATATCATTAGAGAAAAACTTTGGAATAACCAATATTGGGTTTAATGTTGCTTGTGGCGGTCAAGATGTGGCATTTGACATATTAGGTCGTCCTTATGGTGCAAATACACTCAATGGCGTATTGAAACAAAATTGCGATATAACGCTTACATCCAGTACGGGTGATAATGAAATCATTCGTATTCATCCGGAAACAGGATATGCATGTATACTTAATGCTGCAGGAAATGCGTGTATATAGGGGCTTTTTCTTGATATTTTATAAGTAAAATTAATACAAGATTAATTGATTTTATACAAAACTCAAAAACTTTCAAAATTCGCACAAAAAACCCTTGACATAGAAAACGGATTCCCCTATAATTCCCGTCCACAAACGATGAGTCGCTTGAGAGAGAGACGAAGAAGACTTCAAGTAG
>Ga0316207_10000186_pt1 | contig 125099 bp, 98 predicted proteins | sample 6weekpyrite_MG_FD_204943 | JGI IMG/M metagenome (GOLD analysis project Ga0316207, IMG submission 204943) | Microbial mat bacterial communities from mineral coupon in-situ incubated in ocean water Damariscotta River, Maine, United States -... | ecosystem: Environmental > Aquatic > Marine >...
CGGTATCGAATCATAGGTGCACGCTTTTTTCTGGTAGTGTGACGGTTTACGTGCATCATTATACCTTAAAAAGGTTACTTTCTATAAGAATATCAGGCTATTAGACTTTTTGAGGAGACTCTAATTAGCCATTAGGCAATTATAAAACATTCTATATGCGAATAAAAAAGCCCTGTATAAATATACAGGGCTTTATGTTGGTGGAGGCGGCGGGACAGTTATTCCACATTTTTCAATATGGCCTGGACTATACCTTCACCCTATGTAAAAACGCCACATAGGGGCGGGGCGTGTTATTCAATCATTGATCCGATTGAATCCTAGTGCTTGCTCAGTTGTTTACACACAGCAAGTCTATGAGTCTCTACAGGGCAGGCCTGAAGTTAGCCTTCTTCCTACCCCTCGGTATTGCCCTAGCCTGTTACCTCATATCACCTTTGGTTTTGCAGATAACAGTGTCAAAAGTGCTCATTTGCCCATGCAAACTGCGCGCTTTTTCGTTGTTCTCTGCAAAACCAAAGGCAATCTGAGTCGCAACAAAACCGTAGGTTTCACCGATGTGAGCCCCGTTTTCACTTTACCCTTACGGATAAAGGCAACCTTTGATCGAACCCGCGTCCGCAAGTCCTCTGCCTTCAGCTCTACATGTTTAGTCTAGTCTTTGAGTTTAACCGGCCGCTACCCGACAGACAGGGAAGACGAACGACGATTCCGTAAAGTTTTAACGAATCCACCCCGGACAGATTTCATCGCGATCTTATGTAGGTCGACCTCTGTTATCTGAGCGCACAAGCACACATCAGGCAGAGGGCACTAGGCTGGTTATTAAGCAGCTAGAGCGTAGTTGTCATCATTTGCAACTATAAATTTGCAATTGGATTTACGAGGTAATTACACCCTCGACATGCACTTCAGGTTTCGCTACCCACGTCGAAGCCAAGTCGCCCCCTGAACTATGAATGAGCACCAACGGCCTCATTCATAAGCTTGGGTATTATATCAAATAGATTATTTCCTGACACCTATTAAACAAATACCGATAACTCAATTTATAGATGGTGAATATCCAAAGAAGTTTCAGATAATTCATCAAGGGTTGCCTGATTTGACAGCAAAGCGGTGCTGGCCATATCAGGTTTTAAATATCGTTCGGTTACGCCTTTCAAGTCCTCAGTGGAAACTGATAAAATAGCCTTTCTGAACGCTTGTCGTTGGGCTTTATCTCGACCAAATAAACGGTTGTGAAAAGCATTTTTTGCTTCGCCTGCTGGTGAAGATGGTTTGTCAAAAGAACTGATGACACCAAGAATAGCCTCTTCCAGCTTTAAGGCGTCATGCTTAGAGGAAAGCACCCAATCGATGGAGCGATCAAAATCTTCCAAGGTTTCCATCAAACGGGGGTCTCGATATGAATAAAATCGAAACGCACCTGCATCCGAATCGTAACCCGCTCCCCCACCATATGCTCCGCCCTGCTCGCGCACGACTCGGTGTAAAAAGCCGTTTTTCATAAATCCACCCAATACCATTAACGCTGCGGCATCTTTGTGATTAACAGGCACGGTGGGATAAGCTTTTGCGCAAAAATTTACTTGAGTATTAGTGACCCAAAACTGTTGTGTTTTTTCATGAATCTCCGGTAACGAGAAAGCAGAGAAATCTTTGGTGTCATTGTCAATTGAGGCCCAGGTTTTTTTCTGATACTCAAACATACCCTCAGTATTGGACGATTCACCAACTAACAATATTTGTCGTGGCGCAGTTTGTAATAATGCCGATATTGCTGAAAAACGTTCTGCTAAGTTTGCCAGAGACACCGATTCATCCAGTGTTCCATCAAGCGCTTTAAGTTTCTTAATGCCCTGCATTCCCCGTAACTCATGCCGCAGATTGGCCAAGGGACTCATTCCAGCACAAGCAGCCATCATTGCCAAACCGTGGCCGTTACCCGTTATACTGTTTTCTTTGCTTGATCGATGTTGTGAAACGATTTCACGGATTCTATCTAACTCATCAAAACGTGTTGAGAAAAATGTCTCCATTAGCAAATCACTCAGTTGAGTATGATTTCTCGCGAGCGCTTTTCCTGAGACAATCAAGTAGGCCTGACTTTTTTGCACATCATCTGTGTTTGAACGCAAAGAGGTATAGGTAGAAATCCCACCCGTTACTTGATCCATTAGGGCTTGAGTTTCAAGATAACTTCGATTTGCCGAACCCAGTTCTGTCATACAACGTGTATATAATGGCAAAACATCGATTAAGGTTGAATCCATTTTCGGTAATTCAACGATCATCTGTTGATAAACAATTCCATTGGTGCCCTGTTGATAAATGCCCGCTGGCATTTGTTTTATCATTCTATCGTCGCCACTGGCGATGTACATTTCCTCTGGCACATCTTCAACACCAACTTTTGGAAGAATACTTTCATCATCTACCTGCTCTTGGCGTTTTATCAACGCGATGGAACGATCAATAATCGCCTGTTTTTGTTCCTCATCGAGTGTAGACTTCAACGCTTGTAGTTTCTTCAGTTCGGCTTCTTCCTTCTGTTGCGAAAGCGAATGATCGGGTTCCAACGTCAAACAGACACGATGGTTGTTATCAATTAATAACTCTTGCACTAGCTGCTTAAAATAAGCAGGATCCTTTGATTGTTCTCTTAAATGGTTAATTTCCGCATCCAAATCTAATGCTGATACGGTATCACCTTCATGGATCGCCACGGGTAACATATCTAAAATCAACTGTAGGCCATAAGGATAACCGCCACCGGTAATCTCTTTTTGTCCCAATTCTAATTGATGTAACGCAGCATCTAAACGCGATTGTTCAACGCCTGAATCTGCGACGTCTTGTAGGACCTGTAAAATCATTGCCTCGATGCTGTCTTTATTTTCCGAATTTGTGCCTTCCAATCCACACATAAAGACCATTTCACGGTTTGAATCCTCCAACCCACAAAGAGGGGATGGCGCCAAGCCCAATTTGGTATTTTCCAAAGCAAAACGTAAAGGTGAAGAGCCATTGTCAAGCAACACACTTGATAGTAACGTGGCAACCAATCGAGATTTAACGTTTGAACTTTCTCCCAATAACCAACCGAGCACAACATGGGTTTTATTTTCCAATGGTTCGTTTTCATCAAGTGCATAAGTCTCTTGAAAATACTGAGGAGACGTATAACGCTTTTCGGTTGGCACGATTACTTTGGCATTCGATTTTTCAAAATGCTGTAAAGCACGCTCATGAAAACGAGCTTGGTGCTCGTTAGCAGGAATATCACCGTAGGTGAATAAAAATGCGTTTGAAGGATGGTAGTGCATTTCATAAAACTGCTTCAGTTCTGCATAACTCAATTCCGGTATATCTTCTGGCTCGCCACCACTATTGTAATGATAAGTACTAGTAGGAAACACATACTTAGTCAGCGTTTGCCATAACACACTTACTGGCGAGCTCATGGCTCCTTTCATTTCATTGTATACAACTCCTTTATATACCAGCGGTGATTGTGCATTTTCCATTTCTTCAAACTCAACACGATGGCCCTCCTGGCAAAAGTCTAATTCATCAAGGTTTGAGAAGAATACTGCATCCAGATAAACATCTAATAGATTGCTAAAATCTTTTTTGTTAAGACTCGCAAACGGATATGCTGTCCAATCACTACTGGTAAACGCATTCATGAATGTATTGAGCGAGCGTCGAATCATCATGAAAAAAGGGTCACGTACTGGATAATTTTTACTGCCACACAATGCTGTGTGTTCTAAAATGTGAGCGACACCTTTAGAATCTGTTGGCACTGTTTTTAATCCCACCAGGAAGACATTTTCTTTGTTTTCGGAGGCCAAGTGAAAATGCTTTGCAGCAGTTTGTTTATGTTCGTAATGTTCTACGATTAAGTTTAATGAGGGGATGGGGGTTTCTGCGTGTTTAATAAAGTTAGGATTTACTTGTATTCCCAATGCGATTCTCCAATACGTTTTCGCTTATGTTCTAAATGAAACTTGAAATGAATACTGTAAACAACACGGATCTTGTCATTTCGCTTACAGAATGTAGAAATCCTGCATAATCACTTGTTACATTTCAAACCTTTCTTAAATAATAGTATCTATTTTATATTTCGTTCTTTTTTTATCTGCTCATAGGCGGCTTTTATTTCTTGGGTTTTCTCTGTCGCCAGTTTTAACATTTCTTCAGGCAGCCCACGTGAAACCAGCTTGTCCGGATGATGCTGATTCATCAGTTTTCGATAAGCCTTTTTCACTTCGCTATCCGTCGCTGTTTCTTTAATACCAAGCATATTGTAAGCGTCTTCAATATTTTGGTAAGCTGCCTGGCGCCCATCGCCGGAGCTGTAATGCTGTTGAGCTTGAATCATTTGTATTAGTTTCTCGAACGTTATGCGAGAAAAACCCAGCTGTTTACATATTTTTAATAATATCTCTCGCTCAATTTCGTCGAGATTGCCGTCAGCCATGGCTGTACTAATCAGTATCTCAAGAAACATCTGTTCCAGGTTTCGACGACGGCCACAGACTTGTTTGAACTGTACGATAACAGCAACCAGATCAAAGGAATCCGCTTTACCTTCGTTAAACAGCCCCATGGCGACCCGAGTCTGCTCGTCATTCAACTGCATTTGTTGCATGATAAACTTGGCCTGAGCGATTTCACTTTCGGAAACACGCCCATCCGCTTTTGCCAAATGCCCCATGACCAAAAACGTCGTGGTGAAAAATGCGGTTTGAATTTGCTCAACATCACCCGGACGCAAATTCTCTACATTAAAAGCATTAACCAAACCGTTATCAAACTTATGGCCTAAAACAGCGCCCAACAGCGCACCCAGTGGCCCACCGAGCATATACCCAAAAGTACCGCCCAGTAATTTACCCCACCAACTCATTTATATTCCTCAATTTTTCCTTATTTAGATAGGGCTTAAGCCTACCATATTTGAATCCAAAGCTCTGATCGCGTTTTAACCTTAATCCGCAGGGAAAATAAAAAAAGCTGTATTGAATCCACGTATTTATTCCCGGCTTTTTTCTTAGTAATATATGCTGACTTCTAATTAAAAAAAGATCGATATGAAAGGCTCATTACAAGAACAATTATTGAAATCCGGTCTAATTAGCGAAGACCAGCTTAAAGACGCCAAAAAGAAACCCAGTAAGCCGGCGAAGAAAAAGAATAAGCCAAAAAAACAGCAGGTTAAAACGAATGCCAGACCAGCTCCCACGCCTACACCAAATCCTGAACAAATTTTAAAGGAAAAAAACCTTCGCACAGAAGTTAAAAAATTGTTGAGAAGCTACAAATTAAACGATAAAACGGGCGAAGTGCCCTACAACTACTCAGTTAATAATCAAGTTAAACGTTTTTACGTAACTAAACAGCAGCAAGACCAATTAATTGAAGGCAAATTAGCAATTGCGAATTGGAATGATATCTCCTACCTGATTCCCTTCGAAGCAGTGGCAGAACTGACTAAACTATACCCAAAAATTGATATTTCACACGTGAATAACGAAGAACTAAAAACCAGCGATGATGATCCCTATGCCGATTATGTTGTTCCTGACGATATAAAATGGTGATGGATTAACAAGCTCCTCACAATACAACCTTCCCAAAAATTAATAAACGATTCCGCCACGCCTAGCACAACTCTTGCACAGTATAAAATTTGATGGATAAGTGTTCATTATTGGGATTTGCCCAATTTAAATCGTCAATTGCTATCCTGAATTTATTTCAGGTGCAAGAAAGAGAATTAAGCAATGAATCTGAAAGGCAAAGCCATTGGTATCACGTTAATTGCGGGATTCATTTCTGCACTGTATGGAACAAAATGGTTACTGTTTCAGGAACTACACAATCCAGAATCTGCCCTGCCCAATTCCCAAAGAGAATTCCTGGAAAATTTGATTAACCAGTCGAGTTTAATCATTCTGGGGATTATCGTTACTTTTAGTATTGCCTTTTATTATTTACAAAAATTCTTTTTCATACCACAAAATTTAGAAATAAAAAACGTATTGACCACAGCCGACCAAGGCAACATTGAAGTACGTGCCCAAGGTGCATCAGCTCTGTCAAAACTCGTTAATTCCATTTTGGATAAACTATCAATACTCGTACGTAATATTGACCAAAATACGGTAAAGATAGAACAATCAGCAATTCAAGTATCATCCCTAGCACAAGAGATTTCCGCAGCGAACTCCCAAGAGCAACACAGATCCGCCGATGTCTATTCCTGTACTGAAGAGTTGTTATCTATTTCTACTACCATTGGGGAATTATCGGATACCACTCGAAGTAATGCTGCGTCGTCAGAAGAGAATGCAAAACAAAGCCTCGACATCGTCACAACCAATATCAGAAATATGGAGGGCACGGTAACTGAAGTAAACAATGCTTCCGAACAAATGAAATCCTTAATTGACGCCACCAAGGGTATCAATGAAATTATTGAAACGATTAAAAATATTGCCGAACAAACCAATTTACTCGCCTTAAATGCAGCGATAGAAGCAGCTAGGGCTGGCGATCAGGGTCGTGGTTTTGCAGTTGTTGCTGACGAAGTTCGAACACTGGCAAACAGAACAACAAAATCCACCGAAGAAATTAGTCAAATCTTAGGGAAACTAACTAAGCGAGCCGATCTTGCAAACAAAACTATGACCAGTGTGGTTGACAAAGTTTATACCAGCCGAAACAACGCAGAAGTCATAAAGGATAATATCACAACCGTTGTGGAAAACATTTCTGAAACCGTATTATCCAACACCAAAATCCATCAGGTTAGTAGCCAACAAACCGATATGTTCAATAAACTACGAGAACAAATTAATTCCTATCTGGAAACTATTTCAAAAAGCTCAAATAAGGTAAAAACTACTGAAAGTATTGTCTGTGACATTCATAAAATAAAAGAAAGTATGAATGACTTGATAACAAACTATGAATACGAAAATGAAATTTTTGATGACGTACCTGACGATATAAAAGAAAAGCGAAAAGCCCAACGAATCACTCACCCTATGCGGGTTGTCATTGAACACAACGGAGAATCGTTGGATTGCGTCAGTAATGATCTGAGTAGTTCCGGCATGCAATTGCGTTTACAAAAACCGATAGATCAAGGCAAAGAAATTCAACTTAAGATCTACTTACCTTACAATAATCCTGAGCAATATAACAAGCAGAAACCATTACTTGTTACCGGTATCATTCGCTGGATAGGCGAAGATGATGATCCTTACTTGTCTGGTATTGAATTTATAAATATCGGACATACACACCAAATCTGGTTTGACCAATGCTTTAATTTTTTCGACAAATCGTCAAAGTCACAAAGCTCAAACCGGGATAATTTTGAAACGGTTGAAGACGACTGATAAGTTACTAGTCAATTTTATTGACTGACACTTTCTTTTATGGCGAAAGACAATGCTTCGCCTGCCACATCTCCCAAACAAAAAACAGAATGCCAAGCACAAGCGGCTTGATTTTCTTGAGGCAGCAAAATAACATCCCCGGGATTTAATATGTACCCGTAATCCTGATTTATCATTTGCGAGAAAAATCGTGGTGAATGATTTAATAATTCACTAATCTCATCATTCCCTGGATCATCCAATAGCGTTTCCAAAAATGCAGAATCTTCTGCGGATTTCATTAAATTATCAAAATCCGTTTTTTTACTTACCACTTGCTGAAGCTCATCAATATTCTCAGGTTTTTTTAAAAAGTCGTTAATTTCTGATATTAATTGAGCTTTTGAAAGTGCCAGCCAAAGTGTTTGCCCTGTTACTTGCGCATACACAACACCAACATGGCCTTTCTCGGCGTCATGATGAAATTGAGCGCCCCCATTCTTTGCATTAAAATATATGATTCGTTCCAAAAAATCGATATTCTTCAGTTGCACGATAGACGTAACGGTTTCAATCAGCGAAGTATTTTTACTGATCAGTACTGATTCTGGGAAGATACACTCACATAAATCTGCGGCTGCCTTTTGTCTTTCGACGTCCAATGAAACATCATCAAACCCTTCCATTCCAAAAGAAAAGCGAAAACGTAATGATTCGTCGTCTTCAATATAAGATAACCAGGACACACGCATCCAGATATCTTCCATGATCAATTCTCCGTTTTCCAGCACATCAAAATCCAGAGATACAATTTCTTGCCGATCAGCCTCATCAAACCGAGAAGACAACAACTCAAATTTCTCCCCAAAGCGTGTCAGATAATCTGGCTGATCTAGACTATGCTCAATCTCATTACCTGCCAACACACTTTGATACAGCTTTTTGGATTGATCAATATAATGCTGATTTTCTGCAATCGTGTTACCAAGCAGTTTGGGCAGGAAAATAGGCTCGTTAGCTCGCCACAATGCATTTTTATCGTTGCTGGAGGATCTCTGTTGCTCACTCAGTTTAATACAACCGGATTCAATACCGCGGCGTTTGATATCGTATACGCCAGGCCTTTCATCGTTTTTTAAATTTTCCTTAGTCAGCGATTGACGATCACAAAGAACAGGTTTACTCACATGAATGTCTCAATAAATACAAACACGTTATTGTAAGGGATAAAAGAAAATTTTTCTTTAGATTGAAGTGGAGATTTTGGGTGAAGTAGGAGTTAAAAAGAACAGACGACTAGAAACTAGCACTCATACCAAAGTGCGTAATGTCTTTGTCATAAGCCACGCTCAATTGAAGACTAGAGTTTTCGATGAATTGCATGGTTTTGCGGGAAAAAACCTGAGCAGCTGATTGTTGAAAGTAACTGGATGCAGCGTTAAAAACCTGCGTAAAGCTCGCAGAAGTACAGGTTTTAAACGCTGGACATGGAGTATTTAATGAATTACCAATATAGACTTCTTTAATCTCATGTGCGGACAGAAAAGCGATATTGCTTAATTCCTCTGTATCACCGGCATACGCACTGCCAGTGAACATCAGTCCGAAAAACATGAGAGAGAGGTAGAAGCTATATTTTTGCATTATTTTTTTCACCCAGATAACGATCAGTTGCATTGGTTAATTTATCGTCTATGTTAGCACTACTATTACCGTTTCTAATGTGAACCTGATCACAGATCATTCAATAACCAGGTAACATTTATCAGGGAATTAGCTCGCAAAAAATCCAACAATGGGCGCCAATAACTCATAAGTTATTGTTATTTATAGAATTAATGTTATTTTTACTGCTCGTGATAAAACGCGTATAAATCAACTGCTAATTCGGGAATATCTTCTAACATACTGATATATAGATCCGGCTGACTGCGCAATTGGTCTATTTCGGGATCATCCACCAATCCAGAGCCACATATAATAGGTAAGAGCAGATTAGCCACCGCCTCTTCATCTATGCTAAACCAGGCTTCTTCATCCAGAAAATGCTTTTCTGCAAATGCCATACACCAGCGTTCAAGGTCCGATGGCTCGTCTTTTATCCCCACATCCAATTCGCAGGGTATTTCTAACGCTTCGGCCATCAATAGCTGCCGACTAATTTCCTTTTGCAGTGTTTCTATGCCGCAGCGGAAAACCTTTTGTTCCTGTTCACCTAATGCTGACAGTTCTTCACCCAGAATTTCCTCATACAATCGTGTGATGTCAGTCTCAACTGGACTGATTATAGATGCAGTCAAATAGCCGTGTGCCTCAATAAAATCAAGGCATTCCTGACTCATTTCGTCCGATGTTAACAAGCGAATTAAAGCGCTAATTTCGTTATTTTCTAGCATTAATGATTTAACCTATATGTTGGTTCGGCAATTGCAATTTTGATGAAACCCTTTATCTAGAATTGCGAAACCGCTATGAACTCTCTAATAAAAAACGCAGAATCAAATAAAGAACACAAATTGTTTCAGCGTTACTTTAACAAAGCTTTCCATTATCAATCGCAAAACAACATGAAGTTAGCGATTGAGATGTATGACAAAGCCTTGTGTCACAATAACAAGCACTTACCAACATTACAGGTCATTGGTTACTTGTTGCAGCAATCCGGGCAATATGAAAAAGCCCTGGCGTATTATACACGAGCGACCGCGCTTCACAGTCAATCTGCCACGCTGCAAAATGCAGTGGGTATCTGCTTCGAACACTGTCAAAATTGGCAAAGTGCAAAAACGCATTTTCTGAACGCTATCGAGCTCAGGCAAGACTACGCCGAAGCGCTTAATAATCTCGGCAATATTTGCCGAAAAATGGGAGATTATCAACAAGCAGAGTTTAATTTACTTCGCTCTCTCAGACTCCGTATTAATGTTCCAACATTGATTAATCTGGGATTATTAATGGCGGAAATGCATAACTACAGCCAAGCACACAGTTTTTATGATCACGCCTTACGCTTACAGCCCTTCAATAATCAAATAAAATGGCATAAAGCATTACTGTTACTAAGTGAAGGTGAGTTTAAACAAGGTTGGGAACTGTATACAGTTAACAGCCAAACCTCTAATAATATTCATCAATTCGCACCTGTGGATGTTTCGAATCCACAAACACAACGAGAGGTGTTTTTTCAAAATAATATTTATATCAAAGGTAAACAAAGTATAAATGATGAAATTATGTTTGCGTCCTGCTTGCCGGAAATTCTAAGCCAAGCAAAATCTTGTTACATTGAATGTGATGATCGTTTGCTTCCACTATTTCAACGCTCATTTCAAGATGCGACGATTATTTCAAAATCTGAATTCTCCTTTGAAAGCGAACACACCATGCCAAAAGATATTAATTACACAACATCACTCGTTAATTGTGCACGGCACTTGCGGCAATCCTTCTCTGACTTTCCTGAGTACAATCAATTTCTGAAAGCATCAGAAACAAACACTCAGCATTGGCGACATCGCTACTCCACCATTGGCAATAGCCTGAAGGTTGGCATTGCTTGGAGAAGTAGCAACAGTGAAGATTCAGTCACTCATCAAGGATTGTTAAGAAACTGGGAAGCCATTTTTAATGAAACCAATTGTCACTTAATAAATTTACAGTATGGCCAGGTGAATGCAGAACTTGAACAATTTTCACTTCCCATCAAACAATGGTCTGATTGTGATTATCAATACAATATTGACCAGTTAGCATCACAAATCACCGCACTTGATCTGGTTATCACGACTAATAATTTGGTTGCACACCTGGCAGGCGCATTAGGAAAGTCGGTATGGATTCTGTTGCCTTATGCAACCAACTGGCGTTGGTTTAACGGCCGCAATCCCTGCCCCTGGTACGCTAGTGCAAAAGTATTCAAACAGAACTCACCCGATGATTGGGCGAGCCTTTACCAGGAAATCAATGCTGAACTAAAAGACTTGTGCGAAAAAAACGGATCGACTTACACCCAGTTGCTATCCGTTAGTTAACACCATTCAACCTAGATTACGCAGTTGGAAAAATATTTTTTTTCATAAAGTTATGTTTATCTTTGAGCAGTCAACTGCGGAATCTAGGTTCGAGCGGGAGTAATTACTCGACTTCTTCTTCGGCCGCTAATTGTCTCGCTTCTTCTTCCAGCATTACTGGAATATCATCGCGAATGGGATACGCCAATCTATCTGCTTTACAGATCAATTCATTATCTTCTTTTTTATAAACCAAAGAACTTTTGCACAAGGGACAAACTAAAATATCTAGTAATTTACGATCCATTTTTAACCTTCATTCCAACTGATTAATCTCGATTGATGGGTATTGTGCCATAAACCAGCATCTGAGAGGTGAATTTCTATGAAGCGAAGTGCAGAAAATAAACTTGAGAATTACGCGAGGAGGTTAAATGATAATTGGCCAATCCTTGGCCGTTGGACTCATCCCTGCAATTCATTAAGTACGTTAGTATTTAATGTTGAGTCTTAGCACGAAAATTAGCATGATGTATGCCATAAAGAAAAAACTGTGGTATTTGCAGTCTGCTTATCATTAAAAAGATAAGTGATCAGTAACTATTATTATGTGTATAAATATAATGACGTGAAATAGCGACAACTCATTTCACATCATTTCAGACATTCACTGACCTCATTCAGCTGCTTGTTGCGTTGCAAATGTCAGTTTTGCAAAACCGAGTTGGCGAGCAGCATCCATAGCTTGAATCACCGATTGATGAGGCGTCTGTCCATCTGCACTAATAATGACAGGCAGTTTTAAATTTCCCTTGGCTGATTTTTGTATGCCTGCTTTTAAACTCGACATTTTATTGTTAACCAGCTTCTGAGAATTAATATAATAGGTACCCTTTGCATCAATAGTGATATTCAAGGTTTTATCCACCAATTTTTCTTCAGAAGCGGCTTTTGGCAATTCAATGCTAACTTCAAAATCTTGTTTGAAGGTGGTGGATACCATGAAAAAGATGAGTAACAAAAATACGATGTCGATTAACGGCGTAATATTTACATCAAGATCGGGTTGAGGACGTTGTCGGAACTTCATTCCTCCGCTCCCATTATCGACGCATCACGTTGGCCGTGAATAACTTCCACTAATTTAATGGCTTCTTCTTCTAGATAAACCACTAAATCATCAATATGGCGACGAAAATATCGACTCGCAATTAACGCAGGAATGGCGACAGTTAACCCAGCAGCAGTTGTAATTAATGCTTCTGATATACCGCCAGCCAACACCGCAGGATTTCCAACACCTTGACTGGTTATCGCAGTAAATACTTTAATCATTCCCACTACGGTACCGAGCAATCCCAATAAGGGTGTGATTGAGGCAACCGTACCCAACATATTCAAATGTTTTTCCATTTCGTGAACCACATGCCGTCCATTTTCTTCAATGGCTTCTTTCATTACTTCCCGCGAATGATGCATGGTTAACAGACCTGCTGCTAGCACACGGCCTAAAGGAGAATTTTCCTTCAAGTTTTGTATAGCGTTCATGTCTAACTGATTCTTTTTTCGCATATGATAAATCTGTGCGACGAGATGTTTGGGGGCAATTCTTTTCCTTTGCAAAGCCCAAAAACGCTCAACAATAATCGCAAGTGCGATAATTGAGCAAATTAAAATCGGCACCATTAATAAGCCGCCTGATTTTACAAGTTCAAACATGGATTACTTCCTTTGTAATTTGATTGAAGTGCGTGAATTTATTGTCTACCGCACTGTTTCGACATCCCACAAGCATTTATGTAGTTTTTTAATCAATTAATCTGTTATTTTAATAAAGTTCGTTTCTTTTTACCAAAAAAATAACAAAATCAATAAGTTGCTCTTTAATTAAACATTCAACTTTGAATTAATCCCTATGCCAGAATCGCTGGTAGTGAGAACGGTATGAGACGGGTGTAAGCTCTATACCCTGAGCAAATAAAACACTAATTGCACCCTCACTTCCCGTAACCCGATATGGAACGGATTGAGACTTGAATCGTGCAAGCACTTTACTCGTGGGAAATTTGAATCTATTGTAATACCCCGCAGGAAACAATACCCAGTCAGGATCAACGCTTTCAATGAACGCTGACGTGGAAGAGGTATTGCTACCATGATGCGCTGCGACAAGTACATCCGCCTGGATTTGTTGACTCGCATTATTCACCAATTCGCGTTCCACCCTTTTTTCAATATCACCCGTGAGTAATAAAACTTTGTCGGCTACGCTAATCCGTAAAACGCAAGACCGATTATTAGCAGGTTTGCCTGGGGTAGTTTCATTCGGATGCAAAAATGTAAAATCTACCCCATCCCAATGCCAGTGTTGACCGACTTCACAGGATGTAACGGTCTCAGAATTAATTTTTTCTGGTTGGCCTGAAAGAATTTCCTTAACTAGTACGTTTTCCAGGATACTTGATAAGCCACCAATATGATCGTTATCACCATGACTGATAATGACTTTATCCACCTCGTTAACGGCTAAACTTTTTAAAAAAGGTAAAATAACGGCTTCACCTGTATTAAATCCACTGCGAAACTTTGGCCCTGTATCAAACAGTAAAATGTGATTGCGAGTTTGAATCACTGCCGCCAAACCCTTCCCGACATCAAGCAAATGAAACTTGAATTGATCTTGCTCCAGCTTATCCGGTTTAACTAAAAATAGTGGTAACAGGAATAACAAAGCAAGGTATCGTGCCGGAAAACCTCTTGGAGCGAGCAATAACATGATAGCTAAAGCTGCAGGAAATAACGTCCAGGTTTGAGGAACAAAATGTTGCCACTGTGAAAAACGCAAGTCAGACAAATAAACCAACAAACCCCAAAAAACTTCAAGTGACAAATTAGCTAGGGAAAATAGCACTTGCGCAATTGGGTCAATAAAAGCAAACAAACTACCCAGTAAAACTAGTGGCACTGTAACAAAACTCACCCAAGGCACTGCCAGTAAATTTGCCACAGGAGAAATGAGCGAAAAATTTTGAAATACAAAAATCAATACAGGTGCAATCGCAAGGCTAATAATCCATTGCATTCTTCCCCAATGCCACCACCAGCCTTTGGGATTTAAACGACCTTGCATTGCATACAGAATAGCAGCAACTGCAATGAATGATAACCAGAAACCTGCTGACATCACTGAGAAAGGATCAATGATTAAGACGGCTAATAAGGCGAAGCTCAAAATTTGAAAATAACTAAATCGTTTGTTAAGTAATATCCCCAACATGATTACAGACGTCATTACCAAAGCGCGTTGCGTTGGGATCGCAAAGCCAGCTAGCATCGCGTAAAGAAAGGCTGCAATTAACGCACAGATTGCAGCAGTCTTGTGTGCTGGCATCCTTTGCAACGAAAACGCCATGTATTTCATTAAGAACGAAACGAGAAAATATATTGCACCTGCAACTAAACCAATGTGTAAACCTGAAATCGCTACCAAATGATTGGTTCCAGTCGCTGTTAAAACTTGCCATTGATCATCCTTAATTTCTGATCGATCACCAATAACCAATGCGAGAATCAATCCACGAAACTCCGAATCCGGCAATAACGCTACCACTTTCTTCTTCAATGATTCTCGGATAACATTGACGCTGAATGGGTTTGGCTTTTCTATTAGTTGATTATCGATATCTTTTCGAACATACCCTGTGGCGCGTATCCCCCTTTCAAACAACCATTTTTCATAATCAAAACCACCGGGATTTTGCATACCATGGGGCGGTTTCAATCTCACTTTTAATTGCCAAGTCTCACCTGCATGGATATCAACAGACTTTCCATACCAATTTAGGCGAACACGTTTGGGGCCCTGTATTCTTGCATCATTATATTGCAGTGTCTCAACATCAAAAACGAATCGGGTACGAAATTCATTTTTATCGGGAAGCGATACAACTTTGCCTGTTACCAATATATCTTTTTTTATTAATTCATCCGGAAGGCTTGTTGATAATAACCAAAGCCCATGACTAATCGCCCATATAAAGCCAACTGGTAAAGCAAGATAAATTCGACCTCGTGGAAATATTATTAGACAAAAAAGAAGGGGGAAAAATAGAAATAGCCAAGTACTGTCTGGTAAAGAAGGTAGTTGAAGAGCGAGCGATACACCAAGTAAGAAAAAAAGTGCAAACACGTCTTGCCCTCAAATGAAGTTAGGGTGTTAGTCGTTAAGGAGTTTGCCCTGTTCTAACCTTAATATTCTATCCATTTTCGCGGCCAGTGATTCATCATGTGTTACAACAACAAAACTGGTTTTCAAGCTTTGATTAAGCTCGAGCATCATTTGATAAACGTGATTTGCCGTTTTACCATCAAGGTTTCCCGTGGGTTCATCAGCCAGTACGCAAGTGGGTTGTGTCACTATCGCTCTGGCAATGGCGGCACGTTGTCGCTCTCCACCTGATAATTCCCCGGGTTTATGCCTAATACGATCTTTTAAACCGACATCGGCCAATATACTTGTTGCTTGATTTCGGGCTTCACTCACCTCCATACCACGTATTAATAATGGCATGGCTACATTTTCCAATGCGGTAAACTCCGGTAACAAGTGATGAAATTGATAAACAAAACCAAGGTTAGCATTGCGAAATTTGCTTTTTTTCGCTTCATTAAGTTTTGAGATATTTTGCCCGTTAATGATAACTTCGCCAGCGCTAGGTTTATCTAGACCGCCCAGCAAATGCAATAAAGTACTCTTACCCGATCCTGAAGCACCAACAATCGCGACGCGTTCCCCAACGTTCACTTCAAATCCAATATTTTCCAGCACTGAGACATTCATATTGGTTTCGGTGAAGGATTTACTCAAACCCTTGCATTCGACGACCAAATTATTACTCATAACGTAGAGCCTCAGCAGGTTGAATTCGTGAGCCCCGCCATGCAGGATATAATGTTGCAACCAAACTCAATAAAAGTGCAATTCCACTTATCGCAGCAACTTCATTCCAATGAAGCTCAGAAGGTAATTCAGAGATGTAATAAACCTCGGCTGACAATATTTTTGTCCCCATCAACTGTTCCAGAGCAGGAATAATACTTTCTATATTCAAAGAAAGCGCAACACCACCAATAGTGCCCAACAAAGTACCGATCACACCTATTATTGCGCCTTGAATGATGAAAATGCCGAGAATGGTTGAAGGGGTAGCACCCAAGGTCCGCAAGATGGCAATATCGGCTTCTTTATCAACAACAACCATGACCAAAGTAGAGACCAAATTAAACGCAGCAACACCCACAATGAGTAGCAAAATAATAAACATAGTCATCTTTTCGATTTTAACCGCACGAAAAAAATTCGCGTGTTCACGTGTCCAATCGGAAATAAAATAGTTGCCGGGGAAATTATTAATTAATTCTCGTGTCACTTGTGATGACTTAAACATGTCTTGTAGTTTTAGTCTGACTCCTGTGACTTGATCTGGCATACGAAACAATCGGCTCGCATCATCAACATGCATTAACGCCATTGTACTATCATATTCATACATACCTGCTTCAAATATGCCGACAACGGTAAAGCGACGTAAACGCGGTAAAATTCCAGCTGGCGTGACGTTAGCTTGAGGAATGATTAAGGTAACTTTATCAAATTGAAACACGCCTAAGGCACGCGCTAAATCTTTACCGAGAATAATACCAAACTCCCCTGGTATCAGATTTTCCAATTCCCCAAATACCATTTTTTCCCCAACGTCGGATACCTTAGGTTCTTCACTTGGTAGGATCCCGCGAATTAATGTGCCATTAACTTGCTGGCCATAACTCAACATACCTTCAGCCTGAATGTACGGTGCGACACCAATAACTTCAGGATTTTCACCAGCTGCTTTGGCGACTTGCTGCCAATTCTCGAGCCCTCTACCTTGACCTTGTATGGTTGCATGCGACGTCATGCCCAAAATACGTTCCCGTAATTCTTGCTCAAAACCATTCATTACAGAAATAACAGTGATCAACGCAGTGACACCCAACGCTATGCCTAGCATTGAGATCAAGGTAATAAATGATATGAAATGATTGCGGCGTTTAGCGCGTGTATAACGCAAGCCAATGTACAATTGCAGGGGTTTGAACATAGATTATCTGAGCTGTACTCTCCAAAAGTGCTGAGATTATACAGCATTCAGACCAGGATCATGTGTTTAATGTTCCTGATCCGAATAATTCATAAATGGGGGCTTAGGTCACGTGACTATTTATCAACCAAGCTCAACTGAGGCTGCTTGGGTAAAACACGTGTTTCATCTTTTTCCACAAACCATTGGCGTGTATCGTGACGATCGACGGTTTCCGTTGATCGCTGACCTTCCACATAGGTGAAATAAAAATCTCCAATTGAAAACTCTTCTCCATCATTGAGTTGATGAACATTGATTTTATGGTGGTTCAAAAAAGTCCCATTAGTGCTATTTAAATCGTGTAGATAAGCTTGATTACCTTGTAAAATCACTTGTGCATGATTGCGACTAACTTTGTGATCATCAATCGGAATATCATTTTCCATTTGTCGTCCAATGGTCATGCACTCTTTGTCGAGCTTAAACTCACCCATCATTTGGTTCTCTTTACGTAAAACCAATTTTGCTTTGCCTTGCACTGTTTGCTCAGGTATTTTCATTTTTATCTGAGTAACATCACTGTGTTCGCCAAAACGTTTTTCGTAGGATTCCCACTGCAATTCATTTGCGGCTTTCTGAATTATCCATTCGGTAACCTGGGGTAATTTTTCCACACAACAATACATCAATGCATAATCACACAATGTATTTATTAAACGTAAGCGACCACCGGTGAATTGATGAATCATAGGAATACATTTGGGATCAAACAAATTATTAGTACGAGCGCCTGCCACGGAAATTCTATGTTTAATATATTCTGTTACATCTTCCGCACCCAAAGCTTTGATATGAAAGCGCAATCGAATGCGTTGTAACAAATGTTCCATATTAGGCTGGTCTAAGGTTTCATTTAATTCTGGCTGACCAACCAGGATAACGCTCAACAACTTCTGGTGATTATTTTCCATATCCGACAAATAACGAATGTCTTCCAACACGTCTTTACTCAAGTTTTGAGCTTCATCCACAAACAAATAGACTTTGTTACCATTTTTGTTTTGAGCCATTAATAATTGATTCAATTTATCTCGCATTTGCACGCGAGTGAATGCATAGGGCTCTATACCAAATTCAACCAGTAACATTTGCATGAATTCATCTGATGTGAGTTTTGTTGCTTGAATTCGCGCGACGACGGTTTGTGCGCCGAGATTAGTTAATGCATCATTGATTAATGTTGTTTTTCCGGTACCGATTTCACCGGTGCACACCACAAAACTGTCTTGAATATTCATGGCATATTGAATGTAAGCTCTAACGCGACGATGATCCTGGCTTAAATATAAAAACCGCGGATCAGCCACCAAACTGAATGGGAATTCTTTAAAACCGAAATAATCTAGGTACATGGCACTTTGCTCTTTTTTTCATCTCAAGGACTTGTTATCAGAATAAGACAATTGTAGTGCTGATTAAGATAGCCAACATGTGAAATAGCTCACACAAAAATAGCATATTTATTATGCTTTTAGGAACAAAAATTTAACCCTAAATACGACTGTTTAATATTTAATCACACCAACTAAAATCAATGATTAAGTCGAATATTTACTCGTATCCTGAGGTATACTACGCCGCTCAAAATTAACTAAACAACCACATGAATCCCAATATATCGCATCTGCATTCTTACCCATTTGAAAAATTGGCGAAATTGAAATCAGACGTCAATCAAAAGAACGACTTAGCACCTATCGCGCTATCAATTGGAGAGCCTAAACATGCAGCACCGCCCTTCGTCTTAGACGAACTGAGGAATCATCTCAAATCCGTTGCCTCCTATCCATTAACCAAGGGGAGTAATGATTTACGTAACAGCATCGCTAATTGGTTAAATCTACGGTTTAAATTACAATCAACACCCGTAAATCCTGATACTCAGGTATTACCGGTAAATGGTACGAGAGAAGCCCTTTTTGCATTTGCTCAAGCAGTAATCGATAATAGTAAAGACGCATTGGTCTTGGCGCCTAATCCTTTTTATCAAATCTACGAAGGTGCAGCGATTCTCGCGGGGACGGAAATTCAATTCATGAATACCACCCGTGAAAATGATTTTGAGCCAGATCTTGACGCAATAAGTCCAGCCACATGGCAACGCTGTCAACTATTATATATATGCAGTCCTGGTAATCCCACGGGTAAAGTGTTATCTCAAACATATTTGGAAAGATTGCTAAATTTAGCCGATCAATACGATTTTATCATCGCGTCTGATGAATGTTATTCAGAGATCTATTTTGACGAAGAGAATCCACCACCTGGCTTACTCCAAGTGGCTGCGGCGACAGGACGAGATTCTTTTGATCGATGCGTGGTTTTTCATAGCCTGTCAAAGCGATCTAATTTGCCCGGATTACGGTCTGGGTTTGTGGCGGGTGATGCCAAAATACTAGAACAATTTTTACGATATCGCACATACCATGGTTGTGCTATGTCGCCTCCTACACAGGCAGCAAGTATTGCGGCCTGGAATGATGAGCTTCATGTTAAAAATAACCGGGCACTTTATCGCAGTAAATTTGATGCTGTTTTAAAAGTACTTAAACCAGTCATGGATATCGATATGCCAGACGCGGGTTTTTATTTATGGCCCAAAACCCCGATTGACGACGAAACATTTACAAAAAGTCTGTTTGCAGAAAAAAACATTACTGTTTTACCTGGCAGTTATTTGTCTCGCATTCAGGATAATATAAATCCAGGTAAAAACCATATTCGAATGGCATTGGTTGCGGAAGTTGACCAATGTATTACCGCAGCAAAACACATTAAAACATTTATTGAAACATTGTAATTTAATTGGAGTTAAGTATGAGTGACTTAAAAAGTATCATTGAAGAAGCGTTCGAACGTCGGGCTGACATCACACCCAAATTAGTTGAGAGCCAAACCAAAGAAGCCGTTATGGAAGCAATTAACTTATTAGACAAAGGTGAAGCCCGTGTTGCCGAAAAGATTAATGGCGATTGGGTAGTTAATCAGTGGTTGAAAAAAGCTGTGTTGCTTTCATTTCGCATTGAAGACAATCATGTGATGCCTGGTGGTTGCATGCAATATTATGACAAAGTGGAAACCAAGTTTGCTGACTTCAACACAAAAGATTTTCGTGAAGCAGGTGTTCGTGTTGTACCACCTGCAACGGTTCGTAAAGGATCTTTCATTGCACCAAACACAGTTCTAATGCCATCGTATGTCAACATCGGCGCTTACGTAGATAGCGGTACAATGGTGGATACCTGGGCCACTGTCGGCTCATGTGCACAGATTGGTAAAAACGTTCACCTATCTGGTGGTGTTGGTATAGGTGGAGTACTCGAACCTTTACAAGCAGGACCCACCATCATTGAAGATAACTGTTTCATTGGCGCACGATCTGAAGTGGTTGAAGGGGTTGTTGTTGAAGAAGGCTCGGTTATATCCATGGGTGTTTACATAGGCCAAAGCACAAAAATCTTTAACCGTGAAACGGGAGAAGTTTCCTACGGCCGCATTCCTAAAGGTTCAGTGGTTGTTTCAGGTAACCTACCTTCTAAAGACGGCAGTTACAGTTTATATTGCGCGGTCATAGTCAAACAAGTTGATGAAAAAACCCGAAGCAAGGTCGGCATTAACGAGTTGTTAAGAGATATATAAACCAAAAATTGAAACCTGGGTATGAGTTAGCCGGCCCAGGTTTTTTAAAAATTAGTCATACGTTACATTACACACCGATCACTCAAGAAACCAAAAAATCCGATGATTACCTTATACGGCATTAAAAATTGTGACACCATGAAAAAAGCCATGAAATGGTTGCAATCAAATAATATTGACTATACTTTTCATGATTATAAAAAAGCAGGGCTGGATATTAAAACCTTGAATTCCTGGCTGAAAACAACAGACTGGGAATTGCTCCTAAATCGTCGAGGCACCACTTGGCGAAAACTGGGAGAAGACATTAAAGAAAATATCAATAAATCATCCGCAAAAGCCGTTATGTTAGAAAATACATCTATTATTAAACGACCAGTATTAGATGTGAACGGTAACATCTTTGTTGGCTTCTCAGATTCACAATACGAGGAAATTTTCCAAAAATAGTATTATGTCCGATACCTTAAAACTTGCGATAGATTTAATTTCCAGACGCTCGGTAACGCCAGAAGATGCTGGCTGCCAAGAGGTTATGATTGAACGATTAGAAGCCATTGGTTTTGAAGTTGAAAAGTTACGCTTCGATAATGTTGATAATTTCTGGGCTAGACGTGGCTCCGCTTCTCCGTTAATCGCTTTTGCCGGACATACGGATGTTGTGCCCACAGGCCCTGCTTCGGAATGGACTTACCCACCTTTTAATCCTATTGTTGACGATGGTCTGTTACATGGACGTGGTGCCGCTGACATGAAAGGCAGTCTTGCGGCCATGGTTGTAGCCTGCGAGGAATTTGTTAAAAACAATCCAAATCATAAAGGATCCATTGCTTTTTTGATTACCAGTGATGAAGAAGGACCTAGTATCAACGGTACGGTAAAAGTGATTGAGGTTCTAGAGCAACGCCAGGAAAAAATTGATTATTGCCTGGTAGGTGAACCAAGCAGTACAGATCAAATTGGTGACGTCGTTAAAAATGGAAGACGCGGTTCATTAAATGGCAAGCTAATTATTAATGGAATACAAGGTCATGTGGCCTATCCACATTTGGCAAAAAACCCAGTTCATTTGGCCGCGCCTGCGTTAGCTGAACTAAGTGATCAACATTGGGATGATGGCAATGAATTTTTCCCGCCCACCACGTTTCAAATTTCCAACATCAATTCGGGTACAGGCGCAACCAATGTTATTCCTGGAAATGTAGAAGTTTTGTTTAATTTTCGTTATTCCACAGAAAGCTCTCAAGAAACTTTGCAGTCGCGGGTGCACGACTTATTAGACAAACATGCACTGGATTACACCATTGACTGGAATCTATCAGGCAATCCATTTCTCACACCACGCGGTGAATTGGTGTCGGCTGTACAAAAAGCAGTAAAATCTGTCATGGGATACGAAACAAAATTATTAACAACTGGCGGCACATCGGACGGACGATTTATAGCCCCTACGGGTGCGCAAGTTGTTGAACTCGGCCCTTTGAATGCGACAATTCATAAAGTTAACGAATGCGTGAGTACTCAAGATCTAGATTCTTTAACAAAAATGTATGAAGTTATGCTCGAGGAGCTATTAACGTAAGATAATTCTGATTACCTTAGTGCTTTACGGCCAAGCGAATTAATTAACTTTTCTAATTTTAAATATTACGTATTATTCAATAAAAAAGGCTGATAGATATCAGCCTCTTATTCGAACGAGATCGATAAACTATGGAATCGTCAACACCACTTTTATACCTGTTCGCCCTTCAATGGCAGACTGACTCACGTAACCAATCGCATTCTTTTTCTTCTTCACCGACAACACAACAAGTTTTTCTTTTTTAGTTTTAGGTGGGTTTTTCGCAGTATTGGTAATTTTTCTATTTGCCCAGGTTTTTGCAACATCTCTTGCAGAAGTTCCCATCACGGTTTGAGAAAATATTTCTCGACTACCATCCTTAACCGGCAAGTCATAACTTTTTATGTTTGTACCATCAGACCACTGAATCACATTATCTGAATAAATACCTTTAATTTCAGACTTCGACAAAGCCTGCGCATTGGCATCATTGACAATTACCACCACACTTTCAGCCCAGGAAATAAAAGTCATTGCTGACAATGTTAAAACAAGAAGTATTTGTTTGTGCAAATTCATTTCAAATCCCTCCTATTCCAAGTAACTAACTATGCTAATAATTGTTTTATCATTGTCAGAGACACTTTTTTGAGTTTTAAAATGATGCTCAACTTTTGCCACTATGTTTGTCGACACACGATAATTCACAAATAATGCATGCACCACTCTATCCATAGTTTCACTGCCTTCGTTATAATAATCATAGCGATATCCCCCCGACCATTGGTTTGGCTCATAGGAAAATTGTGCATAGTAGCCTTTTCTCGTTTGTCCACTTCCATCAAATTTCGCAAATGCCGCTTCTGATTGAAATGAATACGCCATCATTTTCATTTTTGCATGAATTCCAAAAGCAGTTTTCACTTGATCACTATTGTCATAATTGGAATCGTAATACCCCGTTCCTCCAATTTCAAAATGTGAAAATTTAGATATGGCAAGTAGTGCAGACGTTTTTAAACCGAATGCCTTGCCTGTATCATTATCGTGATTACCGTTATTACCTTCGCCATTTCCGACGTATGCATCATAATTAACAAAGTGCTCCCCGATTGGTAAGGTTCCATATACCATGGCACCATCCACCAGTTGTGGAAAAATTCGTCTTATGTGCCGCGGCCTTTCCTGAGTAGCAACGAATGGCGGATAATGATCTACAGACCAAATACCTGCTGGTGTAAAAAAACGACCAAAGCGAAATATGGCTTCAGGCCGATATAGAAAATCCAAATTCACCGCTTCCACGAAAATTTTCCCGTAGGCATCTGCAAAATTTGCTAGTGTTACAGTATCTCCATCTGTGCTTTTTACATCGACCGTATTACCTTTCTCATTGTCAATTTTCGGTCCATCTTCATATTCAATTTCGGAAAAAAAACGCCACTTACTATTGATCTTCTTTTTGAAAAATAAAGACAGGTGGTGCATGCGAAAACCATGTTGTGCTTTTGAGCCTTCATCCTTGCTGCGACTGTATTCCACATCAACGTAACCAGAAATCTGCATTTTATTCTCTATCTCTGCTCGAATTTCCTCAGTACTTTCCTCTAACAGTTCCAAGGTATCTTCCACGGTTTCCACCCGTTCACTGACTTCATTAATATTTGCACTCCATGCAACAACTGGCAATAGCGCCAAAATCACTATTGCTAAAAAAAATATTCTTCCATTTTTACCCATGTGTAACTCCAATTTACAAAATCCAGTTTAATGGCATCAAAACATCACTGCCAATAAATCAGCATATATTATGATTAAAAAGCTGTGATTCTAATTGCAAACCCGATGCCCGACAAATAATCTGTTAATCAATACGATACAGGTGTTTTGTCAGGTTGGAACTATAAGAACTGGAACTAAATTATTAGACTTTGAAACGTGCAACTGCGGCGTTCATCTCACCAACAATATCACTTAGATTTGTTGCTTGGCTATTGATGTTTTGCGCATGATCATAAAGATTTGAGGTGGTATTTTTTGCAGATTCCAAATTTGAAAAGATTGTATCAGCCGAAGCCTTCTGCTCACTTGTTCCTTCTGCAACTTGCTGATTATCCTGAGTTAACTGATGATTTGTATTTTCAATTGCATGCAACGAGTCAACGATCTCAGCGACCGCATCTGATCCAGCAGAAACAGACTTTTCCGAGGCTTCCATGGAAACAACTGCATCTTTTACCTGGGATTGTACTTTACTAATTACTTGAGAAATGGTTGATGTAGACTGGGAAGTTCTTTCTGCCAGTGTTCTCACTTCATCTGCCACAACTGCAAAACCTCGCCCCTGTTCTCCCGCACGTGCGGCTTCAATAGCTGCGTTAAGTGCCAAAAGATTGGTTTGTTCGGCAATTCCGGTGATGGCTACAATAATATCGCCAATTTCTTCTGCGCTTTCGGATAAGCCATGGATCCGATCACGAGTATTGTTCATTTCAGTTTGGACTTCCTGCATGGCAGAGCTCGTTCGACTCACGTCATCGTTAACACATTTCTTTACAAGTTTATCGGCTTCTTTTGCATAGTCGGCAGCGTGTCCAGCATAACCGGCAATGGTATCCGAGGAACTTTGTAGATGCGTCGCTATATCAACAGATTCCGTTGAAAACTGCAGTTGTTCGTTGGTTACAATCGTAATATTTTCGGAAGTTTCAGCAAGTTTTGATGCTGAGCCACCCAAAGACTCTCCCATATTTTGAATTTTTTGCACTAACGCCCGAAGTTCACTACGTGTATTGTAGAGCGTGACCATGAGCACAGATATTTCGTCTTTACGTTCATTTAAATTACCCCGTGCGGTGCCATGACTAGAAAGATCGAAATGCGCCATACGGTTGGCCAACTCGATTGCACCGGAAAGTGGCCGAGTAATAGAATTGTAGATTAGTATCGACATTATTACCGCCAATACCAAACTGGTCGCAACAAACACCATGGAAACTGTTGAAGCAGCATCACTAGAAGCCACAGAGTCTTTAACTTGGCCCTTAGTATTACTAATCGCACTTAATATATCTGCATTCACTTTTGAAACGATGCCAGTAATAATGACTTGAAAGTTGGAAATGTTTGTTACCAACTTGTTAAGTTTCTCTGAGAACTCTTTCATTTTTTCACGTGTTTCTTCGCCATATTCTCCTTCCCCATCAAACGCGGCAATTACGTTTACTGCTGCATTTCGAATTTCTGCTTGGGTATTTTGAATATCTTTGACTTTTTCTTTTAGACTGGCGTCGGTCACCAGTTCTGAGACCTTATCTCCCACATTCACGATTTCTTTACCTAATTGACTAAATTCAGCAAATAATGCCTTTTGTTCATCTTCATCCTCTGAGACTACATAAGACATTAACGCTGCTTTTTCCTTTAAGACAGGTTGAATCCAAGATAGGGAAAGCAATTCCGCCTGAAGGATGCTGGTTTCATCCATTTCGCTTTTTTCTAAGGTGATCATTGCAGAGCTAATTTCTGCCTGAGATGCTTTTATTTTGTTCATTTCGATAGAGAAATAACTGCCTGCCGCAACTAAAAGCGCAATTAAAAACCCAAAACCCACAATCAAACGGTTTCGAATACTCAAATATAAAAAGGGATTAAATGTAAAATTTGCCATAGTATTCCGCTAGTTATCTGATTCTATAAATCATGGTTAGCTATCTTGTTAATCTTTTGCCTGTGAATTCTTCAACTGCTATTTTTTCAATACACCACGAGTAATTTTTAGTAATCTTGAATCTACGTAGCGTAATAATTTGTCGACAAGATATGGGAAATATTTAGTAAAAATGAACAAGATATTAAACATTCTCGGCAAATTCTAAATCTTAATAAATTACCGACATGAATATTTCGGACTGATACAATTCGTCACACATCAATAGGTTGCTTAATAAGCTTTTTTCCAAAAACTTGGCACATCCCGAATATATGCGAATTGGAATAAAGAAATTTCGGTGAAGCTAAGAGGAGAGATAATTAGGCGGTTTTTTAAAAAAAAGCCAGCGTTTGCTGGCTTTTTAATCTGCTTAGAGATTTTATTGAATAACTTTATTTATAACCAATGTTAAGGGTTGCGAATTGCCAACATCCAAAACATTACTTATACCTTCAAGATCACCAGGTTGCGGCATGGCGTTACCGGTTTTTGAAACTCTGGCACTTACGACAACTTTTGGTACTGACGACAATTTCATTGATGGATTCATCGCGAGAGAATCATCCAAGGTGAAATCAAATGGAATATCCTTGACCTGTTTCCGCACAATTGCTAGCGGCATACGCGGACCATTTGCGGCACGTGCAAAAACAAAAACAGTATCTTCTGGTGCGGCTTTTGATGCGACTGCTCCACCTAAACTAACGGTGCCTTGAATTTTAGCATTGCTGATAGCAACACTTGCTTGAACTGGAGCTGGCTCCGTGGTTGGAGTCGATGGCATTGCAGAAACATTAGCTAAGGGCGACATTCCCATAAGTGACCGTACTTCAGCGACATTTGCAGAAATTTGATTTGCTTCATCCGAACCTTCGGGTAAAACTTTTAAAAGCCTTTGCCAATATTCAAGCGCTTCAGGATAATTTTTTTCTTGATAAGCAGCAGTCCCAACTAACCACAAAGACTTCACATGTTTGGGATCAATTTGAATAGCTTGTTTTAATACATCAACGGCTTTTTGAGTAAGCGTGCGGTTTGATGCCATTGCAATAGCATCAGCATAGCTGGCAAGCACATCTGCGTTCATGCTACCACCCAATGGCAGTGAGCGCTCAAATGCTTTGACAGCTTCAGCATATTGTTTTTGGAACTGATAGGTCTTGCCCAACATGTACCAACCTTCACCATCCGAAGGATCTGCTTCCAAACGTGCAACCAGACTATCTACCATGCCTTTAATATCTTGCTGGTGCTGTTCATTTTTCACTTCGGGGGGAACAGATTCTGGATCAATGGCAGCAGCGCCACCACCCCAGGCCTGATATAAAGAAACTGAAAAAATTGGAACAACAGCTATGATAATGCCCGCCGCAATTTTATTGCTTAAAGGCGATGGCTTCGTTTTCTCTAGCGCATCTAATTGATCTGCTTTACCAATGTCTTCTAATAAATTCTTCTCTAAATCGATTTTTGCTTGATCATATTGATCCTGGCTAATTACCGCATTTTTCAGATCATTGTCTAATTCCGCAAATTGATCTTGATAAACGGTGATGGTTAATTCTTTGCGGGCAACTACGTCACTGGTATCAGAACGCCGCAATAAAGGAGGCAATAAAAACGCTAATGTGATAGCTACAAAAATGGCCACGATGGCCCAGAAACCCAACATACTTATTTATCCCCATCCTGTTTTAATATCGCTTCAGCGCGTATACGATCTTCTTCCGAAATCGATTCGTTATCTTCTTCGGTTTGTGATTTTCGAATTTTGATGTATCTCAGTAACAACATGGCGCCAACAATCATAAAAACGAAAGGCCCAATCCAAAGAAACACATTTTTAAAGTCTATTGCTGGTTTGTAACGTATGAAATCACCATAACGATCAACCATGTATTGCACAATCTCTTCGTCATTTTTACCTGCATATATTTGTGTGCGGATTTGCTTTCTCAAATCATCCGCCAATCCTGCTTTCGAATCCCAAATGGTTTGATTTTGGCATTTCAAGCAACGAAGTTCAGAGGTAAGATGTTTGAATCGCTCTTTAATCTCTGGATCTTCTCGCAATTGGGCTTCTTTCGCTGAAAGAAAAGGTGTAAACAACAATGCAATTAAAAGAAAAAGAATTTTTATTTTCATCCTTCCAGTTCCTTCATTTTTGGCTCAATGATTTGCTTCCAATCGGTTCGGCTAACGGGCCCAACATGCTTGTATCGAATCACGCCCTCTTTATCGATTAAAAAAGTTTCTGGTACGCCATAAACACCAAAATCAATTCCCACATTTCCCGCGAGATCGGAAACACTCACTTTGTAAGGATCGCCCAACTGACGCAACCATTGTTTACCATCTTCAGGACGGTCTTTGTAATTTAAACCATAAATAGGAAAATCACCTTGACGAGCCAACTGCATAAATAGCGGATGCTCTGAACGACAGGCAGCACACCACGACGCCCAAACGTTTAACAACCAGACTTTACCTTTCATGTCTGCAGGCGTAAAAGACAAAGACGCATTATGCAATTGAGGTAAATTAAAACTCGGTACTGGTTTGTCTAATAACGCAGAAGGTAGTTTCTTCGGATCTAATGATAATCCTCGATAGAAAAATGCTAATACTACTAAAACCACTATGACAACGGTGATTGGTAATATTCGACGTGACATTACACTTTACCCTCTTGTGACTCAGCAACAACATGTTCTGGTTTTAATTCACCTTGATCCACTTCCTCTTCAATTTTTTCAACCGCTTTTTTCTTACGAGAAGCAATACGATAACGTTTGTCGCTAATTGCCAAAAAGCCACCTATGCCCATGAGGAAACAACCAGCCCATATCCAATCAACAAAGGGCTTATTATAAACCCGAACACTCCAACCACCGGTTCTCCCAAGCGGTTCACCCAAGGAAACATATAAATCACGGAATAAACCAGTGTCAATTGCGGCTTCGGTCATGACTTGCTGTTGAACATTATAAAATCGTTTTTCGGGAAACATCACCCCGGTTTCAACGCCATCACGAATAACCACTATTCGACCCCGTTCAGCTTTATAGTTAGGTCCAACCGTGCTAGTAACGCCATCAAATCGGAAAGTGTATCCTCCCACTTCGACGGTATCGCCAATATTCATGCTAACGTCTTTTTCTTCTTCATAACCATTTACAAAAGTTACGCCAATAATGAAAACTGCTACGCCCAAATGCGCTAACTGCATACCATAATAGCTGCGAGATAGTTTACCTAAGCCAGCACCGGATTTTGCGCGTAACGTAATACGATTTCTAATGCCGAGGAAAACGCCGGCAATAATCCATGCCGCCATTAATACACCCAGACTTTTTAGCGGAGTCCATTCGCCCATAATCAGTGGAACAAGAATCGCGGTAGCCACACAAACGATCGCGGCTACTTTCAGACGTGTTTTAAGATCGGGTAAGCTTGCTTTTTTCCATCGCGCCAGAGGTCCAACCGACATCAGAAATATCAAAGGTGTCATGAGAGGGACAAACACCATATTAAAGTAAGGAGGACCAACCGAAATTTTCCCCATGTTTAACGCATCAAGAAATAAGGGATATAAAGTGCCGAGTAAAACTGCGCCGCAGGCGACAATAAGCAAGACATTATTCGCCAATAAAAACGTTTCACGGGATATTAATGCAAATCGACCACCGAGCCCCACAGTTGGCGCTCGCCAGGCATATAGCAACAAACTACCCACAACAACTACCGCTAGATAAATCAGAATAAATAAACCACGCTCTGGATCACTAGCGAAAGAATGAACTGATGTAAGTACGCCCGAACGAACCAGGAAGGTACCCAATAGACTTAGCGAAAATGCAAAAATCGCAAGTAAAACGGTCCAGTTTTTAAAACTTCCGCGTTTTTCTGTTACTGCTAAGGAATGCACCAATGCGGTACCTACCAGCCAAGGCATGAAAGAAGCATTTTCGACAGGATCCCAAAACCACCAACCGCCCCAGCCAAGTTCATAATAAGCCCACCAACTTCCGAGGGCAATACCGAATGTTAAAAATACCCATGCAATGGTTGTCCAGGGGCGAGACCAACGAGCCCAAGTAGCATCCATTTTTCCACTTAATAGAGCAGCAATGGCAAACGCAAACGCCACTGAAAACCCTACATATCCCATATACAACATGGGAGGATGTATCGCTAAACCGAAATCTTGTAATAATGGATTTAAGTCGCGGCCATCTGCCAACGCCGGTAATATTCTCTCGAAAGGATTTGATGTTTCTAACACAAACCAAAAAAAGCCAACACCTAAAAATCCCATTACGCCGAGTACTCGTGCCACCATATCTAACGGTAACTTTCTACTAAAAATAGCAACCGCCATTCCCCAGCCTGAAAGCATTAACATCCAAAGTAACAAGGATCCTTCATGTCCACCCCAAACCGCAGAAACTTTATAAAGAGTGGGAAGTTGAGAATTGGAATGATTGGTAGCATAAAGCACAGAAAAATCATTTCCCAGAAAAATTGTTACCAAGCTACCAAAAGAAATTGCAACAAAAATAAATTGAGCAATTGCGGCGGGACGTGCAATTGACATCATCGCGACATTGCCTTTTTGCGCGCCATAAATAGGAAAAAGCATTTGCAGAGCGGCAATAACCAGTGCCATTATTAAGGCAAGATTGCCAATTTCAGGTAACATTTATATGGATCCTCCATTCGCGGCTGCTTCATTTGCCTTTTTCGATTTCTCTAACGCGTCAGCAACTTCGGGTGGCATATATTCTTCATCATGTTTTGCCAAAACCTCAGTGGCAACGAAGTTACCTGTTTGATTGAATCGCCCCTGTGTCACGATACCTTGGCCCTCTCGAAACAAATCAGGCAAAATACCTTTATAAGTAACAGGAATTGATTCGGTATTGTCGGTCACCATAAAATGCACAGTTAACCCATCATCTTCACGTTTAAGCGATCCTTCTTCAACTAAACCCCCAAGACGAAAACTTGAATTTTGTGGGGCTTTTTTGGCAACCACTTCGGTAGGACTAAAGAAAAACTGCATGTTACTGTTCAGTGCATTAAATACAAATCCGGCAACGACCGCTAAACCAGCCAAACCACCAATAACATAGATTAATCGTTTATGTCTTTGCTTCATAACTATACTCTTTTACTCAATTCAATTTTTACTATTCAAGCGCGCCAACCGAGTGATGCTTTTGATCAGTGATTTTTTTTTCGTGATTAATAATATAACTTCTATTAACATAAATGCGGCTACCACACCATATGAACCCCACACATATGTGGCGTAATGCCCCATATCTAAAAATGCTGGTAAGCTCATTTGCCAACTCCTAAGGTTTCCCCTACCCATGCACTGGTTTTTTCTTTTTCCATTATTTCATTTCTTACTCGCATAAATGACACAGCAAATGTATAGGCCCAAAATGCAAAGGTCATTACCAACATTGAAATTAACATGGTTTCCGGCAAGGTTGCTTTGCCTGAAGCATCAACTGTCATGGGTTGATGCAATGTGTTCCACCATTTCACTGAAAAATAAATAATGGGTACGTTTATGACGCCGACACAAGCCAAAAGTGCACTAGCTCTGGCAGCCCTTTGTGGGTCATCAATGGCAGCACGTAAAGAAATGAAACCAAAATACAAAAATAACAAGATCAATTCTGAGGTTAAACGTGCATCCCATACCCAATATGCACCCCAGGTTGGTTTGCCCCACAAGGCGCCTGTCCACAACGCGAGAAATGTAAACATCGCACCGGTTGGTGCAAGTGCGCCGGCCATCATGTCAGACAATCGCGTGCGCCACACCATACCGATAATCGCGTAAACACACATGACCAGGTAAATCCACATGGACATCCAAGCCGCTGGCACATGAATAAACATAATCCGGCTGCTATCACCCATTTGATAATCTTCAGGTGATAAAACAAATCCGTAATATAAACCAATGAATGTCAAAATAATTGTTGTCGCCCAAAACCAGGGAATTAATTTTCCTGCAAACGGATAAAATGTTTTGGGTGAAGATAATTGTAACCAAAAAGCTTTTGTAAACATTTCTATTAAACCTAAATTAAATCCATAATTAATCTAGTGAAATTCGCAGTGCAGCAGCTGCACCCAAAGGTGCCAATATTAACGAAGCCACACAAAAAGCACCTAATAATGAAAAGTGTGCTTCAACCCCTAATCCTGTTCTCGCGGCATCAACTGCACCTGCGCCAAAAATCAAAACCGGAATATAAAGTGGCAAGATTAACAACGACAGTAATACACCGCCACCTCGAACTCCTAGTGTTAAACCCGCGCCAACCGCGCCAATTAAACTTAGGACTGGCGTGCCCACTAATAAAGTGAGCGTTAGGATAACGATACTGCCTGAATCCAAGCCTAATTGCATGCCTAAAATCGGAGAAATCAATACCAATGGCAAGCCGGTTAACAACCAATGGCTCATTATTTTGCTAAAAACTAACAGGGCCAAAGGTTGTGAAGATATGATTAACTGTTCCAAAGTCCCATCATGATAATCATCTGCAAACAAACGGTTTAGTGAAAGCATTGACGCCAAAAGTGCAGCTACCCACATCACACCAGGCCCAATTTCCGCCAATGTACCAATCTCAGGGCCAACACCCAGGGGAAACAAACTCACAACAATCACAAAAAACAGCAGTGTTGTCAGAATTTCAGCCTTACGCCGCATAGCTAGGGTTAAATCCCGCCATATTACCCAGCGTAATACGCTAATCATAAATCAACCTCACCGCTACCTAAATCAAGCATCTTTATATTCACATCACTTACGGTGAAATCTTGATGTGTGGTTAATATGATCATTCCTTGGTTCTTGACATGGTTTGCCAACACATCTTGCAGCATCGCTATTGCTTTAACATCGAGCGCGGTAAAAGGTTCATCCAAAACCCATAATTTGGCCTGAGAAACCAACATCCTGGCCAATGCCACTCGCCTTTGCTGGCCTTGGGATAAAACTCTAGCAGGTAAATCTTCTCTGCCCTTTAAGCCTATTTTTCCCAGTGCCTGCCAGGCTTGATCTTCGGTAATTTCGTTGCCACTTAGCCCCAAATTCACTCGAAGATTTTCCAATGCGGTTAAATCACCTTTGATTCCAGGTAAATGCCCAATATAGAGCAAATCTCGTTGAAATTCCTCACGCAATTTGCGGATATTTTTGCCTTGCCACTGAACCTCTCCATCTTCTGCTAGCATCAAACCGCTCAGGATTCTCAACAATGAGGTTTTTCCACTGCCGTTGACACCTTTCAGATGCATCAACTCACCTTCATGTAATGAGAAATTCAAAGATTTGAACAATAATCGATCGCCACGCATGCACGCGAGATTAATGCTCTCAAGCATGACTAGGAACCGTATTAGAAATTAACGAAAAAGACAGACCATCCACCCTAATTTATTCTTGTTTTTCCAGCACTTATACGCGAAGCGCGCATTTTAGCATTTAACCGGTAATCGCTCCAGTTTAGCGCAATATTAATGTAGACAGGAGGCGGGTTTGTAGCAGTTTAGCTATTTTCTTGGAGCTTAATAAAGGGCAAAGAATAATCAAAATGCATCATTTGTTGTTCAGTAATGGCGTAAAAAACGATTTCCAGAAAACTCTTATTGTGATCCACACTGCGTGAAAATTGGTAGATTACCTCGACAATTTTTTCCTCTATTAATGTCTTCTGTTCTTGCTCGGGTTTATCCGAAGCTAAAATGTTGATGATACCGGGATGGCTTACAATCACAAACTTCAACATCGCCACACGCACTGTTAACATGTGAATATACATAAATAAATTAGGCATTGATGTATACAATTCCCGAAACAGATTGTTTTGCACATATCGGGTAAAAATTTTATCCAACAAGTCAGGATATCGTTCAGATAATTTTTTAGCTTCTATCTGATATAAATTCATGAGCGCTTCTGGCGGGAAATTACCATCGGGTAATGTCGGAATATCGACAAGTTTGTCATTATAATAATCAAAACAGGCTTGTATTAATTGGCTAAAATTTTCATTGGGAAACCGCTGCAAGCGTAATCGTAATACTGCCTGAACCACAATGATTGCCATGGGGTCATGTGGGATATATTGATCCAACATTATTTTTGTATGCGTCAATTTTAAATTGGAGGAATAACTTCTCAAATCTGTATCCAACTGCCGCGTTTGCATGGCTTGGCAACCGCTGTAATAATAGCTGGAAATGGTATTGGCCATAGTTGACAGTGAAAATAATCTAGCTTCGAATGACACTTCATCATATGCCATTATGTCAAACATTGCTTCGCGTACATCCGCAAAACGCTCAACATAATGATTTTCATTTTCGTCAACTAAATCTACACTAATCGGAAAATCATTTGCTCTAGGTAAAAGTGAAACATCAATTGGCTTTAACTCAAAATTCTCATCAGAAAACATAGACTTTCTCACCAACTCTGGACAAGAAAGTGATCCACTCATTTCTAATCTATCACTATACTGAACAAAGACTCTTGGGAAAAAAGTACAAACATCACTGAGCACATCCACCCCATACTCAGAATGTATTTTACAAAGTCCACACTTTTCCAGGAAAGGACAATCGCCCGCTTCGTCAAAAATTACTTGGGCAAAGTTTTTCTCTTCCAATTCATTAGCGACGACAAAATCATTCGCAAAAACTGTTGGGTCTTTGCCTTCGTTAATTATTTTCGCTTTTAATAAATCAAAATGTTTCTTATCGAAACTGATATCCCAACTTCGACAACAGGAGTCTTCACACTTATCACCTAAGCAACGAAAATCTGACATGGCAGAATAACTGATTACGGGCTTTTTCATATGATTACTAGCTGTTACTCTGCTTGATTTTTAAACGCGTCTATGCCAATCACGGAGACATTAAACTGGCACAACCACCTCATACTGTTGGACGCTTGTAGAGGTGGGTATCGGTGGCTGAGATTAATATCTTTAAATTGGAGCCAAAGTCCCTCCAAACAAATCACCTACTTCAAACAAAGGAAGAAAATTAGCCATTTAATGATCATCTTATTGAAATGAGATTAACAACCCTATTGATCATCAAGAATTAACGTACGATAATCCATTGAACTAATTTTGGTGGTTCGCATAAGTTATGTCCTCAAAACACCCAATCATTGCAATTACGGGTTCCGCTGGATCAGGTACTACCACCGTACGGAAAATTTTTGAAAAAATTTTCCGACGCAATAAAGTCAATGCCAGTTATGTTCATGGAAATAGCTTTCGAAAATACCCCAGTGATGAACTGGGTAAAATTTTCCGTGATGCTGAAAAAACCGGCAAACCAATTAGCCACTTCGGACCGGAGGTTAACCTGCTCGACAGGTTAGAAGGCTTATTTCGAGAATATTCCCGCTCTGGATCGGGATGCGTTCGTGAATATATTGAAACCGAAGATCAAGCTAATTTATACCGGCAACCCAAAGGCGGATTTTCTCCCTGGGCAGAATTGCCCAACCAGACTGACTTATTATTTTATGAGGGACAACATGGTGGTTGCACTCAAGCGGCTTGGTCCAAACGATCACTCAGTCAATCCAGTAATCCATTTGTAATCCAACAACGATTGAAATCACAATCTGTGGCTGATACCGGAGTTGATATCGCACAATGGGTGGATTTGTTAATCGGCATTGTACCCAGTATTAACCTCGAATGGATGCAAAAAATTGATCGAGCATGCAATATAACCGGATGCTCCACAGAGGAAGCTACAAGTATTATTCTTCGACGTATGGATGATTATGTGCGTTACATGACACCCCAGTTCTCCATCACAGACATAAATTTTCAACGCATTCCTATCGTCGATACATCCAGCCCGTTTAACTCTGATGAAGTGCCTTCTGAAGATGAATGTATGTTAGTAATTCGGTTTAGAGAACCAAAAAAACACGACATAATATCGTATGTGAACCAGTTTCCAAGAGCCTTTCTTTCAAGGCCTAATACTGTTGTAGTTCCAAATAGTTATATGGCCCAAGCCATTGACACCATTTGTTCACCACTTATTACCAATTTAATGAAACACTAAACATCTTCATAACGTTTATTTTTGCTTTTGCTATCAAGCAATTTTAAGTATTCCAATCTGGCTTTAATTTTACCTTCTAAACCCGATTCATTCGGGGAATATAGTTTTTGAAATTTTAAATCTTCGGGAAAATAATTTTCACCTGCGGCATAAGCCTCTGGCTCATTGTGCGCGTATCGATATTCCTCACCAAAGCCCATTTGACTCATTAACTTTGTTGGCGCATTTCTAAGATGCAACGGCACATCCAATGAGCCAGTTTCCCTCACCAACTGTTTTGCTGCATGAAAAGCCAGTTCAATGGCATTACTTTTAGGTGCCGAGGCACAATACACCACCGCATGCGCAATGGCTCTTTCACCCTCTGCAGGCCCTAAGCGAACAAACACATCCCAGGCGTTAAGTGTCAACTCCAAAGCTCTGGGATCAGCGTTACCAATATCCTCGGAAGCAATCGCAACTAAACGTCTAGCAACGTAAAGTGGATCACAGCCGGCATCCAACATTCTGGCATACCAGTACAACGCCGCGTCAGGCGACGAACCACGCACAGATTTATGCAAAGCAGAAATTTGATCATAATAAATATCTCCACCCTTATCGTACCGTTTGGATTGCCCTGTGATAACTTGCTGAATAATTTCATCTGTTACTGAATCATCACCGGCCATATCAATTGCGGTTTCCAACAAATTCAAGCATCGTCTAGCATCACCATCAGCTGCTTTCGCTATTCGACTTTTATTATCCATGGATATATCTATTTCTGTACTGCCATATCCAAGTTGTTCGTCAAACAATGCCTGTTCCAGCAATGCCAACATATCCTTTTCCGTCAAGGATTTTAGAGTATAAACTCTTGCTCGCGACAATAGAGCATTGTTCAATTCAAAAGATGGATTTTCTGTCGTTGCCCCAATGAAAATCACTGTGCCGTCTTCTACATACGGTAGAAAAGCATCCTGTTGTGATTTTGAAAAGCGATGGATTTCATCAACAAATAATACTGTTTTTCTTGCAGATCGTTGTTGATTAATTTGAGCTTGTTGCACAGCAGCACGAATATCTTTTACGCCAGAAAAAACGGCACTTAACATTTGGATGTGAACATCACATTGGTGAGCAATTAATTTTGCCAATGTGGTTTTGCCAACACCTGGTGGTCCCCAGAAAACCATGGAGTGCAACCGGTTTTCTTCTATCGCTTTACGCAATAGTTTGCCAGGTGCCAATAGATGATCTTGACCAAAAAAACGATCCAGACTTTTGGGTCGCATGCGTGACGCTAAAGGTTCTAACTGTTCGGTTTCAAACAAATCCAAAATCAATATGTCCCAATCAAAAAGAATTTAGCTTATTTTGAACTGTCAAAAATATCTGCATTTTTTGGAGGAATAAAATTAAACAAATCAGAATCTAGCGTTTGGTTACGGCTAACATCGGAAAATATCAATCGGGTTAATTGTCCCAGGTTATCTTCCAATAACATTTCCTCTAATTGAGTTTTATTAAATCCCAATTGAATTCCATTGAACCCTGCCTCTGTGTCTTTGGGTTTTAACTCAACCCATTTTAATCGCAATCCCTTATCCATTTCTTCAAAGCTAAAAGTATCACTAATGGGTTTATCGGTGCTCAACAAGACAGCTGGCGTATTGCCTAAGGTATTGTTCACTTGTTTGATGGTGACTTGCTCCAAATCAGCATCAAATATCCAGACTTTTTCACCATTGGACACGATCTCCTGTAAATAGGGTTTCTCATAATTCCAACGAAATTTCCCCGGCCTCTCAATCCACAATAATCCACTGGCATTTTCTGTGGTGTTTAATTGAGGATTTTGAACCGTCTGTTGAAACGTTGCAGTAAGGGTTTTTAAACCTGAAAAAAAACTTTCTAATACTTGTTTTGCAGATTCTTCTGCATGAGCAACCATGGGTAACAAAGTTAAAATAATGGCAATTATCGTTGATTTCAAAATAGATTTACTCACATTAAGATCATAATTCATTCGAACAAATATCCACCACAATAACCAGCAGATAAAAAACCGTTCATTCTATCGCAAATTCCAGACAATTCTTAGTCTTCCTCGAACCGTTATGGTTCCAGAAAGCGGCTAAATAACAACCATCATTTATCGTGTAAGCAATTGATAATTCAAACTTCTTCAACTCGAGGCAAAATAATCCAACAAAAGTCTGATGCCGCCAACTTCGTTATTAATATTCTTCAGTATTGGTCGATAAATTCCCTATCATAGCTAACACAAGCTCTGTAATTCAGACAATGGCCAGGTTCCAAATAACGCTCAAATCTCAAGCAATCACTCAATGCCAAACAATTCTTCCAAAGTCATCATAATTGCAGCATCCTCAGTGTTCTTTCTGATTTTCTGTTTGGTTATATTTGCAACTTTCAATATTCAAAAAAACAATAACAGCATGGACATCATGTCCGAAAGGCAAGAAACCCAACATCTAATAAAACGTATTCGCAACATCCTGCTAAAACGTGCATTTAACCTGAATAAAATTCATGCCAGTAACGATTCCTCCGAACGACAACACCACATGGCTGAATTTGCCAAACAATCTGCACAGTTTGATAATGCACAAATCCGGCTTGATAATGTTGTCTCGAATGGAAAAGCACAATGGAAGAAAATTAAACAAGAGGTATTACAAGATTATATCCTACAAAACCAAATTATTGCGGTATTACGGAAACCCAAATTACAAGCCGTGGATATAGAGTTCCTTTCCAAATTAAACAATGAACACAATTCACAAATGGCAAAACTCGTCCAGCTCTATGATCTTGATTCAGATCTAACAGTAAGTCGTTTAAATATCGCTAAAGAAAATAATATTACCACTCAAAATATTCTCGGAATTTTCGGTTTCTTAACCATTTTTGTTGGCATTATAGTAACTCGATCAACCGTTATTGCTGTTAAACGAATTGAAGGTGATATGTCATCCCAAGGCACTCGTCTTCGAGAACTTTATAAAATTTCCGCGCTACCCGTATCGATCGATGAGCAAATCTATGAGATGCTAAAACTCGAAGCACAAGTCCTGGACATGGAAATCGGTAAAGTTTGCAAAATCGACCCAGTTGAAAATAGCAACACATTTGTGCATGTCTATAGTATTCCGGAACTGAATATTCCCCAAGGACGCATTGCACAGCTTCAACAAACGTTTTGCAGTATCACATACACACGAGACGAACCACTGGCTATCAACCATGTTGCAGAATCAGAATTCAAAGAATACATGTGTTATTCAGCATCAGAACAAGAGTCTTATATTGCACATCAGGTATTTGTAAACGGAGAACTTTATGGAACGATAAGTTTCTCAAGCCGACATCCCAGAAAAACTCCATTCTCAAGCATTGATAAAGAACTCATTCGATTAATGGCAAATTGGGTCAGTCTCGCATTAGAACGTCAATTTGCTGAAGAAGAAATGGCAAGGGCCACACAAATGGCTGAACAAGCAAATGTAGCCAAGTCAAATTTTCTAGCCAATATGAGTCATGAAATTCGAACGCCATTAACGGCTATCATTGGCTTCGCAGAAAGTTTAAAAACAGGGGATTATTCAGATGAGCAGCGAGCGCAGTGGACAAGTTCTATCGTACGAAATGGTACTCACCTGCACCAAATAATTAATGACATACTGGATTTATCTAAAATCGAAGCTGGCCAGCTAGAGGTCGAAAAAACTGATATATCACCATCCAATATTTTAAAAGAAATCGATTCTATCGTCGGCAGCGCTACAAGAGACAAAGGTTTAACATTCAATATTGAATATGAACTACCGTATCCAAAAACAATTTTAAGTGACCCGACTCGTTTAAAACAAATACTCATTAATTTATGCAGCAACGCCCTGAAATTCACCAATAAAGGTGGCATCACCATTAATACTCGCTGTGACAGTGTTGCACATCAAATTATTTTTAAAGTTACGGACACAGGTATAGGTCTGACAGACGATCAAGCGGAAAAGATTTTTCGTCCATTTTCGCAAGCGGATAGTTCAACAACACGAAAATACGGTGGCACCGGATTGGGACTCACCATCTCTACCCAACTCGCTGAAAAACTCGGTGGCAGTTTGAGTTGTAAAAGTGCGCTAGGTGAAGGTAGCAGCTTTATCGTTACAATAAATACTGGCCCCTTGTCCATCATAGAATTTTCTGAAACCTTGCCCGACTTAATGGAAAATATTGTTAGTGAAAGAAATGTTGAAGAATACAAAATTCTCAGTGGCAGAATTTTACTTGCAGAGGATAATATCGACAACCAAGCTCTCATTGCAATGTATGTCAAGAAATTTGGTTTACAAATCGATATTGCAAATAATGGCCAAGAAGCAGTAGAACAAGCTGTTCAAGAAGATTATGACCTTATTCTCATGGACATGCAGATGCCTGTTATGGGCGGCATTGAGGCTATTGAGTTACTTCGACAATTGGGAAATACACTGCCTATTATTGCGTTAACAGCCAACGCTACAACATCTGACAAAGATAGATGCATAAAGGCCGGCGCTGACGATTACGCAACAAAACCTATCAATATCGATAAATTCTATATAACACTGGCAAATTATTTACCCGAAAACACTTCCGATTCGCAAGTAACAGAGATTGACAATTTTGAAGAAATTAACAAATTAACAGACAAATTTATGATGAAACTTCCCAGCATGATTGAAGAACTGGGAGACGCAGTTAATCACCTTCAATGGGACAGCGTTCAGTCACTCTCCCATATTCTCAAAGGCATGGGTGGTAGTTTTGGCCAACCTGAGATAACACGAATATCTGCTATTATTAACAAAGATGCGATTAAGAAAAATTTTGATGACATACCTAGCGAAATGTCTGATTTAAAATCCATTTGTGATTCGGCAATTTCCGAATTTAAAAACAAGAAATCTGCTAATGAATAAGATACAGCAATTTGAACGGAGCCAATATTTTGAAAAATCCTAGAGTACTCATTGCTGATGACGTATTAGAAATTCGAGAATTACTGAGCGTCTTTCTTGAATGCAGTGATTGTGAGATTATTGGCGAAGTTGTCGATGGTAACGCTGCACTGAAATCCATTAATGAACTAGATCCAGATATGGTTTTCCTTGATATCAATATGCCAGGCATTTCTGGTTTGGATATTCTGGATATCATAAAAGAAAACCAGACGATATTCCCGGTTATTATCAGTGGTGATAATGATATCAATACAATTAAAACGGCTATGGCTAAGGGTGCGAAGGGGTTTATTAGCAAACCCTTCAGTGAGAACAAAGTGGAACAACTCGTCTCTAAATATATCAATGACCAAAATAATTGCGGGAATTAGCGCAAATTACCAATGTAATCGATATAACTATCTCTCGCACTTCTAAAAAACACATGACATTGCGTTAACTCAATATCGATCGGATCTTTATTTTTAACTTTAATATTGGGATTTAATTCGATAACAACTTTCAATTCTTTTTTAACACCGTCAGCCACTTCTTGAATCGATCGAAATAAGGCGGATTTTTTTTCTATTTTTCTTAGCGCCGATATCAACGTGGATTTTGTCCATGGCATATCCAAAATAATATTCTCTTTGCAGTTGGGTGCTTGAATAGGAAACTTATCTTTCTTGATCCGTACTTCAAAATGCCCTCCTTCACTGACCAGCATTAAATCGCTTTTATGCTCAGGCGTTATTAAGTTATCTGCAGTTAACACATACTCCAAATGGTAATAATTTGTCGTACGACCTTTTCTTACGTGAATTTTTGTATTGTTATCAGAAGCAATAACTTGTGATGCAAAAATAAAAGGCGAGTAAATAACACTGAGTGAAAGGCTTAGCCAGAAGCAAATTGATATTTTCACGGATGAGTCTTTCATGATTATTCGATGAGATTATATGGCTCATTTTCAGACCGAGCGAAGCTTGCGTAACTCTAAATGTTTTAAGTTTTCTCCTGGATTATGCAAGCTTCACCCAGGCGACTAAATCACGAGCTATACGACAGACTCTGGTACTATCACTTCCCGGAGTCCATTGTGGCCAGCAGCAGAGACAACGCCTGCAGCTTCCATGGCCTCCACCATTCGTGCTGCCCGATTGTAGCCAATTTTCAAACGTCGCTGAACACCAGAAATTGACGCTTTACGAGTTTGTATCACAATTTGTACCGCTTCGTCATAAAGCGGATCTTTTTCAGGATCATCGGATACCGGACCCGAATCACTGGCACCCATGCCTATATCTGCAATCTGATCGCCATTTAAAATTGACTCATCATATTCGGGCGCGCCGCGTAATTTCAAATCCTCAACCACTCGATGCACTTCCGGATCATCAACAAAGGCACCGTGCACACGAGTAGGCATACCTGCACCCGGTGATAAATACAGCATGTCACCGTGTCCCAACAATTGTTCGGCACCCATTTGATCCAGCACTGTTCTTGAATCAACTTTTGAGGATACCTGAAAGCCGATTCGGGTGGGAATATTGGCTTTAATTAATCCTGTTAAAACATCGACAGAAGGTCGTTGCGTTGCAAGAATCAAATGCATACCACATGCACGTGCCTTTTGTGCCAGACGGGCAATTAATTCTTCCACTTTTTTACCCACCACCATCATCATGTCTGCCAGCTCATCAACAATTATCACAATGTAGGGCAAAGGCTGTAGCGTTTCTTGAGGCTCCATACTTTCCGGATTATAAAGTGGATCTTTAATCGGTTCATCTTCGTCAATTGCTTCACGCACTTTTCGGTTATATCCGGCAATATTTCTCACACCTAATGCCGACATTAATTTATAACGTCGTTCCATTTCCGCAACCGACCAACGTAAAGCGCTGGAAGCGTCTTTCATATCGGTAACAACTGGTGTTAACAAATGTGGAATGCCATCATAAATGGAAAGTTCCAACATTTTTGGATCCACCATAATCATGCGCACTTGTTCGGGCGTAGAATTGTATAAAATACTCAATATCATGGCATTAACTGCAACCGACTTCCCTGAGCCGGTAGTACCCGCAACCAGTAAATGAGGCATTTTTCCCAGGTCCGCCACAACTGGATGGCCACTAATATCTTTACCTAAAGCCAGGGTTAATGGCGAGGAGGCTTTCTCATAAGCTTTAGATTGTAAAATTTCAACCAACCTAACCATTTCACGATTTTCATTGGGAATCTCAACGCCGATATAAGGTTTGCCAGGAATGACATCCACCACCCGGACGCTTTGAACAGCCAGACTTCGCGCCAAGTCTTTTGATAAATTTAACACTTGCGCGCCTTTAACACCGGGCGCAGGTTGAATTTCAAATCGGGTGATAACCGGGCCGGGAAAAACTTCAATTACCTGCGCGTCGATATTAAATTCTTTTAACTTAAATTCCAATAAACGCGCCATGGCTTCCAACGCTTCAGGAGACATTTTGTGTTTAGCTTCTGTCGGTAAATCTAGCAATGACAACGCTGGTAATTTACTTTTAGGATCGTGCTCTCTAAACAAGGGAATTTGTTTCTCTATTACTGCCCGCTCCCCTTTTTCCATGGCTTTTTTATCGGGTTTGGTGATAACGGGTGATTTGCGGTTTGCAATTTTTATGGTTTCTACTTTTACTGTTTCAATTCGTTGTTGTTTGGCTTCCTTTGCAATCTTTTTCTCATTGAGTCGTTGTTTCATATTGGTGAATCGCGAAACGATAAAAGCGCCGGTAACATCCATTAATTGCAACCAGGATAATCCCAACAAGCGAATGCCCGTTAAAAACAATGCCAACAAAATTAATGTAGCACCTGTCGGATTAAACACGTTCACCAAAGCTTCACCGACCAAACTGCCCAGCAATCCGCCGCTATTGGCCGGCAACAAACTCTCCGCAGACGCGAAGTGTAAAGTCGCCATACCAGCACCACTTATAATGGTCGTGATCAAACCAGCACCGACAATTAATACGTGCACGGCAGCATTTGCATGAACCTGTTTTTGCCCACGAAAAAGTTTGATACCCATGAACAATACAATGAGCGGTAATAGGAACGCCAAATTGCCGAATAAAAAGTAAGATACATCGGCAAACCAGGCACCGACTATTCCACCTGCATTCACAACCTCAGTTGAGACCGTACTATGTGACCAAGCAGGATCTTTTATGCTATAGGTAATAAGCGCAGTAAATAAAAAAATCGCGCCGGCGCTGAATAAAATAAGCGCTACTTCACGCAAACCGCGTTTTTGTTTGCTGGTAAGATTATCGACTTTAGCGTCGATTACATCAGAATGGTTGTTTGAACGTGCAACTTGACGTGCCAAATGAATCCCCTCAAGGTAAAACCAATACTCAGATAATTATATCGTAAAATGTTTATTTTAGCCCTGGATATACTACCTGGCCTTTATCCACATTAATGCCTTTCACTAAGGCTGCGTATTCACGCCAATCGGAATGGGCTAGTTTAATTACATACGGTAACAAACTGGCCGACAATGCTTGAGATGCACTGCGCGGTACAGCACCCGGCATATTGGTGACACAAAAGTGCACAATATCTTCTTCCACATAGGTTGGTTCGGCATAAGTGGTGGGCCTTGTGGTTTCAATACAACCACCTTGATCAACTGCCACATCCACAATCACCCCGCCTTCTTCCATATTTTTTAACATATCGCGTGATATTACATGAGGTGCTTTTTCGCCCGTGATTAAAACCGCGCCAATTAATAAATCCGCATCTGCCACAGCATCCGCTAATAATTCCGGAAACGGATACAATGCCGTCACATTTGGACCAATCTCTCGTAAACGCTCCTGTTTTAAACGATTCCGATCAAACACCGTCACTCTCGCGCCTGATCCCGCCGCGACAATAGCCGCGTTTCCGCCCACAACACCACCACCAATTATCACCACATGGCCTCGTTCTGCACCAGGCAAACCCCCCAATAATAATCCTTTACCACCATTTGGTCTGTGCAATAAATTTGAACCGATTTGTGATGCTAATCGACCGGCAATATCACTCATGGGCGCCAATAAAGGTAACAAACCATTTTCTTCCACGGTTTCAAAAGCAACACCTGTCAAACCAATATCAAGCAGTTTCGCCATGAGTTTTGGTTCCGCTGCCAGATGTAAATAGCTAAATAACAAATGATGTGATTGTAATAAATCCAACTCCGGCCCGATCGGCTCCTTAACTTTTACGATCATCTCGCCAGTGTCATATATGCTTGCTGCATCTTCTAGCAATGTTACACCGCAGGCTTGATATGCCTCGTTTGAATACCCACTTAGTACACCAGCATTTTTTTCCAAAAATACCTCATGCCCTGCTGCAACCAGGGCCGAACAAGCAGCGGGAATAAGTCCAACGCGAGCTTCGAGTGTTTTAATTTCTTTTGGAATGCCAATTTTCATGATGTCCCTCTCTTACGTAATGTCAGTGGCAAAACAGCAGACTTTTTTTTGCCGAAGGTTTATGCTTAAAGTAGTATATGTGACTATCGAAAATAAGAATGCCTAATATCCTTACAATTGCTGGAGTTTGAATTAATGAGTGAAACAAAACATTGTCGTCTACTGATCTTAGGTTCAGGGCCTGCTGGTTATTCTGCAGCGGTATATGCTTCCCGTGCAAATTTAAATCCGGTATTGATCACTGGCGTTGAGCAAGGCGGGCAATTAATGACCACAACCGAAGTGGATAACTGGCCAGGCGATAACGAAGGCGTTCAAGGTCCTGAGTTAATGGATAGAATGTTAAAACATGCCGAGCGTTTTGAAACTGAAATAATATTTGATTATATCAATAAAGTGGATTTAAACAGCCGACCATTTAACCTAACCGGTGATAGTGGCAATTACACTTGTGATGCATTAATAATTGCCACTGGCGCTTCGGCGAAATATCTCGGCCTCGATTCTGAAGAAGCATTTAAAGGTAAAGGTGTTTCTGCCTGCGCAACCTGTGATGGTTTCTTTTATCGCAACAAACCAGTAGCGGTTATTGGTGGTGGTAATACTGCCGTTGAAGAAGCCCTTTATTTATCAAACATTGCTTCAGAAGTTACCGTTGTTCATCGACGTGACAAATTCAGTTCGGAAAAAATCCTTTCCAAACAACTATTGGATAAAGCAGAAAATGCCAATGTAAACATCGAATGGAATATGCAATTGGACGAAGTTCTCGGTGATGACATGGGTGTCACGGGTATGAGAATCAAATCTAGCCAAAATGAAGAAACCAAAGATATCGCGCTTGATGGAATATTTGTCGCTATTGGCCACAGCCCCAATACATCCCTCTTTGAAGATCAGCTTGATATGGAACACGGTTACCTAACTGTTAATAGCGGCACCAAAGGCAATGCAACACAAACTAGTATACCTGGCGTTTTTGCTGCCGGTGACGTCGCAGACCACATTTATCGACAAGCAATAACATCGGCAGGCACAGGTTGTATGGCGGCACTAGATGCGGAAAAGTATTTAGATAATCTAGAAGCTGGAAAATGAGCTAATTGTTGTAACCAGGAAAGTACCTAACACTTTCCTGGGTTACACTACCGCCACCCAGGCTAAAAAAATTCGTATCGAGAATTAACGTGATTCCCAGCTACATTTCACCTGACGATACAACTATGGTGTTTCCCGATATTTCCCTTGCAATGGAAGAACCCAACGGCTTACTCGCAGTTGGCGGTGATTTATCTGTCAAGCGACTATTAAATGCTTATCGCCACGGCATCTTCCCCTGGTTCAGTGATGACCAACCCATCTTATGGTGGTCACCAAACCCCAGAATGGTATTAATTCCCACTGAAATAAAAATCTCTCGAAGTTTAAAAAAAACCATTCGAAAAAATTCCTTCGAAATAAGTTTTGATCGGGCTTTTGACCAGGTATTGCTGGCTTGTGCTCAACCTCGACCTAAACAACCCAGCACCTGGATCACCGATGAAATGAGGGAAGCCTATAATAAATTACACAAACTCGGTTATGCACATTCCTTCGAATGTTGGCAAAACGAAAAACTTGTCGGTGGCTTATATGGCATTTCTATGGGTAAAATGTTTTTTGGCGAATCCATGTTTTCATTTGTCACCGACGCATCCAAAATTGCTTTTGTACAGGCAGTCAATTATTTGAAGAACTGGAATTACGCTCTCATTGATTGCCAAGTTGAAACTGAACACCTGGCAAGCTTCGGTGCTAAAAACATTAACCGAAATTCCTTTCGAGATTGTATTGAAAAACTTATTCAAGAAGAACCTAGCAGTAATGCGTGGAACACAAATTTGAATGCTCCAGAGCAGGCAAGTCATGAAATGTCGGATTGACCGATTGAGCTGCACACATGTCGACTGAAAAACTGTCTTTTTTTCTTAGTACAGAGACAGATTGCAGTTATTTGCCAAATCGAAAATCCGCATCAATATTTGCAGATCCTTCGGGTCAAATGAACACACAAGCCTATAGTATTCTTATCGATCATGGCTTTCGTCGCAGCGCTAACCATGTTTATCGACCACATTGTCCAACATGCTCAGAATGCAAACCGACACGCATACCCGTTGCTGAGTTTAAACCTAATCGAAATCAAAAAAGAGTTTGGAAGAAGAATGCAGACCTATCAATCATCGAACAAAAGGCAACGTTCAACTCTGAACATTTTCAGCTTTACATGAAATATATGCATACTCGTCATCAAGACGGTGAAATGGATCATAATGATCCGCAGCGTTATTTGGAGTTTCTCAGCAGCAGTTGGTGTGACACCTGGTTCGTTGAATTTCGTCTAGATGATAGGTTGATCGCTATTGCGGTTACGGATATTTTGGTGAAAGGATTATCTGCTTTGTACACCTTTTTTGATCCGGATTATAGTCAGCGCAGTCTGGGAACATTTGCAATTTTATGGCAAATAAACAAAGTGAAAGAACTTGAAAAGCCTTGGTTATATTTAGGCTACTGGATTAAAGACTGTAAAAAAATGCAGTATAAAAATAACTTTCGTCCCCTTCAAATCCTACATGAAGATCAGTGGCAAACATTACAGCTCGACTAAAACTACCAAAAAAGATCAGATTCGGTTAACAAGGCTAAACACAAACCACCTACTACCAGAGTGGAATTCGACATTCACAATCCATCTCTTTCTATTTATTGCATCCTATATACCATTAGTTATTTTTATTATTTTTCTGAGTGAAATTTTAGATCAGATTCTTCTTTGGATACACTACCGATCTCTAGCCATAAAATTATTTTAATTAGGTAAATATACGTATTACATACATTTTAATGAAATAAGCAATGTCCTTCAACGCAAAAATTTTCAAATTGAACAATAGATCATTTATTATCAACAGCTTGTAATACACATATTACAAGACGTAAGTAATTAACCATACACTTGTAGTCTTTATACTACAGCTCTTTACTTATCACGAACTCTTTTTCTAAAAACTCAGTTCTAATACATAAATGCACTTGCATTTTTAATCCCCAAACTTCACTATGTGGATGCTGATAAAAATAATTAATCAGCATAACAATAATGAAAGTAAATTTGTTTTAGGAGATGAAGATGCACAGTAAACAAAAATCACTATTTAAAAAAACAATAATGGCAGTAACAGTTGGTACAGTTGTTATGGCGAGTTCTGCGGCTTTTGCTGGAAAAGGCAATCAAAGCTATGAACTTAAAGGCACTTGCGCTTTTTTACCTGCAGATCGCGCGACTGAGTTTCACGGCAATCCTGCCACGTCCAATCTAAATTTAGGTATGGCTGGAAACCAGTGGGTTGTATTTGACAGTGCTATGCGAGCATTTAACTTGAGCCAAGGCAATGATCCAACACAACCCGCCTATCGACCGAACGATGCTTCAGGTTTTACTTTGGCTGATCTAAACAATGCTTCAAATCAGTATTTTGTCGAGTTAATCCCACCAGGTCAGATCAGAAAGCAAATTAAATCTGGCTGCATGACCTTGGGCAACGACGAAGACCGTAACTTTTTACCTGGCAATCTACAAGTTGATTTTGATGTATTCGCATCAACTAACTACAACTTAATGCAAGATCTTGCAAACAATGGTTTTATTGATGAAGCTGTGCCTTATATCCGCAACCGTTTAGATCTGATGGTTGGTGCAGGAAATCCAAAGGGTATTGGCTCAACAAACCTCACGGGTGATACTGCATTTGATACTCAGTTCGACATCATAATGGACTTGTTATCTGGCGACGTTGTTGCGTCTTCACTTGACCATATTAACGAAGGGATTCATAACGCCGCAAACGGATATATGAAAAAAGCCCACGCATATGTTAAAGCAAATGATCGCATGGTAGACATGGCTTACACGTTTGCCGATGGTACAACTGCCAATACAAATCAATTAGCATCAGCCTGGATTCAAGACGCACTAGAAAAAGTTGCAACGCCAATGGCTGGTTCACCGGGTGCTTTACGTTTAGTTAGTCGAGACTCTGGGGAAAATCATACATCACATGATTTAGCTGATAATGGATGTGGCAGTGCTGGAAACTACACTTTTTGTGAGTATGCTGTGTTAAATAAAGCAAACACTCACGAATCTCGTGTACACCATGTAGAAACACCAAACGGTATTGTAAACGAAGAAGGTTTCGTGCCTGTTGATGTAGGTTATGTTTGGATTACAGAATTGGCCTACCAAATTAATGCAGGAAATACCGCTGTTACCGGGATGAATGGAACTCACCTTCCTACTCTGGGTATTCCTAACACAGGTGGCGTTAATGGTGACAAGATCTACTCCTTTGCCTTGCTAGCAACATCAACAGTAAATCAACAAAAAGGTCGCGATTTTATTGATTTCATACGTAGTGCAGAAGGTCAGGCAACTTATACAGCGGGTGGTTTTACTGGTATGCAAGATCAAGCTGACCTAGATGCTGGCGTTTGCTACGCAAAACCAGTTGATGGTGTATCAGCAGCAACTCCTCGCAACGGTGCCGGCTCTTGTGATGACTGGTTACATAATGGTTCGTTCTAATATCAAATTGTAATCTTTCACAAATAAAATAAAAGTAAGAATACTAACCCGCTCTTCGGAGCGGGTTTTTTTTCGTATAAAACAAAATTTTAATCACAACGAAACTAGATAATCAATGGCATAGCACTTAATGATTTTTATACCCTCATAACTTGAAAAAATATGCAATTAAACTAATATTATTTATAACTTCCAGTAAAAATTATCCATAAAATTATTTGTAGTATTTTAACTCCATATCCCGTAATCCATATCTTATATTCTTGTGAGTCATTCGATATAATTTTGTAAGATTTCGATTTTTTTTGATTTCTGACTAAATACACCATTTCAAATGGTTGAAGTTTTTCTCTCGTCAATTCATCATATTCTCGCTAATTTTTTACCCCGATATAAAAATGAAATTACCCCGAACAGGAGAATCAAGAATGTCCGAAAAAGAAACGTCGATTTTTCAAAAATCGATATTAGCGGCTGCGATTGCTGCTTTATTGTGTAGCCCAGTGTCATTTGCCGATGATGACGATGAGCGCGATGGTGATTCATATAGTTGGTATGATCGTGATCGTGATCGCGACGACGACGACGATGATGATCATCATGACGACGGCGTAACGATTACATTTGCGCATTCCGGTGATTTCCACGGTGATTATCATCCACATACCAATGGCCGTGGCGACTCAGCTGGTATGCTTGAAGGCGGTATGGCACGCGCAGTCACAGTCTTGAGAAAAATTAGACGAAATAACGACAATGTTATCCACGTTCATACCGGTGACACAATTCACGGTAGTGGTGAAGCAAGTATCACTAAAGGTATGGCGTTGGTAAAAATGGTCGATCAATTAGGTATAGACGTTTCTACGCCGGGTAACTGGGAATGGGCATATACACCTTATCGATATATGCAATTCTTCGGCGTTCATAACGCAGATGGCAAGAATATGGATATTGTTGATAACGCTGATTTTGATACTAGCGTTTATAAAGCTGTTAAATATTCTGCCGATGAAATTGGTGATGTACCAACATTTGGCACTTCATTTAAGAAAGTTAAATATGTAGAAAGCTACAACTTAGACGGTACGCCAAACATGGCTACTGGTTATAATCGTTGGGGTATGGTTGCGGCTAACGCATATGTAAATGGTACTAAAGGCCTTGATCACGGTGTCGTGAATAAAGGTGTTGGTATGAACATGACACCTCCTTACCGTATCATCGAAAAAGATGGCGTTAAGATTGGCTTCATTGGCTGTACTACTAATCGTGGCCCTCAAGTAGTAAGTTCTACAATTACCGTTGGTGCGGCATTCTCTAACTGTAAAGGTGGTATCAAATTCCCTCAAAACAGACCTATTGACTGGGAAGATAAAGATATTGCTTACGGCGGTAAAGGCAAAGCTGGTGGCGTAGCCTCTGATGAAGTTCAAGCAGGTAACCGAGACGCAGCTGCTGAAACAACTGATTGGACTGTTAAACCTCATTGGGGTGGAAATGCAGGTTATCAGGTAAAAAATGAAATCGTTAAATGGACTAAACATTTACGTGAAGTTGAAGGCGTAGATTTAGTTGCAGTTATGTCTGAAGCCGGTATCGCAGAAAATATCTTTGCTGCAGAAAACTTGGGTAAAGGTCCTGGTGGAACACCAAACCCCGATTGGAAAGGTCCAGACATCTATTTCTCTTCTGATATGCATGAAGAACTTAACTACCCTGCTGTCGTTACTGACCCAAGCGGTAAAAAAGTCATTATCTTAGAAAATAGTGAAGATATTGCACAAATCGGTGAGTTAGATATCACAGTTAAAAACGGTAAAATTACCAAATGGAAATTTACTGATCACGACGTAAATGAAACTGTTTGGCCTAACTGGCGTATGAAAGGTTTGGTTCGCCAAATCGATCAGGAAATTTCTGATTCCATCACCGCAGGAACGGCTTACAACCCTTATAACGGTCATCAAATTATCCATCAGTTAAACGAAAAAGTGGGTGAAACCGATGATATGATATTGGAACGTAATCGATTCACAACAGAATTCGATCCAGCTAACTTGAAAATGCCAGCTGTTATCGAAGGTACAGGTCATGACTTGGTTACTGATATGTTCCGTAAGCTAACCGGTGCTGACGTAGGTGGTCTTCGTGGTTTCCGTTACACCAATAGTGTATTAGACGGTGATGACATTACTTATAAGTCTTTATATCACTTCTTCCCAATTGGTCCTCAAGTAGCTGTTGGCCCTATTCCAACGACACCTGCATCAGAACCAGCACCTGACTTGTCAGGAACTGATACCGATGGCGATGGATGCGTGGATGCTGACTCTGATTGTAATGGGTTCGTTCTTAAAGATCAGGCAGACAATAAGCGTCACTACATTGGTTTCCCACGTAGTTTGCAAATGGAAATGGAGCTAGCGGGTAACAGCACCATGAATCCTAACATTCCTAAATGGGGTGGTGGTTGGTTCTGGGCTTACTCTGGTGTGAAATTTGACATGCAACCAACAGGCGGTCAATTTAACAAGTACGGTACTAAGCTATCAGCACGTATTAGCAACATGAAATATTATGATAATACTAATGGTAAAGCTGACGGTGAATCGGTATCTAATGCTCCAGGTTCAATGCTAAAGTATGCTTCATACTACTATCATGAAGACTACAACCGTATTAACCGTAATCAACTTGTTACTAAAGGTAAGTGTAAGAAGAAAGGTTATAGCGGTTTAACTAAAGAGTGTATCCGTCGATTTGGTGGTATTCAGATTCTTGCGAAAGAAGCTGGACCTGATGGTGACTATGTCATGGTTGATGCTGAGGAATATGATGCTCATATCTTAGGTTCAGAAAACCGAAGTAAAGGCGTAACAACTCCAGGCGATGGAAAATTACTCGTACTTGATACTGTTGAAGCACTCGGTCGTTACATCAATGAAGAATCTATTGAGGTTTATGACTGGGTTGACGGTGCTAAAGGAGCTTTACTTCGCACAGTAGCTGGTCTTGACGGAGAACTTGATGGGGATGACTTGGAATTTCCACGTGTTAACCTAGTTAAGCAGGATGGAACTCCTGGTAACGATCTAACAGATTGTACTATTGAGTTTGGTTCTCCTTGCATCCAACCTATGCGTGGCGCTGAGAAGGCATTTGGTGCATCTGTACCTAAGCCAGGCGACTACATCGTAGGTACTGCTGAAACACCAGCATTAAGCGGTGAATTATAATTAGTTAGTTTTTACTAATTAGTTTTACTGTAAAAACCCGCTTCATTTTGAAGCGGGTTTTTTTATGCCTGATCAAAATCAACCTATATTTATATATAATTAATTCTTAGAATAACAGCGCGCTATTTGAAGAAGCGATATTTACAATTAATTGTACGTTTCGAGACCATCTAGTATAATTCAAACTCCACATTTTTACTGTGATCTAATTAAAGTCATTGAAATGATGAGAATTAAACCTGTGTTAAAAAACTTTTTTATTGTAACGCTCGCTTCACTTGCCGTGTCATGCGCCTCAAACCCCTCTTCACATCAAAACCAGAAGACAAATCATGAAACGAAAATGGATCATATGGGTGGTATGAATCACTCTCAACACAAGGCACCAGGTAGTTTATTTACAAAAAGAGAAAACGCAGTAACTCAATTAACGGAAAACGGCCATTACAAAGTCTCTTTGTTTTGCAATGAATCTCCAATTCCAATGCGAAAAATTCATGACTGGACAATACATATTGAAACGTCTGACGGAAAACCCGTAGAAAACGCCAAAGTGTATATATTTGGCGGCATGCCCATGCATAATCATGAGTTTCCAACTGTCCCTAGAATAAAGCAATACCTGGGTAATGGAGATTATCGAATAGAAGGCATGAAGTTCAGTATGATTGGCCATTGGGAAATGCACTTTAATATTGAAAAAGATCATAAATCTGATCGCGTAGAATTTAAAATCCATATGTAAATCAATATTCCACACTTACTACTGAGTCGCTTGAAAAGGATACCCTAAATTTAGATTCTGTAGACAACACGGACGTTGTCTTCAAGTTTACAGGATGTATTTACAACGTGAATATAAATTTAGAGTATCCTTTTAAAGTGCTCCTTTAGTAATACAAAAACATTTTAAAGAAAAGAATATGAAAAAATTGATTATAACTATCTCTGTTAGCATCATCCTAATCGGCCTGGTTGCCTGTGTCAGCAATAACTTAGATTCTGCCCAACTGGCGCACCATCAAAATATGGCAAAACAGACTATGTCACAAACCAAATGGAATGAGCGTGAAGTCTCTATACTTAAGAGCCTCTCTCTGAATTATTTCACTCCTCGAGAAGACAAAACTAATCGAGTCGTAAATAATGAAGATGCCGCTAAACTCGGACAAAAACTTTTTTTTGATAAACGCTTTAGCAAAGACAATTCAGTTTCTTGTTCTACTTGTCATAAACCCGAACTCTATTTCACTGATGGATTACCCCAAGCTGTTGGTTTGCAAAAAACCCTACGTAACGCCCCTTCCATCGTTGGCGCTAGTAACGAAATTTGGTTTTTTCGAGATGGCAGAACTGATAGTCTTTGGTCTCAGGCGTTACATCCCATCGAAAACAGCCAGGAACATGGCGGCAATCGCAGCCAGTTTGCACAAGTAATTTTTAATGACCCGGAATTAAAAGCGGAATATGAAAAAGTATTTGGCCCCATGCCTGATATTTCTGATAACTCACGATTTCCAGTAAATGCAGGTCCCACACGAGTAAAACCTGTCATGAAAGCTTGGAAAAGTATGCCTATAGCCGATCAAAAAATCATTAGCACCATATATGTCAATGGAGGAAAAGCAATAGCCGCATATGAATCAAAATTGCAACCTGCTCCTTCGCGCTTTGACGATTATGTAAAAGCTGTAGGTGACAATGATACAAACACTATGCAAAGCATTCTAAGCAAAGACGAAGTTGCTGGTTTAAACGTTTTTTTAAATAAAGGAAAATGCTTTATCTGTCACAATGGCCCTATGTTTACTGATCAAGGCTTCCACAATATTGGAACACCTCCTCTAAATGTGAAACGATATGACTTTGGTCGTTCTAAAGCAGTGCGACGAGTTAAAAAAAATCAATTCAATTGTTTAAGTGAATTTAACGATGCTAAAGACAAATCCTGCAATGAACTAAAATATATGGTCTTTCATGAAGAAGACACCTTGGCTGCGTTTAAAACACCGAGCCTCAGAAATGTCACGAAAACTGCTCCCTATATGCACGCTGGCCAGTATAAAACGCTTAAAGAAGTGATAAAACACTACAATGATCCTCCCTCAACAAAAGTGGGCATGAATAAACTTCTGGATATTGATTTAACTGACCAGGAAATGGCCCAACTTGAAGCTTTTCTAAAAAGCTTGAACAGTCCAATAGCTGCTGAGCCTGCTTTATTAGAAGCTCCTAAAAATCTATAGATCAATATTTGATCGTTAATTATTTTTTAGAATCCCAAAACTAGAGAGGGATGGGGCGATAAAAACATCAACAGTTAATCTATAAGCCCCCCAATATGCAATCAGAGAAGTTTATTTTAGGTAATCCAATAATGCAATCCGTCTAATACATGTAAACCGCTTTATTCTATAGCGGCTTTTTTATAATCAGGACTCCTTCTTTATCACCATCAAAAGACCACAAAAAATTGCGAATCAAGCGATCTCTAACGTATAATTTAACGCCTTTAATTGATCTTTTTTCTGATTAATTTGCATCCTTTATAACGAACGGAATATCGTCATAATGATAAAAATACCATCGTATTTAATCCATGTTTTTTTATTTCTCTTTATTTTCGTTTGTGTTGGATGCGCAAATAAAAGTGAAAACAATAGGCAAAGTAAAAAGTATTCCGATCGCGCACATGCCGTTAGCGTAAAATCTCAAGATGGGCATTACATAGTTTCCTTATTTAGCAACGAATACCCAATACCGCTCGCCAAAATACATCAATGGATTGTTCATGTTGAGACCACAAATGGAAATCCAGTCGAAAGCGCAAACGTCTTTGTGTTTGGTGGTATGCCATTACATCAGCATGGATTTCCAACAAAACCAAAAGTCAGAGGTCATGTAGGCAATGGCGACTACCTGGTTGAAGGAATCAAATTTAGTATGATGGGCCACTGGGAAATGCGATTTAATATTAAAGAAAATGACAAACGGGATAGGGTTGTGTTTGACATAAACCTATAGCCTATTTCAATATCAATCGCGCACTGATATGAAAATTACACTTAAATTATTAATTAGCCTAATAATTTTATCAAGTCTCTGTTCGTGCGTTAACAAGTCAATTCCCTCAAAAAAAATAAAAAAACCTCCTCCTTTATGGGCTGATATAGAACTCGCTCAATTAGATAACCTGTGGATTAATAACCTGGTTTTGAAGAACGACGAAACAAATCGCGTCGCTTATAATCCCGACGCAATTAGATTTGGTAAAGAATTATTTTTTAATAAAAAGTTCAGTAAAAATGGCACTATAAGCTGCTCCTCTTGCCACGAACCAACAAAATACTTCACCGATGGATTAAAACAAGCCGTCGGTTTGAAACAAACTACACGTAACGCACCAACAATTGTAGGGAGTAGCAACCATATCTGGTTTTTTCATGATGGAAGAGCGGATAGTTTATGGGCACAAGCCATGGGACCTATTGAAAATCCGCTAGAGCATGGCATCAATAGAAATTACTTCGCTTCTATTCTCTACAATGATGTTGAGTTACGAATTCAATACGAAACCATCTTTGGAAAAATGCCCAATATAACCAATCCCCAACGATTTCCGAAAAATGCGGGCCCCATCAAAAAAAATCGGACCTTATTAAATGCTTGGCACCAAATGGAGCATGAGGATAAGAATATTATTAACGAAATTTTTGTTAATGCTGCAAAATCAATTGCCGCGTATGAAACCACATTGCAGTTGGCTCCCTCCCGATTTGACAATTACGTACAAGCAGTTATGAAAAACGACAAAGTGAAAATGAAGGAATTGTTCAATAAAGATGAAGTCGCCGGTTTAAAATTATTTATTAGCAAAGGTAATTGTACCTTATGCCATAACGGCCCACTTTTCACAGACATGTCTTTTCATAACATTGCAACTCCACCACTTAATAGTGAGAAATATGATTGGGGCAGATACAAATTTGTATCCAAAATTAAAAAGAATAAATTTAATTGTCTGAGTATTTATAATGACGCCGAAAATAAATCTTGTGATGAATTAAAATACGTCGTGATTGATCAGGAAGAAACCATGGGTGCATTTAAAACACCCAGTTTACGAAATGTCACTAAAACTGCGCCTTACATGCATGCGGGTCAATATGAAACCTTGGCTGAAGTCATAAAACATTATTCAGATACGCCCACAACCAAATTCGGCCACAGTGATCTTCTTGACATTAAATTAAGTGAGGTGGAAAGAAAACAGCTTGAGGTATTCTTATCTACTTTGGATAGCGATATAGTTATAAAACAGAAAAATCGGTAGTCTATCTGGATATGATTATCAACATCTTTCCTACCGCCTAGATAGTATTAAATAATTATCAAAAAAAAAGCCAATCTCAATGATTGGCTTTTTTTGTGTTGTATTTTTAGGTTTACCTTTTGCGACGTCGAGCGATAATGGGCAACAGTACCAATCCAAACAAGTATGGATTAATTGCACCTCCACTACCGGAAGGTGAACTATCCCCACCAACGATTGGTTGTTGGTTGACAACCGATGAAAAATTTATAGACATTCTATGCTCTATTGATTCTCGACCCGCACTATCTTTAACTTTGAAGTAGATTATATCCTGCCCGGCCGCATTAGCAGCCGCAGTATAAACAAAATTCGGCGTACTACTTTCATTGGTCTGCGAGTCTCGAAATCGAAACGAGCCTTTTGATGTATCGTTACGAACATAAACGTAAACAATCGTATCGCTTTGATTAACTTTAGTGACATTCGCTGGAAAAGTACCGTTCACTACGGCAAGTGGAGCAACCGATTGTGGATGTTGCGAATCGCTCACAACAGGTGCTGAAATAACAGGGCCTGAAGAGTCAATATTTGTGATAAGTGTGACTTGATTATTACTGGTGTTATCTACCGGATTTGTGCTTACTGTAAAAGTCATATTCACCTGACTACCGGTTATGTTAGCGGGTAAACGTAAAATGATCTGAATCTGCAATTCGCCGCCATGTCTCAATGTATTAAATGTGCACTGCAATGTATTATTGAGTTGTAAACTACAGGCAGTATTAGAACCGGGATTCACAAGCGATGCACCCGCTGGAACGGCGTCAGACACTAAAGTAAATTGACCAGTGGTTGCTGAGGTACTCAAATTTTTAATTGCCAAATTATAAGTTAAATCGCCACCAAGTTGCACAGGATTTGGCGTAGCAGTACCCGTTAATTGCAAATCAATCGCTGTGGAACCGCCAGGTAAAGTAATCGTTAATGTGCCAACAGCTGATTCTCGATTAAGTTGATCTCTCACTCTAAACGTTACCGTGTCAGTACCCGTTTGACCTGCAATCGCTGTATACGTATATACGCCAGTAGATGTATTTAATTGCATGGTTCCTTTTGAGACATCGTTACTAAGTAACACGTACGTTAAGATATCAGTATTACTCACTTTCTGTGCTAGCAAGGTTCCGCTCGTTGAGTTACTACCCACATTAATAGTCGCATTACCATTTGTAACAGTAGGTCCTGCAGATGACTGTATATTTATGGTTACTGTGCCGTTATTTTGTGACTGGCGGTTTAACTGGTCTGTTACCCTAAATGTTATGGTGTCTGTTCCTGTTTGTCCGGCATTGACTGTATAGGTAAATGCACCTGTTGATGCATTGTTTAGCACCACCGAGCCTTTTGATGGATTATTTACAATGGCATAGCTTAAAGAGTCTGATTGTGAAATCGGTGTGGCTTTGAAGGTGCCATTAACAATCGTACTTCCAAATGCCACGGTTTCTGTACTGCTTTGAGCAATCGGATTTGTGGTGGCAGTTAATGCATTTGTATAAAGCCCATTATTTGCTGCTATGTATACCATTTCATTAACAACAGTCATATCCCGTATTTGAGTGTCGTTAGAAAAGTTTGTACTGAGTGGGTCCAGTTTTGACCAGGTTGTGCCGTGATCCGAGCTAACAAATACATTATTGGATGTTTGAGTCGTTGACTCATTTAATATTCCATAGAGTTTGTTACTCGTTGTTGAAGTCGCTGTCACAGCCAAGCGAGACATGATATTTGAAGATTTCAATGTCCAACTCACTCCCGCATTTGCGCTGTAATATAAACCATCAATATTTGAATTCGCAGAATCAAATACACTTGCATATAGATTACTACTATTTGTTGGATCAATAACGATATCAACAATAAAGGAACTAGCTCCTGTCGGTAAACCACTATTGCTTGCAATAAAATTAATTCCACCATCCGTTGATTTAAGCAGTTCTCCCGCTGAAGTTGCTACATACAATGTATTGGGAGCATTTATATCAACAGCAATCTTTTTTAACGCCCCAGAAATACTCGAGTTGGTTAATTTATTCCAACTCAAACCATCATTAGAGCTAGTGTACAAACCTGCATTGTTAGCATTGTGATAAAATCCTTCGTTGGTATAAGCATACAATTTTTGCAAGCCATTAATATTTTTAGAGATGACAATTTGGTCTATCGTGGGTAAATCAGATTCGTCAGGAACAGGATATTGTGCATTCGTTATTTTACTTTCTATCCAGGTAAGACCGCCATCCGTTGATTTAGAAATTCCTCCCAATGTAACCGCGACAAACATTCTTTGATTGCCAATAACATTGTCAGGAACGATTGCGATTGAATTAATGCCCTTTTTGGCAAAAGTTCGACTCGTTATTTGCTCCCAGGTTTTTTGTGATGAAACGCCTGTGCCCATATACAAACCCGACTCAGGTAGGTCATTTTGGGTAGTTGTACCGACATAAACTTTATTTTGATCAATTGGATCAACAACGACAGCATAAACATCAGTCGCCGTTAATGTTGTCTGTGTCGACCAATCAGCATAAATAGCTGATGAAAATAACATCGATATAACAAACGATATTAAGACCGAAGATTTAAAAATAAAACGAAATGGCATCCACGCCAGCCGGCGCTTCAAGGAATAACTCATGATACTGTCCCCACGGAATACGCTGCAAAAACTCAGGTATTTTATTTAATTCTGTGGATGCTAAGAAATCCAGCTTAAATAAAAATTATTTTAATAATTTAATGCACTTACGGTTTATTAATGACAGTTTTAAAGGCAAATCGTAATCAACTTTTAAGAGTAATTTATGTTCCTTTTTTTAAAAGTTAAAAAGCCATCAGTTACAAGCAAATAGAACAATAACCAACCGCAAAAATCTCAAGATAATGGATTATCTGCCAATACATCTTATGTTATCCCTGACAACGTATATAAACCCTCTTAACGAATTGTAACTACCAAGAATCAATAACTTATGACAAGAACACTTCTTAATCTAGGACTCATCCTATTTTTCCTGCTGCAATCAGCGCATGTCATGGAGTCGCCTTGGTTAAGTTCTCTGGAGAATAAAATTTACGATGTCCGATTAAATTTAACCAAACCCAATACAGTCGATCCCAGGGTAGTCATAATTGATATCGATGAGAAAAGTCTAAAGACCATGGGGCGTTGGCCATGGAATCGTAAAGTTATGGCCGAATTATTGGACATTTTATATGATCATTATTATATCCAGGTCCTTGGTTTTGATATTTTATTCGCGGAACCCGATGAAAGCTCCGGATTAAATACCCTTGAGGATATTGCAAATGGCCCGTTGAAAAACAACGCAGATTACATCGCCATACTTGAGTCATTAAAACCAGAATTAAATTATGATCAGTTGTTTGCTGATGCTATGAAAGATCGAGATATCATCTTGGGATACTTTTTCCGAAACCAGATTAAAGCGAATGCAAAAGAACTCAACACCGGCCTTCTACCGCCACCAACCGAATCTACCAGTCCGTTTATCGATGCACAAAACCAACTACTCGACCCCACCGGTTATGGCGCCAATTTAGCTTTATTTCAGGAGTCGGCCATTTCAGGTGGTTTTATTGATATACCGACCATAGATGCTGATGGCGTCGCACGCACGGTACCCATGGTGCAATATTATGAAGGAGAAATTTATCAGAGTTTCGCCCTCGGCCTTACCCGAGCTGTATTAGGATTCCCACCCATTGAACCCGTCTATGCTGGTCAGCCTGGAACACCCGGTGATACCGTACTGGAAGGGATTAAAATTGATGATTTTCTGATTCCAGTGACACCACAGGGTATTGCATACATTCCTTATCGCGGCAATCACCCAAGTTACAGTTATGTCTCCATCACGGATATCATGAGCAAAAAAGCAAGTCTCGATATTCTCGATGGGGCAATCGTATTAATGGGAACGACAGCCACCGGTTTACTCGATATGCGGGCGACACCCGTACAAAATGTATATCCTGGCGTAGAAGTCCACGCCAATATGGTATCAGGAATATTAGACTCAAATATCAAACTAAATCCATTTAACGTTCAAGGCCTGGATTTTTTCACCCACTTAATAATGGGCATTGTTATGATTGTCGCACTCGCTCGATTAAAATTGATCTACAGTGTGCTTCTGACCATCTTTTTGGTTGGCGTAATGCTGGGAACAAACTACTACACCTGGCAGGAAATGAATTTAATAACGCCAGTGGTTTCACCTGTTTTAATGATTTTATTTCTCTTTGTCTTACACATCGCCTATGGCTTTTTCATTGAAGATCATAACAAACGAAAACTAAACAAAATGTTTGGTCAATACGTCCCACCAGAACTCGTGGATGAAATGAATAGTACAAATAACGCTATTTCAATGAAAGGTGAAACCCGAGAAATGACTGTACTGTTTTCAGATATACGTGGGTTTACAACGCTCTCCGAAAAATTAGACCCCGAGCAACTTACCTCATTAATGAACGAATACCTGACGGTAATGACAAGAATAATTCATCAAAATCGTGGCACGGTGGACAAATACATTGGTGACGCGATCATGGCATTTTGGGGTGCACCTTTAACTGATGAAGAACATGCAAAACACGCAATGCAAGCCTCTATTGAAATGCAAGACGCCTTACCTGCGTTAAATGACTCATTTCAAAAACAGGGGTTTCCACGTATTACCATTGGTGTGGGATTAAACACAGGTAAAATGAATGTTGGTAACATGGGTTCTGAGTTTCGTATGGCTTATACGGTACTTGGTGATGCCGTCAACCTCGCAAGTCGATTGGAAAGTATCACAAAACAATACGGTGTTACCCTGATCGTCAGTGCAGCCACAAAAGATCAGGCCACTGACTGGATCTATCAAGAAATCGATTTGGTAAAAGTGGTGGGTAAAAATATTCCGATTTCCATTTTTAAACCAGTAGCAAGAAATGCAGAAATCGATGAAATTCAACAAAAAGAAATGTATTTGTTTAAACTCGCAGTCAAACTGTATCGACAACAAAAATGGGATGAAGCAAAGAAACTGATTATGGAACTCATCCAATTAACCTCTGGCCCCATGCTGTATCAGCTCTACCTTGGCCGAATTATATCCTATAAAAAAAATCCACCGGAATCCGATTGGGATGGTGTATTTGAAGCAAAATCCAAGTAAAATTAAGTCTCGAATAATTAAAATAAGATCTAATTAAAAAACGTTCAGTTGTCTCTTTAACCTATACTCATGATAAATCCTATCTTGACATTTTATGTTCTGCTATTGGGCATCCTGCTTGCCAGTTCCGGCTGCGCACAAAAAACCGAGTCTCACGAACACGACGAAACATTAACAGGAATTTGGGAACATCATCATACCTATTATTCTGATGAAGAAGGCAAGTTTGTTGATACCTATACACACGTCCACCTTAAAGACAACGGTGATCAGGTCATACTTGACCATTGTGAAAAAGACAAACAAATCGTCTTTGACCGGGAAAATAATTTACTCATAAACGGAGATAGTAAGAAATTGGAAATTAATCACGATGATAAAATATCGTCTTTGAATTTTCCTGAAGTTGGCCAGCTCGTAAAAACTGACGCCTCGCATGATTTTCATAATGCAGGTAGTCTAACGTTAGTAACAGACAGCTTCGAAACAATTACAGAAGAAAACCAGGTTTGTGCACAACGTATTAAATACACAAATGATGATACCATCATTATTCACATCACCATTCCTTTTTTAACCACGTATTTGGATATGACCTTCAAATTAAGCGATATTGACATGACACCTTTAAATGTTGACTCTGCAACATTTTACTCACCCAGTTTATTTCCAACTCACAATGCTGTTACTTTGACAGCCTTAACAGGGAATATTAATTTCCTTGAATTAAGCGATAGTCATGCAAAATTTAATTTCGATATCACAACCAAACAATTTTCGCGTTTTGAAGGCGAGAGGTTTTCAGGTTCTGCAGAAGTTTCATTTTAGTATTCGTCGTATTTGAATTCATAACGCTCTTGCTAACCCGGATGAAGCACTGAATAATCCGGGAAGCAAAATTAATTTTCCTCAGATTTCCCATGGGTTTGACAGGCTACAGATAGTTTGATTTATAGAAAAAATCAAGAATACAAAAAACAATTTACTTGGTGGGTTTCATTAATTCTTGTTTCTTGCGGATAATTTTGTCGGCACTCATCTTTCACGTTTGGACAACGTGGTTGAAAAAAACAGCCATCCGGCCGGTTAATAGGTGAAGGTGGATCTCCTTCCAAACGCAAAACTTCCTGTTTTGTCTTTTCGTCTATGCTCGGTACCGCCGACAATAATGCTTTGGTATACGGATGTTTAGGATTATCTAATACATCTTCCACCCGACCTTTTTCTACAATCCGCCCTAAATACATAACCGCAACTTCGTCTGCCAAATACGCGACGACAGAGATATTGTGGGTAATAAATAAATACGTGAGATCATGATGCTCTTGCAACTCTTTGAGCAAGTTGAGTATTTGTGCTTGAACTGAAACATCTAACGCACTGGTTGGTTCGTCGCAAACAATCAGTTTTGGTTGAACTGCTAATGCCCTGGCGACACAGATCCGTTGTCGTTGTCCACCGGAAAACTCATGAGGATAGCGATTACGATATTCAGCGCGTAAACCCACTTGCTCAAGCAAGATATCAACTCGGCTTTTTCGTTCCTGTTCCGATTCTCCAATATTCTGCGCGATCATGCCTTCTTCGATGATGTCTCCCACCATCATTCGCGGATTCATTGAGGAAAACGGATCTTGAAAGATAATCTGAAAATCTTTACGTCGACCACGAAGATTACGTTCACTCATACCCGTCAGCTCGGTGCCCGCAAAATCGACATGCCCACCGGTCGGTTTAACCAACTGTAAAATTCCTTTACCAAGTGTGGTTTTACCACAACCGGACTCACCAACTAAAGCCAGTGTTTGACCTTTTTTAACTTCCACAGAAACATCATCAACGGCATAGACATATCCCACTGTCCGTTTCAACAAACCTTTATGAATGGGAAAATGAACTTGCAGCTTATCAATTGTTAACAGTGTTTCATTAGAGGCTGTGTTTCGGTCAATTTTTTTAACTGATTCTTGTGTTGTGTCATAGCTAGGTACCGCTTTTGATTCGTCATACAAAAAGCAGCGTACACCATGTTCTTCACTTAATGGCAACCATTGAGGGATTTGAGACCGGCAATCTTGCCATGCATATTGGCAACGATCATCAAACCGACAATTATGAAATGTTTGCGAGAGTACTGGCACCGTACCTGGAATAATTGCCAAACTTTCTTCCCGCTTATCCTCACTGGGCAACGCTTCAAACAACTTCTGACTATAAGGATGTTTGGGATTATTAAAAAATTCATCACGACTTGCTAATTCAACAATTTGACCCGCATACATGACAGCAACATGGTCTACCATTTCAGACACGACTGCCAAATCATGCGTAATCATCAGCACAGCCATGCCGGTTTCTTTTTGCAATTTACGCAACAGATCTAAAACCTGAGCTTGAATCGTCACGTCTAGCGCCGTAGTCGGTTCATCAGCTATAAGTAAATCGGGTTCACCTGCCAAGGCGATAGCGATCATAATGCGTTGTTTCATGCCACCAGAAAGCTGGTGTGGGTATTCATTTATCCGCTGCTTCGGATCTGGGATGCCAACTTCATCTAGCAACTCTAAAATTCGAGACTGTGCTTCTGGACCTTTTAATCCTTTGTGGCGCTGCAAAACCTCGCCAATTTGACTACCGACGGTCAAAACAGGATTAAGTGAGGTTTGGGGCTCCTGAAAAATCATAGCAATTCGATTGCCACGAATATTGCGCATGGCCGCTTCAGGCATGGCAAGCAGATCCTGTTCATCCAGCAATACTTCACCACTAATATTATGGGATGCTTGACTGGGTAACAATTGCATAATTGATAGCGCGGTCATTGATTTTCCACAGCCTGACTCACCCAACAAAGCGAAAGTTTCACCTTTTCGTATAGAAAAACTAATGTCATCAACCACCGTGGTTTTACCTGCACGGGTATCAAACCAGGTTGTTAAATTTTTTATATTTAAAAGAACGTCATTCATTCGTTTATCTATATTAATCCGCTCATTGTTTTCGAATACGCGGATCAAACGCGTCCCTTACGGCATCAGAAAATAAGTTTGCTGCCAATACCAAAACAAACATGAAAATAAAAGCTGCTAGCAAAGACCACCAAACCATAGGCTCTCGAGCCATCTCTAGGCGTGCACCATTAATGAGATTTCCCCAGCTATTCATAGTGGGGTCGACACCAACACCAACATAAGACAATACCGCTTCTGCCAGGACTAAGCCGCTAAAATCCAACACGATCGCTATCAAAACAATATGCATAATATTGGGCTGGATATGGCGCCACAAAATCGTAAATTTACTGACACCAAAAGCTTGCGCAGCTTGAACATAATCCACCGCACTGAGTTTTAATGATTCACCACGCAACAATCGACATAAACCTGTCCAGCTAGTAATACCTAAAATGACACAAAGAAAAAACAAACGTGCATCCGCCCGTTCCGCATCTGTCTCAAACATTTCAGGATTATTTGCCATATACACCTGAATCATTAAAACAACCGCTGCGATCAATAAAACAGAAGGAATAGAGTTTAATGTGGTGTAAAGATATTGAATGACATCATCCACCCAGCCTTTAAAATAACCCGCCATGATGCCCAACATAACGGCAAACGGTAACATAATGAGAGTAGATAGTGTTCCGATCACCAAACCCGTTCGGATACTTTTCAAACTTTGGTAAAAAACATCTTGTCCAACTTTATCGGTACCCAATATGTGATATTTTGGTGCTAACAATATTGCAAGACCCAACAATAAACACATTAATGCCAAGGTTGTTAAAATTACCCGCCAGGGTACACCGCTACCGTCTTTAAACACGATTTTACAGCTTTCTGAAAAAGAGGATTGATGCTGGCGTTTAACAATTGCCAAAATTAACATCAACAACACCGTCCAGATAAGCAAACCGCAAAGTAAACCCCATAATCCATTATTGATAATATCCGCAAATTTGTCTTTTTCTGGATCCTGTAAATGACTTCCCCCGTAGTCTAAACGAGGATGTTCCCTGCTTCGTGATCCATCGGGTTTTTCAATGGTTTCTTTGGCAAAAGAATGGGTGGCAAAAGGTGCCGAGTATGTGGTTTCTTCCTGGTTACGTAGCGGTGTCACCAAGATATCCAGAACACTTAATACTTCACTTTGATATACAGTTTCTTGTCCAGCGGTTTGTTTTTCCTCATCTAGTGCCAAACGAAAATGCACTGAATCTAACAAACCAATAAACACATAAACTAACAAAATCACCAGGGACATCATGCCCAGTTTATGGCGTACAACCTGGCGCCAGGGATCACGCAAATGCTCTTTTTTCGACGAACTAATCGTAAAAGCGCAAATCGCCAGTACCAGGATATAAACCAATACATCCGTCCACAAAAATACCGGCAAAGAGTCACTAATAACAATGGCCAACCCCCAAAACAGAAAGACACTCAGTGGAATAAAAATAAGAAAGGGATGTCGCACTAGCAAATTTTGGTTCATTGCAGGCGTATCCTTGGGTCAACTAGCGTATATGAAATGTCCGTTAGGATAAGGCCAAAGATATAGAGTACTGAACCAAGAAAAACCATGGAGCGCACAATCGCAAAGTCCTGACTGCCAATGGCATCTATCGTGTAACTGCCAAGACCAGGAATACCAAAAAATGACTCTGTGATTAAACTACCCATAAACAACAATGGTAAAACCACTACCACACCTGTGAGGATTGGTATCATTCCGTTCTTTAAGACATGTTTAAACAGCACAAGCGTTTCAGCCATACCTTTTGCACGCGCGGTACGCACATAATCTTTTTCCATTTCTTCCAAAAATATGGTTCTGTACCAACGGGTTCCCGAGCCAATCCCCGAAATGACCCCAATAACTACTGGGATCACTAAAAACTTAAAGGCATTTTCCGTATCAAATCCCGATATAGGGACCAGGTGCAGCATTTTCCCTAATAAAAACTGCCCGCCAATAATATAAAACATGCCGGATACTGACATGAGTACCACACACAGTATTACTCCCCATACATCAATATAAGACGAACGAAAAAATGCAACGAGTAGAGCGAAAGAAATATTCACCAGTAAACCAATAACTAATGCCGGTAATGCCAGCATGAGGCTGGGCCACATACGTTCTGATATATCAAACGAAATATCGCGCCCTGCATCGGATCGGCCAAAATCAAACGCAAACAACTTAACTGTATTTTGAAAAAATATGGTTTCGGTAAATTGCGCTGAGCCTTGTTCCTCACTATTGATTACCAGTGGTCGATCATACCCCCGCTCCACCTTCCATTGTTCGATTGCTTCTGGCGTTACGCGTTTCATTCCCAAATGCATTCGTGCCATATCATCCGGTGAATTAACCACGAAAAACAGCACAAAGGTAATGAGATTAACACCAATTAGTATGGGTATGGCGTACAAAGTACGACGAATAATATAACTCAGCATCGTCTAAACCGTCCTCTGCACTTTGGTTTTCAGCGCCATATGCTCTCGCTGTTTATAGGTTGCAACGGCGGGTATTGTGCCAACAATCAAAATAATAAATAACAACACGATAGGCCATATTATTGGATTATTCCATTCCGCGCGTTTTTTGTCTCTCAATGCCGGATTGATACGTTTATATTGCAGCGTATTGTGCGCCATAAGATTTGGCTTGGCATTCAAATACCACTCATGAAATAAACCAAAACCTTTGGGGTTGTATCCAAATAACCATGGCGAATCCTTGCGAATAATTTCGATCATTTGATCAATCACTTTTTGCCGAGGTTTTCCATTTGGCATGTTTTTCATTTTATTAAACAATCGATCAAACTTTGCATTAGTATAATTTGCTGCATTTTCCCCATTTTCTTTAACTTTACTGTTTGGCCCATAGAGCAAAAATAAAAAGTTTTCGGGGTCAGGATAGTCCGCATTCCAACCCCAGGAAAATATTTGCGCCGTTCCTTTGTGCATTTTTTCCTGAAATCGATTGTAGTCGGTATTTCTCACCGTTAGTTGAATATCCAACTTTTTAAATTGTTTTCGATACCAATTAAATACCGCCTTAGAATCAGGGCCAGAACCCGTCGCATCGTAATATAATACCAACGGTTTCCCCGTTTTTTCATCAATGCCATCTGTATAACTAGCACTGGCTAATATTTTTTTCGCTTCTTCGATACTTTTACGCTGAGGTTTTCCATCTACCCAATCATAAACATAAGGATTTATACCTTGCTCGCCAGTTTTAAACCCAAAAATACCGGGTGGTATCGGCCCTTGTGCGGGTAATCCACGGCCGTTGACAAAGATACTAATATATTCTTCATAATCCACCGCAATAGAAATCGCCTGTCTCAATTTACGAGCCCGCTCGGTTGTTCCACCAATAACTGAGTCAAGCATATTAAAACCCATGTAATAGACACTGGTCGCAACGGAGGTTGACAATCGAATACCCTTATCTGTCATTTCATCAGTTAATTGTGCGTCACCACCACTACCAAAACTTATGGCTTGGTCAAAACTTTCTGAATTTACAGCGGATAAATCGTAATAGCCTTGCAAAAACTTATTCCAGTAGGGAATGCTCTCCTTTTCCAATTTGTAAATGACCTTATCAATGAAGGGCATGGTTTTTCCAGCATCTCGCAATAAACCTTTTTCTTCATCCCCCAATTCGCCTTCAGATGGATATTCAACACCTCTAAAATTTGGATTTTTTTCCAGAATCATTTGTTTATTGGGATTATTTTCAGAGAGCATATAAGCGCCAGAGCCAACAGGATACCAATCCAAAACGATATTTTTATCGATCAATCCAGGTTGAGAATAAAACTGAATGGCCTCTTTCGGCATGGGTGCAAAAAATGGCATGGATAACCAATAAATTAACTGCGGATACAAACCTTTCACTTTTATTTGATAAGTATAACGATCGAGGATTTTAACGCCTGGCAAATCAAATTTGTCCAAATCGATAAATGGATGTTCCTCTCCTTGTTTTTTTAATGCATCTTCTTTCGCTTTTATTTCTTTGGCTAATTCTTTCAAACCATCAATGTACTGCGCCATGATGCCCAATATCGGCGAATGCAATGAAGGTTGAGCAATACGTTTTATTTGGTATACATAGTCTGCAGCAGTGACTTCGCGTTGCGAGACATATTCAAAATCACTCAAGGTGTATATATCTTCCAACTCATCATCGGTTAGTTGATGATATCGATACCCACCACTTTCACTTAATACAAATGCAGGATGTGGTTGATACTGAATGTCAGGCTGGATTCTGATGGTGTAAACACTGTGATCCACTTTACTGGGATCAGTTTTTTTCGAGAGCCGTTTTCCCCTTTTGTTGTAAAGTGTAAGCTCAGGTATTTTTAAAGCCGTTTGTGGTTCGAGTTCGTAGGGTCTTTTTAGAAAATGGTATTGCAAGGGTGGCTCGTAAATCTGCCCAAGAAAACGGTATTCATTGGAACTATAGGAGCGAACAGGATCAAGATGTTTCGGTCTTTCGGAAAATGATTCATATAAGATATTTTGACCAGCATGTTCTTTGGGGTAGGGATTATTCCATTGAGATCCACTACACGCTGAAAGTAAGCCGATCAATATCAATACAATTGAGATATTGCAGAGTAATAAATTTTTTTTCATTAATAGCTAAGCAATTCGTGACGCACCCGAGTTTACAAATAATGCCATGTAAACCAATATTTTACTAGTTAAGACTTGTTAATACATATAGCAAATTTAACATTTCCAACACTACGTTTGATGGATGTTTGTAATATTTTGCTATAATCCCCACCACTTAATAATCACCGCCGCAATCACAATTTTTTGCGCGCAAAATAAACAAAAGTCACAGAGGAAAATCTATGGGATTTCTAACTGGCAAAAAAGCCTTAATTGTTGGATTAGCCAGCAACCGATCAATCGCCTACGGTATTGCGCAAGCTATGCATCGCGAAGGCGCTGAACTTGCCTTTTCATACCAGACCGACAAATTAAAACCCCGCGTAGAAAAAATGGCTGCGGAATTCGACTCAACCATCACCATGCCATGCGATGTCGCAAGTGATGAACAAATCAACGATGTTTTTACACATCTTGAAAAATCCTGGGATAAGCTGGATATCATTGTTCATTCGGTGGGTTTTGCACCAAAAGAAGAACTCGCTGGTGACTTCGTCGAAATGACTTCACGTGAAGGCTTTAATGTTGCACATGAAATCAGTTCTTACAGTTTTACTGCGCTAGCTAAAGCCGGTAAAAAAATGATGGAAGGCACCAACGGATCACTCATGACCTTAAGTTATTTGGGTGCAGAACGTGCCATGCCAAATTACAATGTTATGGGTTTGGCCAAAGCTAGTTTGGAAGCCAACGTGCGTTACATGGCACAATCATTAGGGCCCGAAGGTATTCGAGTAAACAGTGTTTCTGCTGGCCCCATTCGAACATTAGCTGCTGCTGGCATCAGCGATTTTCGCAAAATGCTACATCAAGTTGAAGAAAACGCGCCACTGAGAAAAAATGTCACCATTGAAGAAGTTGGTAATACCTGTGCATTTTTATGTTCTGATTTAGCGTCAGGTATTACTGGGCAAAATATTTATGTGGATTCGGGGTATAACATTACGGGAATGCCAGTACTGTTGTAGTTTGATCCTGCCTTACGCAAGCTCCACCCATAAATTCGTGACTCTGTTACCAACCCGGGTGGAGCTTTGTGAAACTCAGCATTAACTTGCTTACTATGCTCAATCAATTCAAAACCCTCTCCGTTATCATTGCGATGTCGTTTTCCATTTCAAGTTGCTCGCCAATTTTTGAGAAAGAAGATTGGGGATATATGGATGAAGCTAGCGCCCGAAATATGTTGGATTATAAATTTATCAGTTTAGATGCAATGTTCAATATTGAAGGTGAGGAGCGGTGTGGCAGTACTTTTGGCTGCGATGGCGGCGGCTTCGAATATCAAATTTTTTTCTCTCTGCCAACGACAATGAGCCCTCAAGACTGGCTATCCTTTATGACGATACAAGCCACACCGAATGACACGTTTACGTTTGAGAAAAAATCCGAGTTTCACTATTCTCGTGCACGTAGCGCTATTAGGTATATCCCATCAGATGATCGATATAAATTTACAACATCGGATAGTTGATTCTTCGGCTCCAAACCGGAGTGACGTTCATGTAACTCAGACGTTTCACTCTCTACAGACACTCTTCTAAAATAATTCGTACTTGTCCATCACTTAACACTATCGGGTTCGTTTTCATACTACTGCCACGACAGTGTTTTACTATGTGATCCAAATCAGATTCAACCACGCCGTAATCTGAAAGCTTGGGCATTTTCATCGCTTTACTCCATTGCGACAAAGTATCTACTAAGGCAACTTGTGCGTTATCATCATTCAAACCCGGCTCCCCACTAATCAATCTCCCAACGTGTGCATATTTAGTCAAAACGGGATGTTCACTATCCACACTTCGTAGTGCCTGAAGATTCTGGCGCGTTGCGCTTGCTAACAACAATCCACACACTTCGCCATGCGGAATAGGAAAAAAAGCACCTAAGGGTGAAGCCAAGCCATGTACTGAACCTAAGCCAACTTGTGCCAAGGTGATGCCTGAAAGCATAGCGCCATAAGCTAACTGAGATCTAGCTTTAGGATTATTCGACACAGCCTCATAACACAAAGGCAATGCCTCAAAAACATTTTCCAATCCTGATAGGGATAACGCATCAATCATTGGATTTGCTTTTGATGAAACGTACGACTCTAATAATTGCGTGAGTGCATCCATACCATTGGCTGCAATTAATGCTTGAGGGCAAGAACACAAGAAGTCAGGATCAACCAACGCCGTATGAGCCACTAGTTTTTCATCTCGGAATGATTTTTTAAATCCTACATTTCGATCTATTACGCTAAGCACAGAATTTTTTGTCGCCTCACTACCCGTGCCAGCCGTGGTTGGCACTGCAATAAACGGCACAGCAGGTCCTTCATACTTCCACTCTGGCCCCACGCCTTCCAAATAATTCATCACCGAGGTTTGTACTTTTAACAATCCAGCAATCGCTTTAGCCGCATCAAGTGCACTACCGCCACCAATGGCAACAACGACATCAATGGATTTACTGGAAAAATTCTTTACCGCTTCGTCAATTAAAGTAGGACTGGGTTCACCAACACAGGTGAATTGCTCATAACTAATATCATTTGTTGTAAAACCTTCAACAGTTTTCTGCCATTGATTCGTCTGGTTTAAAAAACGACTACCCGTTACCAATAAAACGTTGTTTCCAAATTGCTTTATGATTTCTGGTAATAAATTGACTTTACCTGAGCCAAATTCAATCCGAGGTAAACAACTAATCGAGAAATTAATTGATGTATCAGGCATGCGGATATAAACCCTGATAAGCGATACCCTGCCGTGGTTCTGCCATCCAATCTGCCACCGTTTCCCGCCAGGCTAAATAATGTGGCGTTTCTTTGTGTTTATTCACATCATCCTGTGATTGATAAGATTCATATAGCACGAACTTACATGGATTATCTTTTAACTGTAAAACGTCGAAGCGGAAGTTTCCTTCTTCTTTGATGGATGCTTCATGATTTAAACGACTTGCTTCCATAAACTGCGCAACAAATTCTGGCTTAACCACGACATGAACAAGTGTGACTTGCATAATTTTTGTTCTCCTTGTGAAATCTATCCATATGCCATGCAGCAAGTGACAAAAATTATCGACATCAGCGCTGGTTGTTTTTTGCGCTTGTCATTGTACTCACACACAGCAGATGCGAAATTTTATATGATAGAAGGCGGGAAGACCATTATCTTACAATCGAGTGAACAAGGGAGCCTTATACACAAGCAGTGAGCTAGTATTTTAAACCCTAAGATTTGCGCGAATAATTTGTTGGATTATTCTTGTTTGGAAGGTTCCAGGTCAGCTTTATTGAACAAGACTAAAAGCCGTGTCTGACAACGAAAACAACTAAAAAGTCTACTTGACGAAAAAACTCTCATCCAAGGCTTTCGTTTAATACGAACGAATTCTTCATCTCCACAATTATTGCACTGTAATTTTCTATTATTAAATTTTACATACATACAAATTAACTCTAATAACTCTAACGATATTTTTTTATTGATATTTAAGAACTGAAAAACGGGAGAACAATAACATAAAAATGCGGAGTGAAAAAACAATTTTTTTAAATTTTCGTGATGTTTTTTACTTTTATAAAAATAATTTGTTTCGAAACATTGTGTCACCAATTGGCGACAAATTAACGTTGATTATTCATAAAATTATAGTTGAAAATCGATGTCAAAAGAGAAATTTACATCGCTATAACGAGAAAATATTTTCAATTTAACGTAATAATTTCAGCGTTGGGATAGAACGTTGCCCAGGCAAACCAATAAGCAATAAATCTATCTAGAACAGCTAATTGTTGCCCCACCCTTGGACCGGCAACTGCCATACCAAAAATATCCCACTCATTGCCTTCCTGATCTAACATAATAATTGGTAATTGATCAGGTATCACCTGAAATACTAGCTCCGTCCCATCATTTAATAGTCGATTAAAACCCACGACAAACTCATTTGTTGAACTACCAATTATGACAAACTTCTGTGACTCAACATTTTCGTTTAGAAGCTCATGTGCCCCAAAACCATTAAATTGATAAACCCTGTTCAACCCTGCTTCCCTTACACCAAAAATTCTAGGGAACCTCTGATTAAGTTAGATAGTGAGATGGGAACAAGGCATATTGAAACGAATACCAACCGGCACAAGAAAGCGCACGAGCCCAAGGATGGGCGAAGGTAGAACAACGCAGGAGCAGTTGTCGAGTTTACTCGAGTAAATGAGCATTTCAGTGTGTCCTTTGGGTATGAGTTTCAATATAACGAAGTTAATACTCGCTAGATGACTTAATCAGAGGTTCCCTAGTGCAAGCGTTGGTCAACGTGATCAATTAAGAAAAAAACATCATCGCTGTTTAAATAATTATCGTACGGCGACCGGTGGTAATCGCGACTGAAGCCAGTCTCATCTGACAATAATTTAGAATTGGGATACATTTTTTCCAGGAAGCCCAAGTGGTAACAAGAATGGGCAATGTCGTCGTCTTTTTTTCTCTAAGCGGGCCATTTATCGCGGCACCCAACATTTGTGACCATATGCTCTTAGTTTCTCGATCATACATCACCAAATTTGAATTATATAAAAAACCCGTATTACCAAATGTTGGATCACTTGAATCCTGAAAACTTTCCCATAAAAATGACGATCCAGTTAGAGGACAATAACTCACTGTCAGGTTCTGTGTTATGCCGTCTTCAAGGGATTCATTAACAATTTCATGCCAATTTAAAATATTGTGGGGATATGCACGAACAGTTTCACCAAACTTAATTCCAATAATCGTTTGATCATCTGACACATATGCTTTTTCTGTATCTATATAGGTAGGATTGTCAATGGGAGGAATGCCATCTGTTCCCGATCCACCATCATAAACCTTACTCGCTGGCACTGACCAGATGTGGTATGTATCCGCTAAGTTAGTATTCGATTTGCTGCAGGCAACCAATCCAAGCACAACGCTAAATATAAGCCAATGAATCATGGTGATGCCTCAATAAGAATACGACATTGTGACAGAGTAGGAATAAGATGTTGTAAATTGTAAAGCACCTTTCAACTTCCGATAAACTGGAATTCGTGCTGATAATTTAGTGCCAAATTGTTCTGTAATGCTGTATTGCACTGAGGGCACAAAATCAAGCCATTGACCGCCAGTATTTGGAACATTTGAATTGTTACGTTGGTCAGGGCCTGTAACACGATAGCGAAATAAACCACTGGCAGCTATCCGACTTTCTGCTTGATAACCAATTCCAGCAGAAAAATTGGCTTCATGACCAAAGCGATAATTTCGTGAATTCTCGCCATTTAAAACACTGTTAAAAATCGTATATATTTGGAATTTTGCCGTCGGGTCAAATGCACGGTTGTAATTGGCCCACAATACCAATCCCCAGGCACCCGTACTTGGTTGCATATCTTCGGCCTGCACAATACCGTCACCAACGTTATCTTCTCCTATTGGTATTTTTGCCCCTAATCCCAAACCTAACTCGTTTCGTTTAAAGGGTGTTATTCTTAAAGGGGTATACTTAGCCAACACCACTCCATCCCCAGCCCCCTGACTTGATTCTTTTCCCAAGTCACTCAAACCGATTTGGCGATTATGACGCACTGCGGAAACCATGGCCGAAACAGACCATAGCTCACTAACACCATAGCTAACCTCAAGAATGAGTGATTGTGATGAGCGGTCTCTTCCTGTCTCGTCATCTATATCTTCACTGCCACTAACCAGATCCGAGATCACGTGATTCTCGACTGTTGCATTAAAATAAATATTTCCGGCTCTGGCAGATGATGCGTCCATTGAATTAAGTAAAGGAACACCCGCACAACTGCACGTGGCGGCACGAACAGAGCATGAAAAAACCATGCTTATTATAAATAAAGTGACGACCAGGCTTGTTTTCATTGAACAGGAAAATGAATATCAGAATTAGGGAAAAATGCCACCCATGCAAACCAGTATGCAATAAATGAGTTTGTGACACCCAATTGTTCCCCAGTATTCGGGCCACTAACCGCATTGCCAAACACATCCCACTGGTTACCAAGTTCGTCTTCCATAACAATGGGTAAGGAATCTTCGACTGCGGTTAATGTAATGTCTGTGCCATCCAATAACTGACGCTTGAACGCAACAGCAAAATTTTGTGAGGAGCTACCGATAACCACAAGCGGGATCTCGTCCAATGTTTCATTAATAACTTCAATGGTTTCAGAAAATCGACTTACTTGATAAACTTTATTAACCGTATCCGTCTTGTAACCCAAAACACGTGATTTACGATGTAATCTGCTATCTTGATTATCTACTGGAAAATAAACCGCATTATCTGTGCGATAGGAGCCATAGGGAAAACGTTGGTAGTTACGACTAAATCCTGTGTCTTCAGATAATACCTGAGTGTCCGGATACATTGTTTTCCAGGTCTGCCAGGTGGTTTCTATTGCTGTGAGTTTCTCAGGTTTTACGGATATTTGGCGGCCATTAATGGATTGCTGCAACATTTGAGACCAGAGGCTTTTTGTTTCCCGATCATACAACACGAGATTGGTATTGTAGAGCAAACCCGATGTACCAAACGATTTGTTAACGGAATTCGGTAGGGCTTGCCATAACAGACTTGAACCGGTTAGTGGGCAATAACTTAGCGAGACAGTTTTATCTGCCACTGTGAAAACATCGTTCACAATTTCGTGCCAATTCAATATATTATGTGGATATGCTCTGGCTTCATTAGCAAACATCAGTCCAACAACTAATTCATTTCGGTCCAAAACAGCGTCATCAGCTGACAAAAAAACTGGGTTGTCAATCGCGGGAATACCATCAGGCCCAGGCCCACCATCCCTCACTTTTGATTGCGATACGAGCCAACCAGATTCAGAATCTACTAATTGGTTATTCGATATGTTTGCTGTGCAGCTCAATAAGGATAACGTCAGTAACACCACTCCAAATCGAAGCATGGTCTTCCCCCAAAGACTATTTATATAGAAGTAGTATGTTTACAACTTTATTCGTTACATTTTTTCCCTGTAATTTTCCCTGTTTAGTGTCCATTTTTTAAGTACGGCTTTAACTAATCGATTGCTCGCTCGCCCTCAATCACAAAAAGTGCGAAATAAAAGCAATTTATAATATGTACTATTTATTGTGCTTATTGCACGCAACCAAGGTAAATGATGTCATTGGGAATTTAATAAAGTTGATGAGAAAAGTGAATTTTTAGTTATAATCAAATATTAAAACTCAGCGCTAAATTTTAATGGCTTACTTTCTTCTCCTACTTACAGTTATCTTTGCCCCACTCGCTTATTCATCTGAATTGATACCCAAATCATGGAGGGTTTATTCCAACCCTGGAATACCTGTATTTAGTAAACAATCAAAGTTACCTGTTCAAGGAAATTATATCGCTTCAATTGAACCTATGATGTTAGCGCTAACTGAAGAAACAAAAATAGCAGATATTGATAAATATTCATTTGGCTGGGTTGATTTTTATTATTTTGGACAAACCATAAACGCAAAAAAACACCTAGGAAACCACCTTCATGTATCGGGATATTTCAAGCTAGACAAACGTAAAGCTCAGCAATATTTTGAAGACTTTCGAACCTGGTTTACCCTAGATAAAATTGCCTATTACCAAGAGAATGAGATTGAATACGACATAAAAGATATCCAAAATCACACTACAATACACAAGTTTGAACGACTTCTTAAATACAGTGAAATTAAATTTTTCGTACTGACCCATAAAAATGGAAAATATGTGTCTTATTCCAGTACAAATGATTTTTCTTATATTTCAAATCAATGGCAACGATTAAATGTCGAAGTGGATGTACCTAATAGCAGTGAATCTATCACCATAGTTGTGCGAATGAGAGGTATTGGCAATTTTTACCTAGATGACTTTTCAGTTTCTGACCAAGGCAAAAAATTATCTACAAAAGTAAGTCGACTTAATAAATTGAATAAGAATAAGAAACTGGACGAAATGTTAGGGAAATGGGTAAATAATGGGAAAAAAGATTTCCATTTTGATAATTTGAGTTTTGAAAACTCTCATAAACCCAAATAAAAAGATATGAATTTCCATCGAATTACTCAATACCCAGCTATTATTAAATAAAATACTTTTACCTGAACACATAATTCACCTTGAGAAATAAAATACCATCAAAAACCAATCGGCTTAAACTGAATATATTTATTTTGTACCAACATATGTAAAATTATTACTTGCAGACATTTATATTAAAAATAACTAAGGGAGAGGGAAATTGAAATTCAAACTAGGCGTTTTTTGCTTTATTTTTATCCTTGTTAATCTAACGAGCGCTTCATTAGCTAATGATTCAAATACGAAACAAATTGTACCAGCACATGAACATGAATTGGCGAATAAGAAAAACCTTTCTGGCCCGACTAAAACAAAAGGTATCGAATCTGTCACTTTATTAGGCACTATCGGCCTGGAAAAAGATTTTCCATCCTTACAAGGAAAGCAACTAAGAGCACGAGAACTTGTTATAAAGTCTGGTGGTATTGTTGCCGTTCACCAACATGATTCTCGTCCCGGCGTGGCATACATATTGGAAGGTGAAATCATTGAACATAGGAATGATCAAACTAGCCCCATTCTACGAACCAAAGGTGCAGTGGCTTTTGAACAATCCGGTGTTGCACACTGGTGGGAAAATAAATCAAGTAACCTGGTCAAAGCACTTGTTGTGGACATTATTTCCATTAAAGATTGAAAATCAAGAAGAGAAAGGTCATTTTTATCATTACTAAAATTTATTTAGTACTGAATATATCTTTTCGATGTGTCGTAATAGATCTTGATAATAGGGAGACTCTCACACCTCCCTATTGCCTTTAATTCAGAAAACATCACTAGCTATTCACATAGAGAATGTTATTCAATTACGATATATTCTCGCAAAAATAGCCGGGAATAAAAACAAAAGAAATGTAAATGAAATTGAGGCTTTTTCAGTATCTGAATCTTCTGCACCAGAGTTTTCATCCTTATCATTACTCGATGAACCGCTGGAACTAGGGCTGGAATCCCCTGTGTCCGTATTGGGACCAGCATTATCTTGCACACAACTTGTATCACTTTCTAGTGTCGAAATATTTCCAGTAAGGCTCGCTGCAAATAATTTATAACTGAAACTGTTTTTTTCTGATTTTAGCCAAAATCGATTTAGAGCTATTATGTCACCGTTTTTATTCATTCTTAATTGAGGTCTCGTATAAATTGCATCTTTATCAGTGCAAGTAGAGTTTGATCCTGCCGCTAAACCGGGCAGGTACAAATCCTCGCTCCAGCCAATGCCTGATTCATATACTTTTCCATAATAATCCTTACAGTCATTGCTGCAAATCAACATAGCAGCCTTGCCCGAACCCGTGGTTTGAAGAATGTGGCTTTGAGTAAATAGACTAGTAAATATTGCTGTCCCTAATAATGGATTATCCTCCGATGATGTGACCGTCTTTAGCGTACCCCAACCTCCATTTTCGGCATACTCAATGGTTTTTACGTATTTTTCCTCAGTATTTGGCCCACTGGATAGCAGCATCAAAATTTTTGCGTTATCGTTTTCTTCATTCAAAAATACCGGACCATTTCCCAGTAATTGAAATACTAGAATCGGAAGCGCATCTGCTGAAAATTGTGGTCCATTTGCATCAGTTTCCCATGCGTTATTATCCGCTTCATATTTACTGATTGTTGCTTGATAGGTGTAAACAGCATCTATTAACTTAAGGTCCATATTTATCGAAAATATGTCGCCCTCAGAACCAATCAATATTGACTGACTGTAAGTCTTTTCTGGCAACTCGATGGCACTTTCCCATTCGGCATTTGTTGTGTTTAAAAATGCGATAAACTTCTTGTCACCTGTTTCCGGGGTGTCTCCTTCAAACTCACGGTACAGGCGATCGTTGGCACCCATTCCTATGGATTCTGCAATAATATTCTCTTTAATCAATAGCCATGTATTGTTAGCTTGATATTGATAAATGCTAAATTGGTCAGCATAATTTTTTAGTATTATAAAACTTTCTCCTTCGCTATCCATTAATACCTGAACATCATCTCCCTCTTCATACGACGGGATTTTTGTTGGCGCTTGCCATCCTTCACTTACATCGTAAATGATTGTCCACAATTCACTTTCTTCGGTACCCGTTGATTCTATCTCATAGTAAATAACCGCATTTCCATTACTGTCCTGCTTATGCAGGACATAGGTAAAACGCTCATTTTCTACCAAGGTAGTAAGCTCACCAAAAACATTATTTGAGCTAATGGATTGGGCATAAATCCTCATGGTTGCGTCGTCAGTACCGGTATTATAAAACATCTGTTGCCAAACCATTTGGCCATTACCATCCCTATCGATGGTAAATACAGGTGGCAAAATACTCGCAGCTATACCAATGCCGAATACACCTGAGATTGGGATAATTTCACTATTTTTTACAGGACCAAAACCGGCAAACGAATTATTACCAAAGAGAAAAAAGCTCAATATTAAATACACTAATATTTTAAACATTTCTCTGAACTCCCTTATGGATTATTTATTATGACAGTATTGATTACACTGATGGTGTCATCCAACTCTAATGCGGTCGCAATGACTGGTACGTTAAGCTGAGTGCCATTTGTGAGGCCGCTCGCGACCGATGCATCGATGGTAATAATTTCTGATTGACCTGCGTCTATCGTGTTATAAAACCAAGTAACTTCTTGTCCGGCAAGACAGGTTCGAGTAAAACAAAGTTCAGGATTTGGAGTGACATCGGTTGTATCATTAAAAGTTAATCCATTTGGAACAATAAATATCACCCTAATATCATTGATAGGTAAAGCGGAATTATTCTTAACAGATAATTCATAAACCAATATTGAATCAGCTTCAACTTGACTGGGCGTACTACTAATTGTTAACCACAACTCGGGAAGCAAGAGATCTGAATTCGAAATAGAGACAGTATGCTCTGCAATAACATCAATCTCAGCGCCACCGTCAAAGGTGAATTGTGCGCGCGCTTTTAATTGATCTGTTGATTGAGTGCCGGGTAAAGTCGGCGCCGTCAGCAAAACCTCTCGACGCAAGGCTTCGCCCACCGCAATCACTGACGCTGATAAATCCCACACTAGTTCTCCGGTTCCCGAATCCACTCCCCCATCGGCATCGTCCACTGTCACACCAGCGGGCAGTGTCAGACGCAGCTCTGCACCCGTGAGTGGTGCCCCACTAATATTACTGGCATCGACAGTGAGCTGATACGTTTCACCCGGCATAACCGGGTCCACATTCGCACTTAGTGCCAATTGCGCCGATGGATCATTGTGAATACTGAGTGTATGCAGCAAATTAATGGTGTCATCCAATTCATTCGCCGTGATGTGGATAGGTGCAGTCAGCAAAGTTCCGGATAACTGCCCAGCATCTATGCTTGCATTAATATTTATGGTTTGCGATCCGCCTTTTGGCAGGCTGCCAATGTTCCAAACCACTTCTTGTCCAGCAAGACAGGTACGCGTAAAACACAACTCTGGGTTCGGAGTTACATCGGATATGTCATTAAACCTGACACCCTTTGGTACACGGTATTGCACAAAAACATTATACAGTGGCAAAAAAGACACATTGCTAACGGTCAGGGAATAATAAACTCGCTTACCAGCCACAACGGGTTGTTCAGCCACACTGATATCAAATTTTAGGGGAGACATAACTTCCACAACCGTGACGGTATGCTCCGCAATCACGTCAACCTCGGCGCCACCATCAAAGGTGAATTCTGCGCGTGCTTTTAATTGATCCGTTGATTGGGTGCCGGGTAAAACCGGTGCCGTTAGCAACACCTCTCGACGCAAGGCTTCGCCCACCGCAACCACTGATGTGGATAAATCCCATACCAGTTCTCCGGTTCCAGAATCCACGCCCCCATCGGCATCCTCCACTGTCACACCAGCGGGTAGTGTCAGACGCAGCTCTGCACCCGTGAGTGGTGCCCCACTAATATTACTGGCATCGACAGTCAGCTGATACGTTTCACCCGGCATAACCGGGTCCACATTCGCACTTAGTGCCAATTGCGCCGATGGGTCATCGTGAATACTGAGTGTATGCAGCAAATTAATGGTGTCATCCAGTTCATTCGCCGTGATGCGGATGGGTGCACTCAGCAAAGTTCCAGATAACTGCCCAGCATCGATACTTGCATTAATATTTATGGTTTGTGATCCACCTTTTGGCAGGGTACCAATGTCCCAAACCACTTCTTGTCCAGCAAGACAGGTACGCGTAAAACACAGCGCTGGATTCGGTGTTACATCAGATATGTCATTAAACCTGATACCTTTGGGTACACGGTATTGCAAAATAACATTATTCAGTGGCAAAAAAGACACATTGCTAACGGTCAACGAATAATAAACTCGATTGCCAGCCACAACAGCTTGTTCAGCCACGCTGATATCAAATTTTAGGGGAGACATGACTTCTACGATCGTAACCGTATGCTCCGCAATCACATCAATCTCCGCGCCACCATCAAAGGTGAATTGTGCCCGGGCTTTTAATTGGTCTGTCGACTGGGTGCCGGGTAAAGTCGGCGCCGTTAGCAACACCTCTCGACGCAAAGCTTCGCCCACCGCAACCACTGATGCGGATAAATCCCATACCAGTTCTCCGGTTCCAGAATCCACGCCCCCATCGGTATCCTCCACAGTCACACCAGCAGGTAATGTTAGGCGCAGTTCCGCACTCGTAAGCGGTGCACCACTAATATTGCTGGCATCGATGGTGAGTTGGTACGTTTCACCGGGCATAACCGGGTCCACATTGGCGCTTACAGCCAATTGTGCCGAAGGTGTGTTATCAATCGTTAGCGTGTGTACCGCAATAATCGGCTCATCCAATTCGGTTGCAGTAATTTTAATAGGTGCATTCAGTGATACCCCTGAAAGTTGCCCGGCATCTATGTCTGCATTGATATTAATGGTTTTTGAACCACCTTTTGGTAGGCTGCCAATGGTCCAAATCACATCTTGTCCAGCAAGACAGGTACGCGTAAAACATAAAGCAGGATTTGGCGTTACGTCATACGTATCCTTAAAACTCATGCCTTCAGGAACTTGATATGACATCACAATATTATTGATAGGTAATGAAGAAACATTGCTCACGTTAATTGCGACATAGCTCTTTTCTCCAGCTTTAACAGGTTGAGATAAAACACTAACGTCAACAATTAGTGGAATTAGATTAATCACATAATCAATTGAATTTTCCACTTCAGCATTACCAGCATTATCAACTGAAAAATAACGCAGGGTGGTGTCACTTGTAATATTGATTACACCCATATAGACGCTTGAGTTAGTATCAGGAAGGCTGCCATCCAATGTGTAATAGATATTGGCGCATCCAGACCCTTCACCATCGTTGCAAAGTAGGAAAACTTCTTGAGGGGTTGTATAGCTCCCAGCCGAGAGAGAGTTACTAGTCTCAGGTGATATGCTATCAATTGTAAAAGTATTTGTTTTGAATATTTCGGTATTGCCCACGTTATCTGTTGAATAATATCTTAGTGTTACATCAGTGCTTACACTTAGTGCATCATTGTAAATTTGAAATTGATTCAACCCTACACCATCATCAAAAGTATAATAAATGGTGCTGCAACCTGACTCATTATTATCATCGCAACTTAATGTTACCGCTATCGATGAATTATAAGAACCGCTTGAATGAGATATTGTTGTCACTGGCGCATTACTGTCGTTATTAGTAGCTGTGGTTTGAGTTGTCGCACAAAAAGAATTGACGACGTCCGAAATGTTTAAAGCAGCATCAAACGCTCTAACTTGATAACAATATTCCGTATTTTCATTTAGCGAATCGTCTTTATATTCACTGGAAAGGAGTGTTGAAACTTTTACAAATTCACCTTCTTTTTGTCTATAAACATGATACCCCAACACATCCGTTTCTTGAGCAGGTGCCCAGCTAATTGTGATTGCTGATGTTGAAATGGCGTCTGTTGTTATCGCCGATATGATTGCTGGTGCGTTAATGTCGGGTTCAGTTAACGTGGTGGCACAAAATGATTCTGATTTTTCAGATTCGTTGCCTTCACTGTCATATGCCGATACCACATAACAGTATTCAGTTTCTGACATCAAATTATCATCGATGAATACAGGAGAAGATACAGATGCTGTTGGTGTAACTGCGCCATCTCGATAAACGTAGTATCCGGATACTGCAACATTGTCCTGTGAGGAATTCCACACAGAGACGATTGAAGATTGATTAGACGAAATAGCACCAAAGTCTGATGGCTTGCTCGGTGCTTCTATGTCATCTTGCGTTAAATCAACGTTGATATTTAAATTAATGACAATATTGGCAACAATATTGGTAGTTTTTTCGGTAATGTTTATAGAGAATTTTTCATCTTCGATACTAATCTTCAGCTGATCCAACATAGCATCAAATGCTATCTGATTAGCGTCAAACTCAGTAGTAAGATAATTAAAATTAGTCGGAACAGAAAAATCTTGATACGCGGTTACAAATAATTTTTCTATGGACAAAAATATTTCGTTAATTCTCGCTTGAATGGGCACAAAACTCAGAGGTGCCGTTGTTATAAATTCTGCCTCTATATCAATATTCTCATTGGCAAATAAATTACGCGTCATAAGATCGCTAATGGGATGAAGATTAATAGTGCCCGGCTTTGAGGCCACACTATAAATATTCTTTCCATCCGGTCCTTCAATTTTTAAAATATAGGGCCTCTCAAGTGCTTTGACATTTACTTTAAATTTTCCATTTGCATCCGTCGTGGATTGAGCGGTCTTTCCCTTTTTTCCTTTTACCTGAATGATCTTGTTAGTAATGGGGGAACCAACTGCAGCGGTGCCGGACAACATAACTTCATCCTGCCCGGTTCCATCAATACCATCACCCCCACCACCACATGCGGCAACAAAAATCGATACTGCGACGATAAGCCAACATCTTAATATTTGCTTATTTTTTTTCATTGTTATCCCTCTTCCTCATCATTCTTAAAATAATATATTCCAACACCGATTCGACCCTTTTCTTCATCATTACTGGGATCAACGGCCGATTTTTTCTCTGATAACCATTTATCGTAATCTTTTAATAATTCAAGCGACTTTTCATTACTGTATATACGGAATTCTTCAATAACACTTTCGGGTAAATCAGCGTAGGTAACTTGTCGTTGAAAATGTGAATCTATTTCGTCATGGGTAATATTATGAATACCCGTATTTAATAAATCGCTGGTATGTTTTGCGAGAATTTTTATGGACTCTGTCTCACTTTTGTGAGGTATAAACCCTTGCTTAACCAATTTAACACTGCCATTTTCAGTTCTTAGTACAGCACCAACACGGAGTAATTCATCTAACACCGCTCCTGCCGTGATATTGCCGCTATAACGCATCACTAACTCTTCAAAGCTATCCACTGCATTTCTCAATGGCAAAGTCTTGGGATTTTTTTTCTCATCGATGAAGTCAGTATCTGACAACCACCCACTTATCACTTGATTCGCACGATTAAGTGGGCCTTTGATTTCAGGTAAAGCATCTTCTTCTATATGACTCAGTCTTCGAACTTCCTTTAGATTTAAACCAGTTATAACCGCGATGCGAGCAAATGTATTTTTACGATTGGGAATTGAGTAATACTTACGTGCTGCAATTACATAAGCACGCTTGGATAACTCCACGAATTCACTATGTGAAATTTCGTGTCTCAATAGTATTCGCGCAAATGGTGTAAGCATCTTAACCACTGCCCGAATAATGCTTTTCTTCAATTTCTCCATAACAGGATAATATTCCTGTTCTTGAGGTCTGTCAACCAAAACAGGATAACTTTCCTGTTATGTATGACAATAATCTTTGCCCCCAGCGAAAAAATCAGGCATAGCGCTGTAATATTCCACAATTCGATGGAATTATATACTACCAGTTAAACTGGATTTTTCGGAGAAAAATGAGGGATATATATCAAATATTAACCGTTAATTGATTTCGGATAGGTGGGGACTTCCAATGGCTTTCATCCTATTTGAATTAACAAATAAAAGTGGCCAAGCCATACTTTCGCACTCATAACTAAACTAGTGAGTAATTTAAGTGTTTTTGATAAAAGCGGCACAACTATGGCGTGAGACCATCAAAGATTTTCCCAAATGACCAACTTATGGTTTTGTGCTCTTCAAGACTAATGGGAGAATCAATCAATTTCTTGTCATTACTAAAATCGTGACATATACTTGAGTAATCAAGCATTAATCAAGGTTATAAATGTCACAAATTACCCCATCCATGAACGCGATTCTATCGCTAGCAACACTTCAGTCGAAATTACTCAAGCGCGTTGACCTGCAAATGAGTGTTCATGGCATTAGTTTTACCGAATACTTGGTTATGTATCACCTCAACAACGCGCCTAAAAAAACACTCCGTAGAATAGAATTGGCCGAGAGCATAGGGTTAAGTGCATCTGGTGTTACCAGAGTCCTAGCCCCAATGGAAAAAATTAAATTAGTACAAAAGGAAGCAAACCCTCGTGATGCACGCGTCAGCATGGTCAAACTTTCTAATACGGGAAAAACTATCTTTAAAGACTCGACGCTAAGTTTTAAACATATTGCAGATCAGGCTCTACAATCACTCAGCAGTAAAGATGTTAATTGCTTACTTTCGCTAACGGAAAAATTATCATGAATTTTGTATGGATGACAAAACTATTGAATTATCCATTACCAAAGATTAATTATCAGTCATGAGTATAACGGGATCTTGTTTTTGCGGGAAAAATCAATATCAAATAAATGGCAATATTAAAAACGCTGCATCCTGTCATTGCTCCATGTACCGAAAAATGTTTAGCGCACAGGCCTCCACTTACGCGCTTGGGAAACCATACCTGAAGGAGTACCTCACCATGAGGCCTGGCCACCGGAAAAATAATCGTGGTGAGATAACATTGTGTTTCATACACTGAAGTTATTACTTCCTGCCATCATACCCTCCTGGCGATTTTTTGATGGCATCGCTGCCTCTCCACGGGTTCAATATGCCCTTCTAACGTCAAAAAACGAATCAACTCGCCGGTGGCAAGAATTTCGGCCACGACCTGATCACTTATCCTTTATTCAGATGTTAAAACGGATGCTGTGGAATCCACGATGGAATGAATCCTTATTTATGGTCAGTTGTTCAGAACGACTCATGGACCATGCAACAAAACACAGCGAGGATGAAATTCTAAATCGAATTATTGATGAACTAAAACGAAACGGCCCATCAATTCGATTACACAATATCACGCATCTTCAGTTTCGTCTGGTTTTTGTCAAACGCGAAGCGTCACACCTTCAGGAAACCGTCACATTTCATTCCCGTATTCAATCTATCACTAACAAGGAAAGCTCATGAGTTTTGAGCTTGCCATTCGTTTAACTGAGATATTGATGGGTTTTGCCTTTGCGCAACAAAGTGCAGAACACTTTAAAACGAAATGGAATGAAAGACGTTTATTTATACCACGTTTTATTCTGGCGTTGTTTCTCATCGTGGGATTTCAGACGCCATGGGCATGTTTATTTCTGTTTCTTATCGGCATGGCAATGTTGCACCGCTTTCAAGGCCCGTATAACGGCGGTGCAGATCGCATGAGCTTACTCATACTCTGCTGCCTCACCCTAGCCCATTTTGCACCCACAGATTTCTGGCAAGAGATGGCCTTTGGATATCTCGCGTTACAATTAGTACTCTCGTATTTTATATCCGGGTGGGTGAAGATTGTTAATCCTGAATGGCGTGTAGGTCGAGCATTACGTGACGTGTTTCAGTTTTCAGCATACCCTGTGAGTGAATCACTTAGAGAGTGGATAAACTATCCTCGCCTGCTGCTCATTATGGCTTGGTGTGTGATGATATTTGAATTGCTTTTTCCGCTCTCGCTCATTTCAAAAACGAGTTTGCTTATTGCTTTAGTTATTGCCGCCACATTTCATTTTACGAACGCCTGTATATTTGGACTTAATCGTTTTTTTTGGATTTGGATCTCGGCGTACCCCTCAATCCTCTGGTTTCAAGACAGGTTATTTAACACAATCTAATTTAAAAACTAATTGGCATTCAAACTACTGACTGGAAGTTGCTCATTGATTTTAGCCAGGACTTAACCTCACTCTCACTACTATTGATCCTAATGGCTTTCTAACAATCTCTGCAGTTACCACTAACGGCCACCACCGCCTGTACCGCCACCGCCTGTATCGCCACCGCCTGTATCGCCACCAGTATCCCCGCCACCAGCCACAACCGGAGCTGCGCTAACAGAAATACTAATTGAACCACTGAATCCAGCACCATCAGTCGCAGTTATGGTTGCACTGCCCGCAGCCACTGCTGTCACCTGACCGCTGTTATTAATGGAGGCAACAGAGTTATTACTCGAAGACCAGGAATAAGAGCCACCACCACCGCTAGCACTAATTTGTATTGATGGATCTCCAACAGTAATCGAGGTAGCCCCGGATAATGTTACATTACGTACTTCAATATTTGCTGTTCTACTGGTACCCAGGCCGTCTCGCACGGTAATTGTTGTTGTACCAACACCATTCCCCGTTACACGGCCACTACTACTGACACTGGCGACAGAATTATTACTGCTGCTCCAACTGTAGCTGCCATCACCACCGTTCGCATTTAACTGCAAATTATTATCAATACCAATCAATCCTGAGCTTTGGCTAATAGTTAAATTAGGCGCTGATACTGAGATGGCAATATTTCCACTGAAACCATCCGCATCTGTGACTGTAACTGTGACACTGCCTGCACCATTTGCTGTTAATAATCCGCTGCTATTAACGCTGGCAATCGAACTATTACTGCTATGCCATAAATAAGGTGCAGAACCACCACTTGCCGATAACACCAAGGTATTTCCAAATTGTACATTGGTCGATGAAGCGTTAACAAAAACCTCTCTAATTTCCACATTAATGAAAACATTTTGTCCGCTGCCATCACTTAAAATTATTGTAACGCTACCGACACTATTTGCGCTTATTCTGCCAGTACTGTTAACTGCTGCAATACTTGAGTTATTACTTGACCAGCTATAGTTAGCATCACCGCCCGCTGCCGTTAATTGGTATGTTTCACCAGGTGCTAGCAAGACATTGGTCGTATTGATCGTTAAGTTTTCAACATTAATGTTGATATCAAGGCTTGCCGTATTGCTATTCGCATCAGTAATTGTGACTGTCACCATTCCTGCGGCCAAAGGCGTTAACAAACCTGAGGAGTTTATTGATGCCCTAGAAGTATCATTTACACTCCATACATAAGGCGCTATTCCACCGCTAGCATTTATTTGCAGTACCGGATCTGAAACCAATAAGGTAGTGTTACTTGATGAAATACTCAAACTATTACTAACGTCTATCACTACATCAGCAGACTGGCCCATTGAATCGGTCACCGTTATCGTTGCTGTACCTGCTGAAACGGCAGATATTTCACCTGAAACAGTAACACTGGCAATCGAAGAATTGTTACTTGTCCAACTATAACCGCCAGCACCACCAGAAGCGACTAAGGTTATGCTGTTGCCAATGGTCAATGTCGCATTTGATTGATTAACCGATAGCGAGTTTCCAACTGAGAAAACCAAGCTACCTGAAAAACCATCCTGATCTGTCACCGAGATGGTAGCAGACCCTGCACTCAATGCGGAGACAAGCCCATTCTGATCAACGTCTAATATGGTAGAGTTATCCGAAACCCAGGTATAAGGCGCCATGCCACCTAATGCTCTTAGTTGTAACCCAGATTGTCCAACAGACAGATTTGTTGTGCTCGCACTAATATTTATTTCACGAACCTCAACATAAATATTTATGCTTTCGCCCGTGCTATCCATTAAAGTGATTGTGGCGCTACCAGCAGCAACCGCACTCACAACACCCGTGTTATCAACAGTTGCAATTGATGGGTCAGAATTACTCCACACATAGTTACCTTCGCCACCAATTGCATTCAACAAATATCTTTCTCCAACTGCTAGCAACAAATTGTTTGTGCTTACACTCAAGATAGGATCTGTAACGGTCATTAGGAAATCTGTAGAAATACCATCGGTATCTGTAACAGTTATATTGACGTTACCAGCAGAGATCGGCGTTAACATACCTGAATTTGAAACACTTGCTATAGAAGGATCGTCACTTGACCAGGTATAGGGTTCAACACCACCATCAACTGATAATACTAATGCTGGTTCACCCACAGTCACATTGTTAGTTGCTGCAGATATTATTAATTGCCTAACATCAATAGAAGCACTAACAGATTGTCCAATCCCATCTGTCAGAATAATTGAAGATTTACCCACTGCTATAGCTTGTGCTAATCCTGCCTCATTAATGGAAATTATGCTATTGTTATCGCTTGCCCAAGAATAGTTTTTGTCTCCACCAAGTGCTGTGAATTGTTGGCTTTGATTAATATCCAAGATAACATTAGCAGGCGTAATCGACAAAGCGGTAGCATCAATTGTGATATCAATAGCCGCCGACATTGAATTCGAATCAGTCACCGTTACAGTAACCAATCCAGGAGCAACGGGAGTAATCCACCCCAAGTTATCAACAGACGCAATATTGGTATTACTCACTACCCAAGTATATGGTTCACTTCCACCTGATACAGCAATCAACATTGCAGGATCGGTGACAAGCAAACGAGTAGTTGCAACAGCTAAACCAATGTTTTTCACCTGAACAACTATTGTTACATTATCACCATTGGAATCACTAACATGAATTTCACTGGATCCTAACGCAACAGCAGTTACTAATCCCGTATTATCTACGGTAATAATGCTTTCGTCAGTACTACTCCAGCGATAGTTACCGGCACCACCTGAAAGAACCAATTGTGATGTATCACCAATGGCAAGCGTTAAGTTGGATTGATTAACTGTTAGCGGCGCGGGAAGGATGGTAAATTCCTTTGATACGGAAAATCCGTCAGCGTCAACAGCAGAAATATTTGTCACACCTGGGGCAATGGCAGTTAACCATCCATCCTGGCTTATACCAACAATCTGATCATTCTCTGAAGCCCACGTGTATGGCGCGGAACCTCCACTGACAGTTAATTTTATCACCGGCTCACCAACAGATAATGACACCGTGCTCGAACTTAAGGTAAGCTGTCGCGCTTCAATCAAAACACTGCCAGACCGACCAGTTTCATCAAACACGTTAATGGAAGCAAAACCAGGCGCATGGGCAGTTAACAGGCCTGTATTATCAACCGAAATCACCGCGCTATCTGAACTGCCCCAGCTTAATACACCCTCGACACCATTCGTTTCAATTTGCAAAGACTCATTGATGGCAATAATTCGACGTACTGCATTGATGGTTAAGTCGCCACTTATATTTACTGAAATATTACTCACTTGCCCATCAGCATCAGTCACAGAAATCGCAGTGCTTCCTGTCGTTTTAGCCGTAACAAATCCACCAAGATCAACTGTTGCAATTGCATCATCTAAACTAGTGAATTGATAGGGAGATGAACCACCAAAAACATTTATCTGAGCAGTCTCCCCAGCAGCAAGATTCATAATAGATGGACTCACCATTAAAGAAGGAATACTAATTTCAATATTTTCTATTGAAGCTGTATTGCCTAATGAATCAGTTAAAGTGAGGGTCACAATTCCTGTTTTAATTGGCGTCAATTCCACCTCAGCATCATCAATAGGATTAACTGATATTGTGGCAATGGTATTGTCACTAATAGACCAGTCATAGGGGGGGACACCACCTAATGCACTAATATTAATTCGCTGCTGTAACGTTAATTGGCTAATATTCTCCGGAATAATTTTCATGGGAATAATCTGCAATGTAATCGCGTTACTCATGAGATTGTTCGAATCGGTTAGATAAATGCTAACAGAACCCAAAGATTCGGCGTGAAACAAATTCTGTTCATCAACGTATCCCAGTGATGAATTATCAATAGTCCAAGTAAAAGGCGCTGTCCCGCCCTTAACATCTAGTTTAACTGAGCTACCCACTGCCACATCAGCGCTATTAACACCAAGGATTGGCGTTGAACTATTGTTGCCTGCATCCCCATCTGTATTGGTTGGAGGAGTTTGTGGAACGTCTACAACAGCCGATGGATCAAGAATCTTGACTAATCGTGGCAAATTACTCAAATGAGAAGAAGTATTATTTGTCGTAGCTAACGAGGACCTTTGTTGAGCGTTTTCCAACAGCCAGCTTTTCAAGTTTTGAGCGCTAAACTTTTTGTAAGTGTGCAACGCTCTAGCAGCAACACCTGTAACAAATGCCGATGCCGCAGATGTTCCGCTTAACGAGATATAAGATGAGGTATCCCCTGTACTGCGAATATTGGAACCCGGCGCACTCAGGTGAACTGTACTAATACCATAATTTGAGAAATTCGCCGAAGTACCGGTTTCATTAAGTGCTGAAACCGCTAATACGTTGGAGAAAGCATAAGAAATAGGATATGTTGGAGAAGAATCAATATCTTCGCCATTGTTACCCGCAGCAAAAACGAGAAGATGATCATAACTGTACAATTGTTGAATAGCGTCTTTTAACGCATAACTATCATAAGAAATTGACCAGCTATTATTTGAAAGTGAGACGCCATTTTTAACCATGTAGTCAAAGGCGCCTAAAACATATGATAATGTTCCATACCCATCTTTGTTATATATTTTTAATGTAACAAGTTTAATATCATCATCAATTGAAACGTTAAAGTCATTAATCTTACCAGTTATAATACCTGCGACATGTGTCCCACGATTATTGTCATCCAGGATGTTGTTATGATTATCCGCGAAGTTCCAACCATAGATATCATCCACCCAACCATTGTGATCATCGTCAATATTGTTAAGCGGAATCTCTTTAACGTTTACCCACATATTTTGACTCAGCTCATTATGGGCTACGCTGCTGCCTGTATCTAAGATGGCTACTTTGGTAATTCGTGAATCATTATCTGATAATCTAAATCGCGAGCTCTCTTCTATTGTCCGCTGACTTAATTTATTTTTTGTTGAACTGATTTCAGAGAATAATGTTTCAGAGACAACATCACGAAATGATAGAACAAAATCGGGTTCAGCATATGCAACATTATCATGCTGTTTTAGAGCCTGAATGGCTTCTAGAATTGGTCCAGACGTGCTTGGTTCCGCATACACTAGCCCAGGTATAAAAGAATAGGTTTGAACTTCTTTCAAACCCACTTCCTGAAGCACTACTTGCTGTTCTGCGGAGCTAACAAACCCTTTGAACTTTACCAATATTCCGTTAATAGAATCGTAGTCTATGGATCCTAATTGGGTATTGCTAATATCAGATCGCAAGGATTCTTTGGTTTTTGGCTTAGGACCACTCTCACACGCTGATAATAACGTGATAATTGTGATCAAACATATAACTGGAAACGATTTTTTCGGGCAAATTTTCATGCCGCGAATAATACGCAAACTGGGTTTAGTGAGCCTTAAAAGAAGATGAATTTTTTCTAAATTTAGACTAGTACAAAAAGTTTATTGGAAGAGCGATTTTCTGGATTTATTCCATTTTTATCTTGTTCCTATAACAAGCGAAATAACACGAGCAAGCAATAATATGCGTTGAGCTTAATCATCATCTCCATCACCGCCAGATGATCCAGAGTAAACTCTAAGATTGATGGATCCACTGAATCCCCTTCCATCACGAGCAGTGATAGTCACGTATCCCGCAGACATCGCTGTTACTCGACCACTGTCATTAACTTGAGCAATTGAGTTATTGCTGGATGACCAGGAATATGAACCCCCACCACCAGTAGCATATACCTGTAGCCTATTCCCGCCCACAAAAATCGAAGTTGTGCTAGCACTTAGAGTTACATCACGAACTTCAATGCTTGTCGAGCGTGTTGTGCCGAAACCATCAGTTACTGTGATTATCGCAGTGCCTACGTCATTACCGGTGACTCGACCGCTACTATTCACACTGGCAATCGAGTTATCACTACTACTCCAAGTGAAATTACCATCACCACCTGAGGCTGATAGCTGCACATCGTCATCAATGCCAATCACTTCCGAGTTATCACTAATTGTTAAATCCGGTAACATTACATTGATGGAAATTGTCGATTCAAACCCATCCGCATCAGTGACTGTGATTATTGTATTGCCGATTGCAATGGCATCTACTTGACCTGTACTGTCTACCGAAGCAATGCTGGCATTGCTGGACGACCAAGTATAAGGACCATTTCCACCACTAGCACTGACTTGAGCATTCGACCCAAGGATCAAGTCTGTAGACGAAATGGAAAGATTAATACTTCTCACTTCAATATCCGCAGTTAGGCTTGTACCAAGTCCATCAGTAACAGTTATAGTAGTTGTACCAGCGCTCACTGCCACAATGCCACCGCTGGCATTGACACTCGCCACGTTGTCATCACTTGTAGTCCACGTATAATTTCCGTCTCCACCTGTCGCAGTTAATTGCAAAATATCTGCTGGTGAGAGTAAAGCATTATTAGCACTAATGGTAAGACTTGCAATATCAACACTAATATCAAGTGTTGCGACATTATTGTTAGCATCTGTCACACTAACGCTGACTGTACCTGCTGTTAGGGGTGACAATAAACCTGATGAATCAATTGTTGCTATGCTTGAATCATTCACCGACCATACATAAGGCGCTACTCCACCACTTACGTTAATTTGCAAGGATCCGTCCGTGATTAACAAAATGGAACTATTGGCTGAGAGTGTAAAATCGATGACATCAACCACAGCAGTCACCGTTTGCCCCATAGAATCGGTTGCCGTAATCACCGCCGAGCCTTGTGCAAGAGCAGTTACGAAACCCACTGAATCAACGCTAGCAATTGAGCTATCACTGCTACTCCAGGTATATGTACCACTACCCTCTGAAGCGATAATAGTTAAACTACTACCAATAACTAACGTAGTATTTGTTTGATCAATCGTTAAAGGATTGTTAACTGAAATTGACAGGATACCTGAAAAGCCATCCTGATCGGTCACTGTAACGGTTGCTAAGCCAGCGCTAAGTGCCGATAGATTTCCAGACTGATCTACTGTTAATACTGCCGTATTATCAGAATTCCAGGAATAGGGTCCAACGCCACCCGAAGCACTTAACTGAACTCCGGTTTGACCTACCATCAACGTTGAAGAAACGGCATCGATGGAAACAGCTCTAACCTCAACATAGATAACAATACTTTCTCCCGTACCATCGATTAATCCAATGCTACTGCTACCCACAGCGACGGCATTTACAATGCCTGCATTATCAACTGTTGCAATCGATGGATCTGAGTTGGTCCATGCATAGTTTCCGTCACCGCCAATTGCATTTAGTTGAAAATTTTCGCCAATTGCGAGCATTAAATCATTGGTATTAACTGTTAACATGGGATCAATCACAGAAATCACTAGACTAGTTGAAATTCCATCTGTATCAGCAACCGTAATTCTAACGTTACCGGCAGATACAGGAACCAACACTCCCGCATTAGATATTGTTGCAACTGATGAGTTATCACTGTTCCAGGTATATGGTGCTACACCACCGTCCACACCCAATTGAATAGCCGCATCACCCACTGCAACACTGGTAGAGTCTGCAGTTAATACAAGATCACGTACAACTACTGCAGCATTAATTGACTGCCCCATACCATCAGTCAATACGATCGAAGTACTACCGGCTGTAAGAGCCTGAGCCAGGCCAGTTTCGGTTATTGATACGATAGAACTATCATCACTTGACCAAACATAACTATTATCACCACCGAGCGCATAAAACTGCTGTGATTGATCAATTCCCATAACAAGGTAATTAGGCGTTACGGCAAGTGGATTCACATCAACTGAAATTGAGATTGATGCTGACAGTGAATTAACATCAGTAACCGTTACGGTAACCAAACCCAAACCCAGGGGTGTTAACCAGCCACTTGTATCTACCGATGCCACATTTTCATCACTTACTGTCCATGAATAAGGCGCTGTACCACCCGTTACCGTCATTAACGTAACTGGGTCGGTAATAAGTACATCTGTAGAGACAACGGACAACCCTATTTCCTGAACCTGCACCGAAACAGTGAGAGTAGCACCATCGGAATCAGTAATAGTAATGTCGGCAGCACCAAGAGCAACAGCATTTAATAGACCTGCACTATCGATACTGACAACAGCATCATCACTGCTTACCCAACTGTAATTTCCTGCTCCACCTTTTGCGATAAGTTGTGATGAGTTTCCAACTGCTAAAACCAAATTGGATCGATTTACAGAAAGAGGGGCTGGATCCACACTGAATTCGGTTGATACTGTAAAGCCGTCTGAATCAGTTGCGCTGATAAATGCGGTACCTGCCGTGATAGCGGTTAACCAGCCATCAGGACTTATACCAATAATTTGATCATTATCCGAGACCCAAGTATAGGGTGCAGAGCCACCCGACGCTGTCAATCTAAGAACCGGACTACCAGCCGTTAGTGATGATATAGCTGATGTAATCGCAATTTGTCGCGCTTCAAATACCACACTCCCAGAAACACCCACTTCATCAACCACATTAATAGCAGCCATTCCGGGATTGTGCGCGGTGAGCAAACCAGTATTATCGACTGAAATCACTGAACTATCTGAGCTGGCCCAACTTATTACGCCTTGTCCGCCATTAATGGTTACAGCGAGGGATTCATTGACTGACAAGATGCGACGTGCTGTGTTAATAGAAAGCTTAGCGTTAACATTAATAGAAACATTACTGACTTGCCCATCCGTGTCAGTTACGGAAATTGTAGCAATACCTTCAGCATGAGAAGTGACAAAACCACCCAGATCAACAGTCACGATTCCATCATTTGTACTGGAATATTGGTAAGGTGAAGCGCCGCCTTGTGCACTCAATTGGCGAGACTCGCCTATTGCCATATTAACAAAGGATGGAGTGACTACTAACGAAGGGATATTTACATCAATGTTTTCAATTGAGGATGTGTTTCCAAGCGAATCCGTCAAACTTAGGGAAATCACTCCCGTTTTAATTGGGCTTAATTCAACCTCTGAAGTATCACTTGCGTTTGCTGTAATACTTGCAACAGTGCTGTCACTAATTGTCCATTCATAAGGTGCAACACCACCCAGCGCGCTAATTGTAATGCGTTGTTGCAATTTTAACTGGCCCAGATTATTCGGCATTATTTCCATGGGAGTCACATTCAAAGCAACCACATTACTCATCAAGCCATTTGCATCTGTTAGATGAACGTCAACAGGGCCGGCAGTAAGCGCTTGAAATAATCCGGTTTCGTCTATTGTTCCCACTGTGATATCACTGGAAGTCCAGTTAAATGGCTCTGTTCCTGCTGTTGTAGTTAGTTGGATAGAATTACCAATAGACACCTGCAATTCAGCTGCACTGAGAATCGGTGCCGCTTCTACAATTACTGCTGGCTCATTGGTCTCTGTTGGATTAGTTACTGTATCGCTGACTTCTGTATCACTAATTTCTGTATCACTGACTTGTGACTCTTCAACATTATTATCAGTTGGCGTTATTGGAGTTTCAGTTAACGCAGATGGATCCAGAACCTGAACCAGTCTAGACAAATCTGTCAGGCTTGATGAAGTGATATTGATTTCCGCTAAATCAACATTTTCCAGTGCATTCTCGAGTAACCAAGCTTTAATGTCTTGAGCTGTAAATTTTTTGTAAGCGTGCAAAACTCTTGCGGCAACACCTGTCACAAAGGCCGATGCCATGGAGCTACCACTCAAACTTACAGACGATGAACTCGCACCCCAGCTGACGATGTCTGATCCAGGTGCGCTAAGATGTACAATATTTTTGCTGTAATTTGAAAAGTCTGCTGAACTACCTGAGTCGTTTAGCGCTGCAACGGTTAATACATTAGAGAAATTATAAGAAATGGGATAAACAGGAGAGGTTTCAATGTCACTACCCGCATCACCAGCTGCAATAACCAACAAATGACCTTCATTTTGTAATTGTTGAATTGCATCTTTTAAAGCAAAACTTTCATATTTTATTGACCAGCTATGATTTGAAATACGAATGTCATTTTTTACAATATAGTCTAAAGCACCTAATACAAATGATAAGTTGCCACGACCACTATCATCGTAAATTTTCAACGAAACTAATTTTATATTGTTGTCGAGAGGAATATGAAGATCATTGATTTTTCCAGTTATAATGCCGGCAACATGTGTTCCGCGATCATGATCATCAAGAACATTATTATGCTCGTCGGCAAAGTTCCAACCATATATATCATCCACCCAGCCATTGTGGTCATCATCAATATTATTGAGCGGAATTTCATTGACATTTACCCATAATGAATTTGCTAAATCATTATGAGAAACATTAACGCCTGTATCTAGAATAGCAACTTTCGTTACGGCTGATTCCGAAGTTACGCCTTCTTCACCGGTACGTCCTTGCAATTTATTTTTTGCAGACGTAGTCGTTAGCAACGATGTTTCACCTGATACAGAGTCGAATGCTAGACTGAAATCTGGCTCTGCGTAACTTACTTCATCAAGGCCTCGAAGAGTCTGCAAGGTATCTAGAATAGATCCACTTGCTGAAAACTCTACATATGAGAGACCGGGGATGAAAGAAAAGGTCTTAACTTCCTTCAAGCCCAGTTTTTGCAGTAAAGCTTGTTGATCTGAAGAATTAACAAATCCTTTGAATTTCACCAGGATCCCTGTAATTGATTCAAAATCTACAGAAGCAAACTGCGTGTTACCGTCATTACTGCGTAATGAACTTTTATCTCGGACAGGAACATCTTCACCGCACGCTGATAATAATGAGATTGTGCCAATGATAAAGCCGAGGACCGACAAGAATTTTATAAGGCGATTTTTCATGCCTCGTAGCTTAGAGATTCAGAGTTTAATTATCCTTAACAGTAGATGAAAAAATACCCTGATGCATTAACTATTTGCTCTTTAATAAGTAACTATTTCCCTATAAATTAAGTATTTCTTAAATGATTTAGTCTCGAAAGACCGATCATTATAAGTAGAAGCAAAAGTACAAAAAAATAATTAACCAATTACTTACCGATATTTTTAAATTGAGTTAAAATATCCAAACAAACTCGTAAAATTGAAATTATGACCCTTAGCCCAACACCAGCACTACTCGAAAATTTATATTACATTACGCTATTTGCCGTAATTGTATCCTCAGCTTCTGGCGTATTAAAAGCAGGGCTCAAGCAATTTGACTTGTTTGGTGTCATTATTATCGCCGTCACCACAGGCCTGGGAGGAGGCTCATTTCGCGATGTCCTGTTGGGGGTGGATGTTTTTTGGATTGAAGATCAAATATTTTTTATTGCCTCATTATTCAGTGCAATAATCATATTTATCACTGCTCGACTCGTTGCCATACCCACCAAGTTTTTTCTCATTCCAGATGCTGCTGGTTTAGCAACATTTGGGGTTGCTGGAACCTTGGTTGCCTTAATGGCTGGGGCACCCTGGTTAGTTGCGAGTTTTATGGGTGTGATGACAGGCACTATGGGCGGCATCATTCGAGACATGTTATGCAACGAGCCACCGGTGGTTTTCCAAAGTCAACTATATGCAACCGTCTCCTGGTGTGGATCTCTATTGTTCATTGCTCTCATCTATTTGCAGCTCGATGTAACAATGGCGGCTATATTCTCTGGAATCTGCATTTTTGTCACTCGTCTGCTTGCAATTCAATTTGACCTGAGTCTTCCCAAATTTCGCTTTAAATCCTAAATCATGAACCATATTCTCAACATTACAAACGGTGACAGTGCCGTGAAAATCATGCAAAAAGCAATAATTCCTGGTGAATTCTTAGCTTGGCAAGATGTGTTACATGATGGACCTGTGCCGGGCGATATATCACTGGAAGCACTTTCAAAAATCCGTGCAGAGTTTATTGCTCAATGTGGATGGGGCGAACGTAGCGACATTGAGAATTTGTTTACACAACGAGATGATATCCTCAAGTCATCTCATCAGTACGAAAAGATTATATTATGGTTTGAGCACGACTTGTATGATCAATTACAAATTCTCCAAATATTGGATTGGTTCAATTTGAACACTAATCCCAATATCGCGTTATCACTAATTTGCACAGATCAATACTTGGGAATGTTATCTCCGACACAAATGAAGGAGATGGTAAAGTTTGAAAAAATCATCTCCGCACAACAATTAACACTGGCTAGCAATGCCTGGTCTGCGTTTCGACACTCTTCGCCGGAGAAATGGCAAGATTTATTGAGTCAAGATACTTCATCACTGCCATTTTTGAAAAGCGCTATTATTCGATTGCTTGAACAATATCCCGAAGCACATAATGGATTATCCCGAACAGCTCAGTCTACATTAGAGATCATTTCATCTGACGAAAACAAACCAGGAAAAATTTTTGGACTTTATCAAGAAACTGAAGACGCAAAATTTATGGGTGACGCGACGTTTTGGATAATTTTACAAAAACTTCTCGATTCAACTCCTCCACTACTGAAAATAGCCAATGGCAAAACGCTCACTCTACCAACCAATCCTAGCCAAAGCTTGAGTATTACACCTGCTGGCGTGGCCGTGATGAAAGCCAAACAAAACTGGCTTGATACGAATACAATAGATCGTTGGATTGGTGGGGTACATCTTACTAACAATAATATTTGGTGTTGGAATTCAAGATCTCAGTGTATGGAAAAGAAGCAGTAGCACATACTTGCTTGTAATCATGCGCTGATAATAGAAACTCTATCGTTATTCCCTCAAGCGAATCACTGTTATAAATGACATATCAATTGTTTAGAATATTTTCCCTTCAAGTCAGGACATAGTTACATAGTAAATCTATTATTAGATCTATTTTTAAATTGAAGTCGTTATTGTGTGTTAATCTGCTTTCAATCCGGTTTCTAATGATCCAGAGAAGCATGATTTACTGTTGACTAAAATAAAACCCGCTTCTGTTACGTGAGTTAAAGCTAAATGAATTTCGTGTATTACATTTGTCTCATATGTAATTCCTCTACTAAGAATTATGGTACTCGCAATCTAAATGACGCAAGACATTAAACATATTACTAAAGTGCTGGTCTCTAGTGCGGATGAAGCCAAACATTCATCCCTACGGGAACATCTAAATCAAAGGGAATTTCAGCTAACAAGCGCAAGCTCTGTGAAGGAAGCGGTTCAAATCGCCGATCAGAATTCACAAGATATTATTATTTTGTTTGATAATTTAGTGGATCCCAAAGCAATTAAGTCAATCCAGGGACTTCGTGAACAAATTCAATATCAACAAACCCCGATATTAATGATAGGCACTTGTATAAATGATGATGAAATCGATAAAGCATTCAGCTATGGTATCACCGAATATTTTTCGGAGCCTGTGAATTACACGAATTTAAGTAATCGTATTCGCATAATTTCGAAATCAATAGCTAATCGAGGCGTTGCAGACATATGCTACCTCATGTTACAAAATACCACGCATGGTATGATTATTACTAACAAAAACCTAGAAATTGTCGCGCTCAATAGCGCATTCAGTACCGTTACAGGATACAGTGAAAAGGAAGCACTAGGTAATACGCCTCGTCTTTTACAATCAGGCAAGCATGACAAGACTTTTTATCAAACAATGTGGGCCACGATAAATAATCGCGGTCAGTGGGAAGGGGAAATTTGGAATCGGCGTAAAAACGGTGAAGTTTATCCGGAATGGCTCAGCATTAGTGAAGTAAAAAATTCTGCAGGTCAGGTTACCAATTACATTGGGGCATTCAGCGATATATCCGTATTCAAAGATCGTGAAAAACGACTACAACAACTTGCGCATTTCGATAGTTTAACAGGCTTAGCCAATCGCCTTTTATTTCATGAAAGACTCGATCAAGCAATTTCCCAAGCAAAACGAAATCAAAACAAGGTCGCTCTATTATATATCGATTTGGACAATTTCAAACCGATTAACGACAAATATGGGCATGATGCTGGAGACACAGTTTTAAAAATTGCCGCACAACGTTTAAAACAAACTATTCGCGACGTAGATACAGCTGCTCGCCTTGGCGGAGATGAATTTGGTATAATTCTTCACGATATCAATAAAATCGAAGACGCCATCAATGTACTCACCAAACTTCTAAAAAATGTTGCAAAAGCCATAAGTGTGAATGAACAAGACATTATAGTGGGCTGCAGCATTGGTATCAGCGTCTACCCAGATCACGCAAGCAACTCAGACGAATTAATTAAGCTAGCAGATGATGCAATGTATTACGCTAAAAAAACGGGTAAAAACCAATTTTGTTTTTCTGATGTAGAAAATGCCCTTTACTAAGTGTTCATTTCATCCGACTAAGTAGTAATACTGAGATTTTAAACTTTATTAATCAAGACGATTTTTCTAGTTCGAAATCCCATCAACAACTCCGTTCGAAATTCTTCGCTCATAGTATACTGCCCGTTCTCACGAATATAACTATGTAGAGCAATCATAGAGAAACTAAAATACTCATTATCCGAACAAAAAATTCGCTAGCTAACTTACCTGGATAGGGAATTTCGTCATGCTGGAAAATTAATAATCTATGCCATATAAAGATTCATATTGACGCTGAATTCACTTCTAGGAACTACATTTACTATCGAATTTTCCTTGAATTGCTGAGAGCATTCTTTAGTGTTAATAAATGTTGGAGGAATGTGTCGTTTACTGCGAATATCAAAAATCGCTTTCACATTTGGGTTTAGTAAATCATCGGTTTGCGAAGTTACAATGCCCAATAGGCCTGATCTTAACCTAACCAATGTACCAATAGGATAGATACCGACAAGTTTAATAAATTGCTGCGCACATTGACTACTAAATTTTTTGTTTTGAGAGAGCAAATATTGTAATGCTTCAAACGGTGTAACCGCATTTTTGTAACAACGGTTTGATGTCATCGCATCATAAACATCAACAATCATAGCCATTTGAGATAAGGTAGAAAGCTGCTTTTTATTGGAACCGTTGGGATAACCGGTTCCATCCAACCGTTCATGATGCTTGAGTACTATATCTAATATTAAATCGTTTGTTACTTCCGACCGATGGAGAATCATCTTTGAAAAGGCAACATGATCTTTCACATTAACCAATTCTTTTTTGGATAATCGCTTGGGTTTATTTATGAGAAACTGACATACCCACATTTTTCCCACATCATGTAACAATGCCCCGACCCCGACATTCAACAAATCATCATGGGAATAGCCCATTTCCTTACAATAATTTAACATTAAGGCACAAAAACAAATAGCGCTCATGCTTGTATAATTTGCCGGTTTTTTTTCTAGACTACAATATACGACGGCATCTGAATTAGAAACCACTTGATCGTAAATCCTTTCAGTGAGTTGTAATATTTCTGACACATCCAGAGTTTTACCCTGCATAATCCCGAGTAAAATATTATGCATGATTTTTTGACACTCTCGAAACAAATGCCGGGTGTTTAAAATTTCTTGTTCCAATGTGAGACTAGTAGGAGTTTCATCAGAAGAAAAATCCAAGATTTTATCTTTCTGATAGCGTAGGTTTGGCTGCGACCTATTAGATTTTTCTCCACCAGCGTTATGTTTATTAACAAGTGATAGTGAAATATCATTGGTAGGTTTATAATATTTTTGACGTAACATCGTTTATCATCCCCATGAATTTAGTTGACCCACATCCTTGAGGTGCGAAACGAATATTCCTGAGATTTATTCAGCGAGTTTCATGCCACTTGGTTATTAAATACTCAATCAACCCATATAACAATGAGTTACAAAAAGTGGATTCCGACTTTACACCACTGTAATTACGGAAAGACTTTGCCGTTTCGCTTTATAAATTCTCTCTGCAGAAACAAGAATTGAAGCGTACTTAAATCGTGATAGGTCGATTGGTAAGTACGTACATGCGTTTAAAATTGGAACAATGTCATATTTGAGTTAATCCACTAGTTTTTGAATCCTTTTAACTAAAGGGCTGTGATCAACTATAGATCGCTATATAATAGCTACGTCTAAAAACAATTATAAAAGTCTAAATTTGAGGGGAGATTTACATGTCTAAACAGAGCCTTACAGTTGTTAGTCAAGCTCGTTTTATTTACTTATTGCTCACACTAATCCTATTAATTAGCTTATCAGCCTGTGGCTCCGGAACTGTGGGCAATTCTGATTCTGAGAGTTTTAAGATTGTTTCAATAAATCCTGACAGCAATGAAAACGGGATCAACCTCGATTCACTTATTGAAGTGGAATTCAATAAAAGAATTGCAGCTAACACTGTATCTGAACATACATTTTGGCTACTTGATGAATACACCCATGAAAAAGTAAATGGCAGTATTAATTTTTCTGATAATCAACACAAAATCACTTTCAAGCCAAGTGCACTGTTTTTTAATCGACATTATAGCGTCACTGTTCACCATACAATTACTGATACCAACAACATTCATCTTTCAACCGGCACCAAGAATTGGAAATTTTTCACTGAAAACAAGCTACCAGTATTTCATCAACAACCTACAAACGGTAAAACCGAAGTCAATATAAATACTAATATTTCTGTTGGTTTTAATCGAAATATTTTATCCGCGAGTGTAAATGCAAGCAATTTTAAAGTTATTGGTCCAAATGGTGTCGTTAATGGAATATTTTCAATTGAACCGGACCACGCATCATTTAAACCTAATCAAGCTCTCGCCTTAAGTTCAAACTATACGGTTGTCTTAAGCACGGGGATACTGGATAACAATGGTATGCCTATGTTTGATACAGAGTTTATCTGGACTTTTAGTACCCGAGCAACAATTCCCTCGACATTTCACTTAGGCACACAGGGGAATGATGAAGCGCATGCATTTGCTGTAGACAATCAAAATAATATTTATGTGGTAGGACAAACTGAAGGTAAATTCCCTAATCAAAGCAATGCAGGACAATATGATGCTTTTGTTGCTAAATACAATAACCAAGGATCGCAAGAATGGGTAACCCAATTTGGTAGTCCGCTGCTAGACGTTTTAAATGGACTAATCATTTCGACAAATGGCGACATTTATGTCGCTGGCCACTCAGATAAACCTAACTTCATTGGTGATGGTGACGATCAATCCGACTTTTTATTTGCCCGTTTTAATTCCAATGGAACCAAGCTATGGCAACAAAGTATCGGCGCCAACGATGGGCATGATCTTAGTCGAGGTTTAGTAGTGGATTCGCTTAATAATTTTTATATTGCAGGTGCTACGATGGGTACATTACCCGGAAATCAGCGAAACTTCGGCGAACATGATATTGCACTAATTAAATATGATCAAAATGGGGTGTTTTTGTGGGCTAAGCAATACGGCACAGAGGGCAACGAGATTGTGGAAGGTGTCTCATTAATTAACGATACAATTTACATTGTTGTTACTACAATAAATATTACGCACCCGGTTCCCGTGCATGGACATGAATCAATGCTCCCTATCTTTGAAAATGATCCGGAACCAAAAATCTATGCTTTTGACACGGCTGGAACCAATTTGTGGGATAAAAAAATCGGTGAAGAAAATCTAACTAAAATTGCAGATATGGCCTCAAGCAGCTCAGGTAATCTATTTGTTGTAGCACAAGGCACCGATGAAACCGTTACTAGTGGCGTATCGGAAAGTATATTTATCTATAAGCTGGATAATTTTGGCAATGTGATTTCGCCATCTCCTTTTAAAACTCAGGGCCAATCCTTTTTTGACGCCCAAGCGCTAGCAATTGATACTGCAGAAAACATGTACCTATCGGGATTTAAGTTTAACAGTGAAGGTTCTTCTTCACACGGCGCCGGCTCAATGGGTGGACCACCCGCAAAAGAGGAATTGCAAATTAAAAAATTGAATTCCAATGGACTCGAGTCGTGGAACCGTATAATTGCATCAGAGAATCATACAACGATATTAGATATGATGGTAACCGATACCGGGGAAACAATTGCCACGGGTTTTACGCATGGCGAATTAGAGCACAGTACCATGATTGGAACGCAAGATGCCTTTATACTTCGTTTGGATATAAATGGTGTAGTTAAATAGCAAACTATTTGGAGTAACAAGAACGACTCCCGAAATTATTTTTTAACACCATGTACTCGAATCGTGTTCCGATTTCTTTCCCTCGAACATTTGGTAAAGAGACCGGTGAGCACTTAGTGAAAACTCATCGTTACGTGTTTCATATTGCTTCACCCACTCCAGCAACATGTCTAGATTGTTATTTTGTGCTTCTGCCGATTCATATTTATGAGGCTCCCAGGGTCGATTACGGCAATTAGCCAAACAGGCATCCAAACCTGGATTCAAAAAAATGATTTCATTTGCGTGCTGCATTGCTATTTCTAGCAAATCCGCATAGCAACCTTCAACAACCCACCGCGCATGATCAGAAACGAATTGATCAATTAAATTAGCGCTATGTATTAGAGATTTTCGAGCTGGAGGTATGGAATCTTGCCAAGCAATCGCATCAAGATCCAACAAGGCCAAATCATTATCCAATTGATAACGCTTCGCCAAGGTAGATTTTCCCGATCCTGAATTACCAAAAATTACAATTTTCAACGTTATCTCAAGTGTGTTTGGTCGGCTATTTATTAATGTACAAATTTGGTGTGTGTAATTCCATAAAAAGCTCAGGATCTTTCAACGGCGTAAATCCAAATTTTTTATAGAGTTCGTGGGCGTCTTTTGTACCTAATAACCATCGGCGGAAACCTTGAAGATCAGGATGGTTCAAGACACATTGAACCAGCTCTTTTGCTAACCCTTGATTTCGATGACCCGGTAAAATAAAAAGATCAGCGAGATAAGCAAAGGTAGCATAATCAGTAACTACACGACAAAAACCGACTTGTGATTCATGCTGATAAACCCCAAAACATAAAGAGTTTTTCAGCGACTTATCAAAAATGTTTCGTGGAATCCCTTTACACCAATAAGCATCGATCAAAAAGTTATAAATAACATCATGATGTAATCGACTGTTGTTATCGCTGATTTGATAATTCTTGTAGTGCCAATCCATTAATCTTACCAAATGCTCAGCAAATAAATCATTCGGGCATACCAGGAAAAGCTGGAATGTCTTCGGCGGGTGAATACCAAGGCGCTTTAAAATCGACAAATGCATCAGCTATGGGTTTTCCACTAAAACCAGAATCAATACTGGACAATGCAACGCTGAAATAGACTGACTTATCTGGCGCATAATTCATTAACCGAGATCCACAGTCTGAGCAAAATGCGTGTACTCCACCATGCCCCTTATACTCAGATAATTTATCAACTCCTTGCAGTATGTTTAAGGTTTCTCCTTTTGCTAATGCCTGCGTTGCAAATGCAGCACCATGAGATTTTCGGCATTGAGAACAATGACAATTATAAATCTGATCAGTCAACAGTTCTACTTCATACTGAACCGCGTTACACAAACAACTGCCTTTAATTTTCATATAATTCAATCCCAAGAGAAAAGATAATGTCGCTCTAAAATAGAGCTGACTTCACAATGTTCCGTAGTCACGCTCTATTTTTGCAATTCTGACTTTATAATGAGAATACCAATGTGCTTTACCCATATCTTGGGCTGTTTGGTGATCAGCGTTTAGCTTCCAATGTTTAATCGCTGCAATGTCTGACCAATAGGAAACTGTAATTCCAATGTCTTGCCTGACTGACTCAAAACCGAGAAAACCTTCTTGTTCGCTTGCCAGGTCGATAAGTTGACTAGATGTCTCGTCATAAAAACCTGCATCACCCAGCTTTTTTTCAGACGTGAAAATGACAGCATAATAAGGTGGTTTGGGCGTATTCGTTATTAGTGGCGTTTTCGGCATAAAAATTAGATTTTTTTATCTGACCAAACAGCATATTCATTGCCATTGGGATCACAGAAATGAAAACGACGCCCACCGGGAAAAGAGAAAATGGGTTTAATAATATTACCACCCGCATTTTTAATTTTAGATTGGGTGTTTTCCAGTGCTTTACTGTAGAAGACAATTAATGCACTGCCTTTCTCGGTTGAAGCAGCAACATTAGTCTTGAAAAATCCGCCATCTAATCCCTGGTTAGAAAATGCCGTATATTCAGGCCCATAATCAACAAATTTCCAGCCGAAAACTTCACTAAAAAATTCCTTAGTGGCTTTTAAGTCTTTTGAAGGGAACTCTACATAATTAATTTTTTCGTGTTGCAAAACTGGCAATCCTTTACCTTTAACACATAACGATGCTGACTAGCGCGCAAAATCTGTGGGTTTTTCAATTTCGTAAATCGCTTCTCCAATGGCTTCTAGATTTGCCTCCAAGACATTTTGGGCATCATACAAACCTCGGTTGTAATAATAAACGCCCATTTCTTCGGATATAAAATCTATTAGGAATTCTGCATCAAATTGACCGAGTTTTTGGTCTAGCTCATCATTAAAGTACATTTGAATTTTTTTAACGATGATTTCCTTCTCTTCCTTAGAAAAATCAATAATGGCCATTTATTTCTCAGCTCCTTGTTTGATCACGTGAATATAATCTTGATTGGTATTCACAGGTATAATCTGTCCACATACCAATTCTACTTAACTTTTCCTGCATCCATCAATTGATTTATCATTTTCTGTTCTTGCTCAGTTATCGCTTTATAAAATCTGAAATAAGGCCAGCCGTATCCCCAACGAAATTCAGTGGGCCAAAACGGTGAACCACCGACTCGAACGCCTGCTAGCATTAACTTGGCAATGGTTGGCTCGCCCACAGATTCAACACAGGCTTCCAGTTGCCTATCGGCTTGCAAACGTTCTTGATAGGTGCCACCTTTCCAATAAGCAAGATCATGAGCTAAACAACAACCTTGCCACAAGTTCTTTTGTTTTAAATTACCGTCAGGAAAAGCACTACAACCATCAGACGTAAATGGCTTCAATTCTTCACTTACAACATTGGCAGAAAACAGCCAACAAAATAATAGTACAGTTAATATGAGACGATTTCTTTTTTCGATCACAAAAAGCTCTTTTTTGAGGAAACCATTAACTGTAGTTTACTAAACAAAAGGCTATATCCCAATGCAACCAATACACATTGATATCATAAGACCTTTGCCGCTGTTTAACATTTATCCAACCCTATATACAAGCCAACAATAAATAATCGATTAGTTTAATATTAGATCAACAATAAAAATAAATTAGTATTTGCGGGATATTTTTCCCGTTTTTAATTGACGATGGTGAAATACGGGATTATTATCCCTTTTATGGCAAATTTAAAAAACAAACTCGGTAAAGCCACCATCAAGGTACTTAGCCCCTTGGTTCGTATTTTATTGCGGTTCGAAATCTCCCATAGCGAGTTTTCAGAAATTGCAAAACGTGCCTATGTAAAAACTGCCTACAAATATTTTTCAATTCCAAATCGCAAGAATACCTATTCACGTATTTCCGTATTAACAGGTTTAAGTCGGAAGGAAGTGGTTCGTCTCAGTCAATTGGATGAAGAAAATCTCGTGGAAACCAAAGGTCCTCTCAACCGCGCAACTCGCGTTATTACTGGGTGGACACGGGATGAAGATTTTGTTGACGAAAACCAACGACCAAAAATTTTACCCTTGCGTGGGGAAACCGTTAGCTTTGATACATTAGCCAACCGTTACAGTGGTGATATCACTAGCCGCGCAATTCTGGATGAATTAATTCGCGTGGGTGCAGTACAAAAAATTGATAAAAATACCGTACAACTACTTCAACAAGCTTATATCCCCAACAGAAGTCAAACAGAATTACTTGATGTTGTCACAGATCACGCCGCCGACCTATTAAGCACCGGTGTTCACAATATCATGTCAGAAAATAAAGATCCGAGGTTTCAACGTCAGGTAATTTACAACGATGTTCCGGATCATATCAGAATAGAGTTTGAAAAGTTAAGCCAGGAAAAGTCCATGGCCTTATTAGTTGAACTTGATAAATGGTTAGCAGAAAAGAAAAGAACAGCGGTTGCACAAGCCGATGAAAAAAGAAGTCGCGTGGGTGTGGGAATTTATTATTTTAAAAATGAATCAGAAAATAAAGAGGGTTAGACAATGAAATGGAATCGTCGCAACAATCCAGTAATTATTACAGTCGTTGTTTTGTATCTATGCACTGCTTGTGGGGGCGGTGGTGATGGTATAGAAGGATCAGGTTTACAAGGCACCGTAGCAACCGGCGAACCATTGATAAACACCCAAGTAACCATTAAAGGAAAAGCCGGAAATAAAGTCACAACTCTCACTGGAAGTGATGGAAAATATCAAGTCGATGTAAGTAATCTTTCCCCGCCATACCTATTAAAAGTTGCCGTTTCCCCCACCAGGGATCTATACAGCATTGCAACTCAAGCAGGTGTTGCCAATGTGCATCCTTATACTGATGCCGTCAGTCGTAATTGGTTTGTGAACAAGCAAAGAAATATTGATACTGAATTCTCCAGCAACAATAGTCTAACCAACCCACCAACAACAACTGAAATAAATACTATTGTTTTGTCATTAAATAATATTCTTAAAGTTTCTTATAATAACTTTCAGATAACTCAAAATTTTAATTTTATTACAGAATCATTTGACGCTAATCACAATGGCTTTGATCAATTGTTGGATGAGTCGATTATCAGCATTGTCAATAATCAACTGGACATAAAACTGATAGAACAAGAAACCAAACTAGAGACCAGTATTATCATACTAGATCTCGATAATTTACTTTCAACACAGGACACAGTTTCTCCAGAGAAACCCATAAATCTACAGAGCTTTACCAGCAACGAAAGTAGTCTATTATTAGTTTGGTCTGCCGCCAATGATAATGTCGGTGTCTCAGGGTATAATATTTATCTCGACGACAATCTAATTGATCAAACACCTTTTCCCATTTACAGCGCTACAAACCTAACAGCCGGCAGCACAGTTTGTTATCAGGTGGAAGCTGTTGATGGCGCAAATAACACCTCCCCATTATCGGATGAACTGTGTATAACGCTTGATAATCCCGGCCAAATAACCAATCCTCTAGCCCCGCTCAACGCCGTAGCAACACCGAGTGGAAGTGCGAGCATTATGCTAAATTGGACACCTTCACAAAGTAACAATGTACTGGGTTACAATATCTATCGAAAACTTAACCAAGGCAACGAATCAAAGATTGCAACTCAAGTTGATAGTCAATTTCAAGACTTTGATTTGATCTCCAATAGTGAATATTGTTATCGGGTAAGCGCCTTTAATGTGCTGGGTAATGAATCAGATTTCAGCAATTCTGATTGCGCAAGCACTGAAGCAAACACGCAGCAAAACAGCGCTCCACCTCACACCATTGCATCACCTGCAGGGCAAACTTACAATACGGCACAAACGGTTACACTGAGTTGTTCTGATAATGACGGAGCGAACTGCGTTAACATTTATTACAGCATAAATGAAAGCGATGTTACCACTAACTCGCAAGTATATACGTCACCCATCACGATCAGCGAAAACTCAACATTACGTTTTTTTGGAATAGATACTAACAATAATCAAGAAACTGCTAAGCAAGAAGTTTACAGTTTTACGAGTGCATCACTCGACGGTATTGTTCAGTTTTCCGCTAGTGAATACCAAGTTGATGAGAGCGTCGGAGCTATTGAAATTACCGCGAGTCGAGTCGGTGATACCTCGCAGGCGATCAGTGTTAATTTTTCAGCAAGTGAAGATCAAAGCGGTACGAATACGGCAACACCACTTGCCGATTTCACACCGGTTTCTGGTATCCTCGAATGGCAAGCCAACGAAACCGCAAATAAAACATTCTATATTCCAATTAAAGGTGATGCAATCACCGAGTCACTTGAATCCATTAGATTAGCCCTAAGTGCAAACTCAGAAAACTTGCCGTTTGGTGAATTGGCATCATCAAAAATTCTCATTTCAGATAGCGCGTGTATCAATACCCTGTCGGAAGATATTCTTGTGGATACGGTTATTACTGAAACTTGCACAGTGGTGAGCGGAATGGTTAATGTGCGTGATGCAAATTTAACATTATCACCTGGCATTACTTTAGTTTTTAAAAGTGGCGCAGGCTTTTCAGTGGAATCAGATGGTTCGTTTACCGCAAATGGCTCAGAAGCTAAACCTATCTTACTAACCGCTTTCGATCGTGCACGCGGTTACTGGCAAGGTTTACGTTTTGTTCGTTCTAATAGTAGTCGAAACAATCTAAACTATGTCACCATTGAATATGGCTCGGGTGGAATCGGCTCACCTAAAGCTAATCTCAATATTTATGGCGATAGCAGCTCTCAAGAAAGAGTTAACATCACCAATTCAACTTTTACCGATGGCAGTGATTATGGCATTGTGCTTAGTCAAAATAGTATCGTGGATAATTTTTCCAACAATACAATGAGCCGTAATAAATTGGGCCCAGTTTTTACTGTCGCCAATGTTACTCATTTCCTTGACGCAGCCAGTCATTATTCTGGCAATGATGTTGACTACGTCGAAGTTGGGGGTGGTAGAAACATTAATACATCACAAACATGGCAAACCCTCAATGTTCCCTATCTAGTCGATGGATTAACAGCAAATGTCGACTTAAAGCTAAGCCCAGGATCGGAGCTAGTGTTTACTGACAATTCCGAGTTACGGATTAATTCAAATGGTTCGCTAAATGCCGCTGGCACTGAAAACCTCCCTATTCTTTTCACCTCCATTAGCCAAACACCTGGCGCATGGAAAGGCATTCGATTTGTCCGCAGCAATGATAATAAGAATGTCCTTGCTTATGTAACCGTAGAATATGGTGGAGACAGTAGCTCATTGGGAACTGGAAATGTAATTTTATATGGGGACTCTGCCAGCGCGCAACGCTTGAAAATGACGAACTCAACATTACGTTACAGCAGTAACAATGGGTTTGATTTTAAAGTAAATTCCAATATTTCTGGGTTCGCTAACAATACAATTACCGATAACAATGGGCAAACAGGCCAAATTAGCATAGCAACAGTTTCTGATTTGGATGCTGAGAGCAGCTATTCCGGCAATGGCGTAGACTATATTGAAATCGTTGATAGCAATTTAAACAGCGATCATACTTGGAAAAAACTTGATGCCGATTACTTGTCTAACGGTATTTCACTCAGTGAAAATTTAACACTTGAAGCGGGTATTATTTTGCATTTCGAACAAGGTGAGGAGTTACGTATCAACACCACCGGTTCACTCACCGCTATTGGAACAGCTGCAGAACCTATAATATTCACAAGTGACAACAACTCTGCTGGGGATTGGTACGGTATTCGGTTTATTCGCTCCAATAGCAGCAATAATAAAATAATTAATGCAGAAGTGCATTATGCCGGTCGATCCAGCACACTTGGTGATGGCGCCATTTCTCTCTATGGCGATAGTTCAACGCACTCACTAGCTGAAGTACGAAACACGCTGGTCACCAACAGTGCCAATTACCCAATATGGTTACATGCCACGGCAGTAATCAATGATGACGTGAGCACAACAAATACTTTCGAAAATAATAATCCCAACGAAGTATTTAGAAAAAATAATTAAAAGTAAAATTTTATTTTTCTGGTCTCAAAGCAAATCTAACAGACACCCTAATTTTGGTGTCTATTAGATTAATTCCCAGCTGTTATGTCTTGCCGTCATAGTATTCCAACTTGATCAAGAAACCTGCAATTTTCTGCTCTCTCCTCAGAATACGTCTGTTAAAGTAAAATATAATTGTTATGTCGCGGCAGTATGTCGAGATTAACTTGAAGTACGGCTTCAAATTTCACCTTTTTTTAAACTAAAATACAGCTGACCTTCGGTCTCGATACAATTGGTAATGGAAACCGTTTATTAAATCGTCACACGCGAAATAACCTAAATACTAATACAAGATATAAAGAGAACTGCAAACTATGAAAACAATATTCCAATCCATTTCACTATTTCTACTCGTCACAACAAGTACGATAGCGAATGCGGCCAACGATTCGAGAATTCTCGTGGAAATGCCAGAAATGATGCAAAATCATATGATGTCAAATATGCGAGATCATTTGGAAACAATAAATAAAATACTCATCTATTTAGCCAATGATGAAATGAATGAGGCAGCAGAAATTGCAGAACAGCGCCTTGGCATGAGTTCGTTAAAATTACATGGTGCAAGTCACATGGCTAAGTTTATGCCAGAAGCTATGCGAAAAGCAGGCACAAATATGCATAGAAAAGCGAGTCGTTTTGCATTAAAAGCACAAGAAGGTGAACTACTGCCAGCATATAAAATGCTTTCAGAGGTTACATCGGCTTGTGTCAGCTGCCACTCCGGATATCGCATACGGTGAAAAGCTATTGCTAACGTTTAGAACGAGATTCAATACCTGCTAATTCAACCATTGCGTATAAGAAAATTATTGTGAACAATAATAGTAGTAAAGCGATCTCTGTTAAATTTCCCCTTTCTGGTGAGTGGTGCGCTGTTAACACACCCGGTGAAAAAATACCTAGTCATGGAACAGATCTATTTGGTCAAACATATGCGTATGACTTCATACAAATAAACTGGAATCAGAAAGGATATCTATTTTCTAATAAGCCAGTTCTTCAAAGTCTTTTATTCGGTGTGGAATTGAAAAACATTTATTGTTGGTCTCAGCCAATTTATTCCCCATTCGATGCTGAAGTCATTGAGATTAGTGATGGACTAAAAGAACGAAACCCTGTTCATATCGTTCGCGATCTGTTTACCGTAATTAAGAACGGTATATTCTTGAACGCCAAGACTAATCAAGATTTAAAATCAATACTGGGGAATTACATTATATTAAAGGGATGTGATACCTATTCACTCATCGCACATGCTCGCTGTAACTCAATAATTGTTTCAGCCGGTGAGAAAATTACTGAAGGCCAGCGATTAGCGGATGTTGGGCATTCAGGAAACTCTACAATGCCACATCTTCACTTTCAATTGATGGATCGACCTGATCTACTAGAAGCCAAAGGACTTCCCTGCTGCTTTAAAAAAGTTGAAATATGTAATGAAAGCGAATGGATTGAAGTTAAGGATTATATTCCAGGAAAGCGTGTTCGATTTAGAGCATATATTTAGTTCTTTTATTATTTTTTATTCCATAAGCATAAATTAACTGTAGTGTCATTACCAAGGGAAACTGGCGGACTAATTATCAAGTTTTGATTAAATATGAGAATCGGCAAAGTCTTTCATTAGCCAATTTCTACCATTGTAGTTGAAAATTGGAAGAAGCTTTATGCACGAACAGCAGGCATCCCAAGATCACCAATTTTATGGTTTCCCTGCTTTTCCAAAACAGCCGCGCAATCTTTTAGTAACCCGTTCTAGAATCCATAATTTGTTCGTGTAATGCTGATCATTGATAGATTTAAAGTTATATTCGGTATTCTCGGGAAACACCATCTACTTCAGCGCCCAAATTTCTCGCTGTATCTACCAATTATGTGCCCATGCAGAAGTTTACATGAACATACTCTCTCCCCCTAATTTTTATGAATAATGGCACTTGATATGGTACCTTATACAGACTATATTTAGTACCATCCAAAAAGGAATATATAGGTGTCCCGCTATGAAATTGAGCAAATCTGTTAAATCCATCAGCTATCTTAAACAAAATACATCCGAAGCAATTAAAGACGTCCATGAAAATAACAGCTCCATGGTGATAACTCAAAATGGAGAAGCAAAGGTCATCATTCTCGATATTGCAGAATACGAGCAAGGCCAAGAATCATTGGCCCTTCTTAAAATGTTAGCCCTAAGTAAAGATGCCTATGCGCAAGGTAAGCATAAAACCGCCAAGAAATCTTTTTCAGATATCAGAAAAAATATTAAAGATCGAAGCTATAAATGAATTTCCAGGTCCGAGTAACTAGCGAAGCAGAAAAAGATATTGAAGATATCTTTGATTATATCGCTAAAAAAGATACGTTAGAAAATGCTAACTATATTTTAGAAAAACTGGAAGAGTTAATCTTTAGCTTAGATGAAAACCCTGAACGTGGTCATTACCCAAGTGAATTAGAACATCATGGTATAAAAGATTATCGAGAAGTTCTTTTTAAGCCATATCGAATTATTTATGAAGTGACTGATCGAAAAGTAATTGTCCATGTATGCGTAGATGGCAGGCGAGACTTAAAAACACTCCTAGAGAGAAGATTATTACGATAAAAAGTAACATTGAAATAAAAGCAAACTGGATGGTCGCCTCAACACACAAGCTAGCCTATATAATCAAAATCACTTGATTGGAATGGAAGATTTAACGCAAATCACCTGGTATAAATGTGAAGTTTGCACGAGATGGAGCCATTCAGTGAACTCGCCAGCAACATCCAAAGTTGCTCAACACCCGCCATTTACTACCCGGTGAAAGCTCCCGAATTCACTAAAACGAGAAAACCTCTCATTTCCTAACTCACTGTTTTTTCAACTCTTGTTGGACGAATAAAAAACACCTTTGCGCTTAATTAGATTCTGTATATCCTTCCAGTGCTAATAACAATAATAAAATACCATCCATGGCCACTGAATTATCCCATTCGCACCGTGCCACGGTTCACTATGAACGTCGTCGCCCGGAAAATACTGCGCTCTATCAATTGGTACAACGGCACGTGGAAACCTTCTTTGCCCAAGTCGAAGCAGAAACTGCCCATGGTTTACCGGCCTATGTAAGAGCTGAGTTTGATGCCTTTCTGGATTGCGGCATTCTCGCCAATGGTTTTCTCCGCTTGCGCTGTGAAGACTGCCATCATGAGAAACTCGTGGCCTTTTCCTGCAAAAAACGTGGCTTTTGCCCCAGTTGCGGTGTGCGACGTATGGCGGTGTCCGCAGCGCATTTGATGGATGAAGTGATTCCACGTCAACCGGTTCGGCAATTTACGCCAGGGATGGCGTGTAGTAGGGCAATGCAGGAGCAATTGCCGAGGGTGATAGCCTTTCCGATTCCCTTACGAATTCTATTTGCGTCCCAACCGCAACTGTTATCACCGGTGCTCAAAATCATTCATCGCGCTATTTCCACTTTTCTTATCAAACAAGCTGGACTAAAGGTGAGCGAAGGCCACACGGGTGCAGTAACCTTGATTCAACGCTTCGGTTCTGCCGCCAATCTCAATATCCATCTCCACTGCTTGTTTCTGGATGGGGTCTATCGTTAACCAGTAGTTGCGCCAATATCATGAGCGCTAGCTGTTCCAGTAATCAAGGTTAAAGATATACTACAAAGTAAAGTTATTTTTTTCATTTTCATCACACTCACCAATGTTATATTAAATTTATTTTTTCTCATTTTCCGCCCAAATATTGGGAAGCCGCCAAGCTACTAATTTTATATAATTATATTTTCGAACTCAGCAATTCCCTCGTTTCGCATCTTACAGTTTGGTAATTATTAAAAAAGAGTAAGAAACCAGTCGTAGTAACTTGACTACCAAGTCAATTAAAAGAGAGTTAAAGTGAAAACTCGCTTCAACTGATAATATGGGTTACCTAACCTTAGTCATCATCTTCATTATCAGAATCATCATCATCCTCATCGTCGTTGTCATGGGCGTTGTTTGAGTCGTCTTGATTTTCGATCATATCCCGAGTTGTCACCCAAATATCTGCACGACCAAGGCTACCCACCGAACGGGTTGAGGTAAAATACAGGGTTGTTGCTTTTTGATTTAGTGCAGGTCGAATATTACGGCCTGCACTGGCAACGCTTAAAATTTGTTTAGCATCAGAAAAAGGTTCCGACTGACTATTTCGTGTTGCTACCCAAAGATCTTCTCGATTGCCGTCACCAATATCTTTGTCAAAAAATATTTCTAAACCATCTTTTCTCAAAAAGGGGCGGCTTTCACTGTTTGTCGTATTTAAACCATCAACAAGATTAAGAGTGGATTTTTTTGGAACACCATCTCTGCCAATTTTTACAACATAAATATTATGTCCACTAAATCTCGTATCGTCTGTTGGCCTATTCGATGAAAAATATAAAAGTTCACCGTCATCCTCAGTTTTAAAATAGGATGCACCATGGTCACGCTTATCGCTGTTGATGTCACAGCCTAAGTGGACAGGATCTTGCCAATTAAAATTATCGTGTTTGTTTTCACGAGTGGAAAAATAGAGATCTCGATCGCCACATCCTTCATCACGATTACTGGCAAAATAGAGTCGTTTTCCATTTTTAGATAATGTTGGACAGACTTCGTCTTTAACACTATTAACAATGCTACCCAGGTTACGAGGTGTGGAAAAAAGCATATTTTTATGGGCTCGTTCAGCCACCCACAGGTCTAAATCCTTTCGTGTCTCGTCTCGGCTAGCATCGGGTTGATCTGACGCAAATAGTAAACTTAACCCATCAGGCGACAAAACCTGACAACCTTCTCTCGCAGCCGTGTTGATACCAGGGCTGCTTGCAGATAAATTCACAGGGGATGACCACTCACCAAAGCTCATATCATGTTTTTCATCACCAATTGCAGTACTACTGATACTGGCAAGTGCCAAGGTAAAACTTGTCATGGATACCGCACTAAGTTTTTTAATAAAATTTGAATAAAACATTTTTCCCTCATTTAACGAATATCGAATTTGCCATTATTTTTAAAAGTCGTTTGATAAATATCAAACCGTTAGAAACCACATACACGCGCACCCAAACCACATAAAAATTAATTCCCAGGCATAGTGATTACTGCTCAATTGCCGATCACACCTTCTATGTGAGCGCACGCTAATCACATTTGTTATAATTGACACCGATTGATATTTAACCGTATGTGTCTTAAAGATTGCGATTATTGTAAATTTGGATGACTTACAAATTACTGACATATAGCGAATTGGTAAAAACACTCTCATTACACCGAAATTATTAGTGTTTGTTATTTGATCTGCAGAAGCCGCTAAGTAAAAAATGGAATAAAAGATGTTAAATAATAGAAGAATGAATGATGTCTGAAATACTCGCAAAACTCACCCCACCACGTATTCGTAATATCTACCCGCGCACTAATTTATTTGAAAAGATAGATAACAGCCGTGAGTTAGCCAAAGTCACTTGGATTACCGCGCCCGCCGGTTCGGGAAAAACGACATTGATTGCCAGTTATCTACAGGACCGCAAGATAAAATCCCTTTGGTACCAGGTTGACGAAGGTGATGCAGATATTGCCTCGTTTTTTTATTATTTGGGACTCGGCGCTAAACAGTTTGCACCACGTCGCAAAAAACTGCCGCTCTTAACCCCGGAATATCAAGACGGTGTCTCTGGATTTACTCGACATTTTTTCCGCGAACTCTATGCCTTGTTAAAGACCGATGGGGTATTGGTTTTTGATAATACCCAAGACGCGGGCAAAGATGCAGAACTGTTTACTCTATTGAAGATAATTTGTGAAGAGATCCCTCATCAGGGACAAGTTATTTTCATTAGTCGAAGTTTATTTCCTCAATCCTTGTCACGCTTGCAGCTAAATGAAGATTTAAACATGCTGGATTGGTCGGATATTCAATTAAGTCGTGATGAAAGTATTGGTATAGCACAAAATATATTGGACGAAAAATATTCTATCGATAGGAAACAACTCAATGTTTTGTATGACTATACTGATGGTTGGACGACGGGCTTTATTTTATATTTGCGTCAGTTAATGCAAGGTGAACTGAATCTCGAAGAACTAGACTCTGCCAATCGTCAATTGAGTTTTGGCAACATACAAGCCAACATGTTTGATTATTTCACTAACGAGTTATTCAATCGTCTTGAAGAATCAACTCAAAAATTTCTAGCACAGGTTGTATGGTTAGAGAAATTAACGATACGATCGGCAAATCAATTAAGTCAAAGCAAATATGCAAAACCCATATTAACGCAACTCGAGAAAGATAATTTTTTTGTTACTAGAAAGGGTTTTATTACACCGACATATGAGTTTCATCCGTTATTCCAGCAATATTTAAGTGCTAAAAGTTACGAGCTATTTGACGAGTATCATGTTAACGAATTGAAAGAGCAATCTGCTAAATTACTTTCTAGTGCCGGACACTATGAAACTGCGGCAAAGTTATATATTGCTACGCAAAATTGGTTGGCACTTAAAGACATCATATTAGCGCATGCTGAGGAGATGGAAAAACAGGGTCGCCAGCATCTGTTAGCTCATTGGATCGGATTATTGCCAGTAGATTGGATTAGCGAGGATAAATACCTTTTGTATTGGCAAGGCAATACGAATATATACGTTAACCCATTTGCGGCTTATGAGCAGTTAAAAACGGCTTATTCATTGTTTGAGAAAGAGAACAATCAAACCTGGTGTTATCGAAGTTGGTTAGGCTTGGCAGATAGTTTGTTTTTACGCCAGGACGAATTTAACGAAGTTGAACATTGGATTGATAAGCTTGAATCTTTGAGAGAGTCCGGAGCGAGCTACCCCAGCCTTGAAGTGAGAGGAAGAATCTCAATCGCAGTATTTAATTTGATGCTTTTCTCGTGTTCTCAACATGAGAAATTCAACTATTGGTTATCTGAGATGGAAAAGTTGTATCGATTTGTACCGATTGCGGATGTCAAATGTGTGGCGGGTTCTCAGCTCGCTATGTATTACACATTTTATCTTAAATCTAATGAAATCATTAGCATTACTGAAAAATTGAAAAAATATGCGGATTCAGAAAAGGTACGTCCACTAGCTCGAATTTTAGCATTATGGGCAATCAATTCTGCGAGTTGGATTTCTGCGCAACCTGATGGCATTGAAGTCGCTATTCAAAATGCTAGAAAGGTCAGTGACACATATGGCATGAATATATTGGATATTTGGGTATATTCTGCTGCAACATTATCATCTCTCGCCCATTATAGGCTAAATAAAGCAGAACAGTATTTAGATATGATGATCGGCGTTGTTAATCCGGAAAGACGTTTTGCTCATGCACACTATCTCTATTTATTAGCTTGGTTGCAAATGGAACAAGGATTGGAGTCAAAAGCTTTAGCATCAATTACCGAAACAATGTCTCTATTACCTGGATTGAATATACCAATTATTGAAGGGATAGCATCTGGTGCTGCCGCTATTATGCACACTCACAATGGTAACTGGGACAAAGCTCAAGAATACATTAAAAATGCTAATCATATATTTGGTGTAATTGATAACAAACATTTAGCTAATTACTTTCTGAAATGGGTATCGTGCTGGCTTGAATTTAAAAAAGGCAATATAGAAGAATCCTGCAAAATATTGGCAGATATGTTTTTATATGCCAGAAACAATAATCAGTATGCAGCAGCGTGGTTGTTACAGGACATGAAACAAGAACTATGTGTGTTAGCGTTAAATCACAATATTGAAGTAACTTATGTGAAAAAATTTATTCGAATCTACGAACTACAACCAAAAAACAATCAAGCAATCCCCGATAACTGGCCCTACCCCATAAAAATTCATACCCTCGGTCGTTTTAGTCTTTTAATCAACGACGAACCGATTAATGCCGGTCGCAAAGCATCAAAAAAATTACTCGAATTGCTAAAAGTCATTATTGCTTTCGGTGGCAAAGATGTAAACAGTGAGAAAATCACTCAAGCCTTATGGCCCGACCAAGATGGCGATGCAGCGTTGAGCGTGTTTAACACCACACTGCATCGATTACGTAAGTTATTAGGCAAGGATGTGATTAAATTCTCTGAGGGCAAGGTAACGTTGAATCGAGATGTTTGCCGGGTAGATATCTGGGGCTTTGAGCGTCAATTAAATCATCTCATTGCTTATCAATCAAAAACAGACTCCCCAACATTGGATGTTTTGTTGACTGACTTAAATAATTTATTCACCTTATACCAAGGCCAATTTTTAAATTCTGAAGAAGACCACAGTTGGATTTTGGCCACACGTCTGCGTTTGCATCAAAAATTGCTCAAGGCTATTACATTTCTCGCCCATCAGCTAGAGAAAAACAACCGTTATTCTGACGCAATATCATTGTATCAACGTGGTTTAGACATCGACGACGTAAACGAAGAATTTTATCAAGGCATTATGCGATGTTGTTTAGCATTAGATATGACCGCAGAGGGAATTGCCACTTATCAACGTTGTCGCACTAACTTTCAATTGAAATTTAATGTAAATCCCTCCAAAGCGACTGAACAACTTAGAAGCTCTTTGATTGAAAATAAATAACTTAGCTTCCCAATAACTAATCACTTACTACAACATTGTGTTGGCAATCATGAGCTATAGATAAGTACTTCCCCCAGGGTATGATTCAACGATAGTTTCTGGTCTACATCCTGCGCTATATGTATTACTAATTCAAGCCAAAACCAGCAGTTTAACAAGTCCACAATTATTATTGTATAGAATGGAGAGAAATCTGGTAAATTCTATCTTTTCTGTTAGATTCTTTACATCGTAAATTATTACAAACACCTTTTTTATTGCCTGCAATTTTATTCATATATTCTTTATTTAAAAGTGTTTATTTCCAAAGTCTAAAATAGATCATTTATAAGGGAAAATTTTACCTTCAGATAATGTCGTTGCAATGGGTTGTAAGAATGCTTTAACTTCTTCTACGATTTCACTAAAATTAACTGGAATATGCTCCTGTTTTAAACGTTTGTGAAATGCTTTCCATTGAGTTTGTTTGGTATCTATGAAATCTTCCGTAAAAGCTGTGATTTCGTCAGGCATTTCTGTACCGCGATTATTTAATGTCAATCTTATTGCCTCAGCTAAGTCAGTGCCAGCAAATTTAAATTGTCGAGATAGCAACCAGATGTCATAGAAATCCTTCATGCGACTATTTAATTCACCCAGTTTTATCATTGCCTCGAACTTTTCAGCTATCGCACTTTCCCGACTATAGCAAAGTAACCTGGGAGCTGGTGAATCCAGAATGGTAGGCAGCTCAGCCTCAATAGGATCAGGGTGGATAATATCTCCAAATCCCACATCGATTTGCATATTCACTCGTGCATTTTCTAATGTACCAGTGAAGCGTACACGGACACCTTCATAATCAGCATCCTCCTTGATTCGCTCGCCTTTGATGGTGCCAGAGTCGAAAACCAGTCCATCAGCAATATCAATAGCAATAATATCGGCAATTTGGGTACAAATACTATCGACTTCATTGCTGGCTTTACCCAGCATATCGATATCCATTGTTGGGCGAAATTCAGGAGATTTCCAAACCCTTAGCATTAAAGCGCCTTTAAGAATAAATTGATCGGCGTGTACTGATTGCATTAAGCGATAACGGGGAGTCGGCGTACTCGATAAAAAATTTGGCCGTCCATGGCCAAATTTCACTGCGTTCACCGACAACCTATTTTGCCCCAGACGTCCACGTCACTCACTTTTGTTCGCTCTCTTATGACTGAC